>ERZ1292633.157-Hain-H41-02um-R1-157-length-90713-cov-9_pt1 | contig 90713 bp, 98 predicted proteins | sample MGYA00564406_ERZ1292633 | MGnify/ENA primary metagenome ERZ1292633 (study PRJEB36523, sample SAMEA6512639) | groundwater metagenome | collected 2019-01-08 | study: AquaDiva: Metagenomics assemblies of 32 groundwater samples
CAGATTCACTATGCGGATCCATGATGGCGTGTATGTCGGCCAGTAGAATAGGGTTGGCGGAAGATTTTCGAGAAGACCGATTTTTCTGACATCAATGCCATACGCGCCGTGCTGCCGACTGCGGATTTTGCCGACCCCTATACGATTTTTAACATCAAGGGCAACAGCTATCGATTGTTAACGATCGTCCACTACCGGTACAAGCGGGTCTATATCAAGGAATTCTTCACGCATGCCGAGTACGATCGGTGGAACAGGAATCGCAAAGGGAGCAAACGGAAATGAGCGCAATCATCGAACGTCACCTTGATCTCGAATCGGCGCAATCGGCTTGGCAGAGCCTAAACGAGATCGTGCCGCTCGGCCCGATCACCGACGAAAAGGATTACGCGCGCCGTGTGCTGGTCATGGACGAGTTGCTCGATTGCATCGGCGCCGACGAATCGCATCGGCTGATGCCGTTGCTCGATCTTGTGGCGAGGCGGGTCGAAACCTACGAAGCGGAGCAGCACGTGCTGCCCGATGCAACACCGGCGGCGGTGCTTGCCTATCTGATGCAAGAGCACGGTCTCAAGCAAACCGACCTGGCCGCGGAGCTGGGTGGACAGAGCATCGTGTCCGCGATCCTGAACGGCAAACGCGAACTCAATGCGCGGCAGGCGAAGGCGCTGAGCAAGCGCTTCAACGTCTCACCGGCCGTATTCCTCTGAGCGCACGATCGTGACCATGCGTGTGTGAGCGCCGCGCACAGGGTCATGCCTGAACAGGGCGTGTAAAGTCACCGCTAGATTCGCTACGCGGTGCCGTGCCTGGTCTGCGCGACGCGAATCTCCGCCGTTGTTAAATGTCGCGCTACTTGTTATTTCGGTCAGGCGTGGCCAGCACGAATTGGAGGAGCAGGTTTCTTCGGCTGCTTTGGCTTCTTCTGTTCCCTTTTTTGCCTGTCACGGTTGCCCATTGCTTGTCTCCTTTCCTGCGTCAATGAATAATCTTTCGGTACCTTCGGCGCGACGCATTCGAGCAGTCGCTGTCCTGGGGCTAGGATATCGCGAATCGGAGAAGGGCGTATGGAGGTCGAACGTCGAACGTCCGTGGTGAAGCGCGTGCGGCCGCTCTTTGGCGTCGCTATCGACCACGCGGTTAGACGCGAACATTGACGACTTGACCCGGCGTGAGTTGCTCGAGAACAGATCGAACTTTCGGTATTAGCGGCTGCAGGGAGCTAGGGTCATTTCCTTGCGCGTGAAGAATAACCACGCCGATTTTCAACCCGACGACATTCTGTCGGAATTGAAGGTTGCGATCTACCGTAAGGAAGCAGTCAAAATCTGCTGTCGCGAGCTGCAAGAGCGCGCCGTTCTTTACGCCCGACCAACCCATTTCGACGACGGTTTGAACCGTGTGCCCAGGCCGTTCCTGACGAAGGCGCTTGGGAACGCACTCGTCAAGCAGCACGCGCATGCGCTAGGGCGAGATCGCCCGCTTGCTGTAGCGCCTCTACTGCGATTTCGCGGGAGACACTCGGAAAGTCTTCCAGGAATTCCTCAAGCGGCGCCCCAGACTCCAGATAGTCGAGCAGCGTCTGAAAAGGAACCCGCGTCCCGGCGAAGACAGGGGTACCGCCCATTACTTCGGAGTCACTGACAATTGCGGAAGACTGGGGCATGGCGTCAAATTAAGAGCACGGATTTGCATATGCTACACCGCACGGCCATTCGCGTCTAACATCGTGCTGCGCGGCGGCACAGTTCGATGGTTGATGTGGCACGCCGCTTGGGCATCATCCTCACGCTACATCAATGAAATCGTCTTGAGAGACTTGGGCTTGACGCAAAATCCCCGCAAGAGTTCCGACTTTGACCTCACTATGCATCGGCACCACGCAGCCTTTTGACCCGCGCCGCATGATGACGTGGCTACCGGATTGGCGAACCTTTACGAAACCCAGACGCTCAAGTGCTTTGACGATCGCCGCTCCGGAGGTGCGAGGCAGCTTAGGCATTCGCCGGCAGGCTGAACATGGTTACAACTGGATGTCCCCGAGCGGGTAACGGAAACTCGGACAGATAGAGTGCCGTCGCCTCTTTCAGGTTGGCGACAGCTTCTTCGACCGTTTCACCTTGTGTGGTGGTGCCGGTTTCGGGGTTCAGCGCAATGTATCCGCCCTCTTCGGCGGGTGTAAGAACAGCGGTGAGTTCCATATCTAAACCTCCCGAAAGAAATGCCTCAATTGTCGCGCATTCTCGGCTTTGATGCCCAACTCCTGCAACAGCGACTGCGAGAGAGTGGTGCCTGCCTTCTCCCGGTAGAACTCGGCTGCCTCCCGGGGGTCGTCTTGTGCCTCGGGGTGCAGCCAGTAGTTCATCGAAACTCGGCTTTCAGCCTGGCCAGGGCTTCGGGCCCGTGGATCAATGAGACCGCGTTACTCTCGATTTGCGCGTTGCGCCGCTCGACTTCCGCCGCCCAGGCATCGTCAACACCCGGATCAACGTCGAGACTCGCAATCAATCGCTCAATCAGGCGCCCGCGTTCGGTTGCGGGCAACTGCAGGGCTACGGTTGATCTGAGCGTTGATCAATGCTATCATTACTGATATCAGTATTTGCCACGCGCATGGAGGCAGAAAATGGGACAGGTTATCGTAAGGAATCTTGATGACGAGACGATAGTGGCGCTCAAGGCGAGAGCCGCCATGCGCGGAAATTCTCTCGAGCAGGAGTTGCGCGGGATTCTTGCGCAAGCGGCAAGACCCGGGCCGAAGGAGCGGCTGGCGCTGGCGGATGAGATTCGTGCCATGACTCCCAGGAAACGCCAGAGCAACTCCACGGCGCTCGTACGCGAGGACCGTGAGCGATGACCTGGGTGGTCGACGCGAGCGTCGCGGTAAAGTGGTTCGTGGACGAGGCGCGCTCGGCCGAGGCGCGCGCGGTGCTCGCCTCCGGCCAGCAGATCATCGCCCCCGACCTGATCATTCCGGAGACCTGCAACACAGCGTGGAAGAAGGTCAGGCGCGGCGATATTTCGTTGGAGCAGGGCGAGGCCATGGTGCGAGCGCTGCCGTTGTCATTCGATCGGCTCGTGGCAACCGCTCCTTTGTCCGAGCGCGCGCTGGAACTTGCGCAGCGCTTTGACCACCCGGCTTACGATTGTTTCTACTTGGCCCTTGCCGAGTCGGAATCCGCGGTACTGGTCACCGACGACGATAAGTTGATTCTGCTGGCGAAACATGCGCGCCTCGGGAAATGGATGAAAGCACTAGCCACGTTCGCGAGCCGATCGAAATAGATAGCGTCGCCACGCGCGGGATCGAGTGGCCGTGCGTTTGGGGTCTGACCCCGGCCGGGCATTCGCTCAGACCGGCGTAGTCGTTCATCGCGTTTCCTCCGGACCTGGCTGGCGCCGGGCGGCCTGCTCTCTGGCGTGCTCGATAGCCTGATGCAGGCGGGTGCGCAGGAGATGCACTGGCGGTAGTTCGGTGAGGTATTCGCTGACGCGGATGGATTTGGCATCGAGTTGCAGGAGTTCCACCTGTTCGACGTCGGCCGCGGCGCAGAGGATGAGGCCGATGGGGGATTCCTCACCTGGGGCGCGCTCGTGCTTGTCCAGCCAACGAAGGTAAAACTCCATCTGCCCAACGTGGGCGGGCTGGAAGGACTCCAGCTTTAACTCGACGGCGACGAGCCTGCGCAGGTGACGATGATAAAAGAGGAGATCGAGGTGGAAGTCGTCCTTGCCCACGCTCATGCGCTTCTGCCGGGCGACGAAGGCGAAGCCGGACCCAAGCTCCAGGAGGACGCCTTCGATCTCGCGCAGGATGGCACTCTCCAAGTCGCGCTCGCCGTAGGCATTTTTCAGTCCCAGAAAATCGAGGAAATAGGGATCACGAAAGACGGTATCGGGCGTCATGCGGCCATCGCGGAGGTTGGCGATTTCCGCGGAAATGACCGCTTTGGTGTTCTTCGAAAGCGCGGTGCGCTGGAACAACATGCCGCCGATTTTTTGCCTGAGGGTGCGGACATCCCAGCGCTCGATCCGGCACATCTCGGCGTAGAAATCACGGGCGAGCGGATCTTTGAGGGGGAGAAGTGCGTGGAAATGAGACCAGCTTAAATGTTGTGACAGTGTCACAACAATTGCTTCGTCAGTGATTGTCTCCGCAAAGCGGACCATGCGAGTGAGGGCTGAATAGCTGAAGCCGTCACCAAATTCGGTCTCTAATTCTCGCGACACTGTCGCGAGAATCCGTTTCCCGTAGGCAGCTCGGCCATCCTGGAGATTCTCTTTCAACAAGCGGCGTCCGACATGCCAGTAGAGCATTGTTTGCGTGGCATTGGCCACGGTGGCGACCCGCTGGCGGGCGGCCTGGATGAGCGAACGAAGATCAGTGAGGAGGCGTGCTTCATCAACGACGGCAATGCGTCCCGGCACGGCGGCCCGCGTGACATTTCCCTGCTTGGCGCGTTTGCGCGGGGTGATTCCAGTGTTCTTCGAAGTTGGCCTGGTCTTCTTCATGACTGAATGCCGTAGCCCGCGAACCGGCCGTAATCCGTGACAGGCTGCTCGCCACTTCCCGTGCTTCCGCCTCCCTCGTTTGGGTGCAGTCCGGTGCTCCAGCGCTTATCGCTGAAGGGCATATTGGCGACGACGTAGTCGAAGGTCTTCAGCGCGGCGCCATCCATGAACAGCGGGTTGGTGCCTTCAGGGCCAGACCACGTTTGCATATTTTTGCGATTAAGCAATGGTGGTCTGGCCTCAGAATTGGCCCGGAGGTCGTCTTGTGCTTCGGGATGCAGCCAGTAGCTCATCGAAACTCGGCTTTCAGCTTGGCAAGGGCTTCGGGTCCGTGGATCAATGAGACCGCGCCACTCTCGATTTGCGCGTCGCGCCGCTCGGCTTTCGCCGCCCAGGCATCGTCAACACCCGGATCGGCGTCGAGACTCGCGATCAATCGCTCGATCAGGCGCCCGCGCTCTGTTGTGGACAACTGCAGGGCCTCGGCTTCAAGTGCTTCGACGGTTGATGCCATGGCCATCTCCGAGTGCGGATTACGAATGAGGGGCAGGATGCCACAACGTTGCCGACCCACACAAGTGCCTTCGTCCCACACCAACTTCGCGGCGAACGCCAATGACAGGCCGTGCGTTTGCGCGGGATCCGCGGCGGTCTGCGCGCAGGCCCGGCGCAAACATGCGCTGGGCATCTCCTGGATCAGCACGACTTGCACAGCAGTCGGCAATTTAGAAGACGGTAATTGCCTGAAGATCCGCGCCATTGCTTGATCTCTGGGCAATGGCTGCTGCGCAACTTAGCGTTTTCTCAGCAGGTCTGCGAATCCTTTAGGGCGGTAACTTCGATTTCGATCTTCATGCGCGGGTCCGCCAGACCGGCAGAAATCATCATGGCAGCCGGGCGCACCTCTCCGAAATACTTGCGCAGTACCGGCCAGCATTGCTCGAACTCGGCACCGCTAGTCAGGACATAGGTTACGCGAACGACATCTTTCAGACTCGAGCCGGCTTCCCGCAGCGCGGACTCGATATTCTTCAGGCATTGCTCCGTTTGCTGGGGAAGACTGTCCGAGATCGACATGGTTGTGTAGTCGAAGCCTGTTGTGCCCGAAACAAACACCCAATCCCCGGCGACGACTGCGCGGGAATAGCCGATCTGCTCTTCAAAGGGGGAGCCTGAGCTGATGAGTCTTCTGGTCATTGGATCTCCAAGGAAGTGAAGTGAGCGGCAGGCTTGAAGTGCGATGTGATCGGGTCTGCAAAAAAAAAGTCCAACGCCCAAGCTCACCTGCCGCTGTGGAGCGCAGCGTAACAGCGGTCAGATGCAGCACATTGTTGGACGAACTTACTTCATTTTTCTATGCAGCTTATCGTGACAAACGGTGCAAAGTGTCGTCAGATTCTCCTTGATGTTTTCACCGCCTCTGGCGTAGTGCTTGACGTGATGTAACTCCAGATGCCGAGGGTCAGAGGGGTTCCATTCATTATGCGACCAACTACATGCACAGCACCGATACCCATCGCGCCGCAGCGCCTCTCGCCGCACATCGTCGGGAATATGCCGATCGTGTTCGGGGCTTTGCCGATCGGCCTGCAAGATATAGACCCCTATGCCCAGGTCCGGTCGCCCGGTCGATTTGGTCGCCACTGGCCAGCCAAACTCCGTGCGCAACTCACGCACACGACGAGCCCATTCCGTCTTATCTCCTGCGACGTAGCGCAGCTCTTCGCTGGTGACACCGCGGCCCACGTTCTCGCGGAGAAACTTCAAAATCTTTTCACGCACCGAGCCGCGTTGCTTGCGAATCGTGTTCGCCGCGTTCCAACGAAGCGCCGCTTCGCGATCCTGTTCCGTGTTGAGCAACACGTACTCGCTGGGCGTCATGTCCTTGAGCTCGTCGGGCACTTCCTCGGCTTCATCTTCGAGAATCTCTTTGATCGTTACACCGCTCGCAATCGCCCAGCCGAACTGGACGCGCGACTCTCGGACCCGCCGCGCATACTCCTGAATCCCCGACACGACAAGCAACTCATCGCCGTCGATGATCGTCCGCGGATACTTGCGGAAGTAGTACAGAATCCGGTCCCTTGCCGCCGAAGCGTACTCAGCCTAGAGCAATGACCAGATCTGAGGAGCCGTTTGTTCAGAAGTCGAGGTCGCCGTCCTCTTTGTCGAGGGCTACAGCGAGGGCGAGGGCGTTTCGCAGCATGAAAGCGCCATATTGGCTGGCCAGGGAGACGATTGCGCGGGCACCGTGTTCCGTCCAGTCGTGCGAGCGTGATAGATCTCGTACAAGACGGTCCGTGTCCAGTCGTTCGATGCCGTCACCACTGGCGGATGCGAGAAGCCCTCGGTACTCAAACACAGCCGATTCGAGGAGTTCAGTTTCGTTCATGAGAATAGCCCTCCGGAAAATGACATTTACGCCGTGAAGCGATTCTTGCGGTGCCATTCGAGCCGCTCCGTGCATGGCAGAAAGCGGTGCGGTTTTCTGAGCGGTCGAGTTTCCTCAACCAAGGTGAACGGGATAACCACCACCGGGGCATGTCATGCCACCGCCGAAACCGCCCAATCAAGTGCGTGAGCGTGTACGCGTGATCCGCGACGGCCTGCGCACAGGCCCGCCCGAACAGGTTTGTCTCGGCAAAGGATTGCCGGCCTACTGAGTCACCGCGGCAGTAGCGCTTGTCTGTTCGCCGAGCCGGTATCCCGCGGCGAGGGCGTCCAGGTTGAGGTCGAGAAAGCTCTTCGGGGTTTCCGCGCGCACGGCCTGCTCCAGCGCTTTGCGCTCGCAGACGCCGCTGAGCGCGGCCAGCGCGCCGAGCGCGACGATGTTCGCGACGCGCTCGCTGCCGAGTTCGATCGCAGTGCGGGAAAGCGGCAGGTGGTGGAAGCGATAATCGCCCTCGGGCAACTCGGGACACAGCCGCGTGTCGGCGATCACCAGCGCGCCCGGCTTGAGCAGCGGCCAGGAGGGCTTGACCGCCAGCCGGTCGAGCAGCACGAGGTAGTCAACTGCGGTCGCCAGCGGGAAATCGACGTCGCCGGCGGAGATCACCAGGTCGGAATTGCAGAAGCCGCCACGCGAGGTCGGTTCGTAGGTCTGCGACTGGGCGACGCGCTTGCCGGTCGCGCACAGCGCATCGGCGAGCATCTTGGCGCATAGAATCAGCCCCTGGCCGCCGGTGCCGCCGATGCGGATTTCAAGTCTGGAGTCGCGCATCAGGTTTTTCCTTTGTTTGCGTCCGCGGAATCCTTGGCCGCCGCGTTGGCTCGCCGTCCGGCGGCCGCCTTGCGGTAGGCCGCGCCGTACTCGGGACGCTCGGTTTTGGTCAGGATACCGGTTGGAAGCGTATTCGAACGGAAAGGCGTGTCCACGGTGTCGCGGTAGGCGCTCGGACGCAGGTCGCTTTTCTGACGCAGCACCATCTCGGCCGAGGAGCCCAGTTCGTTCTTGCGCCCGAAGATCTCGGTGCAGTCCGAGAGCACTTCGATGAACGCGAACCCGGGATGCGCCAGCCCCGCGCGTATGAGTTCCTTCAGCTTGGGCACGTGATGCGTCACTTCGCGGCCGACGAAGCTCGCGCCTGCTGCCGCGGCGAGCGCGCAGGCGTCGAAGTTCGGCTCCGAGTTCCCGAGCGGGGTGGTGGTGGTGAGGCGCGATTCGGAGGTTGTCGGCGACACCTGGCCCCCGGTCATGCCGTAGACCTCGTTATTGAGCATGAGGCAGGTGAGCTTCAGGTTGCGCCGGCAGGCGTGGATCAGGTGGTTGCCGCCGATGGCGAGGCAGTCGCCGTCGCCGGTGATCACCACCACGTGCAGGTCGGGCCGCGCGAGCGCGAGCCCGGTGGCGAACGCAAGTGGCCGGCCATGGGTCACGTGAAAGGTGTTGGCGTCGATGTAGGCCGAGAGCCGCCCGGCGCAGCCGATGCCGGACACCACCGCGAGCTTGTCTTTGTCCATGCCCAGTTCATGGATGGCCCAGAGCAGCGCCCGCAGGGCGATGCCATGGCCGCAGCCGGGGCAAAGGAAGTGCGGCATCATCTCCAGACGCAGATAGTCGCGCACGTCGAAAGCGGGAGCCGAGTCGACGGTCATTTTTTCTCCTTCGCGAGCGCTTCAGCGCGCTCCGCGATTTCCGCCGGCGTAATCGGTTCGCCGTTGAAGCGGTGGATGGCATCCACCCGCTTGCCGCCGAGGATGCGCTCGACCTCAAGGCTAAGCTGTCCGGCGTTCATCTCGGGCACGAGCACCGTGCGCGCCTTCGCTGCGACCTCGCGCAAGGCCTTTTCCGGGAACGGCCAGAGCGTGATCGGGCGGAACAGGCCGAGGCGCACGCCGCGCGAGCGGGCGATGTCGATCGCGCGCGTCGCGGCGCGGGCGCTGATGCCGATCGCCACGATCAGCACCTCGGCGTCGTCGCAGGCGAGCGCCTGCCACGAGTCGATGGCGTCGTGGTGCCGGTCGAATTTGGTCAGCAGCCTCCCGAGATTGCGCGCGACGGCCTCCGGGTTCTGCGTCGGGAAACCGTTCTCGGCGTGATTCAATCCCGTGGTGTGCACGCGATAGCCCGCGCCGGGACGCGACATGGCCGGGATGCCGTCTTCGTTCGTCGCGTACGGCTGGTAGGCCTCGCGCGGCCCGCTGGCCCATTTGCGCTCGGTTCGCGCGAGGTTCTTTGTATCGCTCAGATCGACGTTCTCGGTCAGTTGCGCGATCACCTGGTCGTAGAGCAGCACTACCGGCGTGCGGTAGGTTTCCGCCAGGTCGAAGGCGCGGATGGTCTCGTCATGGATCTCGCGCACCGAGGCCGGCGCGAGCACGATGATCGGGTAGTCGCCGTGGCTGCCCCAGCGCGCCTGCATGATGTCGCCTTGCGCGGGGCGCGTCGGCATGCCGGTGGAGGGCCCGCCGCGCATGACGTTGACGATAACGCACGGGATCTCGGCCCCGGCGGCGTAGCCGATGTTCTCCTGCTTCAGCGAAAAGCCCGGGCCGCTGGTGGCGGTCAGGGCCTTGACGCCGCCCATCGAGGCGCCGATCACCGCGGCGATGGATGCGATTTCGTCTTCCATCTGCACGAACACGCCGTCCACCTCCGGCAGCAGCCGCGACAGGCGCTCGGCGACCTCGGAAGAGGGCGTGATCGGATAGCCGGCGAAGAAGCGGCAGCCCGCCGCAACCGCGCCCAGCGCGCAGGCGTGGTTGCCGGAGATGAGGCGCAGCGCGGGCTTGGGTGCGAGCGCTTGGTCGACGGCGTTCATGGTCTGCTTCCTTCGGCGGCAAGGACGACGCCCTGTACGTGTGCGGCGTCAAGGTGCACGCGGATGGCAAAGTCGGGGCACAGCAGCTCACACAGCCGGCAGCCGGTGCATTTTTCCGGCTGCGCCAGTTCGACGATGCGCTCGTCGTTCAGCCGCAGGCAGCGTTCGGGACAGAGCTTGACGCAAATGTCGCAGCTCTTGCACCACTCCGGTGTGATTTCCAGGCGCACGCTGTAGGGCAGATGTGCCGGCGCCGGTGTCTCGGCCGGTGGCGTCTGCGTGCCCGGCGGCGCAGTTCGCGCCTCCTCGATCCAGGTGCGCCCGAGGCGGAAGGCTTCGACATTGACCGCGATGGTCTTCTTCGGCACGAACTCGGCGAGCGCCTGTTCCCAGTCCGCGGCGGAGAAATTGAGCGCCGTGGACAGCGCTCCGATCAGCACCACGTTGGCGGCGCGTTCGTTGCCGAGTTCCTCGGCCATGCGGGTGGCGTCGATGGCATAGCCCTCGGCCACATGCGCCTTCACTTCGGCCGGCGTCTCGCGCGAGTAGCGCAAAGGCGCGCCGGGGCGCCGGTTGAAGCAGGCGAACGGGGGCACGATGCGCTTGGTGTCGCAGATGAAAATGCCGCTGTCGGGCTTGAGGAAAGGGAGCCAGCGCAGGCCTTCGGCCCATTCGAGCGCGACCAGGATGTCGGCCTCGCCTTTAGGGATGGTGGGCGACCATACCTGCGGGCCGAAGCGCACGTGGCTGAACACGCTGCCGCCGCGCTTGGCCATGCCGTGCACTTCGCTTTGCTTGACTTCGAAGCCCTTGGACTGGGCGAGCGAGGCGAGCGCCTTGGACACCATGATGACGCCCTGGCCGCCCACGCCCACGATCAGCACGTTCATCGGTTCCCGCGCCTTGGCCGCCGCCGCGGTAGGCCTTAGCTGCTCGCCTTCTATGCTGCTCGAGGCGGTCAGTCGGCTCATTGCGTCACCGTCGCAGCCGGCTTGATGCAATCCACCGTGCATACCTGCGCGCACAGCGTGCAGCCGATACAAAGCGACGGATCGATCTTCACCTTGTGCCGGCCTTCGAAGGTATCCGTACCCCAAGTGAGCGCGGGGCAGCCGAGGTTCATGCACGACTGGCAGGCGTTGCACTGCTCGTTGACGATCGCGAGCGCGGGCCCCTTGATCTTGAGCGGGTCGAGCACGCAGGGACGGTTGGAGATGATCACCGACACGCCCCGGTGGGCGATCGCCTCGCGCAGCGTCTGGTACATCTGCGCCAGATCGTAGGAGTCCACGATGCGCACCCATTTCACGCCGATCGCGCGCACCAGCGCTTCGTAATCCACCTTCGGCGCCTCCTCGCCGCGCAGCGTCTTGCCGGTGCCCGGATGCTCCTGGCCGCCGGTCATCGCCGTGATGTGGTTGTCCAGCAGCAGCACGGTGATGTTCGCCTGGTTGTACACCGCGTTGATCAGCCCGGGGATGCCGGCGTGCAGGAAAGTCGAATCGCCGATGGCGGCCATCACCGGCTTGGTGTCGCCGGCCATGGCCATGCCGATGGCGTTGCCGATGGAGGAGCCCATGGACACCGTGGTATCGAGGCCGCGCAGCGGATCGAGGCATGCAAGCGTGTAGCAGCCGATGTCCCCGGCCACGCGCGCACCCGATGCCCTCACCGCCATGAAACTCGAGGTGTGCGGGCAGCCTGCGCACAGCACCGGCGGCCGCGCGAGCGGTTCCAGCGCCCAACTGCCGCGCTGCGCGCGCGGCTCGAGCACGCCCGCCTGCTCGAACCCGGCGCGCAGGATCTCGGGCGAGAACTCGCCTTCGCGTGGAAAGAACTGCTTGCCTTCCACCTTGATGCCGAGCGCGCGCAGTTCCTTTTCGATCACCGGCTCGAGCTCTTCCACCACGAACACCCGCTCGACCGACTCGCAATAGCGCCGCAACAGGCCCTCGGGCAGGGGCCAGGAGGCGCCCAGCTTCAGCACGCTCGCGTTGGGCAGCACCTCGCGCACGTAGGGATAGCAGGTCCCGGCCGTGATCACGCCGAAACTTGCGTCGCCCGTTTCCCAGCGGTTGATGGGCGAGGTCTCCAGATATTGTTTCAGCTTCGCCTCGCGCTCGATCACGGCAGCGTGGCGGCGCCGCGCATGCGCCGGGATCATCACGTTCTTCGCCGGATTTTCGAGGAATCCGCGCGATGGATGTTCCGTGCGCGGCCCGATGGCAACCGGGCTGCGGGTGTGCGACAGGCGCGTGGTGCCGCGCACGATGACCATGGTGTCGAATTGTTCGGACAGATCGAAGGCAAGCCGCGTCAGATCGAGCGCCTCCTGCGCGTCGCTCGGTTCGAGCACCGGCACCGTCGCGAACTGGCCGTAAATGCGCGTGTCCTGCTCGTTTTGCGAACTGTGGATGCCCGGATCGTCGCACACGGCGAGGACCAGCCCGCCGTTGACGCCGATGTAGGCCTGCGACATGAATGCGTCGGCGGCGACGTTGAGGCCGACGTGTTTCATCGACGCGAGCGCACGGCTGCCGGCGAAGGAAGCGCCGATGGCCACGTCGAGCGCGACTTTTTCATTGGTCGACCACTGGGCGTGCAGATCCGCTGCCGGGTAGCCGGCGAGGGATTCCATGATTTCCGTGCTCGGCGTGCCCGGATAGGCGGCGGCAACCCGCACGCCGGCTTCCCACGCGCCGCGCGCAATCGCCTCGTTTCCGGTCAACGGCCGGACGTCTTTTTTCTGGTCTTGCGACTGCTCCACTGCTTCCGGCACTGCGCGCATGCGCTGGCCCTCCCTGGCGGAAAAATGAATATTTTCTCTGTTGGACTCCGGATCATCCTCAAACCGGCCGGCTGATGTCTTGATCTAGATTAAAAGTGCCTGACAAAACGAGGGGATATCCCCCGAGGGGACTTTCCCCTCGAGGGGGATCGAGACCTTCGGGGCGCCTCCCCTCGTGCTCCCCTAAGTCAGCCGCCTAACAGCAATTCTGTTAGGCGCTCTAAACAACCGGCGCGCCGCGCAGGCAAAGGAGGCGGTCCTGGGATCGGCCGCTGTGCGCTTGGACTACCCCTAGCTCGCTGTTTGCGCCTCGCTGGCGGCGCGGCGCTGGCGCTCGATCAGCTTGAGCATGGTGTCAACAGTGATCGAGCGGAAGGTGGCCTTGGCGATTTCGTCGATCTCCGCCATCACCGCGCCCAGGGCGCGACCCACGTCGCTCGAGCCGTCGAACTCGTCGCTCTCGCCGGTGCGGGTGCTGATGTCCTCGAACAGTTCGATCACGTCCATCAGCGTCAGGCGCTTGGCGTTGCCGCTGAAACGATAGCCGCCGCCCACGCCGCGCGCCGATTCGACCAGCCCGGCGCGGCCCAGTTCGCGCAGGACCTTGGCCAGGTGGTGGGTGGAGGCGCCGTATTTTTCGGCGATTTCCGCCGCCGACAACTGCCGCCCCGGATTGGCCGCGAATTCCAGCACGCTGTAGAGGGCTAGGCTGGTGCCTTTTTGCAGCTTCATGGATGAGCCCCGGCCATCAGTCCAGGTCCTTTTCCAGAGGTATGAACGGCGCCGCCATCATGCCCTGGCTGCGAAAAAACGACAGTATCAGACCGTTGTCGCGCGCGAGCAGGGTGCGCACCTTGTTCACGCCGGCGTGGCGGAAGCCGTCGCAGATCGCCTCCAGCATGCGCGCGCCGACTCCGGCAAGGCGTGCGTTCGCGCGCACGCTCAAGCCGAACACCCAGCCGCAGGGCGCGGAGCCGAACTCCCAGTCGCGCACTTCGCCGATGATGAAACCCTGGATGATATTGCCGGATTCGGCCACCAGGAACAGGCGTTGCCTGGTGCGCCCGCCGCCGTAGCGGTGGAACAGTTCGTACCAGTAGTCCGTTTTCTCCAGGCCGGTCACCTCGGCGTCGATGGCGATTACCTGCCCCAGGTCGGCCGCATCGACCGGCCGCACCCGCAGTTCAGGAAGGCTGGCGTCGTTTGACTCAGCTTTGCTCATGGCGAACCTTCAGGCCTTGCCGCGATCAGTTTTTCCCCGGAAAAACTGATATGGATCAAAAATCGCATTTAAGTACCAGAATACCATATAATCATTTTTCGAGGCAGGCGCGGGCTTTGGCCCATGCCTTCCGCACTTGGCGCGAGCGCGTTTAAGGTGTTGAATACAAGAAGGCCGAACGTGCAAGCGGTCGCTCATCCAACCACACTGAGGAGGTATGATGAAATCCACGCAAGCGAGAAACAGCCTTAAACGCGGCCTGGCCGCGGTTGCCGCAACATTCGCGTTGTTCACCGGTCCGGCGGTTGCGCAGGAGCCGATCAAAATCGGCTCGTTCCTGTCCGTCACCGGCGGCGCGGCCTTCCTCGGCGATCCGGAGCAGAAGACGCTCGAACTCTATGTCGAGAAAATCAACGCCGCGGGTGGCGTGCTCGGACGCAAGCTGCAACTGGTCGCCTACGACTCGGTGGGCGACGCCGAAAAAGCGCGCACTTTCACCAAACGCCTGATCGAGCAGGATAAGGTCGATGTAATCGTGGGCGGCTCGACCACCGGCGAGACCATGGCCGTGGTGCCGTTGGTGGAAGCCGCGCAAATCCCGTTCATATCGCTTGCGGGCGCGGTGGTCATTATCGAACCCGTGAAAAAATGGGTGTTCAAGACGCCGCATACCGACCGCATGGCGTGCGAGAAGATTTTCATCGACATGCAGTCGCGCAAGCTGTCCAAAATCGCGCTCATTTCGGGCCCCGGCGCCTTCGACAAGTCGATGCGCGCCGAATGCCTGAAGGTGGCGGCGAAGCATCACATCGAGGTGGTCGCCGATGAGTCCTACGGCGCCGGCGATACCGACATGACGGCGCAGCTCACCAAGATCAAGAACACCGCGGGCGTGCAGGCGGTGCTCAACCCCGGTTTCGGCCAGGGGCCGGCGATCGTGACCAAGAACTACCGCCAGATCGGCATCGCGGTTCCCTTTTACCAGTCGCACGGGGTCGCCTCCAAGGAATTCATCAAGCTTGCCGGTGCCGCAGCCGAGGGCGTGCGCCTGCCGGCCGCAGCCTTGCTGGTTGCCGATGACCTGCCGGCAAGCGACCCGCAGCGCTCGGTGGTGGTGAGTTACAAGAAGGAGTACGAGTCGCGCTTCAAGTCCGACGTCTCGACCTTCGGCGGCCACGCCTACGACGGCCTGATGCTCGCGGTCGAAGCGATGAAAAAGGCCGGCAGCACCGACAAGGCCAAGGTGCGCGATGCGCTCGAGGGCATACGCGGCTACATGGGCACGGCCGGCGTGGTGAACATGTCCGCAAGCGACCACATGGGCCTGGACCTGACCGCGTTCCGGATGCTCGAAGTCAAAGGAGGCAATTGGACTCTGGTCAAGTAAGCGGCACCAGCTAGTGATGGTGGAGGCGGCCGCGACGTGAGCGCGCAGTTCATGCAGTACCTGCTCACCGGTCTGACGGTGGGGGCGATCTACGCGCTGGTCGCGCTTGGTTTTTCCATCATTTTCAACGCCAGCCACGTCATCAACTTCGCCCAGGGCGAGTTTGTGATGATCGGCGGCATGGCGACGATGTCGCTCGCCGCGACCGGATTGCCGTATGGGCTGGCAATTCCGCTTGCGGTCGCGGCGGCGGCGCTGGTCGGTCTCGCGCTGGAGAAGTTCGCGGTCGAGCCGGCGCAGGGTGCCTCGGTGGTGACACTGATCATTATCACCATCGGCGCGTCGATTTTCCTGCGCGGGCTGGCGATGCTGGTCTGGGACAAGAATCTGCACCCGCTCAAGCCCTTCACCGGCGATACGCCGATCTCCGTCGCCGGAGCCACCATCCTGCCGCAAAGCCTGTGGGTGCTCGGGGTCACGCTGGCGATCGTGCTCGCGCTGTCCTGGTTTTTCGGCCGCACGCTGCTGGGGAAGGCGATGCTCGCGACCTCCCACAACCGCCTCGCCGCGCAGTTGGTCGGCATCAACGTGCGCATGGTCCTGTTTCTCTCGTTCGGCCTGTCGGCGGCGCTGGGCGCGATTGCGGGCATACTGATCGCGCCGATCACGACCACCTCCTACGATGTCGGCGTGATGCTCGGCCTGAAAGGTTTCGCCGCCGCGATACTCGGCGGCCTGGGGAGCGGCATCGGCGCGGTGATCGGCGGCATCGTGCTCGGCATCGCCGAGACCATGAGCGCCGGCTACCTGTCCTCGGCCTACAAAGACGCGATCGCTTTCCTGATCATCCTCGCAGTGCTGTTCTTCATGCCGAGCGGACTGTTCGGCAATCGCGGCGGCGAGCGCGTCTAGCCGAAATGTTGCAGCGTCTCGCCTCGCCGCGCACTGGAGGGATGCTGGCGCTCGCCGCAGTAATTGCGCTGTTGCCGCTCGCTCTGAGCAACAAGTACTTCTACGATATCGCGGTTCTGGTCGGCTTGAACGCCATCGTCTGTGTCGGCCTGAATCTGCTCATCGGTTACGCCGGGCAGATCAGCCTCGGTCATGCGGGCTTCTTCGGCCTCGGCGCCTACGGTTCGGCCATCCTCGCCTCGCGCTACGGCTGGCCGCCGCTCGCGGCGATGCTCACCACTACGCTTGCCGTGGCGGCGCTCGCCTTCGTCGTCGGCCGGCCCATCCTGCGGCTGAAAGGCCACTATCTCGCCATGGCCACGCTCGGCTTGGGGATCATCATATTCATGGTCATCACCACCGAGGACAAATTCACCGGCGGTCCGGACGGGATCGCGGTGGTGCCGTTTAGCATCGGCGGTTTCGTGCTGCAGGACGAGCGCATCTGGTACTGGGTGATCGGGGCCTTGCTGCTCGCCGCCGTGTGGCTGGCGCTCAACCTGATCGAGTCCCCGGCGGGGCGGGCGCTGCGCGCGCTGCACAGTTCCGAAGTCGGCGCGGAAGTGGTCGGGATCAACGCCGCGGACCACAAAGTGATGGTATTCGTGATCTCGGCCGTGTACGCTTCGCTCGCCGGCAGCCTTGCCGCGCACTACTCCGGTTTCGTCACGCCGGGCAAGGTTACGTTCCTGCACTCGATCGAACTGGTCACCATGGTGGTGTTCGGCGGCATGGCCTCGACCTTCGGCGCGGTGGTCGGCGCGGCCGTGCTGACCACCTTGCCGCAGCTGCTGACGGTGTTCAAGGATTACGAGATGATGGTGTTCGGGGCGGTGATGATGGGCACCATGATTTTCCTGCCGCGCGGGGTGGTGCCCAGCCTGGCGCGGCTGTTTCAGACGCGCCGGCAAAGGGCCTCCGCCGCAGGCAAGCAGGAGGGCGCATGAGCGTACTCCGTGTCGAGGGCCTGTCGAAGAAGTTCGGCGGCTTGAACGCGGTCGAGGATCTGAGTTTCGACATCCGCCCAGGGGCGGTGTACTCGATCATCGGCCCGAACGGCGCCGGCAAGACCACGCTGCTGAATTTGCTCACCGGCATCTACCAGCCTTCCGGCGGGCGCATTGTATTCGGCGAGCACGACCTGACCGGCCGCGCACCGTACGAGTATGCCGGCCACGGCATCGCGCGCACGTTCCAGAACCTGCAGGTGTTTTTCAACATGAGCGCGCTCGAGAACGTCATGGTGGGGCGCTATCTGCACGAGCGTTGCGGACTCGGTTCCGCGCTGCTGCGCTCGCCGCGGCTCGCGCGCGCCGAGCGCGCGTGCCGCGAGGAAGCGGCCGAACTGATGCGCTATGTAGGGCTGCACAACTATCTGTCGGCCGCTGCCGACGCGATGCCCTACGGCGCCTTGAAGCGGCTCGAGATCGCCCGTGCGCTTGCGACTAAACCGAAGCTGATGCTGCTGGATGAACCGGCCGCCGGTCTCAATCCGACCGAGGCGCTCGAGTTGGACGATCTCATCGGCAGGCTTACCGAACGCGGCGTTACCGTGGTGCTGGTCGAACACAATATGCGGCTGGTCATGGGCGTGTCCGACCATATTCTGGTGCTCGACTACGGACGCAAGCTCGCCGAAGGCCCGGCCGCGACGGTACGCAACGACCCGAAAGTGATCGAAGCGTATCTCGGAAGCGCTGTCGCGCACGACGGTTCGTATGGAGACGCCAGCGCCGTCGCGGTGGCGGTGGAGATGCACCGATGATGCTCGAGGTCGAAGGCTTGGGCAGCCACTACGGTCGCATTCCGGCCCTCAAGGGCATCGACCTGCATGTGGGCGAGGGGGAACTGGTGGCGCTGGTCGGCGCCAATGGCGCAGGCAAGACAACGCTGCTGCGCGCGCTCTCGGGCGTGCAGCCGGTGAGCGCAGGGCGGGTGCGCTTCGACGGCGCGGATATCACTACCGCCGCCCCGGACAAGCGCGTGCGGCTCGGTATCGTTCAGGTTCCGGAGGGGCGCCAGGTGTTCGGGCCGCTCTCGGTCGAGGACAATCTGCGCCTGGGCGCCTACCTGCGTTCCAAGGCGGAAGCGGCGCAAGGCATCGAGCGCGTGTACACGATGTTCCCGGTATTGAAACAAAAGCGCCGCGAGCCGGCGGGTGCGCTTTCCGGAGGCCAGCAGCAGATGCTCGCCATGGGACGGGGGCTGATGGCGTTGCCGAAGCTGCTGTTGCTCGATGAGCCGAGCATGGGGCTCGCCCCCAAGCTGGTGGAGGAGATCTTCGCCTGCGTGCGCGCGCTCAAGGCCGCCTCGACCACCATTTTCCTGGTGGACCAGAATGCGCGTGCGGCTCTGGCCGTGGCCGACCGCGCCTACGTGCTCGAGACCGGCCGCGTGGTACTCTCCGGCAGCGGACCCGAACTGCTCGAAAACGAACAGGTGAAGGAGGCTTACCTTGGGTTCTAGCGTGTGCTAGGCCAGGTGCGCCAGCGGCAGAGCCGTCGTGTCCTTTACGCGCTCCAGCGCAAAGCTGGACTTCACGTCAATAATCCCGGGGTGCTTGAGCAGCGAATTCATGACAAAGCGCGAGTAGTGCTCCAGATCCTCCACATGCACCCGCAGCAGATAGTCGAGATCGCCGGTCATGGAATAGCAGGCCACCACCTCCTGCCAGTTCTGCACTGCGCGGGCGAACGCCTTGACCGCGCCTTCGCCGCGCTTTTCCAGTTTCACGGAAACGTAGGCGAGCAGGCCGAGTCCGACCTTGAGCGAATCGACGAGCGCCACGTATTGGCGGATCACGCCGCTTTCCTCCAGGCGCTTTAGGCGGCGCAGGCAGGGCGAGGGCGAGAGCGCGACGCGCTCGGCGAGCTCGAGATTGCTCAGCCGGCCTTCTTTTTGCAAAATATCCAGGATTTTTCGGTCCGTGCGGTCTAGCTGAATTGCTGGCATTAAACACCTCAAATATTGATTTGCGAGAAATTATATGCCAAATATACTTATATGACGACGAATTTTGCAAGCACTGTGCGCGCGACGGAGTCTATGATTTCATCGCATGGAGGCGGCGCGGTGATGTCGCGCCAGCAGCTATAGGAGAAGAGGCTATGAGCGCAAGCCTGACCAAAGGAGTAACCGGTACCGCGGTGAACGCGCCGGAGCACCCGTACGCGGCGCTGGCATCCTCAGGCAAGCGCGCCACCTACTGCTACCAGTGCGTGGCCGGCCCGGATTTGCTCAAGGTGAAGGTGACGGACGGAGTGGCCACCGAGGTGGAGCCGAATTTCGCCGCCCGCGGGGTGCATCCGGGCGGTGGCAAGGTGTGCGTGAAGGCCTACGGCCTGGTGCAAAAGACCTATAACCCAAACCGCGTGCTGACGCCGATGCGGCGCACCAACCCGAAGAAGGGACGGAACGAGGATCCAGGCTTCGTGCCCATTTCCTGGGACGAGGCGATCGAGACCATCGCCGCCAAGCTGCGGGCGGTGCGGGAAACGGGTCTGCGCGACGCCTCGGGCTACCCCAGGGTAGCCGCGAACTTCGGCGGCGGCGGTACGCCGCAATCCTACATGGGTACTTTTCCCGCGTTCCTCGCGGCCTGGGGACCCGTGGACATGGGCTTCGGCTCGGGGCAGGGCGTGAAGTGCTACCACTCCGAGCATCTGTACGGCGAGCTGTGGCACCGCGCGTTTACCGTGTCCCCGGACACGCCGATGTGCAATTACCTCATCTCCTGCGGCGCCAATGTGGAAGCCTCCGGCGGCGTGGTCGGCGTGTGGCGTCACGCCAACGCGCGCGAACGCGGCATGAAGCGCGTGCAGGTCGAGCCGCACCTTTCGGTGACCGGCGCCTGCTCGGCCGAGTGGGTACCGATACGCCCCAAAACCGACGCCGCTTTCCTCTACGCCCTCATGCATGTGCTGCTGCACGAAACCGCGCGCGAGCGGCTCGACCTTGAATTCCTCAAGCAACATACCTCCTCACCCTATCTGGTCGGAGCGAACGGGTTTTTCCTGCGCGACCCGGAGACACGCAAACCGCTGCTGTGGGATGAGAAGCGCAATGCGGCAGTGCCGTTCGACACACCCGGATGCGAGCCGGCGCTCGATCGGAAATTTACCTGCGACGCGGTCGAGATCGGCGCCGACGCCGAAGTGCTGGCGCAGGGCAGCCTCGAAGGCAGTCCCTCCTTCGTCAAGCTGGTCGCGCATATGCAGCCCTATTCACCGGAGTGGGCGGCAGGCATCTGCGACGTGCCGGCAGCGACCATGCGCCGCATCGCGAACGAGTTTCTCGATCATGCCCAGGTCGGGGCGACCATAGAGATCGAAGGCAAGACGCTGCCCTACCGTCCGGTGGCGGTGAGCCTGGGCAAGACGGTTAACAACGGCTGGGGCGGCTACGAGTGCGTATGGGCGCGCACCTTGCTTGCAACCCTGGTGGGCGGGCTGGAAGTCCCTGGAGGCACGCTCGGCACCACGGTGCGGCTCAACCGCCCTCTGGGAGAACGGCTGGCAAGCGTGAAGCCGGGAGCGGACGGTTTCATGCACTATCCGATGAACCCGACCGACCGCGAGCACTGGAACGCTCAACCCAACATCCGCAATGCCTACAGGAGCATGGTGCCGCTCGCGGCCGATGGGCCGTGGAGCCAGGCGCTTGGACCCACGCATTTCACCTGGATGTTCCTGAAGGAAACGCCCAAGGGGCTGCCAACGGTGACCCTGCCGGACGTGTGGTTCGTGTATCGCTCCAATCCGGCGATCTCTTTCTGGGACACCAAGGCCTTGTCGGAGACCATGGCGCGCTTTCCGTTTGTCGTCGCCTTTGCCTACACCCGCGACGAGACTAATCAGGTGGCTGACATCCTGTTGCCGGATGCGACCGACCTGGAGAGCCTGCAGCTGATCCGCATCGGTGGCTCCAAATTCATCGAACAGTTCTGGGAAAGCGAGGGTTTCGCGCTGCGTCAACCCGTAGTCGAAGCGCAGGGCGAGGCGCGCGATTTTACCGACATCGCCACCGAGCTTGCGCGCCGCACCGGCCTGCTGGAGGAATACAACGCTTCGATCAACCATGGCGCGGCCGGTGTGCCGCTCAAGGGCGAGGGCTGGGACTTTTCTCTCGATCCCAAGCGCGCCTACAGCCGGGAAGAGATCTGGGACGCCGTGTGCCGCTCGGCCAGCGCCGAACTGAGCGACGGCAGGCAGACGCAGGGCCTGGACTGGTGGAAGGAAAATGGTTTTGCCACGAAACCATTTGCGCACGCCGACTGGTACCTGTACCCGACGCTCGTCGCGCAGGGGCTGCGCTTCGAGATGCCGTACCAGGAACGCCTGTATCGCATAGGCAAGGAGCTCGGCCGGCGCCTGCACGAGAACGACATGCACTGGTGGGACAAGCAACTCGCCGAGTACCAGGCGTTGCCGCCGTGGAAGGATTTCCCGGGCGAGTGGGAAAAATCCCTGGCGGTGATGGGCGGCGGGGCAAAGGACTTTCCGTTCTGGCTGCTTACCGCGCGCAGCATGCAGTACGCCTGGGGCGCCAATGTAGGCATGCAGCTGATCAAGGAAGTTGCCGACAACGTTGCCGGCCATCGCGGCGTGATCATGAATGCAGGCACCGCGGAAGAGCTCGGTGTTGCCGATGGCGACATGGTCGAGATCGCCACGCCGCTGGCCAGCGTCAGAGCCAAGGCGGTGCTGCGTCAGGGCATCCGCCCGGATACGCTGCTGCTGCTGGGTCAGTTCGACCATTGGGCGACGCCCTACGCCAAGGACTTCGGCATGCCCAGCATGAATTCGCTGGTGCCGATGACGCTGGCGCTGACCGACGCCACGGGTTCGGGCGCGGACATAGTGCGGGTAAGCCTGAAACGCGCGAGAGGTGAACAATGACTCGCTGGGCCATGGTTGCGGATCTGCGCCGCTGCGTCGGCTGCCAGACTTGCACCGCTTCGTGCAAGCACGCCAACGCGACGCCCCCCGGGGTGCAGTGGCGGCGCGTGCTCGACCTGGAAGTGGGCGAGTACCCGGCGGTGAAACGCGCCTTCGTGCCGGTCGGCTGCATGCACTGTGACGATCCGCCGTGCATGGAGGTGTGTCCGTCCACGGCTACCAGGAAGCGTCCGGACGGCATCGTCACCATCGATTACGATCTTTGCATAGGCTGCAGCTATTGCGCGGTCGCCTGCCCTTATCAGGCGCGCTACAAGACCGACCGCGCGAGCTTCGCCTACGGCGAGCCGACGCCGGCGGAGGAGCAGCGCTTCGATGCTAAGCGTCTCGCGGTGGCGACGAAGTGCACTTTCTGTGTCGACCGCATCGATGCCGGCACGGCAAAAGGCCTGACCCCGGGGATAGATCCCGAAGCCACGCCGGCCTGTGTCAACGCCTGCATCACCCAGACGATGAGCTTCGGCGACATCGAGGATCCGCACAGCAACGTTTCCCAACTGCTCGCCGAAAACCAGCATTTCCGCATGCACGAGGAGCTCGGTACCGGGCCCCGGTTCTATTACATTTGGGACAAGAAGGAGGAAGCATGAGCTACGGACCGAAACCCTGGCACCAGAGCAACTGGGATTTTCGTGCTGCCTTGAATTTCATTTTCGGCGGCGCCGGCGCGGGATTGCTGGTGGTTGCGGCCTTCTCCGGCCTGGCCGGCGACGCGCTGCGGGCCGAGATGCTGCTCGGGATGGCGCTGATCGGGGCCGGCTTGATTTCGGTCTGGTTCGAGATCGGGCGGCCGCTGCGCGCGATCAATGTCGGTTTCAACCCGTTCACTTCGTGGATGACGCGCGAATCGTTCGCGGCGGGCGCTGTGTTCGCCCTGGGGCTGGCTGCGGCATGGCTGGGCAGCCAGCCGCTGGCGCAGGCGGCTGCGCTAACCGCTCTGGTCTTTGCCTACTGCCAGGGTCGCATCCTGCAGGCAGCCAAAGGCATACCCGCGTGGCGCGTACCGGCGCTCGCATGGCTGAATTTCACCACCGCGCTCACCGAAGGCGCGGGTTTGTTCGTCGCGCTGGCCACGCTGTTCGATACGCCGGCCAAGGGCGTGCTCGCGTATTTCTCGCTGGCGCTGATCGCGCGCGGGCTCGCCTGGTCAACCTACCGCGGCAGCGTGGCAAAAAGCGCGGCGCGTCCGGCCCTGGCCGCGCTCGATCGGGCGGGAAAAATCCTGATCCAGTTCGGCACCATCGCGCCGTTAGCGCTGTTGCTGCTCGGCTTGTTCGCGGCCGATGTGGCGCGCATCGCTTTGCTGCTGGCCGGTGTTGCCGCGCTCGCAACCGGCTGGCAGTTCAAGTTCGTGCTGATCACACGCGCCGCCTACAATCAGGGTTTCGCATTGCCGCATCTGCCGGTGCGCGGTACGCGCTAGATTACACGTGACCCAATCGAACTATATACTGCGTCTTAAATACTTTCGCATGCCACCGGCGGACTTGCGCGCTGCGCGCGCCAACCGTGTTTTCGGTACGGATAAACACCATCCGTACCGAAAACACGGTTATCGATAAAAACAACCACGGCTTGGGGGTTGTTTTTATACAACATCGCAGTTCTGCAACAACGGGAGGCGCGATTTAGGTCACCACGTATAGCGGCACCAGGGGAGTCAGAACAATGCAGAATCCAGAGGTCACTGCAATATTCAAGCAGGCGGCAGCCGCAGGGAGAAACACGCTGAACAACGCGGAATTGGGCGCGCTACTTTCCAGTCTTGGCATCCAGTTCAATCAAGGCGCCGCGCGAGCAGACAAATCATCTGTGGTCGAACTGCGCATCAGCTTGAACAACACCCGCGAATTCGGCATGGTCGTCAGCGCCGGGCTGGGCGGATTGAATGCGGAACTGGACGAAAGCAATTTCAGGAAAGATCGCGCCTCGGTCTACGCTGCCACCGAACTGACGGATGCCGAAGACTTTCTGCGCCTGTTCCGACGCACGCTTGCCTATCAGAGGCTGGCCTGCATAGCCAAACGCGACGGACTGCCGCTCCCGGACGCGCAGCTCAAGGCCTGTTTCGAACGCCTGCTTGGGCTCGCGATCTGCTATTTGCCGGGCAATCCCGAGGCCGCATTCGTGCTGCAGGCGCTGGAGCTGAATCCGGTGCAAGTCGGCGATCAGCTGCAAGTTCAGATCGCCCGGTGCGAGTTTTCTGCGCCGGTTGCAGGCCGACTCCGCCGCCCCATCCACAAGATCGACAAACTCATCCATCCGGATTCCATCGGAATCATCGGCGTATCGGCCAGCAATATGAATTTCGGCCGCATCATCCTGCGCAACCTGATGGGCAGCGGCTACAGCAAGGAGCGGATGACCATCATTCGTGCGGGCGAGAAGGAGATCGACGGCGTCAAGTGCGTCGAAAGCCTGAAAGCGCTGCAGGGGAAGCTTGATCTATTGATTGTTGCGGTAGCCGCCGATGCCGTCTACGGCTTGGTTGATGAAATCATCGAGACCGGCGCAGTGGAATCGGTGATGCTGATTCCCGGCAGTCTGGGTGAGACGAAAAAGAGCAGGGAACCCGCCGCGGCATTGGCAGTCAGGATCAACGCCGCCCACGGCAAGGAAGGCGGCGGCCCGATTTTTCTCGGCGCCAACTGCCTCGGCGTGGTCTCGCATCCGGGTTCTTACGATTCCTGGTTCATCCCCCTGGAGCGGCTGCCGAAGCCGCAGAAGAAACCGGTAAGGAATTCGGTAATGCTGAGCCAGAGCGGGGCGTTCATGATCACCCGCCTGAGTCAGAACCCGTGGCTTGATCCGAGCTATATGCTGGCCTTGGGCAACCAGACCGATCTCACTCACGGCGACATGCTCACCTACTTTTGCGAGCGGCCGGAGATCGAAACCATCGGTATCTATGTCGAGGGTTTCAAGGACCTGGACGGGCTAGCCTTCGCCAAAGCCGTGCGACTAGCGGTGGTGAATGGCAAGCAGGTTGTGGCCTACAAATCGGGCAAGACCGCTCCCGGCATGGGTGGCGTCATGGGCCATACCGCGTCCATCGCCGGCGGGCCGACGCTGTTTGAGTCAGTGGTGCGCCAGGCGGGAGCGATCGTAGCCGAGGATTTCAGCGCGTTCGACGATCTGTTCTACATCGCCGGCGCGCTGCACCAAAAGGAAGTCCACGGCAAGCGCCTGGGCGCCATCAGCGGCGCAGGGTTCGAGGCGGTCGGCATGGCCGACTCGATCGAGTCGGACAATTTCGCCATGGAGATGGGTGACCTTGAATCGGGTACCGTGAAGCGTGTGGAAGAGATTCTGGTCGCCAAGCGGCTGGACGCGCTGGTGGAAGTCCGAAATCCCATCGACATCAATCCCGGCGCCGACGACGAGGCGCATCTGCAGATCACCGAGGCCTTCCTCCAGGATCCCAATATCGATGCGGTCGTGGTCGGGCTCGACCCGACCGCCCCGTCCGTGCGGGCGCTCGAGGAGAGCAAGCTGCGGCCCGGTTACGACATCAACGACCCGAAGAGCACCGTGCATCTGATGCCGTCCATGGTCAAGCGCAATGCCAAGCCGATCGTCGGGATTGTGGACGGCGGAAAGCTCTATGACGCGATGTCCGCGGGTCTGATGGATCAAGGTGTGTGCGTGTTCCGCAACAGTGCGCGCGGTACCAAGGCGCTGGTACGCTATATCGAGGCAAGGCTCTACGCGAATGCCATCAGAGGCCGCGGTTGAAACGAAACGGACTGAAAACACCAAACTGGAGGACAAACCATGAGCGAGCCGCTTAAAGCCGGCCTTAGCGCCACCCGACGCGTCGAAGTGAACCATGATCGCACCATCAGCTTCATGGGCGACGACTGCCGGGTCTATTCGACCCCCAATCTTCTGTACGACATCGAGATGGCCTGCCGCGATCTGCTGCTGCAGCACATCGAGCCGGGCAAGGACTCGGTCGGCACCCGGGTCGAACTCGATCATGTGGGCGCCACGCTGATGGGCATGTGGGTGGAAATTTCCGTCTCCCTCGCCGAGGTCAATGGCGGCGCCGTTTCCTTTGACTTCACCGCTCGCGATGCGGTCGAGGAAGTCGCGCGCGGCAAGCACAATAGGTTCATCGTGGGTATCGAGAAAACCGCGCAGAGACTCAAGGCAAAACTGGCGAAGGCGCAGTCAGGTGCGGCGCAGCCGTAGGGCCTGTAGAATACAATTCAGGCAAGGAGGTAGAGCATGGCCAATACGACCAAGGGGGGACGCAGCACCGCGGCCAGGGCGGGCGTGGCGCGCAAGCCGGCGGTGAAACGCCCGGCGCCGAAATACAAATTCGACGCCGCGGCGGAGACCCTGCCGCGCGACGAGCTCGCTCGGCTGCAACTGCGCCGGCTCAAAGCGAGCCTCAAGAACGCCTACGACAACGTGGCGTTCCACCGCCGTCGGATGAAAGCGCTCGGTTTCGAACCCGGTGACCTGAAGCGCCTGGAAGACCTCGCGCATCTGCCGTTCACGCTGAAAACCGATCTGCGCGACCATTACCCGTTTGGCCTGTTCGCGCGTCCGCAGTCGGAGGTAATGCGCTTGCATGCATCCTCCGGAACCACCGGCAAGCCGACCGTGGTTGGCTATACCGGGAAAGACATCGCCACCTGGGCCGCGCTGATGGCGCGCTCCCTGGCCTGCGCCGGGGCGCGGCCGGGCGACATCATTCACAATGCCTACGGCTACGGCTTGTTCACCGGCGGCCTGGGCGCGCATTACGGCGCGGAGCGGCTGGGGGCAACGGTGGTGCCGATGTCCGGCGGCAGCACAGAGCGCCAGATCGTGCTGATCAACGACTTCGGCGCGCGCGTGCTGTGTGCGACCCCATCCTATGCCCTGGCGATGGCCGAGGTAGCGGAGAAGGAAGGTGTCGATCTGCGCAAATCCAGGCTCGAGATCGGCGTGTTCGGAGCCGAACCCTGGAGCGAGGCGATGCGGCGCGAGGTGCAGGAGCGCCTGGGACTGAAGGCGATGGATATCTACGGCCTGTCGGAAATCATGGGCCCAGGCGTCGCCTGCGAATGCGAAGAGGCGCAGGCCGGCCTGCATGGCTGGGAGGACCATTTCCTTTTCGAAGTGATCGATCCCGATTCCGGCAAGGCGTTGAAGGAGGGCGAGGCGGGCGAGCTGGTGATCACCACGCTCACCAAGGAGGCGCTGCCGATGATCCGCTACCGCACGCGCGACATCACCCGCCTGAGCACGGAGCGCTGCGCCTGCGGCCGCACGCATGTGCGCATCAAGCGCATCACCGGCCGCAATGACGACATGCTGATCATTCGCGGCGTGAACGTCTACCCGTCCCAAATCGAGGCGGTGCTGGTGGGCCTGCCGGACGTGGCGCCGCACTATCAGCTCGTGGTGGAGAGGAAAGGCACGCTCGATCACCTGACGGTTGAAGTCGAGCTGATGCCGAATGTCGTGCCCACGGCGGAGCTGCGCGCGGTCGTGGCCGAATCGGTGCGCCATCACATCAAGTCGATCATCGGGGTCACCACCGACGTGCTGGTGAAAGAGCCCGGAGAAATTCCGCGCTCCATGGGAAAAGCGGTGAGGGTGCGCGATCAGCGACCCAAAATCAGCTGATTTGGCGCCGCGCGTGCGCGCGGGTGCGCGCGTGAACGCAAATCGGGAACATGGACACATGATCATTGATTGTCACGGTCATTACACGACGGCTCCGAAGGGGCTGGAAGAATATCGGAACCGCCAGATCGCGGACCTAAAGGACAATCCGGCTCACGCGGCATTTGCGTGGTTGCTCGGCATCAGCGACGACCAAATCCGGGAAAGCCTCGAAAATGCCCAGCTCAGGATCCAGCGCGAGCGCGGGACGGATCTCACTATTTTCTCGCCGCGGGCCATGGGCATGGGCCACCATATCGGCAACGAGAGCACGAACAAATTCTGGTCGCAGACCTGCAATGAGCTGATCCATCGGGTGTGCAGTCTCTATCCCAGGAACTTCGTTGGCGTTTGCCAGCTGCCGCAAACCCCGTGAGTGCGGCCTACTAACTGCATCGTCGAGCTGGAGCGCTGCGTGAAGGAATTCGGATTTGTCGGCTGCAATCTGAATCCGGATCCGTCGGGTGGCTATTGGACCGGCCCCCCGATCACCGACAAGTGGTGGTATCCACTATATGAAAAAATGGTGGAGCTGGACGTACCGGCGATGATCCATGTGAGCGGTTCCTGCAATCCCAATTTCCACGCCACCGGGGCGCACTACATCAACGGCGACACGACGGCGTTCATGCAACTCATTACCGCTGACCTGTTCAAGGATTTCCCGACGCTGAAATTCATCATTCCGCACGGGGGCGGGGCGGTTCCCTATCACTGGGGCCGATATCGCGGCCTGGCTCAGGACATGGGCCGGCCACCGCTCAAGGAATTGCTGCTCAACAACGTGTTTTTCGATACCTGCGTGTATCACCTTCCCGGCATCGAACTGCTGCTCAAAGTGATCCCCGCGGACAATATTTTGTTCGCATCCGAAGTGGTGGGGGCGGTGCGCGGGATCGATCCGGAGACGGGGCATTACTACGACGACACCAAGCGTTACATCGACTCGATCGACTGGCTGAGTTCAGAGGACCGGGAGAAGATATTTCACGGCAACGCGCGCAAGGTGTATGGTCGTTTTGGCGCGCGCCGCGGGAACGCTGCCGGGATGTAATTCGGATTTGCTCGACGAAGACACGGATCTTGAACTGTTCGGCGCCTACGCGGCGCTCTGAGAGGAGAAAACCATGGCGGAGCGTGCACAGGCAGGGCCTATCAACGACGTGAAGCTGCGGCGGCTCGTGGCGCAGGACCTCGATGCGGTGGTCGAGATCGATACGCAGATAACCGGCCGCTCGCGCCGGGCCTATTTTGAGCGCCGGTTGCAGGCGGCGCTGCGCGCGCCGGCTTTGCATACCCAGTTTGCGGCCGAGGAGAATGGCGTGCTGGAAGGCTATGTGCTCGCGCGCAAACTCGAGGGTGAATTCGGCCGTGTCGAGCCGGCCCTGCGGCTGGAGGTGATCAGCGTGCGGCCGGGCGAGCAGGGCCATGGATACGGTGACGCCCTGCTTGGCGCTCTGGAGGCGAATGCGCGCAAGCACGATATTTTCGAATTGCGCACACAAGCGGCATGGAAAGATCACGGCATGCTGGGTTTTCTGGACCATGCCGCTTTCCAGCTCGGGAGTGATCAGTTGCTCGATTGCGAAGTCCATGCAGGACGCATCGGCAGTGGCGATGCGGAAAAAGTCCTGGCGCCCGGGCACCATCGCTTGAGCGCCGAAATCGACCACAGCGCGCCTCAAGCCAATGATTTCGAAGCGCTCGCGCGCGACCGCGCCGACGTGCGCTCGCTGGAGCGCGCAGATCTCAACGAGATCGTGCGCATCGACCGGCGCATCATGGATCGGGATCGCAGTGCCTATATCGGCCACATTGTGGACGAGGCAATGCACGATTCTGCGATTCGTGTTTCGCTCGCGGCACACCAGGACGGATCGGTCACCGGCTACATCATGGCCAGCGTCGACTTCGGCGATTTCGGGCGCACCGAGCCAGTGGCCGTTCTCGACACCATCGGCGTCGATCCCGGCTTCACCGGCGCGGGCGTCGGCACCGCACTGCTATCGCAACTGTTCGTCAACCTCGAGGCGCTGCGGGTCGAGCGGGTTGCGACCGTGGTCGAGCGGGATAACTTTGGTCTGATCGAGTTCTTTTACCGCGCCGGCTTCGGACCAAGCCAGCGGCTGGGGTTTGTCAAGCGGCTCGCCTGAGCCCGGGGCGGGCCTCGCCAGCGTAACCGGAGCGCGGCGCCCTCGCCGCCATCGTTCTCAGATTACGTAGAACGCGATGGCAACGAAATGCGCCGCGCTGCCTCCCAGCACGAACAGGTGCCACACCCCGTGAAAGTGGCGCACGCGCTCATCGAGCAGATAAAACACGATGCCGCCCGTATAGAGCAGGCCGCCGGCGAGCAGCCACGCGAGCCCGGGCGCGCCCAGGCCTGCGGCGAGCGGACCCAGTGCCGCCACGGCCATCCACCCCATGACGACGTAGATCAGGATCGACAGGCGGCGCGCGCCCTTGCCGAACACGAATTCCTGCGCAATGCCGATGGCAGCGAGCCCCCAGGTCAGGCCGAACAGGGTCCAGCCCCACGGCCCGCGCAAGGTCACCAGAGCGAACGGCGTATAGGTGCCGGCGATCAGCAGGTAGATCGCGCAGTGATCGAGCTTGCGCAGGATGATCTTCGCCCGTCCGCGCACGCTGTGGTAAAGGGTCGAAGCGCCAAAGAGCAGGAACAGGGCCGCGCCGAAAATGCTGCAGCCGACGATTTTCCATGCATCTCCGGTGCGCGCGGCCAGGACGACCAGCAGCGGCGCGCCGACGGCCGCGAGCACCGTGCCGGCGAGATGGGTGAAGCTGTTGAGGCGTTCTCCGTAGTACATCGTTTTTCCCGCGCGCCTGTTTTGGTTACCGGTTTCGGCCTTCCTGTTGCCTGCGGTGAGCGAAGCGAGATCGCGGCAATGGGACGTATCTACTGCTTCACATTGAGTTCTTCCGCATAGCGATTCGCCGTCTGTGCCAGTACATCGAGCGATATTTCCGGCAATCCATGACGCCGCCACTCGGTGTAGTTGAATCGATCGCGCGATACCGCCATCATGAACCGTTCGGCTTCAACCAGCCCCAAGGCATCAATCAGCGCCTGCATCCCGGCCATGCGAATTTCCGCCTCAGTCTTCATACCATTCCTCCAGATTGACCTCGGTCTCCAGTCGAATCCGCGTCTGCGACTGATCATCGTAAGGCCGGTTGAAGCAGCAAAGATCAAGATAAAGTCGCAATTGTTCGATCCCATGCATGGCGCTGAATTTCATCGAGCCTGAATAGCACAAGTGAAATCCGTGGTCCGCCCCCTATTTTCCCCTACTTGAGCGTGTCGAGCAACGGCAAGGATGGACAAGCTTTCACCCGGCGAAGTTCCAGGATCAGGCAGTGTAATCGGGTGGATCGCGGCCCTGGCAGTCGCTGGCATTGCCGCCTACCACTTCCTCCGCAATCCCGACTAGGAAAGCGGTTTGCCTTTGCCAAACACCACGAATGCATCCTCACGAAGATGCGCTAATCGGGTATCGTATCGGCCGTACCAGTAATCAAATCGAAAAAATGGATCTACGCTATTTGTGCAGAGGCCTTCGGTGAATCACGGCAAGAACGAGTCTCTCGCTACCGGGCAGGTACGACTCGCTCCAGACGATGGAGTGTTCGAACTGGCGGGCACCGAGCCTGCCTGGATTTGGGCGCACACGTGCCCCAAGCCAGCGTGTTCATGCCGGGACGCCCTGGTCCTCGGCACCCATGATGGGCGCGACCGCTTGCTTGAGCGCGGGGCGGCCGTCCGCGACGCGTGGACTATGCGCACTGACTATTCCAGAGTGGCCGCGACGCTCGACGACCTTATCGTCTTCTACATGGATATCGACACGGCCGAGGTCTCTTCGCTCATTGACGACGAACCGTTGAATTTAGCGGCCCATCCGCACATTGCGGACATCGCGGCACGCATCGACGGCGATCTTCTCGATTCAATTGGACGGCTTTGGTATCGCAGCAAGGGCTGGCCGGATCCAGAGCAGGGAGTGCTTCTTGCCACGGAGATCAAGATAAAGGGCTGGAAGCGCGGCGAAATGCTGGCGTGGGACGATATTTGCACGGGCGTCCGACAGGATTTATACGCACTCGACGGCCGACTCTACGAGGCGGCAGAGATGTACTGCCCCGCGCCTGACTGCGAGTGTGCAGAGGTCTTGATTCACTTCGAGACGCTAAGGCCCCGAGGGGCGCCCTCTCCCGGGCGGATCGTGGTGCAGCGATCTGGCGCGACCGAGAGCGAGCCGCACAAGAATAGCCGCGATCGGCTGGAGCAACTTTGGACTGCGTTCCGGCAGCGGCACCCGAACCACCTTGCGCGCTTCGCGCGCCGCTATCCCACCATTAAAAGTATCGGCGCACGGATCGTGGTGACGCCACCGACGGTATCAACCAAGCTCGGCCGCAACGATTCTTGCCCCTGCGGGTCCGGTAAGAAGTACAAGAAATGTTGTGAGACAAGCTGACAGAACGATTTAATCTGCGAAGGGAGCAGCAACCGCGCAACGGCCTCTAAGTTTTCCGCGCCTTCGGGCCGGACCGATCAGACCGGCCAAAAAAAGAGCGCTCAGCCGTGTAGGCTTTGGTACTTTTCCAGCAATTGTTCCTTGCTCTCGCTGAAGTCCGGGTTTGGAACGATACAGTCGGCCGGGCACACCACCATGCACTGCGGCTCGTCGTGAGCCCCGACGCACTCGGTGCACAGCGCCGGATCGATGACATAAGGGGTGGCGGCCGTAATGGCTTTGTTCGGGCAGGATTCGACGCATGCGTCGCAGTCGGTGCAGTCGTCGTTGATGAGCAGGGCCATGATGGTTTCCTCTAAGTAAGCGGTCTGGAAAAATCGGTCGCAAAGTCAAGCCGCGGCGCGTTGCTGCAGTTCGCGCAGCTTGCCATGCCTGAACGCGCCCCACAGGGCTGCGCCGATCGCTCCGGCGCAAATCGAGTCGGGGTGGTTCACCACCTCCAGGCCCGCTATTTTCTCATTTACCAGTTCTTCCTGCACCGCCAGCAGCAGGCCGACATCGAGCGCCAGCCCGCCGGTGAGAAGCACCGTGCCCTTCATGATGCCGGTCACCTTGAGCAGCTTCACCAGGCGCGAAGCCATGGAGATGTGAATGCCTTTGAGGATGTCGGGGGTGGGGATGCCGCGCGAAACCATGTTGATGACGTCCGTCTCCGCCAGCACGGCGCAGATCGAGCTGATTTTTTCCGGGGTCTGCGCCGACTTGGACAGCGGCCCGATTTCCTCGACGGCGACGCCGAGGTAGCGCGCGATGTTTTCCAGGAACTGGCCGGAGCCCGAGGCGCACTGGCTGGTCATTTTGTACGCAAGCACCTTGCCGCGCTCGTCGACGTAGATGGCGCGGCCGTTGAGCGCACCGATGTCCACCACGCCGCGCGCGTCCGGGTTGAGAAAAATGGCGCCGCGGGCGTGCGTGGTCATGGAGTAGAAATGCCCGGTGGCGAACTTGACGTTCTCGCCTTCGCCGGTGGTGGCGACGTAATCGACGTCCGCGGGCTTGAGCCCGGCTTCCTCGAGCACCTCGTCGTAACCCGCTTTCGCCAGCTGCATATTATCGCGCCGGCGGATGCGCTCCACGCGCCGGGCCAGCCACTCGCTCCTGCCGCCTTCGGTCTTGAACAGCGCCGTCTTGACGACGCCGGAGCCGATGTCGATACCGACGCTGATAGTCATGATGCCGCCTCCACTGTGTTCATGTTCATGCTCGTGCTCTCGCCTCCACGGCCTTGCCTTCCTCGACCACCGCGCGCCAGGCGAAAGTCGCGCCGCCGAGCGCGCCGGTATAGATCGAATCGGGGTCGATGTTGAGCCTCAGTTCGCCGTAGTTCTCGCGCACCAGCTCCTTCAGCGATTTCACCGCGGCTTCGTTCTTGGCGACGCCGCCGGTGAAGGTGAACTCGTTGCGCACGCCACCCGAGCGCGCCAGGATGGACATGGCGCGCAGGATGATGGCGCGGTGCAGGCCCAGCATGATGTCTTCGCGCTTTTCGCCCAGCGACAGCCGGTCGCGCAACTCGGCGCCGGCGAATACGGTGCAGGTGGAATTGATGCGCACCTTCTTGGTCGCCTTCATCGCCAACGGCCCGAGTTCATGCAGGCCCATGTTCATCTCGTCCGCGATGTAACCCAGGTAGCGTCCGCAGCCCGCGGCACAGCGATCGTTCATCTGAAAGCTCTCGACAATGCCGTGCGGGTCCACCTGGATCGCCTTGGTATCCTGGCCGCCGATGTCGAGCACGGTGGCGGTGCCCGGGTACATCACATGCGCTCCCAGTCCGTGGCACAGAATTTCGGAGCGTATGTGCTCCTTGGAGAAGGGCAGGCGCGCCCGGCCGTAGCCGGTGCCGATCACGTAGGTTTCCTCGAGCGCGGTGTCGAGCACGCCCTGGATCGGCGCGCGAATGGCGGCGGCGCGGCCCGCGGTTTCGGGCATGCCTTTGAACGTGCGCTCGAGCGCGCGCATCAGATTCGAGCCCATGGCGTCGGCATAGACCCGGTTCTCGACTTCGATGATCGAGCGGTCGAACACATTGAGCACCATGTCGTAGCGGATGCCCATTTCCTTTGCAACGGTCTCGCCGATGGCGAGGTAGCGGCTGCCGGCGATATCGCGGAAGAAATCGGATTTGCGCTTCGCCCCGGGGGCGAACAACGCGGGGGCTTCCGCCTGCAGGCGCTGGAACACTTCGATCAATGCCGTGGCCACCGCTGCGGCGTGATCGCCAAAGCGCGTGCCTTCCGCATTGCGGCGGCAGGTGGCTTCCAGATCGGCAAGTTGTTCCAGGAACTGCTCCAGCCGAAAATCGCGCTCGAGGTGCCCGAGGAAGTCGTCCAGTTTGCCGTTGAGCGCGGCCGAGCGCGACAGCGCGTTGCGAAACAGGTGAAAGCGCGTGTTGACCAGCGCCTCCTGCTTCGCGATCGCAGCCGCGGTGTCGTAGTTCGAACGCGAGTTGGTGATGCCGCGTCCGAGGATGTTGCGGTTCTCGTCGATCACCACCGCCTTGGTGGTGGTCGAGCCCAGGTCGATACCGATGAAGCAGCGCATAATGGTTTCCTCGAATCCTGGTGTCTAATGCACCGCGCCGGCGGCGACGGTGCGCTTCTGCTTGATCATCTGGAAATAGCTCTCCAGCCGGTTCTTGATGTTGGCCGGGGAAAAGTAGCGCGGGTCCACCAGGTCGGACTCGATGAACGCCGCCGGTTTGCCCGTGCGCTTCTCCACCTCGCGCAGGATCAGCAGCTGCCCGGCGGAGAAGCTGTTGCAGCTCTTGATCGAATTGATCAGCAGGCCGTCCGCCTGGTACTCGTCGATGTATTTGCAGATCATGTCGATGCGCTGCGGCAGATTGAGGTTGGTATAGCAGCCAAGGCAGTATTCGGCCAGCGACTCGATCGGATGGTCCGGGTCGTGGCGGAAACCGAAGTCATATACGCCGCCGACCTTGGCGTAAGTGGATGTGACCACCACCGCGCCCTCGTCATAGAACATTTTCCAGAATTCGCGGAAGTGGGTCCAGTTGGGCGGGCCTTCCACCACCAGGCGGTATTTCTCCTCGGCCATCTCGCCTTCCGGTGTGATCGGACCCTTGCCCTCGCGCACGCGCTGCTCGATCTCGCGCCGCAGCACGTCGTAGTATTGCGTCGCCTCAGTGGTGCCGCGGAAAGCAGTGAATATCGGTCCGATGTAATACACCGCGCCGAAATAGCCGTCGATGGGCGAGGGGCGCTTCTTCGCCGATTGCAGCACCTGTACCAGGTCGTCCTCGGCCTTGGCCGACTCTTTCATGTACTGGCGCAGTCGGTCGATGTCGAACTTGACGCCGGACACGCGCTCCAGCGACGGGATCACGTTTTCCTTGATTTGCTTGACCACGTAGTCGCGCATGTTCTGCGAGATCTTGCCGTCGCCCTGATAGGGCACGTGCAGCATCGTGGTTTCGCAGTTGTATTTTTGCCGGATCAGCTCGAACCATTTCATGAAGGTGAAGCAGCCGGTGTAGGACAGGAGCAGCAGGTCGGGGCGGGGCAGGGGCTCGCCGGTCGGGCCCACCTCGCCGCCCAGCATCATGCCCAGGTCGGCCTTGACGTAGGTGCAGACATCCTCGGAATGGCCGTCGCGCTCGGCATCCATGATCATTTTGCCGGACTTTTTGCGCATGCCGTTCTGCAGCGCGTTGGTCTCGGGCAGGCTGCGGGCGAAATCGAAGCACATCACCAGCTCGTTAAGGTTGCCCGGGACAAAGGTGGCCGCGACCTTCTTGCCGCGATCGTGCGCGGTAGCCAGTTCATGGTAGTTGCGGTTGATCATTTCTTTCTGCAGCAGCATCGCGTCCTCTTTCTGCGCCGGCGGGACCGGTTTTTTCGAGGCTTGCGGCGGGGTCATTTGTATGGGCGTAGTCATGCGGCGCTCCAGAGCTTGATTGAATCGGCGAAAGTTCCGGCCTGCTCGCGGATAGGCGCCATCTGGCCGGTGTTTTCGGCGTACTTGAACGCCGTATAAGGAATCTTGTGCTCATTCAGCACCGCCTGCAGCATCGGCCGCTCCAGCAGCGCCGGATCGCAGAAGGAGGGCGCGGCGAAAATGACGCCTTCGCCTGCATTCAGCTTGGTCGAATCGAGCAGATACTTGCCCTTGTCCTTCTTGAACTCGTCGTACTTCGACGAAGTTTGCATCGAACGGTGGAGGAACGATTTCGACAGCTCGTCGAGCGGATCGCCGGTTTCGACCACGTCGTCGAACAGCATGCGCATGACCAGCATGAAGTCATCGTCCACGATGTAACAGCCGGCCATCTCGATCGACTTGATCAGGCCCAGCGGCGGTTGCTCGCAGAAGGCGCCGGTCAGCACGATGCGGGCGTTGTCGCGCATCGGCCGCGCCACGGCGTCGGTGGCGGCGATGTAGTCGCGCACCAGCTGCGTGTGCTCCTCCACCGGCAGCACCATTCCCGCGCGCAGCACCAGGTACACCTCCGAGGTCGGGGCCTGCCAGGGCTTGGTGGCGCGGTATTTATACAGTTCCTGCACCGCGCGCCGGTTTTCGTTGTACACGGCGATCGAGGCGCGCAGCGCGTCGTCGGTGATCGGCTTGCCCGCGATCCTGCCGATATCATCGCGCAGCACCTGCATCTCGTGGATGTAATATTCGCCGCCGACGCCGTCCTGGTAATTCTGCGGCACGTCGAAATACCTGACGTATTTGTCCTTGAACAGGATCTGCCACATGCCGGAGAGGTTGCGGATCACGTCGCAGATCGAGGGGAACAGCATGCCGTCCAGACAGTCCAGGCGTCCGGTCAGCCCAAGCTCCAGCGTAGAGCGTGGAATGCGGCAGATGTAGCTCTGGTAGTAAGCGTCGCCTTGAATCACCTCCAGTTGATCGCCCCCGCCCATGATTCCGACCGGCAGCATGCCGGCGGCATGGATGATTTCGCGCGGGACGTAGACCGGCATGAAGCCGATCGCCTTGCGCCCGGGCACGGCGGCCTTCCATTCCTTTACCGAGGTGAAGTTCAAGTCGTCGAACAGCGCCTGGCAGCGCTCCATGATCTGTTGCACGGTCTGGCTCATTGGTGCTCCCATTTTGGCGGACGCTTGGCGATGAAAGCCGCAAGGCCTTCGTTCGCGTCGCGGGTTTGCATCAGGCGGTCAAGATAAAGCCGCTCGACTTCGGCGATGCGCCGGCGCACTTCGGGGAGGTAGCCGCCGCGGGCTGCGGCCACGGCGCAGGCAAGCGAACTTGCGCTCTTGCCGGAGAGATGCTGATCGAAATACGCCAGCGCGGCGGCGTCCGGGTCGGCCGACACGAAATTAACGAGGCCCAGCCTCAGGGCTTCGTCGGCGCTCACCGAGCGGCCGGAGAACAGCAGATCTTCGGCTGCTGCCTGGCCGATGCGCGGCGGCAGCAGGCAGGATGCCGCGGGCGCGAATACGCCCAGCTGGATTTCCGGCTGGCCGAACTTGGCGTCGCCGGCGGCGAATATCAGGCTGCCGCCCAGGGCGAGTTCCAGTCCGCCGCCCAGGCACTGGCCCTTGACCGCGACCAGGATCGGCACAGGCCACTCGAGCATGGAAAGGAGCAGCGCGTGCAGGCTCGCGAGCATCGCCGCGCAGCGTTCGGCCAGATGCTCTTCGACGCTCGCGCCGAAGGAAAAATGCGGCCCTTCGGCGTCGACGAGCACTGCCAGGATGCCGGCATTCCCGCGGTGCGCATCGAACGCCGCCTGCAGCGCCGCGATCATCGCCGCATCGACGATGTTCGCCTTGGGCCGCGCCATGCGCAGCCGCAGCAGCGCGCCGTCGCGCTCGGTCCAGACTTTCAGCGGCGATTCCGCGGCCACGGCATCAGTCCTTGCGCTTGTTTTTCGGCTGGATCGCGTTGTGCAGCGCATCGCCCCAGCCTTCGCCGCGCGCGAGCCGCTGGCGCAAGCCGATGAAGTCGACCTCGCGGTCCTCTTTCGTGCCTTCGTTGAAGGCGACGAAGCCGGCGCGCGCCTCGGTCATCATGTTGAGCGCGAGCCAGGCGCGCGAGTTTTCCTTGTTCGCGTTCCAGGCGATGAGCTTGGGCTTGCGCAGTTCCTCGATGGTCTTGGTGGTGCAATCGGGGAAAGTGAGCAGCATTTTCGCGCACAGTTCCTCGACCTTCGCGTCGAGCATGGAAAGATCGACCGTGCCGCGCGCCATCAGCGCCTTGGCCTGTTTTGCCGCGTCACCCGACTTGAATTCGCCGAACACCAGCTTGCCGAATTCGTCGGTCATCTGCCTGGTTTCCACCATCGGATTGGCGATGAACTTGCCGTCCACTTTCAATGCCGGCACCACGTCGGTGATCACGCCCAGGTAATAAGCCTTGTGCGCCGAGAACGGCTCGCACAGCACGCAGGCGGCCATGGCGCGCTCGACGCCGATGACGACCGGAAGAAAGTCGGTGGCGCCGCCGATCGGGGCCGAGCCGTGCTTGGGGCCGGCCTGGCCAAAGCGCGCCAGGTCCTGCGCCACGGAAAAGTCGCAAGCCATGCCGATTTCCTGGCCGCCGCCTATCCTGATGCCGTTGACGCGGCAGATTACCGGCTTGTCGCAGGCGAGAATCGCCGACACCATGTCATTGAACAGGCGCATGTACTGGCGGTATTCCTGCGGGTGGCCGGCGTAGTACTCGGCGTATTCCTTGGTGTTGCCGCCGGTGCAGAAGGCCTTGTCGCCCGCGCCGGTGAACACCACGCAGTTGACGTCGCGCGCATTCGATGCGGCGCGAAAGGCGAGGATCACGCCCTTCACCATGTCGGTGGTATAGGAGTTGAACTGGCCGGGGTTGTTGAGCCAGATCCAGGCGTTGTACAGGCCGGGCACCACCTTGCCGTCGGGGGTTTGCGCCGGGCGCTTCTCGTAGCGCACACCCGGGCGGGCGAAGTCTTCGTCGAGTTCGTGATTCTTGAATTCCCGGATTGGGGTAGTTGGCATGATGTATCTCCTCAGGGTTTCGGTACCAGGACGGCGCGGCGCTTGATCTCGCGCTGGTGCGTCGCCTCGAATACGTGGTTGATGTCGGCGAGCGGGTGCACTTCGACAAAGGGCTTGATGTTCACCTTGCCCGCGAGCACCAGTTCCAGCGCAGCCGGATAGTGCTCGGGCGTGCAGCCCCAGTTGCCGATGGCGCGCGCATCGAACGCCATCAGGTTCGAGAGCCGCAGCTCCACCTTGTCCATGGTGAAGCCGACCACGCAAAGCGTGGCGCCGTGCACCAGCAGTCCGTAGGCGCTGAGCTGGCCGGCGGCGGTACCCGAGCACTCGAAAATGAACCACTCGGTCGCGCGCAGCCCGTTCTCCTTGGCGAACTTGGACACCGCGCCTTTCAGCCCCTTGGCGTCGAGTTCGCGCGCATTGAGCGTGAGGGCGGCGCCGTGTTGCGAGATGGCGGCGAGCTTGGCCGGATCGACGTCGATGGCGACCACTTTCGCGCCGAAAGCGTGCGCCACCTGCACGCAGTAGCCGCCGACGCCGCCGGCGCCGATGACGATGGCGAGGCTGCCGGGGGTGACGCCCGCCCGGTGCACGGCCTGGTATGGAGTCGTGACCGCATCGGCAACGACCGACACTTCGGCCAGGGTGAGATCGACGGCGGCGAGGCGCTGCTCGTCGGCAGGGCAGAGCCCGCGCGCAGGCACGGCAATGTGGCTGGCGAAACCGCCCTGGATGTCGTTGCCGGGCATTTTCTGGTTGCGGCAGATGGCGGCGCGTCCGCGCTTGCACAAGTCGCATTCGCCGCAGGGTATGACGGCGGGCACGATCACCGACTTGCCGAGCCAGCTCTCGGCGCCGCTGCCGACGGCGACGACGCGGCCGCTGATTTCATGGCCGAGCGTAAGCGGCAGGGCGTGATTGGTGCGCACGCCCTCGTAAAAATAGCCGAGGTCGGTGTGGCAGACGCCGCAGCCGGCGACCTCGATGACCACCTCCGCGGGCTGCGGCGGGAACGGGTCGAATGCCGATTCGACCATCGCGACCTTGGGCGCCGTCATCATCCAGCGGTGTGCGAGTGTACTCATGCCTGTCGCTCCAGTTGAGAGTGCCGCGGTTGCAGTTTGTACCGGTGCTTCAAGTTAGGCTTGACTTTTTTGACCTTATTTAAGTATTATGGTACTAGAATGCGCATTTAGAAGTCAAGCCCGAAATACAAGTGATCAGGCAACATCGAAGACAAGGCGCCAACTGCCCGGCAAGACGGAGGTCATACGATGTCAAGAGATAAGGAAAAAGCAAGCATTTCGCTTGCGATTACAGGCAGCGGCGGCGCGGGTGTGATGACCGCAGGTAATCTGCTGCTCGAGGTCGCGGCCCAGGCGGGCTGGTACGGTTTGATGGTGCGCTCGAGCGGACCGCAGATCCGCGGCGGCGAAGCGGCGGCGCTGCTGCGCTTTTCGCACGCGCCGGTAGAGTGCCTGGACGATCGCTTCGATGTCCTGATCGGCATCGATTGGCAGAACATACATCGCTTCGCCGACGAGATCCCGCTCGATGCGGCGAGCGTGATGCTGGGCGACCCGGAGCAGGGCGAACCGCCCGAGGTGTTCGTCAAGCGCGGCGCGCACTACGCGCCCCTGGCGTTCAAGCAGATGGTCAAGGCGCTTCCCGGGAGTTGGCCCAACATGATCGCCCTCGGCCTGGCCGCCGGATTGGTGGGCCTGCCCGCGGACTCGATGAAAGCCGTATTGCAGAAGTCGCTCAAGAAAGGCGGCGGGGAGAAAATGGCCGCCAACCTCGCCGCCGCGGAAGCGGGATACGCCGCGGCCGCGACAATGCCGGCGGTGCCGCGCCTCGCGGGGCACGTTGCGCCTGGCGCAAGCCAAAAATCTGCGCCTGGCGCAAGCCAAAAATCCGGGCCCGGCGCAGGCCGGGATGCGCGCTGGCTGATCACCGGCAATCAGGCTGCCGGCTACGGCGCGGTGCGCGGCGGCGTGCGTTTCGTCGCCGCCTATCCGATCACGCCGGCGACCGAAGTGCTGGAATGGCTGGCGCCTGCGCTGCCCAAAGTCGGCGGCGCCCTGGTGCAGGCCGAGGACGAACTGGCTTCGATCAACATGATCATCGGCGCCTCCTACGGCGGCGTGCCCTCGCTGACAGCCACCTCCGGACCGGGCTTGTCGCTCATGACCGAAGCGCTCGGGCTGGCGGTCGCCGCTGAAGTGCCGATCGTGGTCATCGACGTGATGCGCGGCGGACCTTCGACCGGCATCCCGGCGAAAAGCGAGCAAAGCGACGTCAACATCGCGCTCAACGGATTGCATGGCGATGCGCCGCGCGTGGTGGTGGCGCCGAACTCGATTGCCGATTGCGTCGCCGCGACGCAGTGGGCGGTGCACCTGGCCGAGGCGATGCAGACGCCGGCCATCGTGCTCTCCGACCAGTACTTCGGCCAGACGCGTGCGGTGGTGGATCCGCCCGCCGATATCGGCCTCACCAGCGAGCGGCTGAAGCCGAGCGCAGGGGCGGAAGGCTACAAGCGCTACGCCATCACCGAGTCGGGCATTTCGCCGATGGCAATTCCGGGCACGCCGGGCACTGCATACACGGCCGACGGACTGGAACACAACGATCGCGGACTGCCTTCGAGCCAATCGGCCGACCACACCAGGCAACTCGACAAGCGCGCGAAGAAGCTGTCGGATTTCGATTACGGCGCGCGCTGGGCCGACTTCGAAGGAGAAGGGGAGCTTGCGGTCATCACTTTCGGTTCCTGCACCGGCGCGGCACGCGAAGCGATCGCACGCGCTGCGGCTGAAGGAATCAAGGCGCGGCTGGTGTCCTTGCGCCTGCTCAGTCCCCCGCAACCCGGGCGCCTGGCCGCAGCGCTCGCGGGCGCGAAGCGGGTGCTGGTGGTCGAGCAGAACCATACCGGGCAGCTGTACCGGTACTTGCGCGCGGAGTACGATCTGCCGGGCGAGGTGAAGAGTTTCCGCCACCCCGGGCCGCTGCCGATGCGCCCCGACGAAATTCACCAGCAAATCACCGCATGGAGCTGCTCATGAATTCGCCTGCCGTTGCCGCGCCGATCACGGCGCAGGCATTCAAGTCCGATTACAAGCCGATCTGGTGCCCCGGCTGCGGCGACTATTCGGTGCTGTCCTCGTTCACCAAGGCGTTCGCCAAGCTCGATCTGCGGCCGGAGAACGTCGCCGTGGTATCGGGCATTGGCTGCTCCTCGCGCATTCCCGCGTACACCAACTGCTATGGTTTTCATGGCGTGCACGGGCGCTCGCTCGCCGCCGCGAGCGGGTTGAAGCTCGCGCGCCCCGACCTCACGGTGGTCGTGGCGAGCGGCGATGGCGACGGCTACTCCATTGGCGGCAATCACTTTCTGCATGCCTGCCGGCGCAACGTCGACCTGACCTACGTCGTCATGGACAACCATGTATACGGCATGACCAAGGGCCAGCCTTCGCCCACCACCGAGCCCGACTGGGATTCGAAACTGTCCCCCGGGGGCACCGGCCTGCGCACCTTCCATCCGCTGGTGATCGCTCTCGCCGCGGGCGCCAACTTCGTCGCGCGCGCATTCGCGGGCGACCCCAACGGCACCGCCGACATCATCGCCGATGCGATCCGCACGCCCGGATTCTCTTTTGTCGAGATTCTCAGTCCATGCATCACGTTCCGTCCCGAGCAGCGCGAGTGGAAGCAGATGGTGCGGCAGGCGCCGGTGACCTCCACCGACGACGCGGCGCGCGCGGCGCGGCGCATCATGACCGACGACGGCTTCAACATCGGGGTGTTGTACAAAGGCGGGCGCAAGCCTTACCAGCCGCCGATCGGCAAAGGGAAGAAACGTCCATCCGACCTGGAAGCGGAGTTCACACTATGAGCACGAAAAAGAGCGCCAAGAAAAGCACGAAGCAGAGCACGAAGCCGAGCGGGAAACTGAGCATGAAGTCGAGCGCGAAAAAGACCAAGGCCGCCGCCACGCCAAAGAGCGCGAGGGCGCCGAAACGCACTGCCGCCAAGGCGGCAGTGAAGGCCACGCCGGTCGCCAGCGCGTCCGAGTTCATGGCGCATGCCTATGCGATGGAGGCGGAAGCGGCGGAGCGCTACGCCGAGTTCGCCGATTCGATGGAAATGCACAATAACCGCGAAGTGGCCGAGTTGTTCCGCAAGCTGTCGCGCATCGAGCAGCGGCACGCCGACCAGATCCTGGAACAGATGGGCTGGAAGCAATCGCCGGTATCGTCCGCCGACGTCCGCTGGGAAGGCGCCGAGGGGCCGGAGACCGCGGACTCGACCGAATTGCATTACCTGATGCAGCCGTATCACGCGTTGCAGATCGCGTTGCATAACGAGAAGCGCGCGCGCGACTTCTTCGCTCATCTGGCCAAGGTCACTACCAACGCCGGAGTGCGCAAAGGGGCGCTGGAGATGGAGGAAGACGAGGCCGAGCACGTGCGCCTGATCGAGGAGTGGCTCAAGCGCACTCCGAAGCCGGACCCCAACTGGGAAGCGGATCAGGACCCGCCGGTGCTGTCCGATTGAGGAACTGATTGAATTCGCGAGCAAGCTCGCTCCCACGCTAAAGGAGCAAACATGCAGGTACTGTTACCGCAGGGCTGGGCGCCGGCCATAGGCTACGCCAATGGCATCGCCGTCGAGCCTGGGCGCATCGTGTTCATCGCCGGGCAGGTGGGCTGGGACGCCGGGCAGAAGTTTCACTCAACCGAAGTTGCGCCTCAGTTCGAGCAGGCCTTGCAAAACGTGCTTACTGTGCTGGCTGAGGCCGGCGGCCGTCCCGAGCACATCTGCCGCATCACCGCGTTCTGCTGCGACAAGCCGGCGTACCTCGCGGCGCGCCCGCTGCTCGGCGCAATCTGGAAGCGCCACATGGGGCGGCATTACCCGTGTATGAGCATGATTTTCGTCTCCGACCTGCTCGACAGTCCGGGCAAGATCGAACTCGAAGCGACCGCAGTCGTTCCCGCGAGCTGATCTAGTCGAGATTATCGGGCCTAAGCGTACACGCTCCTGCCGTCACCCTGGTAGCTCTCATAGACATGCTCAAACAACGCCTCGCACTTGGTGTCGTAGATCTCTTTTGTATACCTGCGGGGAAGGCCCTCGTCGAGAGTATCCTCGATGGCGAGGCGAATCTGAGCCCGTGCTGATAATCGTTTGCGCCAATCGAGCACCAGCAGCGCATTCAGGCGATCGAGCAATTGTCGGGCGACCTTCTTGACCTCGTCGCGCTCCTCGGTGCTAAGCTCAGGTCCGGGGCGGGTGAGGATGTCGAAGACGGTCAGCTCTTCCTCGCTAAGTTGCTCTCGCAGCCGATTCTCCGCATTGCGGTCGACGCTGGCCGCCACCGTGGTCTGGATCGGCTCGGGATGCTGCTTGAACTTGCGAATGGCGAACAACAGGCTGTCGGACATGCAGTTTCCCACCGCGGCCGCGAGCAACTGCGCGGGGGTCGGGCCGTTGCCGAGCGGAGGCGTCTCATCCCCGTAGAGAACGGGAATCCCCTCGGCAAAGTGAATCGCAAAGCGAAAGTCCTTATCCTGCTTCAGGTTGACGGTGACTACGTGCGCCATGCGCTTATCTCCTGGGTGGGGGGTGCTGCCCGACAAGGTCATAAATTCCCTTTACACGGATACTACCCCCAGTATAGAATTACGTCAACAAATTGCGTCAACAGTCACGCTCTTCTGGAGTGCGGCATAAATCAGTTGAAAGGGATTCCGGATGAACCATCTGCAGCGGGAACAAGACAAGAAGGCGCTTATCCTCCGCCTCAAGCGCATCGAGGGGCAATTGCGCGGCCTGCAACGGTTGATCGACGAGGACGCTCCCTGTGAATCGGTGGCGCAGCAGCTTTCCGCGGCAAGGCGCGCCCTCGACAAGGCGTTTCATTCCCTGGTGGGCTGTCTGATCGAATCGCGGCTCAGCGCGAAGGGGAGCGCGCCTGCCGAGATCAAGCAGGCACTGGATATCCTCTCGCGCTACAGTTGAACCGTCACCCGGCCTGGCCGGAAGCCATTGGCTTTCGACCAGGCGGACAGGAGCGAAAAATGTGCGAGCTTTTTGCGATGTCGGCGCGGCACCCCACGACGGTAAGCCTGTCGCTGGAGGAATTCTCGCGCCACGGCGGGCTGAGCGGGCCGCACAAGGACGGCTGGGGTATCGGATGGTATGAAGAAGGCGATATTCGGCTGGTCAAGGAAAGAGATCCGGCCGCATCCAGCGCATGCGTGCGGTTCATCCAGGCGAATCCATTTTCGAGTTCGCTGGTCATCAGCCACATTCGCAAAGCCACGCTGGGTTCGATTGCTTCCCGCAACTGCCAGCCGTTCGTGCGCGAGCTCGGCGGCGCCTGGCACTGTTTCGCCCATAACGGCGACCTGAAGGGCATTGCGGCCGACCGCCGCTTCCGCGCCGAGGGATTTCGTCCGGTCGGAGAAACCGATTCCGAGCAGGCGTTCTGCGCGCTGATGGATGCGCTACGGCCGCTGTGGTCCTCGGGACGGGTGCCGCCGATCGGCGAGCGCAGGCAGGTCGTCGCCCGGTTCGCTGCCGCGCTGCGCGAGCTGGGGCCGGCGAACTTTCTATACTGTGACGGCGATGCGTTGTTCGCGCACGCGGACCGCCGGCATCAGAGCGACGGTTCGATCAAGGCGCCCGGGATGTGGCGGCTCGCAAGGCGCTGCCCCGCAGGCGGCGAATTGGCGGCGGAAGGGCTGCGGATCGCTTCCGAGGGCGGCGAGCAGGAGGTAGTCCTGGCGGCAAGCGTCCCGCTGACGGCCGAGGGTTGGGTACCGTTCGCCGAGGGAGAAATTCTTGTCGCACGGCAGGGTCGAATTGAACAGGGGTGAGATGACGGAGATCGAACAGGCAGTTGCCCGGCACTATGCGCACGGATCGCTCGAGGAAACGATACTGAACGCGCTCGCGGCGGCGGGCAAGGATGTGAACCACCTTACGCCGAAGGATCTCGCCCCGGTTGATGAGTTTCACATCGGCGGTCGGCAGGCGACGATGGCATTTGCGCAGCAATTCGGTCTGCGGCCGGGAATGCGGCTGCTCGATGTCGGCTGCGGGCTGGGCGGAGCGGCTCGCTACTTTGCCCACGAACATGGCTGCCAGGTCACCGGAATCGATTTGTCCGGCGAGTACGTCGGTGTGGCCAATGCGCTGGCAGCGCGGGTCGGCCTCGGCGAGCGCGTGTCCTGCCAAGCGGGCAGTGCGCTGGCGCTGCCTTTTGCGCCGGGGAGTTTCGACGGGGCGTACATGTTCCATGTCGGCATGAATATCGAAAACAAATCCATGCTGTTCACGGAAGTGCGCAGGGTCTTGGCGCCGTCTGGCCTGTTCGGAATCTACGACGTGATGCGCCTCGCCGCCGGCGATCTGTCCTACCCGGTGCCTTGGGCGAGCGGTCCCGAATCCAGTTTTATCGCCGACGCCGCAAGCTATCGGCACCTGCTTGTTGCCGCAGGCTTCGAGGTGTTGAAAGAACGCAGCCGCCGCGACTTCGCGCTCGAGGTTTTCGGGCTGATGCGGTCGCGAGGCGCAGCCGGAGGACCGGGGCCGCTCGGGTTGCATATCGTCATGGGGGCGAGCGCGGCGCAAAAGGTCAAGAATATGATCGGCGACATCGGCTCCGGCCTTATCGCGCCGACCGAATTGATTTGCCGTGTCGCCGAATAGCTGGGTTTGCTTCCGGCTTGTCCGGCTTAGGCGGCAGGGATACGCGGCAGCGTAAGTATCACTTCCAGCCCGCCTTCGGGGCGGTTTCGCAGCACGAGGTCGCCGCCATGCGCGCGCGCGACATTGCGCGCGATGCCCAGGCCGAGCCCGGTGCCGCCGGTTTCGCGGTTGCGGGAGGCTTCGCCTCTGAAAAACGGCTCGAACGCCTGTGCCAGTTCTTCCTCCGGGATGCCGGGCCCGTCGTCTAGTATGCGGGTGGTCAGACGATCCGCGGCGTCCTCCACCTTGATCATTGCGCGGCTGCCGTAGCGAATCGCGTTGTCCACCAGGTTGGTGAGGCAGCGCCGCAGGGCGAGCGGCCTGCCCGGGTACGGCTGCGCGACCCTGCCTTCGATCTCGACCCTGCTTCCGGTGTCCCGATAATCGGTCTGCAGGCTCTCGATCAGCGCCATCACGTCGATGCGCTGTACCGTTTCGTTGGTGCTCGCATCGCGCATGAAGTCCAGCGTCTGCGTGACCATCGCCTCCATCTCTTGCAGGTCCTTCGTGAACTTTGCCCTGAGCGCCTCGTCTTCAAGCATTTCCGCGCGCAGACGCAACCGCGTGATCGGTGTTTTCAGGTCGTGCGACATCGCCGTAAAAATGCGGGTGCGGTCCGCAATGAAGCGCGACAGGCGCTGCTGCATGGTGTTGAACGCGCGCGCTGCGCGCTGCGCTTCGCTTGGTCCCGTTTCCGGCAGAGGCGGGCGGTTGATGTCCTCGCCCAGTTTTTCCGCAGCGCTCGCCAGTGCCGAAAGCGGGCCCGTCACCCAACGCACGGCGACGAGCGAGAGCACGAGCACGGTTCCCAGCAAGATAAGCAGCGTGGCGGCCAGCCGCAGCGGCATGCCTATGGCTTGGGGCGAGACATGGGAATCGAAGGTGACCCAGGTCCCGTCATGCAAGGCGACTTGTACCGTAAAAAATGTGCCTCCCGGAGAGAAACCCTGGCCCATGCCGCGTCCCCAGCCACTGCCCTGCATCATGGGCATCTCTGCCGGTGGGCCGGTGCGCGGCGCCGAGCGCAGGCTCTCCGGTGCGGCTTCGGACCGGACCACGATCACCTTGGTGTCATCGCCAAGGGCGTAGCGCAATACGGTGGTGAACATGGATTGCTGAAAGTCGCCCTCCGGGGACTCCTTGTCCCTTGCGATCGGGGGCCGTTCCAGCGACACCGCAAGCGGCGGCGCATTGAACACTGCAACGACCCTGCGGTGTTCTGCAACAGGCAGCGAATCGAGCAGTTTGACGATGTCCGAGATTTGCTGCGCCAGCCGCATGCCTCCCGCACGGTAGAGCAACTGGTCGCGCTCGGCCAGGTTGATGTACGCGGTGGCCAGCTGCCCTTTTCTATTTGTTGCTCGCTTTGCGCATCAGGGTTGCGGTTTTCTTGCCACCATTCCGATGAGGGCGGAGCGTCCGCGATGGCAGGATCCTTCGGCGATATCGTCTTCGTATTCCACCAGTTCCTCTATAGTCCAATCGGGAAACCCTGCGCGCAGAATCTCCGGCGTGTACAGGTTTTCCACCGTCGGAGGCCCGCCCGTTTTGTACTCCAACTGTCGCGGCGTATAGCCATGCAGCAGGATACGTCCGCCGGGGCGGGTAGCCCGCTTCATGGCGGCGAACTGGCGCAGGCGCTCGCTGGGGCCGGCAAACTGGATGAAGATGCCGACGACCCAGTCGAATTCAGTCTCCAATGCAGCGGGCGGCCAATCCGGAGCAAGCAGATCGGCCACCATGAAATTCACTGCCACGCCCCGTCCGGCAGCCAGCTTGCGCGCCTTGGCTACGGCGATAGGGGAAATTTCCACCGCTGTCACTTTCAGGCTTTGCTCGGCCAGCCACACCGAATTGCGGCCTTCGCCGTCGGCCACAGAAAGGGCAGTGTGCCCATCCTGGAACATGTGGGCGCGCCGCGCCAGGAAATGGTTGGGCTCTATGCCGAAAAGATAATCGTCACCGGCATCGCGATAACGGGCGTTCCAGCGGGCTTCATGGTCCATCGTGCCTCCTCGGAACCAAAATGGGACTCAGGTCACGCGCAAAAGAAATAGGCGCCTGCAACAATCGGCGCAACCATAGCAGGCCGTCGCCCGCCCTTGTGACACGGTAAGGCCCTAACGGTAGACCAGCACCGGAATCGAGGAATGGGTCAGGACTTTCTGGGTTTCGCTGCCTAGCAGGAAGCCTTCCAGGCCGCGCCGTCCGTGCGATGCCATCACGATGAGATCGCATTTCGCCTCGCGCGCCTTCTCCACAATCGCCTGGGAAGGGGAACGGCTGGTGGCGTAGTCGGTTGTGCATTCCACATTCGCGGCGCTGGCCGCCTGTTTGAACGTATCCAGCACGCGCTGTGCATATTCCTCGCTGCGTTCGGCAAAGATTTCCGGCTGCAATTCCGCGACCCCGCTGGCTTCGGCCGCGTAGGCGCCCTGCAGCGGATAGGGTTCCATGGCATGGAAGGCGGTGATGCGCGCCCCGAGCAACTGCGCCAACTTTATTGCTGCCTCTACGGCCTTGTCCGAAAGTGCCGATCCGTCAGTGGGAACCAGAATGTGCTTGTACATAGTGCCTCCAGATGAATATTGTTCAAACCGGGCGTGCGCGCCGCTGTTTCCGCTACAAGCCCGCCTAGTGCGCCTGGCCGTACAAGCGCTCGTGTTGCTCCTGGCAGGGCAGGCAACGAGTTGCCATAGGATAGGCTTTTAGCCGCGCGCGCGCGATCTCGCCACCGCAGTCGGCGCAACTGCCGTAGCTGCCGTCGTCGATGCGTGCGAGCGCGGCCTCGATATTCCGCAATTCCTGGCTTTCTCGGATCACCATCGCCACGTCCATTGCGGCGGCTGCATCCGCAATGGTATCGTCGTCGGTGATCTTGGACTGGTTGGCAAAGCCAAGACCGTCTCCCGAGGCGGCGATTTTTTCGCGCACTTCACCCAGCAACTGCTGGCGTTGCGATTGCAGTAGCGCTTTAAATTCGGAAAACGGTTTCTTAGGCACGGTTGGCGTTATTCGAGAGAGGTTGAATTCCAGCTTAGCCCCTGAACCGTGGGGCTGTTTGACGCAGATCAATCAAACCTGATACCCGCGAGCGATCGAAGGCCCTTCCTTAAACGACCAGCGCGCCTGCGATCCCCACGGCAAGCAGCAGCCCGGAAATGGGCAGGGTGATCCGGCGCAGCTCGGGTGAACCAAGCCCGATGGTCATGCCGCTCTTGGTGAGGGTGTTGGCCATCACGGCAACGACAATGGCTCGGGCCGCTGTAGCGACGCTGGATTCGTCGGTTTTCGCCAGGTCGGCCATGGCGAGCGTGATGGCGTCCACGTCGGTCAGGCCCGCGATTCCCGCCGCGAGATACAGTCCCGCATCGCCGAGATAGACCTGCGCCGCCTTCGCGATCAGCACCACGACACCGAACAGCATGCCGAACTTGATCGCTTCATCGAGCTCGAACGGGTTGTTGCCGGCTTTTACTTCTCCCCGCTCCGCCAGCTGGCGCCTCCGCCACAGCCAATAGCAGGCACCCAGGCTGGTTACGGCCAACAGCCCGATCGCGAAAGCAAGCCGCCGGCCGAGTTCCCAGCTGATGAGCGAGGTCATGATGGCAACGCGGAAGAACATCACGGTCCAGGCGAGCAGGATGCCCAACGCCAGCGCGGAGGCATCCTCGCCCGGCTGCCGGCTGCGCTGCGAGAAACCGAGCGTCACCGCGGTGCTGGAAGCGAGCCCCCCCAGCAGGCCGGCGATGCCGATGCCGTGCTCGGCGCCGACGACCTTGATCAGCAGGTAGCTGACGAAGTTGAGCGCGGATATCAGCACCACCATCAGCCATATCTTGTACGGGTTCACCACGTCGAGCGGCGCCAGGCCGTAATTGTGGTCCGGCACCAGCGGCAGGATGATGAGGGTGACAATGCCGAACTTGAGCGTCGCCTCTACGTCGCTCGCGTTGATCCGGCTGGCAAGCTGATGCAGCCAGCCCTTGAGTGCGAGCAGCAGCGCCATCGCCACGGCTACCCAGGCCGCGAGTTGCAACTGGCCGTGCGCGCACAGCAGGCCGAGCAGGAAGGCGAGCAGAGCCGAGATCTCGGTGGTGATGCCCGGGTCGCCCCGCAGCGAGGTCACCACGTACTGGCCGATGATGAGCGCGGCGACGGCGAAGAAAATGGACAGCGCCATCCAGTCGAGCCCGAGGGTCTTGCCGAGGTAGCCGGCGATGGCGCCGGTGAGCGCGATGAGCGCGAAGGTGCGCACGCCGGCGCCGCCCTCCTCGCTCTTGCTGCGCTCGCGCTCGAGGCCGATCAGCATACCGAGTCCAAGTGCGACGGCAAAGCGCAGCGCAAGATCGGGAATGTCCATCCGTGCCCCAGAGTGCTGACAGCCTCATTCTAGCGAAGCCATGTTGCGTTGGCAATCGAGGCAGCCGCGACATTGACGTAACCGGCATTGCAGTCGGCCGAGCACAGGCTCAGCATGCTTCCCGGCGGAATGCCCGGCCGCGCTGAATCGGCGCGAAACCGTCGCCATCGGCCAGACGTGCGAAAATGAGTATTCTTGAATTTCCTATCGTTTCGTTCAATCACTTGCTGCGGGTAAGGGGCACGAAGCGCACCGGCAGGCTGCGCTGGGTCGAGATCGAGCCGTCGGCCTGCTTCACCATCACATGCAGGAATTGCACCTCACCCTCCCCGCCGACTGGAATGACCATACGCCCGCCGGGCTTCAATTGAGCGACCAGCGCCGGTGGAACCTGCGGGGCGGCGGCGGTGACGATGATGGCATCAAAGGGCGAGCGTTCCGGCCAGCCGTTATAGCCGTCGCCTATTCGGGTTTCTATATTTTTGTAGCCCAGTTGCCGCAGCAATGCTGCAGCATTGCTTCCCACCGGTTCGATGATTTCGATCGAATACACCCGATCCACCAGTTCGGCCAGCACCGCCGCCTGATAGCCGGAGCCGGTGCCGATTTCCAGCACCGCATCCCCGGCTTTCGCGTCGAGCAGCTCCGTCATGAGGGCGACGATGTAGGGCTGGGAGATGGTCTGGCCATGCCCGATGGGTAGTGGCCGGTTGGCATAGGCCAAGGGACCGTATGGCGCCGGGACAAAGCGGTGGCGCGGCACTTTGGCCATAGCCGCCATCACGCGCGCGCTGAACACCGGGCGGCCGGTTTCCGCGCCGGTATCCCTCGCCAAGGCGGCGATCTCCTGCAACAGGGCCGCGCGCTCGCGCGCGTATGGATCCTGTGCCTGGGCGCCGCCGCCGGCAAGCGCGGCGATGAGTCCCAGAGTGCGCAGAATCGGACCCCGCTTCATTTCGAAAGGCATGATGTTCAGTCTAGTTCGCCCACCCGCCTTTGTCATCTCGCGCGTCGCGCTCCGGGCTGAACCGCAGGTCGCGGGCGCGCACCCCCCAGGGGGCGCCGGAGGGCATTGCCGATCGCGGCGACTTTCCGCGCTTCTGGCGATTCCAGTCCTTGACCCCGGCGACGCGGCAAGGGTTTCAGCCAATCCCGGCAACAGCGGCATCCCTGACCATCACCGCCACGCTGCGCGCAGCGCTGGTGCATTCCTGGCCGCTCAGGCCGGCCGTGGCGTCCTCAGCGCTTTCCAGTTTCAGACACCATTTGCCCGGAGGCAAATGAAAGTGGACCTGATGCGCAGAGCCGTTCACCAGAATCAGCCAGTCTCCGGATAGCCTGATCATCAACGCTTTGGCAGCCTGGTCTTCCCAATCATGCGCTTCCAGGCGCATGCCGGAGGGATTGAGCCACTCCACATCGATCACGCCCCGGGTGTCGGCCTGCCCGCTCCACCAGCGGTTGGCGGCCAGCGCCGGGATTTGCTTGCGCATGGCCAGTAGTTGCGCCACAAAGCCGGTCAGATCGGCATCTCCATTGCGCCAGTCCAGCCAGTTTATTTCGTTATCCTGGCAGTAGGCATTGTTGTTTCCCTGCTGGCTGTGGCCCAACTCATCGCCCGCGAGGAGCATGGGCGTTCCCAGCGACAGCAGCAGCGTAGCCAGGATGGCCTTGCGCAGCCGCAGGCGCAGCAGGCGCACGTGCGGGTCGCTGCTCTCGCCCTCGACGCCGCAATTCCAGCTATGGTTCTGGCTGTGGCCGTCGCGATTGTGCTCTTTGTTGGCCAGATTGTGCTTGTGCTCGTAGCTGACCAGATCGGCCAGCGTAAAGCCATCGTGCGCGGTGATGAAATTGATTGAAGCCGCGGGCTGGCGCAGGGGAGCGTGGAAGAAATTGGATGACGCGGCAAAGCAGCGGGCAAACGAGGCTCGGTTCACCCCGTCGCCCAACCAGAACCGGCGCGTGACATCGCGGAACTGGTCGTTCCATTCGCCCCAGCCGGGCGGAAAACGGCCGATCTGGTAACCGCCGTAGCCTATGTCCCAGGGTTCGGCAATGAATTTGCAGCGCGCCAGCAGCGGGTCTTGCGCAATCGCCGCCCACAGCGGCGCAGACGGATCGAACGCCCCGCGCACCCGGCCCAGCGTGGCCGCCAGATCGAAACGAAAGCCGTCCACATGGCATGCGCCCGCCCAGTAGCGCATGCAGTCCATCACCAGTTGCAGCACGCGCGGGTGCCCCAGGTTCAAGGCGTTGCCACAGCCGCTGAAGTTTTCGTATTCATGGTTTCGGGTCAGGCTGTAATAGCTGGCATTGTCGATGCCGCGCAGCGATAGCGTCGGTCCCAGCGCATCGAGCTCCGCAGTGTGATTGAACACCACATCCAGGATCACCTCGATCCCGGCGCCATGCAAGGCGCGCACCATTTCCCTGAATTCAGCCAGCGGCGTCGCACCGGTGCTGCCCGACGCATAACGTTGCGCCGGCGCAAACCAGGCTACCGGGTTATAGCCCCAATAGTTCGCAAGTCCGCTGCGCATCAACCGCGGCTCGTCCAGAAAATGCTGCACCGGCAGAAGTTCGATCGCCGTGACGCCGAGTTTTTGCAGATGCCCGATCGTGGCCGGATGCCCGATACCCGCATATCGACCGCGCTCCTCCGGCGGCACATCCGGGTGGCAGCGGGTCAAACCCTTCACATGCGCTTCGTAGATCACCGTATCGGCCCAGGGCGTGCGCGGATGCGCGTCGCCGGACCAGTCGAAGCTCTCATCGATCACCTTCGCCTTGAGTGCAATGGCGGCGTTATCGCCAGGATCGGCCTGATGCGGCGCATCTTTGGCGAAACCGTGATTGCGCGGATCGTCCAGGTAATCGCCGACTACCGCGCGCGCATACGGATCGAGAAGCAGCTTGTTGGGGTTGAAGCGGTGGCCTTCCTGCGGCGCATACGGGCCATGCACGCGGTAGCCATATGCCAAGCCCGGCCGCGCCTGCGGCAGATAGCCGTGCCAAACGCCGTCGGTATGCGCTGCAAGCCTGTGGCGTGCGGTTTCATGCCGACCGCAGTCGTCAAACAAACAGAGCTCCACAGCCTCGGCATGGGCTGAAAACAGCGCAAAGTTCACGCCCAGGCCGTCAAACGTAGCGCCGAGCGGAAAAGCCGCGCCCGGAATAAGCGGATTGCCCAAGAAAACCTCACTTGCTGCAGGCATGCGCCTGCGGGTCACGCGATCTGGACCTGTATTTTGCTGTGCGGGAGCAGACTTTGCAACGCAGATTGCGGGTCAGTCCTTGTATCGTCCTCGATCCGGTTGAGTGAAATAGGTTCTGAAGTTGAGTTAAACTCGATTTGCCTCACAAGCACCGGCCTGGTAGGCCGGCCCCTCTCCCACAAAAAAACGAAAACTGGACAATTATGAGACTGATGCCCCGCAAGCTGCTATCCCGCACATTGTTTGCGGCCGTCGGATTGGCCATTGCCGGCATACGAGGCGCGCTATGTCAACAACTCGGTATTGCTGCTGGCGCAGGCGAGCCGCAAGACCGAGACTATCGCCAGGGTGCGGGCCGCAGATAATGTCATCGCCGGCGAAACGCGCAGCGGCAAACTGATCCTGCCGGCGCCGCTGGATTACATTCCATGGGTCAAGTCGACCGAGGAACTCGCCCGCCGCGCCGATCTTCAGGGGGGGGGAACGCTGGCTGCTCTGCTCCGGCACGGTGACGCCGCGCGCGGTGCAGGAACTGGCAGCGCTCGGCTGGCGCGTAAGCGATAACCTCGCCGCGATGAAGTAACGGGAATTCGCTTCAAACTGTTTTCATCTCGCCGATCACCGTCATAAGGAATCGCGCCATGAAACCCACATCGATCAAGCCCGCCAATGGCGCCGACCGCACGCTGGACGTGCTGCACTTCGAGCGCGACTCGCTGCGCGCGATTTTTGCGCCAAAGAGCGTCGCCGTGATCGGCGCGACCGAAAAAGAGAACGCGGTTGGGCGCACCGTGCTGTGGAACCTTATCAGCAATCCATTTGGGGGCGCCGTCTATCCGATCAACAAGCGACACAATCAGGTGCTGGGAATCAAGGCGTATTCGAACATCGCGCGCGTACCCGAGACTATCGATCTGGCCGTCATCGTCACCCCTGCGCCCACCGTGCCCGGCATCGTCAGGGAATGCGTCGCGGCCGGCGTGAAAAGCGCAATCATCATTTCGGCCGGATTCAAGGAGGCGGGCGCTGCCGGGGTGGAACTGGAGCGGGAGATTGCCGAGCACGCGCGCGGCAGGATGCGTCTCATCGGTCCGAATTGCCTGGGCGTGATGAGCCCGATGACGCACCTGAACGCAACCTTCGCCAGCGCGATGGCGCGGCCCGGCACGGTCGGCTTCATCAGCCAGAGCGGCGCGCTGCTCACCGCCGTGCTCGACTGGAGTTTTCGCGAAAACGTAGGCTTCAGCGCTTGCGTATCCGTCGGTTCGATGCTTGACGTCGGCTGGGGCGACTTGATCAACTATTTCGGCGACGACCCGCACACTCACAGCATCATGATCTACATGGAGTCCATCGGCGATGCGCGCTCTTTCATCTCCGCCGCGCGCGAGGTCGCTCTGACCAAGCCGATCATCGTCATCAAAGCGGGGCGCACGGCGGCTGCGGCGAAGGCCGCCGCCTCGCATACCGGCGCGCTCGCCGGCAGCGACGATGTGCTCGATGCGGTGTTCCGCCGCTGCGGCGTGTTGCGGGTCAATTCCATCGCCGATCTGTTCTACATGGCCGAGGTGCTGGCGAAGCAGCCGCGGCCTTCCGGCCCGCGCCTTACCATCGTCACCAATGCCGGCGGGCCGGGCGTGCTGGCCACCGACGCCCTGATCAGCCTCGGGGGCGAACTGGCCGAACTGTCGGCGGAGTCGATGGAGGCGCTGAACAAGGTGCTGCCGCCGCACTGGAGCCATGGCAACCCGATAGACATCCTGGGGGACGCCGATCCGGAGCGCTACGCGCAGGCGCTGGCAATCGCCGCCAAGGATCCGAACAGCGACGGGCTGCTGGTGGCCCTCACGCCGCAGGCGATGACCGATCCGACCGAAACGGCCAGGCGCCTGACCGCGTTTGCCGTGACCCGGGGCAAGCCGGTGCTCGCGAGCTGGATGGGCGGCAAGGATGTCGTCGCCGGCGAGGCGATTCTCAATCAGGCGAACATCCCGACCTTCGGTTATCCCGACACCGCTGCGCGCATTTTCAACCTGATGTATCGCTACGCCTATGACCTGCGCGGCCTGTACGAAACACCGATGCAGGTGGAGGCGGCGACGGATGCGGTGCAGGACCGCGCGCGGGTACAGCAGCTCATCCTCGCCGCGCGCAAGTCCGGCCGCACCCTGCTGACCGAGTTCGAGTCGAAGCAGGTGCTCGCGGCTTATCGCATTCCCACCGTGCAAACGCGCATTGCCGGCAGCGAGGACGAAGCGGTGCAATGCGCGGGCGCGATCGGCTATCCCGTGGTGCTGAAGCTGCATTCGCAGACGATCACGCACAAGACCGACGTCGGCGGCGTGCAGTTGAACCTCGGCGATGCGGATGCGGTGCGGCACGCCTACCGCGCGATTGAATCCGGGGCAAACGCGGTGCGCGAAACGCCTGCGCGCGGCGGCAAGCACTTCCTCGGCGTGACCGTGCAGCCGATGATCAAACTCGACGGCTACGAACTGATCGTCGGCAGCAGCATCGATGCGCAATTCGGTCCGGTGCTGCTGTTCGGCGCAGGCGGACAACTGGTGGAGGTGTTCCGCGACCGCGCGCTCGCCCTGCCGCCGCTCAACACCACGCTGGCGCTGCGCATGATGGAGCAAACAACCATCCACAAGGCCCTGAAAGGCGTGCGCGGCCGCGCCCCGGTGGACCTCGCGGCGCTGGCGCGATTGCTGGTGCAGTTCAGCCAACTGGTCGTCGAGCAGCGCTGGATCAAGGAGATCGACATCAACCCGCTGCTCGCGGCCGGCCCGCCGGGGGCAACCGCAGCGGGCGGAGGAGAACCGGGCGCCGGGGGAATCATCGCGCTGGATGCGCGCATCGTCTTGCACGGGCCGGACATTAGCGAAGACCAATTGCCCAGACTCGCCATTCGCCCTTACCCGGCGCAATATGCGTCGGAATGGACCTCGAAGGATGGCATGCGGGTCACCATACGTCCCATTCGCCCGGAAGACGAACCGCTGATGGTGAAGTTCCATGCGACCTTGTCGGAGGAAAGCGTGTACATGCGCTACTTCCACTATATCCAGTACAACCAGCGCATCGCGCACGAGCGCCTGACGCGCCTGTGCTTCATCGACTACGACCGCGAGATGGCGCTGGTGGTGGAGCGCAAGGATCCGAAGACGGGCGAGAACGCAATTCTCGCTATCGGGCGCTTGAGCAAACTGCACCAGACTGCGGAAGCGGAATTCGCGATTCTGGTCAGCGACGCCTACCAGGGACACGGATTCGGCGTCGAGTTGTTGCGCCGCCTGGTGCAGATCGGGCGCGACGAAAAGCTCAAACGCATCGTCGCGACCATCCTCGGCGACAACGTTGCCATGCAGCACGTCTCGCGCAAGATCGGTTTCAAACTGGAACGGGTCGGACCCGAGTTCAACGCGGAGATGGATCTGACCACGTCCTGACATTTAAGGAAAATCGAATCCGACCCTGAATTACCTGACCTCCGCCGGGACGGCGCCTTGGCGAATCGCGGGCACCACCGGCGGCTGGCCGGTTTCCTTCAAGATGCCTTGCGCCTCGGCGGAGAGCAGGAACCTGACGAATTCGGTTGCCTGCGCCACGTTCCGGGCCGTCCCGGGGACGACGGCCGCATTGCGGATCGCTTCACTCATGTTGATGCTGTCGGGAAAGCGAACGATGTCCACATCGTTGCGCGCCGCCACCGCGGCCGAGTAATAAACGATGCCGGCGTCGGCTTTGCCTTGTCGTACGGCGTTCACCGCATCCGGCACCGTCGTTGGCTTTCCGGCGTCGGCCGGCGCGCTGTCCACGATCTTCTGCGCCAGCTCGGGCTTTCCTTCCTGCGCCGCAGCGCGTTTGAGGAACTCAATGGTGCGGCCGGTCGCGAGGTCCTTGTCGCCCGTCACGCGAACGAATCTGACCCCGGTTTGCAAAAGATCGCCGGCGCGGCGAATTCCAAGCGGATTGCCCCTGGCCGTGATGATCACCATTTCGTTTGCTGAAAAAACCACATACCACGAGGCTGCGATCTTTCCCGAGCCCGGAATCGGCTGGTTCATCAAATCCTGTTCGATGACCGCCGGGGAGGAGGGCGCGAACACGTCACAGGCATCTCCTTTCAGGATCCGCGCGGCAAGCTGCCTTGAAACGCCTGAGGTAAGGTTGATGTTGACGCCCGGGAGCTTCGCTTCAAATGCCTTCTTGATCTCGCGCATCGGACCGGCGAGCGAGTCCGCGTGAAACACCTCCAACTCGGAAGCGATCGCCCCAGTGACCGGTAGAACGCCCAGTACCGCGAGCGGCAAAAAGATCCGTGCGCCACCAACCATGCAGTGTTGCAGCAGTTGCATACTCTCTTCCGCTTTCGTCGGTCGAATCCAGCATCGCGGATTATCCGCCTGATTCCGGTGTTACGCCAAGCCATGAGATCGCAAACTGGAGGCAGGCGTATCATGGAGTCGCGCCGGGCCCGGTGGGGCTGCGAGGCGCACTAACTTGAGGAGAGCAAAATGGCCAAAAAAAACGCAGGAGGCGTCTATAAGATTGTCGAGGTGGTCGGAATAAGCAAGACTTCATGGGAGGATGCGGGCAGGAAGGCCGTGGAGGTTGCGTCCAAGTCGCTGCGCGACCTGCGCGTGGCCGAGGTGATCAAGACCGACATGAAGGTCGAGAACGGCAAGGTGACCGCGTACCGCACGCGGGTATCGCTGTCGTTCAAATACCAGGCTTGAGGCCGCTCGGGCGCCCGCGCGCCCGCAACACGATCGAGGTGAGGCGGTGAATTCCGAGGTTCTCACCGTCGTCGAAAACGGCCTGCTGCGGGTCACCATCAACCGCCCGGAGAAACGCAATCCCCTGTCGCGCGCGGTGCTCGCGCGGCTGCAGCAGGTATTCGATGAGCAGCGCGGCAACGACGAGCTCGTGCTGGCGGTGCTCTCCGGCGCGGGCGACAGGAGCTTCGCTGCGGGCGGTGACCTGCGCGACCTGGAGGAGGTGCGCACGCTGGAGCAGGCGCGCGCCCTATTCGATCTCGGCAATGGCGCGTTGCAGGCGATCCGCACCTTCCCCGTGCCGGTGGTGGCGGCGTTGAATGGCATCGCACTGGGCGGCGGCGCCGAACTGGCGGTGGCGTGCGATGTGCGCGTCGCCGCGGCGCATGCGCGCATCGGCTTCGTGCAGGGCACGCTCAACATCCCCACCGCTTGGGGCGGCGGGAGCGATCTCGCCGCGATCCTCGGCCCTGCCCGGGGCCTGGAGCTTCTGTGCAGCGCGCGCGTGCTGTCCGCCGCCGAAGCGCATGCCGCGGGGCTGATCGAGGCCGTCGCGTCCGAAGGCGAGCCGTTCGCCGCTTTCGTCGAGCGCTTTGCGGGTTCCTGGATGAAGCAGCGGCCGCAGGTGATGCGCGCCTTCAAGTGGCAGTCCGCCGCGCGAAAACTGGGAATGGCGCGCGCCCAGGCCGACCTGCGCGACCGCGAGCTGTTCGCATACGCCTGGTGCCACGCGGAGCACTGGCAGGCGGCGAAGGACATTCTGAGCAAAGAGGAAAAGAAATGAGCGCAGTACCCAAGCCCGGCGCGCCGCAAACGCAGCCCGAAAAGCGCGTGGCGACGCCATCGGGGATCGAAGTGCCGGTGGTGGTGACGCGCGAGATGGCGGGCGATCCGGATCCGGGGCTGCCGGCCGCGTATCCCTTCACGCGCGGCATTTTCGCCGACGGATACCGCGGGCGCCCATGGACCATCCGCCAGTACTCCGGTTTCGGTTCGGCCGAGGAATCCAACCAGCGCTACCGCTTTCTCCTCGACCAGGGGCAGACCGGGCTGTCGGTCGCGCTCGATCTGCCGACCCAGTGCGGCTACGACCCGGACGACGCGATGGCGCGGCCCGAAATCGGCAAAGTCGGCGTATCGCTGTTCTCGCTGTCGGAGATGGAGACGCTGTTCGAAGGCATCGACCTGGGCGCGATCTCCACTTCGTTCACCATAAACGGCACGGCGGCGATCATCTACGCCATGTACCTCGCCGCGGCCGACAAGCAGGGCGTGCCGCGCGAGAAACTGACGGGCACCATCCAGAACGACATCCTCAAGGAGTACGTCGCGCGCGGCACCTGGATCTTTCCGGTGCGCCCCTCGCTGCGGCTGATCGCCGACTCGATCCTGTATTCGAACGAGGTGTCGCCGCGCTTCAACGCCATTTCGATCGCCGGCGCGCACGTGCGCGACGCCGGCTGCACCGCCGTCGAGGAGATGGCATACACGCTTGCCAACGGGCTCGCCTACGTCGACGAGCTGATCCGCCGCGGCGGCGACCTCACCAAGTTCGCGCGGCGCCTGTCGTTCTTCTTTTACGTGCACATGGACCTGTTCGAGGAGGCGTCGAAGTTCCGCGCCGGCCGTCGCCTGTGGGCCAAGCTGCTGCGGGAGCGCTACGGCGTCACCGACGACAAGGCGCTGCACTTTCGCTTCGGTGTCGTGTGCGGCGGCTCGTCGCTCGTCGCGGCGCAGCCGTACAACAACATCGTGCGCGTGGCGATCGAGAACATGGCGGCGGTGCTAGGCGGCGCGCAGTCGATTTTTACCTGCGCCTACGACGAGGCGTTCCAGATTCCGACCGAATTCTCGGCCGAGATTGCGCTGCGCACGCAGCAGATCGTGCGGCACGAGAGCGGCATCGCGGCCACGGTCGATCCGCTTGGCGGAAGCTACTACGTCGAATGGCTCACCGAACGCATGGAGAAGACGATGCTCGAGGTGATGGGCGAGATCGACGCCTACGGCGGCGTGGTGAAGGCGATCGAAGACGGCTGGCTGCAGCGGCGCATCGCCGTGCGCGCGAAGCAGAAGAAGGACGCGACCGACCGGGGCGAGCGCATCGTCGTGGGGCAGAACCAGTTCCGCCGGGAAGCGCAGGCCGACAGCTACGGCGAGGTGTTCCGGCTCGATCCGCAGATCTCCGCGCGCGTGCTCGCCAAGCACGCCGCGCTCAAGCGCGAGCGCGACGCGGCGCGCGTCGAGCGCTCGCTCGCCGCGCTCGAAGCCGCGGCCGCGACGGATACGCATAATCTGATGCCGCTGCTCATCGAATGCTGCCACGCGTATGCGACTGTCGGCGAGATGGTGGACCGCTTGAAGCGCTGCTGGGGCGAGTTTCAGGAACCGGTGCGCCTATGAGTTCCGCCCTTAGCCCGGGCCCCTTGGTGGGCAAGCGCATCCTCGTCGCCAAGCCGGGGCTCGACGGGCACGACTCGGGCGCCAAGGTGATCGCGCTGGCGCTGCGCGATGCCGGAGCGGAGGTGATCTACACGGGACTGCGCAAGTCGCCCGAGTTCATCGTGCGAGTGGCGCTCGACGAGGACGTTTCGGCAGTGGGCCTGTCGATACTGTCGGGCAGCCACAAGGAACTCGCGCGCGAGGTGCTCGAAGGGCTCAGGGCCGCCGGCGTTGGCGACATCCCCGTGTTCGTCGGCGGCACCATTCCGCCGGAAGATGCCGCGGGACTGCTTGCAGCGGGGGTCAAGGGGGTCTTCACCAACGACATGCCGCTGGCGCAGATGATCGACGAGCTGGCGCGCGCCTTCGCATGAACGGTCCGCTCTCGGGCATCGTAATTCTCGAAGTCGGGCACATGCTCTCCGGCCCGTACTGCGGCATGCTGCTCGCCGATCTCGGCGCCGAGGTCATCAAGATAGAGCCGCCCGAGGGCGATATCGCGCGGCGCGTCAGCCCGCACATGATCGGGCCGCACAACGCCTATTTCGCGAGCCTCAACCGGAGCAAGAAAAGCGTGGTCCTCGACCTGGCGTGCGCGGAGGGCCAGAGCGCGCTGCGCAGACTCGCCGCGCGCGCGCACGCGCTGATCGTCAATCTGCGGCCCGCGGCGATCAGGAAGCTGGGTCTCACCTACGACGCGCTCAAGGAGGTGAACGCGAAGCTGGTGTGCGTCGCGCTCACCGGCTACGGCCTCGAGGGCAGCTACGCGGACCGTCCGGCCTACGATTACGTGATTCAGGCGCTGACCGGCGTGATGGCCATTACGGGCGAGCCGGGCGGCCCGCCGGCCAAGACCGGCTATTCGGCGGTGGACAATTCGGCCGGAATGATGGGCGCGCTCGGGCTGCTGGCGAAAGTCCTGGAGGGCAAGGGTGGCCAGATCGACTTGTCCATGTACGACGTGATGCTGTCGCAGCTCAACTATCTTGCCGGCGCCTGGCTGAACGCGGGCGAACGCGCGGAGCGCATGCCGCGCTCGGCGCATCCCTACATCGTCCCGGCGCAGATCTTCGAGACGAGCGATGGCTGGCTCGTGGTCTTCATCTCGCACGACGAATTCTGGCGCCGCTTCTGCAACGAGGCAGGCAGGCCGGACTGGCTCGAGGACGAGCGCTTCGCGACCATGGCGGCGCGGCGCCGCAATCGCGACACCGTGCTGGCCGCGCTCGAGCCTTTGTTCAGGAGCGACACAGCAGTATCGTGGAGCGCGCGCCTCGCGCCGCTCGGCGTCGTGGTCGCGCCGATCGAATCGCTGGAACAGGCGCTCGCCTCGGACCTGGTGCGCGAGCGCGAAATGGTCGTGGCGATTGGATGCGCGGCCGGCACCATCCGCGCGGTCGGCAACCCGATCAGGATCGACGGCACGCAACGCGAGTACGGGCCGCCGCCGTTACTGGGCGAACATAACGCCATGCTGCTCGGGGAATGGGGGGCGGGCGGCGCAGCAGATGTCCATATCAAGCGCAAGGAGGATAGTCAATGATGAAACAGTGGATGAAATGGTTCGCGGTCGGGGCGGTCGCGGCGTTCGCTGCGTTCGCCGCCGGCGCCTCGGCACAGGGCTACCCTTCCAAGCAGGTGCGCATTATCGTGCCGCAGGCGCCGGGGGGAGCCTCGGACGCGCTGTCGCGCATCATCGGCGCCAAGCTCGGCGAGAAGTGGGGGCAGCAGGTGATCGTCGAAAACCGCGCAGGCACCCGTGACCCTGCTTCGATCCCGCCCCCGCGCGCATGCCTGGCGTTGACGCCGGCGACGCGTTCTGGCGTCGGCGCGCTTTTTGAGGCAAAATATGTCGTAAGCGCTTGATGGCCGCGGCTTTTTGGACCTTATTCCGCAGCGCATCAAGTCCGGTTTCGTGCTCACTGGAGATTTGAGGCAAGCGCATGGCGGAAATTCCGCTCATCCTGACGCTGGATTTCCACGGCGTTCCCCACCGCTGGGTAACCTGGCAGCAGTCCTGCTATTACTACGCCAAGAACCTGGTGGCATGGACCTTGGGCGAAAGAGCGTTCACCTTCTATGGCGGAATCTCACGCAAGACCGGCGAGCGTTCGAGCATCACCGCCAATTCCATCATCGCCATCAAGGGAAAGGCGATGGCGGCCAGGGGCTTCTCGCAGGTGCCGCCTCTCAGCAATCGCGAGTTGTTCCGCCGCGACCGCCATATCTGCGCCTACTGCGGCGCCGAGTTCGGATACCTGCGCCTTACCCGCGACCACATAACGCCGCTGTCACGCGGCGGCCGCGACCACTGGATGAACGTGGTCTCGGCCTGCCGCCATTGCAACGGCGTCAAGCGCAATCGCAAGCCCGAGGAGGCCGGCATGGAATTGATTTACACGCCATACGTGCCGAACAAGGCCGAGTATCTGATCCTCACCAACCGCAAGATCCTTTCCGACCAGATGGGTTTCCTCGTCCAGCACGTCGCCGCGCACAGCCGCGTCATGCCGCACGCCGTCGTGCGCGCCTAGGACACCGCCTTTCTTGGCACAGGAATGAATCCAGACTACTGGCTGCGCGCCAAGCGCGCGCTGGCACGCCGCGACGCGGTGCTCGCGCGCATCATCCGCGCCCATCCGCGCATAGCGCTCACGCGCCGCGGCGAGCCGTTCAAGACGCTCGCCCGTTCCATCGTCGGCCAGCAGATTTCGGTGAAGGCGGCCGAGTCGGTATGGAACCGGGTACTCATTGTCGCCCCCGAAGCAACGCCCGAGCAGATACTGAAGGCGCGCCGCCGGCTGCCCGCCTGCGGCCTGTCGCAGCGCAAGGCCGAGTACATCGCGGACCTCGCGCGCCACTTTGCCGACGGCACCATCCACGCGCGCGACTGGCCGCACATGGAGGACGAGGCGGTGATCGCCGAACTGATCCAGGTGCGCGGCATCGGCCGCTGGACGGCGGAGATGTTCCTGATGTTCAACCTGCTGCGGCCCGACGTGCTGCCCCTGGATGACTTGGGTTTGCAAAAAGCCGTCGGACTGCACTACTTCAATGACGAGCGCGTTGCACGCGAGCAGGTGCGCGAGCTTGGCGCAAGCTGGGCGCCATGGCGTTCGGTCGCCACCTGGTATCTCTGGCGCAGTCTCGATCCGGTGCCGGTGGAATATTGAAAAGCCGGGACAGCGGCTGCGTACGCAGAGTGGGCGGTGCGTTAGAATGAGGCCTGCATTCATCCATGCGCCTGGCAGCCTGAACTTTTGAAAACGACTTTTCTCGAATTCGAACAACCGATCGCCGACCTCGAAGCCAAGATCGAGGAACTGCGCTTTGTGCAGGACGACTCGGCGGTGGACATCTCGGAGGAAATCGCGCGGCTGCAGAAAAAGAGCAATGCGCTGACCAAGGACCTCTACGCCAAGCTCACCCCCTGGCAGATGGCGCAGGTGGCGCGCCATCCGCAGCGTCCGTTTACCCTGGATTACATCAACGCGCTATTTACGGATTTCGAGGAGTTGCACGGCGACCGCTCCTACGCCGACGACCTGTCGATCGTCGGCGGCCTCGCGCGTTTCAATGGCCAGTCGGTAATGGTGATCGGGCAGCAGAAGGGGCGCGACACCAAGGAAAAGATCCTGCGCAACTTCGGCATGCCGCGCCCGGAGGGCTATCGCAAAGCCATGCGCCTGATGCGCCTGGCGGAGAAATTCGCGATTCCCGTGCTGACCTTCGTCGACACGCCGGGTGCCTATCCGGGCATAGGCGCCGAGGAGCGGGGCCAGTCCGAGGCGATCGGCCACAGCCTTTACGCCATGGCCGAACTGAGAGTGCCGATCATCTGCACCATAATCGGCGAGGGTGGGTCCGGCGGTGCGCTTGCACTTGCGGTGGGCGACGTCGTGATGATGCTGCAGTACGCCATCTATTCGGTGATTTCGCCGGAGGGCTGCGCCTCGATTCTATGGAAGAACGCCGACAAGGCGCCCGAGGCGGCCGAAACCATGGGCATTACCGCCAATCGTCTGAAGACCCTGGGCCTGATCGACAAGATCGTCAGCGAACCTTTGGGTGGCGCCCATCGTGACCACGCGGCCATGGCTCAGGGTTTGAAAAAGACCTTGCAGGATGCGCTGCGAACTTTTTCCAGCAAGGGTGTGGACGAACTGATCGAGGCGCGTTTCGAGCGCTTGATGGACTATGGCAAATTCAAGGAAATTGAAACAAAGTAGCTTCGACAGCCTCGAAGCCGCGGTAGGCGCAGCGCTCGAACCTTTGCTTTTTCTCCGGGCCAGGCTGGTGTTGGGTCTGTCCGGCGGCCTTGACTCGGTGGTGCTGCTCGAGGTACTGCGCCGGCTTGCGCGGCCGCTAGGTTTCAAGCTTGCTTGCGTACACATCAATCACGGCATCAGTCCCAACGCGAGCCGCTGGGCCGCGTTTTGCGCGCGCAAGTGCAAACGGCTCGATATCCCGCTGACCGTGCACGAAGTGGATGTAGCGCCATATCGCGCCGAAGGACTGGAGGCCGCCGCGCGCCGCGCCCGCTACCAGGTCTATGCACGGCAAGACGCCGATTTCATCGTGCTCGCCCAGCACCTGGACGACCAGGCCGAAACTTTGCTGCTGCAGTTGCTGCGCGGTGCCGGCGTGAAGGGCGGGGCGGCGATGCCATTGCTGAGGCAGCAGGGCAGGGGCAAGACCGGCAAGTCAGCACGCTCGCCTGCCATCTTGCGGCCCATGCTCGCGCTCTCGCGCCAACAGATCAAGGCCTACGCCAGGGCGCACAGGCTCAAGTGGGCCGAAGACGAGAGCAACGCCGACACCCGCTATGACCGCAATTTTCTGCGGCACCGGGTGTTGCCTGTGATCGGGCAGGCCTTCCCCGGCTACCGCGCGACGCTGGCGCGTGCCGCCGGGCATCTGGCCGAGGCGAGCCTGATCCTGGATGAATTGGCCGAGGCTGATGCGAAGCTCGCCGTGACGGCAAACAAGCTCGTGCTGGCCGAGTTGCGACGCATCGGTGTCGCTCGCACGAAAAATCTTGTGCGCTGGCTGTTGCTGCAGCAAGGCGCTGCAGCGCCCGAGGCGGATCGCCTGCAGGAAGGATTGCGTCAACTGTTCCAGGCGCGCGATGACGCCGCCGTGCGTGTCGTGCTGGGTGCATGCGAACTGCGCCGTTATGCCGGATACGCCTATCTGCTGCGCTCGCGAGCGGAAGTGCCTGCGGAATGGCGGCGCGACTGGGACGGCAAACGCGTGTGGCCCCTGCCGGAGCTGGGCGGGACATTGCATTTTGCACGCGGAGCAGGCGCCGGTCTGGATTGCGCCAGGGTCGGCGAGCGGGGTTTGAGCGTAAGTTTGCGGCAAGGAGGCGAGAAATTACGCCTGCAGCCAGGCGGTTCGACGCGCAGCCTGAAAAACCTGCTGCAGGAAGCGCGCATGCCACCTTGGGAGCGCGAGCGACTGCCCCTGATCTATTGCGCCGATACGCTGGTAGCGGTTCCCGGCCTGGGCGTGGCAAGCGGCTGGCAGGCCGGAGCCGGCAATGCCGGCTGGACCATCACTTGGCAGCGGCAGGAATAGACCGCTTCCGCGGCGTCGTCACCAAACCTGGCGCTGCACCGGGCTTGTATGTGGCAGGCGACACAAAGCAAAATCCCTGATAAAATATAACGTTAAGCTTTTTACTTACTCAAATTTTGGAGATTTGCATGGCGTTGGAACGCACCCTATCCATCATCAAGCCTGACGCGGTGGCCAAGAACGTGATCGGCAAGATTTATTCCCGCTTTGAAACCAATGGCTTGAAGCTCATCGCCGCGCGCATGCTGCAGCTTTCGCGGGCCGAGGCCGAGGGTTTTTATGCCGTTCATAAGGGCCGTCCATTTTTCGAGGATCTGGTCAAATTCATGATCTCCGGCCCGGTAATGGTGCAGGTACTCGAGGGCGAGAGTGCGATTGCCAAGAACCGGGAGCTGATGGGGGCAACCGATCCGAAAAAGGCGGACCAGGGCACCATCCGCGCCGACTTCGCCGACAGTATCGACGCCAACGCCGTGCACGGATCCGATGCCGTCGATACGGCCAAGGTGGAAATTGCCTATTTCTTCCCGGCGTTGAACATCTACTCGCGCTGAACCTCAAATCGCCATGAGCCCCAACCTCCTCAACCTCGATGCCGCGCAACTCGCCGGCTTTTTCGCCGAAATCGGCGAGAAGCCGTTTCGCGCCAAGCAACTGCTGCGCTGGATGCATCAATTCGGGGAGGCGGATTTTTCCAGGATGAGCGACCTCGCCAAGCCGCTGCGGGAGAAACTCGCCGCGAGCGCGCTGATTGAGGTTCCACGGATTGTTTCAGACAGCACTGCTGCCGACGGCACGCGCAAGTGGCTGATCGACGTCGGCAATGGCAACGCGGTCGAGAGCGTATTCATCCCCGAGACCAACAGGGGCACGCTGTGCGTCTCGTCGCAGGCGGGCTGCGCGCTGGACTGCAAATTCTGTTCCACCGGCAAGCAGGGCTTCAACCGCAATCTCACCGTGGCCGAGATCATAGGCCAGCTCTGGATTGCGAATAAGGCGCTCGGCGCCGTGCCCAAAGGCGACCGCGTCGTCAGCAACGTCGTCATGATGGGCATGGGCGAGCCGCTGGCGAATTTCGATAACGTGGTAACGGCCTTGCAGTTGATGCTGGATGACAATGCCTACGGGCTGTCGCGCCGGCGCGTGACGCTGTCCACTTCGGGCATCGTCCCTGCAATCGACCGCCTGCGCGATACCTGCCCGGTGGCGCTGGCGGTATCGCTGCACGCGCCCAATGACGCGCTGCGTGACGCGCTGGTGCCGATCAACAGGAAATATCCCCTGTCCGAATTGCTTGCCGCCTGCCAGCGCTATCTGGACAAGGCGCCGCGCGATTTTCTCACGTTCGAGTACGTGATGCTGGACGGCGTCAACGACAGCGCGGAACAGGCGCAACAACTGATCGCCCTGGTGCGCGAAGTCCCGTGCAAGTTCAACCTGATTCCGTTCAACCCTTTCCCGAATTCCGGCTTCAAGCGCTCGTCGCGCGAGGCCATCCGCCGCTTTGCCGAAATCCTGATCTCCGCCGGACTGGTCGTGACCACGCGCAAGACGCGAGGGGACGATATTGATGCAGCGTGCGGCCAGCTCGCGGGCAAGGTCGAGGACAGAACCCGGCGCACGCGCCGCGTCGTGGAGATACAGCCATGCTGAGATCGACCCTGTATGCGGCGCTGGCGATTGCCTGTGGCGCATTTGCCGGCTGCGCACAGAGCCCGGCATCTTCCACGACCCAGGCAAATACGGTGGAGACGGGCACTCTGAGCGGAGAAGTCGGTGATCCGCGCAACCGGGCACGCATTCACACCGAACTGGCATCGGCTTATTTTGAACGCGGCAATATGGGCGTCGCGCTGGAAGAATTGCGCATTGCAATCGCAGCCGACCCGAACTATGCATCGGCATACAACGTGCTCGGACTGGTGCATATGGATTTGCGCGAGAACGCCGTTGCGCAGCAGCATTTCGAGCGCGGTCTGCGCCTTGCCCCGAACGACCCGGACATCAACAACAACTATGGCTGGTTTCTTTGCCAGACCGGGCGCGAGGGCCAGTCGATCGCCTATTTTCTCGCGGCGCTGAAGAATCCGCTGTACAACACGCCGGCGCGCTCCTACGTCAACGCCGGGCTGTGCTCGATGAAGAACAACAACGAGCGCGATGCCATCGACTACTTCGAGCGCGCATTGCGCAGCGCCCCCGAAAATCTGCAGGCACTGTTTAATCTGGCTTTGGTCCAGTACAAGCGCGGCCAGCTGGAGGTCGCGCGCGGCCTGGTCGGACGATTCAACAGGCTGATTGAGCCGACCGCGGAATCGCTGTGGCTGGCGCTGCGCATAGAGCGCAAGCTCGGCGACAGGTTGGCCGAAAATACCATGGCGGCGCAGTTGCGGCGGCGTTTTCCCGGCTCGCCGGAATACGAGGATCTGCTCAAGGGCAAGTTTGAATGAGCGAAGCGGAACCAGCAGCCGAGCAAACCAGCCCGGGTCGGGCGCTGGCGGCCGCTCGCGCCGGACTCAAGCTCAGCATTGCGGACGTATCGCAAAAGATCAAGTACGGGGTCAAGCAGATCGCGGCGATCGAGGCTGACGATTATGCCAAATTGCCCGGCACGACTATCGTGCGCGGCATGATCCGCAGTTACGCCAAACTGGTGCAACTCGACCCGAACCCCCTGCTTGCGGATCTGGGCCGGCACGATATTCCTGCCGTGGTTACGGTCGATCTGCATACCGACGAGCAGGAACCCTTTTTCGAGGGCGGCAAGAAATCGAATCGAGTCTATGTTTATCTGTCTTTGGCGGCGCTGGTGGCGGTGGCAGTCGTGGCCTACGAGCGGTATGCGAGTCCGCCATCGACGGGTGAAGTGGTGACGATCACCCCCAAAGTGGTGAAGCCTGAAGCCGCCCAGACTCAGCCGGCAGCGGCGATTCCGTCGGGGGCATCGGGCGCTAAGGACGCGCAGACCTCTGATCTGCGCAGCCAGGCGCCGGAGGTGCAGCCTCCCCCTCCCGCGATCATCGGCAAGGTAAGCGGGACCAATCGCATCCAGCTCGAGTTCGACCAGATTTCCTGGGTCGAGATCAAACAGGCGAACGGCAAGGTTCTGCTATCGCAACTCAATCCGGCCGGCACCAGGCAATTGATCGAAGGTGTGCCGCCGTTCGAGGTGGTGATCGGCAACGCTGCCCATGTGCGGCTGAAATATAACGACACGCCGGTCGATCTGCGGCCTTATTTCAAGGTCGACGTCGCCCGCCTTGCGCTCGATTAGCCCGATGTCGAGCACAGTACGCAAAACTACGCGCGAGGTGCGCATAGGCGGGGTCGTAGTCGGCGGCGGGGCGCCCATCGTGGTCCAGTCCATGACCAATACCGATACCGCCGATGCCGGCGCCACGGCGCAGCAGGTGTACGATCTGGCGCGCGCGGGCTCCGAACTGGTGCGCATCACCGTCAACACGGCCGAGGCGGCGGCGCAGGTCGCGCGCATCCGGGAGGAACTGGAGAAGAGGGATTGTGCGGTGCCGCTGGTGGGTGATTTCCATTTTAACGGGCATCGCCTGCTGAGCCAGTATCCGGAGTGTGCCGAGGCGCTGGCGAAATACCGCATCAACCCCGGCAATGTCGGCAAAGGGTCGAAACGCTACGACCAGTTTGCGACCATGATCGAAATGGCCTGCAAATACGGCAAGCCGGTGCGCATCGGCGTGAACTGGGGCAGCCTGGATCAGGAGTTGCTGGCGCGGCTGATGGATGACAATGGCAAGCGCACGCGGCCGCTCGCGGCCGATGCGGTGATGCGAGAGGCGCTGGTCGTGTCGGCTCTGGAGTCGGCGGCGCAGGCAGAGAAATGGGGCCTTCCCTCCGACCGGATCGTCCTGTCGTGCAAGGTCAGCGGCGTGCAGGACTTGATCTCGGTCTATCGCGATCTGGCGGCGCGCTGCGATTATCCGCTGCACCTCGGGCTCACCGAAGCCGGCATGGGTTCCAAAGGCATTGTCGCCTCGACTGCGGCGCTGTCGGTGTTGCTGCAAGAAGGCATAGGCGACACCATCCGCATTTCGCTCACGCCCGAGCCGGGTGGCGACCGCACGCGGGAAGTCGTGGTGGCGCAGGAAATCCTGCAGACCATGGGCTTGAGGTCGTTCGCGCCGCTGGTTATCAGTTGCCCCGGTTGCGGCCGCACCACCAGCACCTATTTCCAGGAACTCGCCGCGAGCATCCAGTCCTACCTGCGCAGCCAGATGCCATTGTGGCGCGAGCAATTTCCGGGCGTGGAAGACATGCACGTGGCGGTGATGGGGTGCGTGGTGAACGGCCCGGGCGAATCGAAGCAGTCCAACATCGGCATCAGCCTGCCGGGTTCGGGCGAGCGGCCGGTGGCCCCGGTATTCGTGGACGGGGAGAAGACCGTGACGCTCAAGGGCGAGACTATCGCCCGCGATTTCAAGAAAATCGTCGACGCTTACGTGCGCAGCCATTATGGCGCGAACGGCGCCGCCGGCGCCAGTGACGCCGCCGATGGCGCAGCCGCAGCGAAAAAATCCAGAACATTTCAGATAAAGGCGGCGGTCTAAGGCCGACCCATTCCGAGCGCAACGATGAGCCATACGATACAAGCAGTCCGGGGGATGAATGACATCCTGCCGGACGAGGCGGTACTTTGGGAGGAGCTGGAGGAAACGCTGCGCTCGTGGCTCCGCAGTTACGGCTACCGCAATATGCGCACGCCGCTGCTCGAGCCGACAGCCTTGTTCAGGCGCGCCATCGGCGAAGCCACGGACATCGTCGAGAAGGAAATGTACAGCTTCATCGATGAGCTGAACGGCGAGGCGCTGACGCTGCGGCCGGAAGCCACGGCTTCCACGGTGCGCGCCGCTATCCAGCACAATCTGCTTTATGGCAATCCGCAGCGGCTGTATTACATGGGACCCATGTACCGGCACGAGCGTCCGCAGAAGGGTCGCTACCGCCAGTTCCACCAGGTCGGCGCAGAAGCATTGGGCTATGCCGGGCCGGATGTGGATGCCGAATTGCTGCTGATGTGCGCGCGGCTTTGGGGCGACCTCGGACTTGACGACATCGAGCTGCAGCTCAATTCCATCGGCAGCCCGGAGGAGAGGGGCCGCCACCGTGCCGAGCTGGTGCAGTATTTCCAGCAGCACGAAGATGACCTGGACGCGGACGCCAAGCGCCGCCTGCATACCAATCCCCTGCGGGTACTCGACAGCAAGAACCCGCTGATGCAGCCGCTGATCGAAGCGGCGCCGCGTTTGCTGGATCACCTGGGCGAGGCCTCGCTGGCGCATTTTGAAGGGGTGCAGCAGGTGTTGAAGGATGCCGGAATCCCGTACAGCATCAACCCGCGCATGGTGCGCGGATTGGACTACTACAATCTCACCGTGTTCGAGTGGGTAACCGATCGCCTGGGCGCCCAGGGCACGGTGTGCGGCGGCGGCCGCTATGACGGGCTGTTCGAGCAGATCGGCGGCAAACCCACGCCGGCCTGCGGATTCGCCATGGGGCTGGAGCGCTTGCTGGCACTGATGCAGGAGGCGCGAGCTCGGGAACCGGCAGCCCAATGCGAGGTCTATATCGTGCACCAGGGCAGCGCAGCCGATCGCATCGCCTTCGGCGTGGCCGAGGAGCTGCGCAATCACGGCTTGTCGGTCATGCAGCATTGCGGTGGCGGCAGTTTCAAGGCGCAGATGAAAAAAGCCGATGCAAGCGGGGCGGCGCTCGCAGTAATCATCGGCGAGGACGAGGCCGCAAACAACGAGGTAAGCGTGAAGCATCTGCGCCAGGAGCGCGAGCAACTGCGCGTGGCGCGCGCTACGCTGCCCGATTCCGTAACCAATTTATTGTTTTTGAAAGAAGACTAGAAATGGCTGCATACGATCTGGAAGAACAGGAACAGCTGGCAACGCTCAAAGCGTGGTGGAAGGAAAACGGCAATCTGGTCATGACCACTGTGAGCCTGGTGCTCATCGTGTTTGCGGCCTGGCAGGCGTGGAATTACTACCAGCGCAACCATGCGGCCCAGGCGTCGGCCTTATATGATGCCGTGCAGAAGGCGGCCGGCGCGAATGACTTGAAGTTGGTGCGCGAAAGCGCCGGCGCCGTTCTCGAGCAGTTCCCGCGCACGACCTACGCCGCCATGGCCGCACTGGTGTCGGCCAAGGCGCATTTTCAGGGAGGCGACCTGAAAACCGCGCATGCCCAACTCGCCTGGGTCACTGAAAATGCCAGGGACGAAGCGCTCCAGGATATCGCGCGGCTGAGGCTTGCCAGCGTGATGCTGGACGAAAAGGCCTACGACGATGCGCTGAAGGTGCTGGATGCCAAGCATGGAGCGGCTTTCGATGCACAGTTCCTGGCGACCCGAGGTGATGTGCTGGTCGCCCGGGGCAAAAAGGAAGAGGCCGGCAGCGCTTACAAAGCTGCCCTGGACAAGACGGATGCCAAGGATGCCGGACAGCGCGCAACCATTCAGCTGCGCCTGGATGCGCTGGGAACGGCGAAATGAAACAGGCCCGGGCATTCGTCCTGGCGCCGATCGCGGCGCTCGCGCTTGCAGGCTGCGGCGGCGGCGCCATGGTCAGCAGCGCAATCGACACCATTAACCCGATGAACTGGTTTGGCAGCAGCACCCCGGCGCCGCAAATGGCTCAGTTGCCCGAGCTTACGAATCCGATCGCGGTCAAGACTTTGTGGCAGTCAAGTATTGGCGATTCGCAGCAGGCGGTGCTCAGCCCTGCGGTGACGAGCGACGGCATTTACGCCGCTGCCGGAGATGGCACGATCACGCGCCTGGACGCGAGCAGCGGCAAACAAATATGGCGCATCAATGCCGGCGAGCGCCTCACCGGCGGCGTTGGCGCCGACCGCAAACTGCTTGTGGTGGGCAGCGGCAAGGGCGAGGTGCTGGCCTTCGGCACCGACGGTGCTGCGCTGTGGAAGGCGCAGATCAGCAGCGAAGTGCTGGCCGCGCCCCAGGTGGCGGACGACGTGGTCGTGGTGCGCAGCGACGATGGCCGCATCTTCGGCCTGGATGCGAAGGACGGCAAACGCAAGTGGTATTACCAGCGTGCAACGCCGGCGCTCACGGTACGCTCGCCCGCGGGAATCAGTATCGCCAGGAACGTGGTCTATGCCGGTTTTGCCGGCGGCAAGCTGGTGGCAATCAATCTGGACAACGGCGCCGTGCGTTGGGAGGCAACCGTCGCCTTGCCGCGCGGCGCTACCGAGCTCGAGCGGGTCACTGATGTAATTGGCTTGCCGGTCGTTACCCAGCGCGAAGTCTGCGTGGTCGCCTATCAGGGCCGCATCGGCTGCTTCGACATTGCCAATGGCCAGGCGGTATGGGGACGCGAGATGTCGAGCACTTCCGGATTGTCGCTGGACGCGCGCTACGTCTTCGCCAGCGACGACAAGGGCGCGGTGCATGCGCTCGATCGCATCGGCGGTACCAGTGTGTGGAAGCAGGACAAGCTGCGCCTGCGCAACCTGTCCGCGCCGCTGCCGCTGGGACGGGAGATCGTGGTCGCCGACATTCAGGGCTATGTGCATTTTCTCGCCCGCGAATCCGGCGCCTTTGTCGGCCGCATTGCGACCGACGGCAGCCCCGTCAGCACCAATCCGGTGCTGCTACCCGATGGCGGTTTTCTGATACAGACCCGCAAGGGCGGGCTGTATGCCTTCAGCACGCACTAGCAGCAGCGTGCGGCGCGCAGACGCAATCGGCGCAAAGGGAACAAGAAATGATTTCTTTGCGTTCATGATGCCTTTGCGTTCGGGCCCGCCCGGATGAAACCGACCATAGTCATCGTCGGCCGGCCCAATGTCGGCAAATCAACGTTGTTCAACCGGCTCACGCGCAGTCGCGATGCGCTGGTCGCGGACATGCCCGGACTGACGCGCGATCGCCATTACGGCGAAGGCCGGGTGGGGGACCGGCCCTATTTCGTGGTGGACACGGGCGGCTTCGAGCCGGTGGCGAAAGAAGGCATCCTGCACGAGATGGCGAAGCAGACCCTGCAGGCGATCGCCGAGGCCGACGCGATCCTGTTCATGGTCGACGTACGCCAGGGACTCGCGCCGCAGGACCGCAACATCGCCGACTTGCTGCGCAAGACCGGCCGGCGCGTGCTGCTCACGGTGAACAAGGCAGAAGGCATGAACATCGGCGTCGTCACGGCCGAATTTCACGAGCTCGCGCTGGGTCAGCCTTATGCCATTTCCGCGGCGCATGGAGAAGGCGTGAATGACCTCGTCGATCTGGCGCTGGCCGGATTCGCGCCGGAGAGCGAGGAAGAGCCGCCGCTGCCGGACCACCCGCGCATAGCGATCGTCGGGCGGCCCAATGTCGGAAAATCAACCCTGATCAACAGCCTCCTGGGCGAGAACCGGGTCATCGTCTTCGACCAGCCGGGCACCACCCGCGACAGCATCGATGTCCCGTTCGAGCGCGATGGCCGGCGCTACACACTGGTCGATACCGCAGGTCTGCGGCGCCGCGGCCAGGTGTTCGAGTCGGTGGAAAAATTCTCGGTGATCAAGACGCTGCAGTCGGTGGATCAGGCCAACGTGGTGGTGCTGGTGCTGGACGCACAAGCCGACATCTCGGACCAGGACTCGCACATCGCCGGCTACGTCGTGGAGAAAGGGCGCGCCCTGGTGGTGGCGGTCAACAAATGGGATGGGCTGGATGACTACCGGCGCGAGTGCGTCAAGCGCGATCTGAGCCGCAAGCTCGGTTTCCTCGGCTTTGCGCGATTTCATTTCATCTCCGCCCTGGAGGGCGCCGGCTTGTCCGGTTTGCTGCCTTCGATCGACGAGGCCTATCGCGCCGCCATGACCAAACTGTCGACACCGCGACTCACGCGCGTGCTGATCGATGCGGTCGAGCGCCAGCAGCCGCCGCGCAAGGGCCTCACCCGGCCCAAGCTGCGCTACGCGCATCAGGGTGGCATGAATCCGCCTTTGATCATCATCCACGGCAACGCGCTCGACGCGGTGCCGGAGGGCTACCGCCGCTATCTGGAGGGGCGTTTTCGCGAGGAATTCTCGCTGCAAGGCACGCCTCTGAAGGTGCAATTCAAGACATCCATCAATCCTTACTTGAAAAAAACCTAGGCCGGCCCCATGTTCATTCGAGGTGGAAAAAGCCAGAGAAATCAATTAGAGTGATAGTTCAACAACAAAGCGTGGGGGCACCATGAGCACTAAAGGGCAGTTGCTACAAGACCCGTTTCTGAACACGCTGCGCAAGGAGCATGTGCCGGTCTCGATTTACCTGGTCAACGGCATCAAGCTCCAGGGCCAGGTCGAATCCTTCGACCAGTATGTGGTGCTGCTGAAAAACACCGTTACCCAGATGGTCTATAAGCACGCGATCTCCACGGTGGTGCCGGCGCGCGCAGTGACTATTTCCTACGAACATTCTGCTTCCGATAACTGAGGCAGGCCGGCTCGCTGCCGCCGGTGCGCGCGATGTCTGAGCGCCTAGAGCGTCTGGAGCGCGCGAATGCGGCTGTTCTGGTCGGCCTGGATTTCGGCGCCGACGGCTACGCCGAGAGCCTGGAGGAATTGCGGCTGCTCGCAGAAAGCGCCGGCTTGCGGCCGCGGACATCGATCGGCGGCAAGCGCCAGCGTCCCGACACCGCTTTGTTTGCCGGCTCAGGCAAGGTGGAGGAGATCGGGGCGGCAGTGCGCGAGCACGACGCCGTGGTGGTGGTGTTCAACCACGAACTGTCCCCGGCGCAACAGCGCAATCTGGAGAAGGAACTGGACTGCCCGGTACTGGATCGCACGGGACTGATACTCGGCATCTTCGCCCGGCGCGCGCGCAGTCACGAGGGCAAGCTGCAGGTGGAATTGGCGCAGCTCGAGTACGCGTCGACGCGTTTGGTGCGCGGCTGGACCCACCTTGAACGCCAGCGCGGCGGACGGGGATTTCTCGGGGGGATGGGCGAGACCCAGATCGAGGTTGACCGGCGTCTGATCGGCAACCGCGTCAAGGTGCTCAAGGACAAGCTGGTCCAGTTCAAGCGCCGCCGCGACGTGCAGCGCCGCGCGCGGGTGCGCGGCGAGGTGCTGTCGGTATCGCTCGTTGGGTACACCAATGCGGGCAAGTCCACGCTGTTCAACGCCCTCACCCATGCCGGCAGCTACACCGCCGACCAGTTGTTCGCCACGCTCGATACCACGACGCGGCGGCTGTACCTGGAGGCGGCGGGCAATGTGGTGCTGTCGGACACGGTGGGCTTTATCCGTGATCTGCCGCACGGCCTGGTGGCGTCTTTTCGCGCCACCCTGGAGGAAACCATCCAGGCCGATTTGTTGCTGCACGTGGTCGATGCATCGAGCGGCGTGCGCGAGCCGCAGATCGCCGCCGTGAACGAGGTGCTCGCCGAAATTGGCGCGGACGCGATTCCGCAGATACTGGTGTGGAACAAGATCGACCTTACCGGTGTGCCGCCGGGCTCGGATCGCGACGAGTATGGTAAAATCTGCCGTGTTTGTTTAAGCGCGAAGACCGGCGCCGGCCTCGGTTTTCTAAGGGACGCCCTGAGCGAAGTGGCAGCCTCGAAGAAGTCCGCAGCAATCAGCCCGGAAACCATGCAGCATGATAGGGGTACGTATGTCACTTAATGACCCACAGTGGGGCAAGAAAGGCGGCGGCAGCAATCAGGGGCCGCCCGACCTGGAAGAGCTGTGGCGCAACTTCAATCAGAAGCTGAACGGCATGTTCGGCAAGAGGAGAGGGGGCGATGCGCCTTCGCCTCCTCCGCCCAGCATGCGCCAGATTGGCGGCGGTGTCGGCATGCTGGTCGCGCTGGTGCTGGTCATGTGGCTGGCGAGCGGCTTTTATATCGTCGATGAGAAGCAGCGCGGCGTGGTGTTTACCTTCGGCAAATATTCCGATCTCACCAGTCCTGGGCTGCGCTGGCGCCTGCCTTATCCGTTCCAGACAAACGAGATCGTCAACCTGTCCCAGGTGCGCACGGTCGAGGTCGGCTACCGCAATACGGTCAAGACCAAAGTGCTGAAGGAATCAATCATGCTCACCGACGACGAGAACATCATCGATATCCAGTTCGCGGTGCAGTACACGCTGAAGGACCCGCTCGCTTACCTGTTCAACAACAAGAAACCGGACGAGACCGTATTGCAGGCGGCCGAGACCGCGTTTCGCGAGGTGGTCGGCTCGAGCAAGATGGACTTCGTGCTGTACGAGGGGCGCGAGCAGGTCGCGATTGCGGCGCAGAAGCAGATTCAGGACATCCTCGATCGTTACAAGACCGGCATTGCCGTCAGCCGCGTGACCATGCAAAACGCCCAGCCGCCGGAGCAGGTGCAGGCCGCATTCGATGACGCGGTCAAGGCCAAGCAGGACCTGGAGCGGCAGAAGAACGAGGGCCAAGCCTATTTCAACGACGTGGTGCCCAAGGCGCGCGGCGCGGCCTCGCGCCTGACGGAGGAGGCGCAGGGCTACCGCCAGCGCGTGTTGGCCAACGCCGAAGGCGAGGCGAGCCGTTTCAGGCAGGTGCTGGCCGAATACAATAAGGCGCCGCAGGTGATGCGCGACCGCATGTACATCGAGACGGTGCAACAGATCATGGCCAGCACCAGCAAGATCCTGCTCGACGCCAAGGGCGGCGGCAACCTGCTGTACCTGCCGCTGGACAAGATCATGCAGATGTCGGCGGGCGCCTTGCCCGAGACGGCAACGCCCTCGTCGAAGCAGACACTGATCGATCCGACGCCGAATCCGGACCCGGCCGCGCGCTCGCGCGACGCGCTGCGCGGGAGAGAAAGAGAGAGCCGGCCATGATGAACAATCGGATTGGAGCGGTGCTTGCCGCTGTGTTTGCCGTGGCCCTGCTGGCGAGCATGTCGCTGTTCACCGTGGACCAGCGCGAGCGCGCCATTGTGTTCCAGTTGGGCGAGGTGAAGGAAGTCATCACCACGGCCGGGCTGCACGTCAAGTGGCCGTTGATCCAGAACGTGCGTTACTTCGATGCGCGCATCCTTACGCTCGATACGCCCGACGCCGAGCGCTACATCACCTCGGAAAAGAAAAACCTGCTGGTGGATACGTTCGTAAAATGGAAGATTAACGATGCGCGCCAGTTCTACATCAGCGTCGGCGACGAAGCGCAGGCGCAAACGCGCATTTCGCAGACCGTCAACGCCACGCTGCGCGAGGAGTTCGGCAAGCGCACGGTGCACGAAGTGGTGTCCGAGGACCGCAATGAAATCATGAAAACCGTGCGCGAGCGCGCCAACCAGGACGCGAAGAAGATCGGCGTCGAAATCATCGACGTGCGCTTGAAGCGCGTGGATCTGCCGCAGGAAGTGAGCGAGTCGGTGTACAAGCGCATGGATGCCGAGAGAAAGAGCGTGGCCAACCAGCTGCGCTCGGAAGGTTCGGCCGCGGCCGAGCGCATCCGCGCCGAGGCGGACAAGGAGCGCGAGGTGATCATCGCCAACGCCTACAAGGATGCGCAGCGCGTCAAGGGCGAGGGAGACGCCAAGGCGGCGGCGGCATACGCCCAGGCATTCGGCCAGAACCCCGAGTTTTACGCCTTTTACCGCAGTCTCGAAGCCTACCGCTCGAGCTTCAAGAACCGCAGCGACGTGCTGGTGCTGGAGCCGAATTCGGATTTCTTCAAGTACCTCAAGGGCCCCGGCAAGGGCAGCAAGTAGCGTTCACGGGAGAGCCGGGGATGGCCACCACTTTCCTCATGGCGTTCGCGCTGATGCTGGTCATCGAGGGGATACTGCCATTCCTGTTTCCGATGCAGTGGCGCGAGACTTTTCGCCGCATCACCCAGTTGAGCGACGGGCAGATCCGGTTCTTCGGCCTGTCCTCGATGCTCGCGGGTTTGCTGCTGTTGTTTTATGCGAAGTGAGGAGGAAAGAGGAAAACAGGAAACGATGTAGCTGTCCTGAGTGCGCGTTCCCTCTCTCCTCTCGCCTCCCGCCTCCCGCCCCCCCGCCCCCCTGCATTCATGCGTAACTGGGTCCTGCCCGAATACATCGAAGACATCCTGCCGCCCGAGGCGCGCGGGATCGAATCGTTGCGCGCGCGGCTGCTGGAACTGTTCCGCGTGCATGGCTACGAGCTGGTCATGCCGCCGCTGCTGGAGTATACCGAGTCGCTCCTGACCGGCACCGGCCACGACATGGACCTGCGCACGTTCAAGCTGGTGGACCAGCTATCCGGGCGCACCATGGGCCTGCGGGCCGACATCACGCCGCAGGTGGCGCGCATCGACGCGCATCTGCTCAACCGCGAGGGCGTGACCCGGCTTTGTTACTGCGGCTCGGTGCTGCACACCCTGCCTGCCGGGCTCACCTCGACGCGCGAGCCGCTGCAGATCGGCGCCGAGATCTATGGCCACGCCGGCATCGAGAGCGACCTGGAAATACAGCGGCTGCTGGCGCAAGCGCTGAAGCTGTGCCGGCTTCCCGACGTGCGCCTGGACATCGGCCACGTGGCGGTGTTTCGCGCGCTGGCGCAGCGCAGCGGCGTCAGCCCCGGATTGGAGGCCGATTTGTTCGCCGGTCTCCAGGCCAAGGATGTTTCGGCCTTGCAGGCCCCGACCAGGGGCATGGACAAGGCGACGCGCAATGCGATCTTGCTGCTGCCGGAACTTTACGGCGGCCGCGAGGTGATCGCGCGCGCCAGGCGCGAGCTGCCCAAGCACGCGGAGATCACGCGCGCGCTCGCCGATCTGGACCGCCTCACGGCAATGGAAGATATTCCCGTCAGCATCGATCTGGCCGACCTGCGCGGCTATCATTACCACAGCGGCGTCGCCTTTGCTGTGTACTGTGCCAGGCTGCCCAGCGCCATCGCACTCGGCGGACGCTACGACGGCGTCGGCAAGGCTTTCGGCCGCGCCCGGCCGGCGACCGGTTTCACCCTGTATCTGATCGAGCTGGCGCGCCTCGCGCCGGCCGAGCCTGGCCCGGCTTGCATTCGTGCACCACGCATGAGCGACCCGGCGCTTGATGCCGCGATGGCAAGCCTGCGCCGGTCGGGCGAGGTGGTGATTCAGGACTTGCCGGGGCACGAGAACGAAGGCGACGAGGGGCGCTGCGCGCGCGATCTCATCAAGCAGAAGGGCAAGTGGCAGGTAAAAAAAATTTGAAGCTGCGAATAGGCGCGGATCAGCGCGGATAGAACCGGTTCGGCGAACCGGTCTTTTCCGGGTCTTTTCGCGTTCATGCCGCGCGGCATCCGTAATTCTCTTTTCTTGGATCGAGCATGGCAAAGAACGTGGTAGTGATCGGCACCCAGTGGGGTGACGAGGGCAAGGGCAAGGTCGTCGACTGGCTTACCGACCATGCCAAGGGCGTGGTGCGCTTCCAGGGCGGACACAATGCCGGCCATACGCTGGTCATCAACGGCAGGAAGACGATCCTGCGGCTGATTCCCTCCGGCATTCTGCGCGAGGGGGTTGCCTGCTACATTGGCAACGGCGTGGTGCTGTCGCCTTCGGCCGTGCTGCAGGAAATCGACGAGCTGGAATCGGCCGGAGTCGCGGTCGCCAGCCGGCTGCGCATCTCCGGCGCCTGTCCCCTGATCCTGCCCTATCACGTGGCCATCGACCAGGCACGCGAAGCGGCCAAGGGCGCGGACAAGATCGGCACCACGGGACGCGGTATCGGCCCCGCCTACGAGGATAAGGTCGCGCGGCGCGCCATCCGCCTGCAGGACCTGTTCAATCCACGGCGTTTTGCCGAGAAGCTGCGCGAGGTGCTCGATTTCCAGAACTTCGTGCTGCAGCATTATTTCAAGGCCCAGCCTGTCGATTTCCAGAAAACGCACGACGATGCACTGGGATTTGCGCAGCGCCTGGCACCGATGGTGGCCGATGTCTCGTCGGAACTGTACCGTGCAGCGGCCGCGGGGAACAATCTGCTGTTCGAGGGTGCGCAGGGTTCGCTCCTTGACGTCGACCACGGCACCTATCCTTTCGTTACCTCGAGCAGCTGCGTCGCCGGTGCCGCATCCGGCGGCGCCGGAGTCGGTCCGCAGATGCTGCACTATGTGCTCGGCATCGCCAAGGCCTATTCGACCCGGGTTGGCGGGGGGCCGTTCCCGACCGAACTGGAGGACGCAACGGGTGAACGGCTGCGCCAGAAAGGCAATGAATTCGGCTCGGTCACCGGCAGGCCGCGCCGCTGCGGCTGGTTCGATGCCGCGGTACTCAGGCGTTCGATCCAGATCAGCGGCGTGTCCGGATTGTGCATCACCAAGCTCGACGTGCTCGATGGCATGGAAAAAATCAAACTGGGAGTCGGCTACCGCGCTGGCGGCAAGACCCTGGACATCTTCCCGGCGGGAGCGGACGCCGCCAATGATTGCGTGCCGACTTACGAGGAAATGCCGGGCTGGTCGGAGAGCACGGTAGGGGTGAAGCGCCTGGAATCGCTGCCGGCCAATGCGCGTGCCTATCTGTCGCGGCTGGAGGAGATTTGCGGCGTGCCGGTGACTATGATCTCCACCGGTCCGGACCGCAAAGAGACCATCGTTGTCAGGCATCCGTTCGAGTAGAAAAGGGAACGAACGGAGCCGATATCATGCTGATTCCGGCTTGTCCGGCTTAGGAGACCAACATGAGCGTTCATCTGACGCGGCAAGACGAATTCGCGGTGATTACACTGGACCGGCAGGAAGCGCTGAACGTGCTGTCCTCTGTCGTATTGCGGCAACTGGCGCAGGCGTTCGACCAGGTTGCCGGCAGCGATGCGCGCGCGCTAATCATAACCGGGGCGGGGCCAAAGGCGTTTTGCGCGGGCGCCGACATCAAGGAACTTACCGGTCGCAGCCTCGCCGAGCAGAGGCGCGACGCGGCGTTCGGCCAGGCGGTGCTGGCCCGCCTCGACGTCTTGCCCATGGCTTCGGTCGCGGCCATCAACGGCTACGCCTTCGGCGGCGGGCTCGAGCTTGCGCTCGCCTGCACTTTTCGCATTGCCGTGCCGACCGCGAAAATGGGGCTGCCGGAAATCAAGCTCGGGCTGATTCCGGGTTACGGCGGAACCCAACGACTGCCGCGCGCGGTGGGAGAAGCGCGTGCCCTGGAAATGATATTAAGCGGGCGCACGGTCGAAGCCGAGGAGGCGCTGCGCATCGGGCTGGTGCATCGCATCGCCGACGGTGATCCGGTCCAGGCCGCGATCGGGTTCGCGCGCGGATTCAGCGGCTTCGGCCTGCCGGCGCTGCGCCTGGCGCGCGATGCGGTCAAGCGCGCGCTCGAGGTTCCCCTGCACGAAGGCCTGAACATCGAGGCGGACCTGAACACGCTCGCGTTCCAGACGCAGGACGCGGTCGAAGGCATGAGTGCATTCATGGAAAAGCGCAAAGCCCGGTTCAAGGATTGCTGACCGGCGTATGCCGGCAAGCGGGGGAACAGTCGCCGTCACCGGCGCGAACCGCGGCATCGGCGCCGCGATCGCGCTCGCGCGCGAGGGCTACGGCATCGCCGCTCGCGTAGGGGACGCGCCAGTCGCCGCTGAGGATGGGGCCGAGGTTGACGATTGCTGTCTTCATGGCATTTGCGGAAATCAGACCAGGCCGTTCTCGCCTTTGAGCTGGTCGTGGCGCAGTCCGCCGACACGTGCATTCAGCCGGCCGCGGTTTGCCAGGCACAGGATGAGCGCGATTTCGTCGGGCATGGGCGCATCGGGCAGCATCAGGGTCATGCCGTCGTAATGCGAGCGCACGTAGAGCGCATCCTTGCAGTTCATCGGGATGTCGATACTCGTTCCGGCCGTGGCGACCTTGGTCATGGACGAGATCCAGGCCTTGCCGCCGCCCAGCGCTACGCGCAGCGGTTCGGCGAACAAGGTAGTGAGCAGCGCATTGGCGTGTTCCTGTTCGCCGGAAATTCCGACTATCGCACCCTTGCCCAGGCTTTGCGCCGTGTAGGGCGCCAGGGCCGCGGCCGCCATGGCGGCGAGTTCGCGGCCGAGCGCCGCGCTTGCCTTGATCAGCGGGTTCAGGTCTTTCGCGTAGCGGCCTGCATACGGGTTTTCCACCACCAGCACCGCGGCCACTTTGCGCAGCGGAATACTTGCCGCTTTTCCTGCTTCGATGCTGCGGTTCTCAATAAACGTATAAGTGCGTCTGATTTTGAGTTTCATCGTTCTTCCTCCAGGCTTCGCCGGCAATGGTTGGTTTGCATCAAACGGGAAAAACAGGCACCGCGCCTTAAGGTGGATTTCCGAGGGCTAGCGAGGGGCCAGTTCGCGAAATCACCGGATCATTATATCGCCATGTGATCGATGAGTATTGAACCCGCGTCAGCGCAAACCGGCCGGCCAAGTACGCTAAAATAGTCGCCATGAACCTCTCGCCCGACCGGAAAGACTACACAGAAATGGATGAACTGCTGCGCATTTCCGTGCGCTGCGCTCTCGATAACACCGACTTCAAGGCGGCACTGAAGAGTTATCGCAAACTGTTGCCTATAGTGGCGCCGTCCCTGGTCGCGCAGATGCCGCCACTCGAAGAAGCGCAGCGCGCGCTGGCGTATGCGATGTTCCGCGAAGTATGGAATCGGGTACCGCGTCCCGATTACGACTGGCGGCCACGGCCGCTGCCCAAGCCGGAACGCAATGGCCCCTGCCCCTGCGGCTCGGGCCAAAAATACAAGCAATGCTGCGGGCCCCTGGCCGGCGCGCCGCCTTTGGGCGGCGAAGGTTTGAGCCTGTTGTCCTACGTCCTGGAGCGCTTTCCGATGGCCCAGTACAAAAATCTGCCCTTCAACAAGCTGTCACCGGAAGAATTGGGGCATGTCGCCTCGCAGTGGCTGGAGCAGGATCGCTACGACGTAGCGGTGGCATTGCTGGAACCGCTGCTTGCCGATCCCGCCAAACTCGACGCGCGCCATGAGTACGCCTTCGACATGTTGTGCGACGCCTATCTCGAACTCGGCCACCCGGTCAAGCGTATGCGACTGGCGGAAAGCGTGATGCATACCCCCGACCGCGTGCTGAAGAGTGCCGCCATGCACCGCCGCTGCACCATGCTGGCGGATCAGGGCGAATACCTGGCCGCCTGGAAGCTGTTCAAGGAGGCGCAGCGCATCGATCCGGACAACCCGTCGTTGGCGCACCTGGAAGTGGTCCTGCTGATCAGCCAGGGCGATGTCGGAGAGGCGCAGGAACGAGCCCGCTTCTGGGCGAGGCGGCTGAAGAAGCTCGGCTACGGCGGCGAGAAGATCGTCGACCTGATGGAAGAGATCGCGAAGGACCCGCGCGCCTTTATCGAGGCGATGGACCTTGGCGCGGATATGGAGGAGTTGGATGAGGAGGGGTTGGATGATCAGTCGCTGTTGCAACTGATCAGTCTGGTCGAAGCGCTGCCGGCGCCGGCCAGCCATTACCGCTTGCAGCCACGGGCAGGAGATGCCGGGCCGCTAGAAGCCGATGCGGAACTCGCCATCATCGAAGCAGAGTGGCGCGAGGTGTACGTGGCGGGAGAAGATCCGGATGACGACGGCGTCTATCCATGGACCGACACTGCCTGGCTGGATTGGCTGGCCGAGCATCCGCTCGCCTGGCACAGCTTCGCCATTCTTGAAGATCTGGTGATGTCGATCGACTATGCCCTGTACGACGACGACGAACTGGAGAGCCAACTGGACGCATTCGTAGAAGCGCTGCTTGATCGCGCGCTCGTCCTGTTGCGCCTCAACCTCGGCAAAAACGAAGCCGACGCCTGCAAACTGGAATGGGGCTGGATCCAAAACCGCCCGGCGCTACGTCTTTTGGGTCAAGCGATCGATCTGGCGGGGGGCACGGCCGAGGAACTGCCGCTGCTGGAATGGCTGGTGCTGACACTGAATCCGAACGACAACCAGGGTATGCGCGAGCGGCTCGTCCATGTCTATGCCGGCAGCGGGCGCGCCGCCGACGCACTGGCGGTTTGCGAGCGCTATCCCGATGATGCGCTGGGCGCCATGATGTACGCTCGCGTCCTCGCCCTCTACCTGTTGCAGCGGCATGGCGATGCCGTGGCCGCGCTGGCGGAAGCGAAGAAGCGTTCGCCGCGCATCGCGAAAATGCTGACGGCCAACAAACCGCGCGTGCCCGAGTTGCAATTTGGCGTGACGACCCTCGGCGGCGAAGACGAAGCCTGGTACTACCGGCAAAGCTGGCGCGGCGTTTGGGAGCGCAGCGGCGCACTCGATTGGCTGAGACAGGCGACTGGGGTCAAGACCGGGCTTGGCAGTATGCCGAATGTTGGTGACGATACAGATTTCGATTGCCGGAAAGACTAATGGGTCGCCGGCCGGTGGAAAAGTGAGAACTCCTGACTGCTGAATGTGCCGCTGAGTTGACGGGCCCGCGACGATTGTCAGGCTGGGCACTGGCAGGGGATCAATCGGCGTGATTGACCGCAAGGCACCATTGCGGTGTTCAAACGGCAGGTTTGTGGCAGGAGCGAAAGACAGGGTCCGGCCAAAAGAGTCACTTGCGAGCAGTCTTCGATTTGAAACGATTGTACGGATATTGAACACACGTTATACTGAGCTTCAGTCAACCTCAGAGGTAACATCATGCTCGCTTCCTCCAAGACCCAACGCGTCGACTTGCGCATCTCTCCTGCTGCCAAGGAGATGATCCAGGCCGCTGCTCAAGCCCAGGACAAGACGGTCAGCGAGTTTCTACTCGACAGTGGCTTGACGTCTGCCGCCGAGACCTTGACCGATCGCCGTTTGTTCATTCTCGATGACGCTCAGTGGCGGGCATTCCAAGCCGCCCTTGACGCACCGCCTCGCGCACGGCCACGCCTTGCCCGCTTGATGAAAAAAGGCAGGTAGCTGTTCGTGGTGACAAGGAAAGCCCGCTGGGTCATTCAGAAACTTGAGCGATCCCACATAGTCGAGCCTTTTGACTGCGGATACGAGGATCTCAATCGCTACATTTCCCGTTTTGCCCTGAACAACCAGTCGGCCGGCAGCGCCCAGACCTATGTGGCGATCGCTGACAAAGAGGTTGTCGGCTATTACAGTCTAGCGGTCGGGGCCGTGGCACATTCCCAAGCTCCGATCCGAATGGCGAAGGGCTTGGCCCGTCACCCCGTCCCCGTGATGTTGCTGGCCAGACTCGCTGTCGATAACGCGGTCAAGGGGAGTGGCTTGGGAGCCGCCCTGTTGCAGGATGCCCTTGCGAGAACCCTTCAGGCAGCTGATATCGCCGGTATCCGTGCAGTGATTGTTCACGCTAAGGACGACGGCGCTCGGCGCTTCTACGAGCATTTCGATTTTGATCCTAGCCCGACGGATTCGTATCACCTCTATCTGCTGATCAAGGACCTGCGAAAAGCAGCGAGTTGATATGAAGAGTGTGCCCAAATTTGGGGGAAGTTGATTATAGTGGACCCCGTTTTCAAGACTATCAGGTGGATGTGGGCGGGACTGCGCTACGCATCGAGTCGGACGTGTTGTTCAACAGCGGGGAAGTGTGGGTGGAAATCCCGGAAACGAGCTGCGTGCTCTTCCCCGCGGAAGGGTGCGATTTATCATGATTCCGTTTCAGCCCACAGCAAAATGTCCCCTGGACGGCCTCGTCGTTCTGGATCTCACCCGCCTCGTGGCGGGCAACATGCTCAGCCTGCAGCTTGCCGACTTCGGCGCCGAGGTCATCAAGATCGAACAGCCGGGCAAGGGCGACCCGTTGCGCGACTGGCGCGTTAAGGGCATCAGCGCCTACTGGAAGGTCTATGCGCGCAACAAGAAAAGCGTCACGCTCAACCTGCGCGAGGCCGAAGGCAAAGCGCTGTTGCTGCGGCTTGCGGAGCGAGCCGACGTTCTGATCGAGAACTTTCGCCCCGGTACGCTGGAGACGATGGGACTGGGACCGGACGTGCTGCTCGCGCGCAATCCGGGCATGGTGGTGGTGCGCATTTCCGGCTGGGGGCAGGACGGGCCCTACCGTTTCCGGCCCGGCTTCGGGACGCTGGTCGAGGGCATGTCGGGTTTCGCCGCAAGAAACGGATTCGAGGACCGGGAACCGGTGCTGCCGCCGCTGGCGCTCGCGGACATGATCGCCGGGCTGTACGGTTCCTTCGCCGTGATGACGGCGCTGCGGCATCGCGATCAGGGCGGCACCGGTCAGGTGATCGACCTGCCCCTGCTCGATCCGATGTTCTCGGTGCTCGGTCCGGAGGCCGCCATTTACCAGTTGACCCACAAGATCAAGCCCCGTACCGGCAGCCGCTCCAACACCGCCTGTCCGCGCAACGTGTTCCCCACCAAGGACGGGCGGTGGATTTCGATGTCGGCTTCCATGCAGGCGATGGTCGACCGGCTGTACAAGGCGCTGGGCGTGCCGGAGATGATAGCCGATCCACGCTTTCGCACCAACGCCGACCGTGTCGCCAACGCCGAGGCGAGCGAGGCGCCGATACGCGCCTTCATTTCGGCGCACACGCTGGCCGAAGGCATGGCGTTCTTCGAGAAGCACGAGATCACCGCCGCGCCGGTCTACGACATCGACCAGTTCCTGGCCGATCCGCACGTGCAGGCGCGGCAGATTGTCGTCGATCTGCCGGACAAGGACATGGGCACCATACCCATGCATGCGGTGGTGCCGCGCCTGTCCGCGTCTCCGGGCGTGTTGCGATGTCCCGCGCCGGAGCTGGGCGAACACACCGCCGAAGTGCTGGGCCGCCTCGGCGTGGATGGCGCCGCCCGCGACGATCTGAGCCGTCGAAAGATCATTTGAACTGAAGCTAAGGAGCAGCGATGAATGAGAAGAGGAGCCTGCCGGTCTGGCGCTCGATGATGTTCGTGCCGGTGAACGTGGACAAGTTCGTCGACAGCGCGCACGCCCGCGGCGCCGACGTGATCATCCTCGACCTCGAAGACAGCATCCTGCCCAAGGACAAGGAGCGCGCCCGCACGCTCGTCTCAAGCGCGGCGCCGAAGGTCGCTCGCTCGGGCGCGGATGTGGTGGTGCGCATCAACCGGCCCTGGCGGCTGTGCCTGCGCGATCTGGAGGCGGTGGTGAGCCGGGAGATTTGCGCGCTGATGCTGCCGAAGACGGAGAGCGCGGACCACGTGCATATGGTGGCCGAGGTGCTGGACGAACTCGAAGCGGAGCGGGGCCTGCCGCAGGGCCACACCCGGCTCGTGCCCATGATCGAGAGCGCTGCCGCCTTCTTCCGCGCGCAGGAAATCGCGGCGTCGCATGCGCGCGTGGTTGCCCTGACGCTGGGCGCCGAGGATTTCGCGCTGTCGGTGGGCATGGTGCCGGAAGCGGAGGGACTGTTCTATCCGAAGCAGCAGATCGTGATCGCGGCGCGCGCCGCGGGCGTGCTGCCACTGGGCTTCATCGGCACGGTTGCGGATTACAAGGATCTGGATGCCTTCCGCGCCACCGCGCGCCGCTCGCGCCGCCTGGGATTCATGGGCGCATCGGTGATCCATCCCTCGCAGATCGAGATCCTGAATGCCGAGTTCCGGCCATCGCCCGAGGAAGTGCAGCAGGCGCGCAAGGTGGTCGCGGCGTTCGAGGCGGCCGCCGGCGGCAACCAGGGCGCGATCGAGGTGGACGGGAAGATGGTCGATATTCCGGTGGTGGAGCGCGTCCGGGCCGTGCTCGCGCGGCACGAGGCGATCGAGCAGCGGACGAAGGCGCGCGGCTGATCGGGCGCGGAGAGCGAGTCAAGCGCGGAGAGTGACCTCGGGGGTTTACTCCCTCTCCCCGCGAGCGGGGAGAGGGCCGGGGTGAGGGGCCTGCCATTTAGCCGCCCAGTGCTATCCTTGACGCCACTCGAAAAAAGCAGAACTATCTGGTGAAATAGCGAACGATGGCCAAGAAGAAAACCACCACCAACACCGACTCAGCCGCCAACCTCGGCTTCGAAGCCAAGAGTTCTTTCCGGAGGAGAAAGGCGACCGCCACCCGGTGCTTTCCGACCGGCGCAACATCGTCGTCATCGCCGACGAGGCGCACCGCAGCCAGTACGACTTCATCGACGGCTTCGCCCGCCACATGCGCGATGCGCTGCCGCACGCGTCGTTCATCGGCTTCACCGGCAAGACCGCCATCGATCAGGCCGAAGCGGTGGCCCTGATGTTGGAGAAGTTCGAGGTCTGCCGCGGGCTGTTCCACGGTTTCGGTTGGTCGCTGTGGGTCACGGGCAAGCCGCAGGACCGCCTCTCGCTGCTGCCCGCCGCGCAGGAGCACATTCTCGCGCAGACGGAAGGCAAGGCCCGCCTGTTGCGCGCGGTCACGGAACTGTCGCAGGCGTTCGCGCTCGCGGTGCCGCACGAGGAGGCGC
>ERZ1292633.158-Hain-H41-02um-R1-158-length-90149-cov-15_pt1 | contig 90149 bp, 84 predicted proteins | sample MGYA00564406_ERZ1292633 | MGnify/ENA primary metagenome ERZ1292633 (study PRJEB36523, sample SAMEA6512639) | groundwater metagenome | collected 2019-01-08 | study: AquaDiva: Metagenomics assemblies of 32 groundwater samples
AGCATCGGCTCAGGGCCGCGGTCGCGGATGTGGCGGCTGGGCGGCGCTCAACCTGGCATGCCGCCGAGCGCGCCGGGGTGAGCCTCTACGAGATGCTGGACCGTGTGCCCGAAGCGGGCATCCCCTACCGGCTGGATCCCGAGGTCATCGAGCGGATTCGCTGACGAGCGGGCCATCGATGTCATGCCCTCCCCGATCCGGCGGCGGCGCTTCCCTGTTCCAGTCGAGCGACCTGGGGATCCGTCTCCGAACTGGGCAGCGCCTCCAGCTCGTCGGGCGGTCGAGGGCGACCGTACTTTTGGTTGAGTGACATCGAGAACATGCTCTCGACAATCGGGATCCTCTTCTCCGTAGGTCATGGACGGATCGAGCAAACACGATGCAGAAAATCACAAGTCCGATGTCGTCGCTACCCGCTCTCATCTCACGGGGCATCCGGGCGGCAGGCGCTCTGGCGATCAGCATCGTCCTGACTGCCGGTCTGGCCCCCACGGTCCTGGCCGCCGACCCGACCCCTTCCCCGATCGTCTTCAGCCCGCCGCAACTCCTGGTCTGGGAGGACAAGCACAGCACGTACAACGGGCCGGTGGTCGATGGCTACTATGCCCTCGTCCCGAACAGTCAAGTCGATCCCAACGACAACGCTCACTTCATCCTGCCCGACGGGAGCGGCGGAGTCTTTCACTACTACGGGTACATCGTCTCGGGGCCGTTTGGCGGCTCGAACGATCTGTGCCCGAAGTTGCTGTCGCTCGGTATCGACTCCGTGTCGGACCTCCCCGGCTACAACTATCTCAGCGCGGACCAGTGCCGCGCCCTTCTGGCCCCGATCATCACCGCCGAGCCGGGTGTCACGGTGGATCCGTACGCCACGGAGGATCCGTACGCCACGGCGACCGACTCCGCCGGCGGCACGACCTACGATCGCCCGGGCGATTACGTCGAACCTGATCCGATCTCACTCGAGATCGCGGCGGCGATCATCCTCGCGCTGCTCGGCATCGGCAGCCTCGGGGCTCTCGCTCGCATCTTCCACAAGGGCCCGTTCCATCGTTCCGCCTCAAGCCAGGGTCAGTCAAACCCGCAATCCAATCCGTGCGCAGCCCAGATGGCGACCCTGGAGGCTGCCTCGTCCCACGCGCGCGGTCTCAACTCCGTTCTTGCGACGCTGCGCGAGTTCTACGCCGGTCTCGACGAGCAGATCGTGCTGATCGAGAAAGCCGAGATCCCGGCCACGCTCGGAGTGGATGTGGCCTTCCTGGCCGGCAGCTTTGCCAGCAAACTCGGACCGGGCCTGATTCCCAAGACCCTCCTCGGCAAGATCATGGACGGTCTCGCCAAGGATCAGGCCAAGAGCCTGGTCAAGAAGACCCTCGGTTCCGGGGGGTTCGGTCTGGCGGGCAAGATGCTGTCAGGCAAGGACGCCGGCGAGTCGGCCGCCAAGGCGACGCTCAAGGTCGCGCTCAAGGACGGACTCCTGGGCCACTATGCCGACGCGGCGATGAAGGACATCAGCGGCACTTCGTACAGCTCGGTGAAGAAGGCGGCGGGTGCGTGGAACGCCGCCGACAAGATCGCCGGCTCGATGGCTGATGCGGTGGGGCACCTGCTGACGCTCTACTCGAGCGGCGCGTCACTGGCGACACTCGTCCAGCAGTCGGCGATCCTGCGAGCGAAGGCGATGACGATCTATGGCGACATCGCCGATCTTCAGGAGGAATACGCCTCGGCCATGGGCGCGATGCACGACGCCGCCGATCGACTCACCTTCTGTCAGAAGGTGAACGCCCCGGACTGGAAGCCGTAACACCGCTTCGCGCCCCGTCGGATTGACCGCTGACGATTGTGCATTATCATGCCCTCTACCGCATGGAGCGCAGAGCATGCACACGAAGCAGTTCCTTTCGCCTGCTGATGTCGCCCGAGAGTTGGACATCAGCACCAGCACGGTCCTTCGCCTGATCCACTCGGGTGACCTGCCGGCGATCGCCGTATCGGCACGGATCTATCGCATCCCCACAGCGAGTTTCGAGATGTACAAGGCCGGGACGCTCACCCGACCCACGACGGCGCCGCTCGGCGGGTCAAAGGCCCGACCGGAGATCGGGCGCGGTGAGCGCCTGCCGGCCGCTGCGCATCGCCCGTTGGCTCGGGCTCGCTGATGGCGACGATCGGCGAACTGCGCCAGCATCTCGGCACGCTGTCCTCGATCCTCTGGAACTACGGCGGGACGTTCGCGGTCCCGACGCTCGACCGCTACGACCAGGGTGACATCGGGTTCTCGTTCGCGGCAGAGCTGCCGGGCGGATCGGAGCCGAAGCCGCCGCTCATCGAACTCACCGAGGTTTGGACGCCCGAGCGCCGCGGTCGCTTCCGGCTCGTGGAGTACGCCTACGAGTTCGTCGATTACCCGCTCGCCCGGCGGCAGGCCTTCCACCGCCACGATCCGGAACGGTTCTCGCGTGAGTTCGGCGTCGTCGTTCACGAGCATTGCGAGGAGATCCTGGGCCAACCCGCATGCGATCACTACTACGGTCTGCCGATGGACGCCTACGAGGCGATCGAGCGCTTCCTGTCGTCCTGGGGGCAACCGACCCCGCTCGGATGTGCCGGGTTGCGCTGCATGGGCGAGGCCGCCTGATGGCAATCGCCTCCCGCCGCCTCGCCACGCCCTCGTCCGTGAATGCCGCGATCAAGCAGATCGCGGACGTCATGCGCCGCGCCAACTACGCCGGCGCGCTCCAGTACGTGCCGGAACTGTCATGGATCCTGTTCCTCCGGATCCTCGACGAACGTGAGGAGCTCGAGGCGGACGAGGCCGACGCCGTGGGCGTGGGCTTTCAGCAATCCGTCGCCGCGCCGTATCGCTGGCGCGACTGGGCAGCCAAGGGCGGCGCGAAGCGCGTGGCGCTCGTGGACGCGCCGATGGGCTCGTTCCTCGCGTTCGTCAACGGGCAGCTGCTTCCGTACCTCCGCGGGCTGCGGGATCGGTCGGACGCGTCCGCGCGGCAGCGGGTGATCAGCCAGGTCGTGTCGGCCGTCGAGCGGGTCGGCGTCGACACGGAAAAGAACCTCCTCGACATCCTCGACCTCGTCGACCAGATCCGCCTCGAGGCCGTCGATCAGACGCACCTCTTCACGCTCAGCCAGGCCTACGAGGGCCTGCTCCAGAAGATGGGCGAGAAGAACAACGACGGCGGCCAGTTCTTCACCCCGCGCGAGGTCATCCGGGCGATCGTGCGCGCGGTCGATCCGAAACTCGGCGAGACGGTCTACGACCCGGGTTGCGGCACCGGCGGCTTCCTCGCCCAGGCGTTCGAGTGGATGCGGACACGGCTGGGACCAGACGCCACCGCGGAGCAGCTGACGGCGCTCAGAGAGGACTCGTTCTGGGGTCGCGAGAAGGCGGATCTCGTCTACCCGATCGCCCTCGCCAACCTCGTGCTCCACGGGATCGACCACCCGCACATCTGGCACGGCAACACCCTGACCGGACAGGAGGTTTACGGCGGGCTCTTCCTCGGCGCGCCGACCCTGTACGACGTGATCCTCATGAACCCGCCGTTCGGCGGGAAGGAGGGCCGCGAGGCCCAGACGCAGTTCGCCTACAAGACGAGCGCCACGCAGCTCCTCTTCCTCCAGCACGTGATCAACTCGTTGAAGCCCGGCGGGCGCTGCGGGATGGTCATCGATGAGGGCGTGCTGTTCCGGACGACCGAGACGGCATTCGTCCAGACGAAGCGCAAGCTCCTCGACGACTGCGACCTGTGGTGCATCGTGTCCCTGCCGCCCGGCGTCTTCTCGTCCGCCGGCGCCGGCGTGAAGACGAACCTTCTCTTCTTCACGAAGGGCGGTCCGACGGAGCGAACCTGGTACTACGACCTCTCGGACATCAAGGTCACGAAGAAGCAGCCGCTGACGGTGGATCGCTTCGAGGAGTTCTTCGAACTCCTCCCGTCACGTGGCGATTCCGACCACTCGTGGACGGTCACCCGCGAGGCCATCGAGGCGCGCAATTTCGACTTGAAGGCGGTCAATCCGAACGCGAAGTCGACCGAGGACACGCGGACGCCGGAAGAGCTCCTCGACATCATCGAGGCCCAGGGCCGCGAGGTGGACGCGGCGATCGCGGAACTGCGGAGGCTGCTGGCGGAGGGTACCTAAGGGTCTGGGGGGCCCAATCGACCGGCTCCGCAAGGCCTTCATGCCCGCGCCGATCGGCGGATCACCGACGAGACGATCGTCAGCCAGATCCGTCGCGGCTGACCGCTTCGAGCCGCTTCCGCAGCAGCGGTTGGGACATCCGCCGCGCGTCAAGCGTCGCCGCCCCGAGGAAGCCCAGGAACGTCGCCGTCCCCCGACCCATCGCCTCGGCGAACGCGTCGTCGGTCGCCAGGGCTTCGTCCTCGAACCAGAGGCCCTTGACCACGAGCGTCATCGTGGCGCGATCGAGCGCGGCGTCCATGCGCGCCACGAGGCGGTCACCCCACAGGATCGGAAGGGTGTAGTAGCCGAACTTGCGCTTCTCAGGCTTGTCGTAGACCTCCCACTTGTAGTCGAAGTCGAAGACCCGGCGCGTGCGCTCGCGATCGTGGATCACGGGGTCGAGCGGCGAGAGGAAGGTCACCTCGTCGGTGGTCGTGGTCTCGAGGGGCTTCCAGGCGCGGGGGGTTCGACCGGCGGCCAGGGCCTCGAGAATCGGGAGATCGGAGGCCAGCCCGACGAGGCCGGCCAGCTTCACCCCCTCGATGTCGACGTCGATGAGGGCACCCTCGGCCACCTTGCGCTGCTTCCAGGCCGATGCGTCGCGGGCTGAAAAGGGGCGCAGGAGCGAGCCCTGCGCGCCGTTGAGCTTGGTCAGGCCGGTGGCCGCCACGGCCTTCATCAGCAGGAAGTCGTCTGTCTCCGCGTCCAAAGCCTCGGCGAGCAGCGTGGCCGGCGCGACGGCCTCGGACGGTGCATAGACGCGCTCGAAGCGCTCGCGGCGAGTCACCATCGCCTCGCCGATCCGCCAGAGGTAGTGCAGCGCGATCGAGCTGTCCTTGCGGCCGCGATAGCTGTTGACACGGGTGCGTTCCGCGATCGCGAAGTCACGATTGCTGACCTCGCCGCGCTCCCGGAGGAGCGCTTGCATCTCATCGATCGCCGGGCGGTGTCCGTCCGCCGCCCACGTGGACCACCACTGGTGTCGCTCGCGGCGCATGAGAACGCGGTAGTGGGGCAGCTCATCCATTGGGCGCAGCGCCAGCCACCCGCCCCATTCGAAGAACCGTCGTCGTTGGTAGGTGAGCGCCATCCAGTCGTCCGGCCGGTAGCCGATCACGCGGCTCGCGAGGGCAAGGTCCTGCGCCCGCGCGATGATCGCCAGCGGGTCCAGCTGGACGTGCTCCATCGTCCGCATCGCAAGCTCGGTGCCTCGGGGCACTCGCCAGCGGCGACCCGGCCAGAGGCCCTGCCGCCCGAGGAGATAGCGACGCGCGACCTCGACGGAAATCTGCATTCGGGCACGATACCCGGCACCGCGGGTCAATCGCGAGCGAAGGTCAATCGCGAGCGAAGGTCAGTCGCGAGCGACCGCTCGAACGCCCTCGCGGGCCTCGGCACGGAGCCGGGCGAGGTACGGCCCGAACCGGGCCCAGTCGATCGGCTCGCCACCGTAGGTCGCCGTCTCCTCGGCCAGGTGCCGCGGCGGCATGCCGTCGATCCGGATCGCGCGTCCGCCGGCCGCATCCGCCAGTCGCGCGTCGAGTGTGATGAGTTGCCCGTCCTCGGCCTCGACCAGAGCCAGGTACACGGCGTCGTAGGCGGGGAGCCGATGGCGCTGCTGCATGTCGATGGCGGCGAGCAGAAGAGCTCGGTCGAGGCGTATCGATTCGATCGCGAGATCGTCGATGTCCCGGAGCGCGCCGACGATCTCCTCGGATGTCGCGGAGTACCGTCGAGCAAGGACATTGACGAGCTCGATCCAGAACACATCCGGGACGAGCAGTCGCTGCCCTGCGGCCCCGTGCTGCGCGATCGTCCGACGCGCGCTGGGGGCGACGGGCTCCCGACGAATGAGGGCAATGGCCACGGAGGCGTCGACGACGATCGGCATCGGCATCAGCGCGAGTCGCGCTCGAGACGGATCGCCGTCGCGGCATCGAGCGCGTCGGGATCCCGTTCGCGGAGGCGGTCGCCAAGCGCGGCCAGCCGGTCCAGCGCCGCTTCGATCCGAGCGCGCCGTGCCTCGCCGTCATCGCTGAGCCGATGCCCGTCCTCCACGGACACGAGCATGGCCATCGGCCGATGGTCCCGCTCGATGACGAACTGCTCACCGGCAGATGCCTCGTCGAGGATCCGCCCGAGCGAACGGCGAAGATCGAGCGCGGTGATGACTCTCATGGTCGACCATGATAGCAGACATGCATAATCTGTAACCACCACTCGGTGGTTCCCGACGAAGGGCTCCGAAGATCGCGTGAACCGTGACGCCCGCCCGCGCATCGAATAGGGTGAGCGCCCAGGTTTGCGATGGATGGAGGGCCAGATCAGCCGAAATCGGATTGACACCGGCCGCCATCGCCACCCACACTGCGGCCCTGACGCAACCCCCGCGGGTGTCCGACCGGAGCACCGTTCGGCCCGTTATCCGGGACCCGTTCGCCGCGGCGGCAACAGGGAGCCCGGCGCTGCTGTAGAGGAGAGGCACATGTTCGCTCGTCTTGCCCAGGGCCCGCACGGCCGCGCCGGTCGGTCGCTCGGAGGCGTGGCCCTGGTGGTCATCGCGCTGGTCCTCGCCGCCTGCCAGGGAACCGCGTCCCCGGCGCCGGGCAGCGATACGGTCAAGGTCTTCGGGGCCTTCGCGACGCAGATCGAGGAGCCCTGGGACGGCGTCATCCACGCGGCTCTCGAGGCCGAGCAGGCTGCCGGTCGCATCGAGTACACCTTCAGCGACGACATCGGCTACGCCGGCGACATGGAGCGGGTCCTGCGCGAAACCGCGGAAAAGGACAAGCCCGACATCATCTTCGGCGACGCGTTCGGCAATGAAGAGGCGGTCCGAAAGGTCGCGGCCGACTTCCCGGACATCGCGTTCGTGTTCGGCTCGGGCGGAGGCCCGGCGAACCCGAACTTCTCGGTCTTCGACAACTGGATCCATGAGCCCGCGTACCTCGCGGGAATGATCGCGGGTGGTCTCACCACGTCCGGTGTCATCGGCGTCGTCGGCGGGTATCCCGTCCCCGAGGTCAACCGGATCATCAACGCCTTCATCCAGGGCGCCCAGGCCACGAACGAATCCGTCGAAGTCAAGGTCACCTTCCTGAACAGCTGGTTCGACCCGGGCGCCGCCAAGGAGGCGGCTCTGGCCCAGGTTGGTGCGGGCGCGGACGTCCTGTACGCCGAGCGGTTCGGCGTCATCGAGGCGGCCCAGGAGAAGGGGCTCGTGGCCGTCGGCAACATGAGCGACCAGCAGAGCCTCGCTCCCGGCAACGTGGTAACGAGCGTGACCTGGAACATGGGACCGACGGTCAAGTACGTCATCGACCAGGTGATCGCGGCCTCGTACACCAGCCAGGACCTGAAGGACTTCTCGATGGTCGGCAAGGGTGGTGCCGCGCTGGCCGCGGTCAACACCGGCGTGCCGGGCGGCGTGTCCGACGCGCTCAAGGCCGAGGTGGCAGCGCGCGAGGCCGAGATCAAGGCCGGTACGTTCCGCGTCGACATCAATGAGGCACAGCCGCCCGGCTCGACGATCGCGGGCGGCTAGACCAGCCGCCGTCGGTGGTCGGCGGGGAGACGTCCGGGCCCGAGGTCGCCCTGGAGCTTCGTGGGATCACGAAGCGCTTCGGCGACCTCGTCGCCAACGACGCCATCGATCTCGACGTCCGCCGCGGTGAGATCCATGCCCTGCTCGGGGAGAACGGGGCCGGCAAGACCACCGTCATGCGGGTGGCGTACGGCCTGAGCCACGCCGATTCGGGTGAGATCCGGGTCAACGGCACGCTGGTCCATGTCCGCTCGCCGCGGGACGCGATCGCCGCGGGGATCGGCATGGTCACGCAGCACTTTTCGCTTGTCCGACCCATGACCGTGGCCGAAAACCTGGCCCTCGGGCGGTCCGGCGGCCTGCGGCTCGACCTAAACGCCGCCCGGCGAACCGCCGCCGACGCGTCGATGCGCTTCGGGATTCGCGTGGATCCAGACGCGATCGTCGGTAACCTCTCCGTGGGCGAGCAGCAACGCGTGGAGATCCTGAAGGCGCTCGCCCGCGACTGCCGGATCCTCATCCTCGACGAGCCGACCGCGGTGCTGGTCCCCCAGGAGGTGGACGCCCTGTTCGCCACGCTCCAGCGGCTCGTCGCCGATGGCCTCGGCGTGGTGTTCATCAGCCACAAGCTCGGGGAGGTCCGGGCGATCAGCCAGCGCGTCAGCGTCCTGCGCCGGGGCCGGATGATGGGCACGGTCCCGGGCACCACGGCGGAGGGGGAACTGGCCCGGCTGATGATCGGGCGACCGATCGCCGGCGACAAACGAGCGGCGCCAACCCACGACGATGCAGGCGGCGGGGTCGGCGATCCACGAGGTGTCCTCTCGATCCGCGACCTCCGCGTGGCAGGCTCGCATGGGACGGCCGTGATCGATGGGCTCTCCCTCGATGTGCGGGCCGGGGAGATCCTGGGGATCGCCGGGGTGTCGGGCAACGGCCAGACCGAACTCGTCGACCTCCTCTCGGGCATGCGCATGCCGCTTGGCGGGTCGGTCGTGGTCGACGGGGTGGACGTGACCGGGCTGGGACCGGCCGAGATGGTGGAGGCCGGCGTCGGCCGCATCCCGGAGGACCGCCACGCGAGCCTGATCCCTGAGCTGTCCGTTGCCTACAACCTCGTCATGGAACGGCTCGACGAGTTCCGGCGGGCGGGTCGACTCGACGAGCGAGCGATCAACGAGCACGCCGATCGGCTCATCGAACGGTTCGCCATCAAGGCTCACCGCGGCGACCGTGTGGCCGCGCTCTCCGGGGGAAACATCCAGAAAGTGCTGCTTGCCCGGGTGCTGAGCCGCGACCCGAAGGTGCTCGTCGTGTCGCAGCCGACCCGCGGACTGGACGTGGGAGCCACCGAGTATGTTCGGTCCCAGCTCGTGGCGCGGCGCACGGCGGGTGCCGCGGTCCTCCTCGTGTCCGAGGACCTGGACGAGTTGCTCGACCTGGCGGATCGCCTCGTCGTCATCTACGAGGGGCGGATCGTCGGCGAGATGGCCGTCGGCGACGCCGACCCGGAACGGCTCGGGCTGCTCATGGCCGGCCGAGGCGCGGCTGGGGGCGCGGCTGCATGACCGGGCCCGCGTCGGCTCGCGCGCGTGTGACGGCGTGGCGACCGTCGCGCTGGTCGAGCCCGGTCATCGTCGGGTGGGCCGTCCTCATCACCTTCGCCCTCACCGCCGGCCCGATCCTGCTGGCCGGTGCCAATCCGATCGCCGCGTACGGCGAGTTTCTCGTCGTCCCGCTCACGTCGCGCTTCTCGATCCTGGAAGTCCTGGTGGCCGCCACGCCGATCCTGTTCACCGGCGCGGCCGTGGCGATCGCCTTCCGGGCCGGCTACTGGAACATCGGGGCCGAAGGACAACTCCTGCTCGGCGCGATCGCAGCGGCGGGTGTCGGTGCGGCCGCCGGCGACCTGCCGCCGATCGTCGTCCTGCCGGCGATGCTGCTGGCGGGGGGGGTCGCCGGAGCGGCCTGGGCGCTGGTCCCGGCACTGCTCCGTGTCCGGTTCGGGATCGACGAGGTGGTCACGACGCTCCTGCTGAACCCGGTGGCGCTGCTCGTCGTCAACGGCCTCCTCCACGGCCCGTGGCGCGATCCGGTGACCGGCTTCCCGGAGTCGCCGCGGATCGCCGCCGCGGCCGAGTTCCCCGCCTTCCTCGAGCGGTCGCGACTCCACCTCGGGTTCGTCATCGCCCTCGTCATCATCGCGGCGGCCTGGTACGTGGTCGCACGGACACCGGCCGGGTTGCGGCTTCGAGCTGCCGGCCTGAGTCCGATCGGCGCGCGGTTCGCCGGGATCGACGTCTCCTGGGTTGTCTTCCGAGCCGCGCTGATCAGCGGTGCGATCGCCGGACTGGCCGGGGTCAGCGAGGTGGCCGGGATCCAGTTCCGGCTCACCAGTGGGCTCTCGCCCGGATACGGCTATACGGGGATCGTTGTGGCGACGCTCGGCTCGCTGTCCCTACCCGGCGTGGCCCTTGCGGCACTGTTCCTCGGCGACCTGACAGTGGGTGCGAGTTCGGCGGCGCGCGCCCTCGAGATCCCATCGCAGCTCGGTGCCGTGGTCCAGGGCGTGCTCCTCCTCACCACGATCGGCCTGATCGCCCTTCGCCGGTCTCGCGGCGGCACGACACGACGCCCCACGCTGGATCCGCAGGCCCCACCGGATCCGCCGCCGATGGGTAACGGGGAGGCAGGCCCGTGACCTTCATCATCGACCTGCTCGCAGCCACGCTGCGCAACGCGACACCGCTCATCTACGGCACCGTCGGCGAGACGTACAGCGAGCGCTCGGGCGTCCTCAACCTCGGAATCGAGGGAACGATGTACGCCGGCGCCTTCGCGGGGTTCGCGACAGCGGCCGCAACGGGCTCTCCATTGATCGGATTGGCTGCCGCGCTCGTGGTCGGGGTGCTGGCCGGGGCGATCATGGCGTTCCTGACCGTCACGCTCGGTGCCAACCAGCATGTCTCCGGGATCGGTCTGACGATCATGCTCATCGGCGTGGCCGAGTTCGCCAACCGGCTGATCTTCACGGGGACCGACCTCCAGCGAATCGAGCCGATGCCGCTGCTGGATCCGCTGGCCGTCCTTGGGCCGGGCGGCGAGGTGTTCCGGCAATACGCCCTCACCTACGTGGCGTTCCTCCTGGTTGTTCCCGTCGCCTGGTGGGTTCTCCAGCGCTCCAGCTTCGGGCTCGAGATCCGGGCCGTCGGCGAGAACCCCGAGGCGGCCGATGCGGCCGGCGTCAACGTCGCGCGGACGCGCTATCTGGCGCTCATGATCGGCGGCGCGCTGATGGCGATCGGGGGCGCGTTCTTCACCCTCGCCGTCCTCGGCAGCTTCACCCTCGACATCATCGCCGGGCGCGGCTGGGTCTGCGTGGCCCTGGTCATCTTCGGTCGCTGGCGAATCGGGCGAGGCGTCCTCGGGGCGCTCGTGTTCTCATTCGTCTACTCGCTCCAGTTCCGGCTGCGCATCCTGCCGGGCTTCGGCGAACTCCCGTTCGAATTGCTGCTGGCGCTCCCCTACCTCGTGGTCATCCTTGCCCTGGCGCTGTCCGGCCGGAACGTCGCCTACCCCGGGGCCTACCTGAAGCCATATCGCCGCAGTTGAGGAGGACGCACATGGACCTCGACCGGGACCGGGAATTCCTGGCCGTCGCGATCGAACAGGCGCGGATCGGCGGATCCGAGGGCGGCGTCCCGATCGGCGGGGCGCTCGTGGTCGATGGAACGGTGCTGGGGGCCGGCCACAATCGACGGATCCAGCAGGGCAGCGCGATCCGCCACGGCGAAACCGATGCGCTCGAGAATGCCGGTCGGCTGTCCGCGTCGGTCTACCGCCGGGCGACGATGTACACGACCCTCTCGCCGTGCGACATGTGCTCCGGGGCGATCCTGCTCTACGGGATCCCACGTGTCGTCCTCGGCGAGAACCGCACGTTCATGGGCGCCGAGGACCTTCTCCGCTCGCGCGGGGTCGAGGTGATCAACCTGGATTCCGACGAATGCTTCGAGCTCATGCGTGCGTTCATCGCCGCGAACCCGGCGGCATGGAACGAGGACATCGGCGAGGAGTAGCGCCGGGCTGACGCGATCAGCCGATCACGAACACGCCCTGGACCAGGGACGGCACGGACGTCGCGTCGGCGATCCATCCCCAGAGCAACGTCGCGAGCAGGATCAGGATGGCCGCCGCGCTCGCGCGCGCTCGGCCGGTGAAACCTCCCGGGCCGATCCGGACCGGCGCATCGCGGCGGCTCGCAACCCGGGCGTCATCGTCCCATCGATTCCAGGCCGCACCCGGCACTTTGCCGAGCAGCCAACCGATGACGATCAGGACCACGATGGCCACGACATTCGCGCCGACGAGGTCGAGCCAACCCCCGACATCGAGCTCCAGGCCGGGAATGGCACCGACGAGCCCGATGACCAGGTCGCGGAACCCCGTCAGCGGCCCGGCCGGGGTAGCGGTCGCCCGGAGGACACCCTCGAGATCGGTGACCGCCCTGACCAACGCCGTCACGGACGATCCCAGGCGCTCAAGCGCACGCCCGCCGAACCAGGTCGACACGATGCCGAGCGCGATGACGCCGATGAGCGGCACCGTCAGCCAGGCCCACCACTCGGCGAGCGAGCGGACCCGCTTCCGCCGCCAGACCCCGCGCGGATCGGGGCCGGTGGTCGGATAGAACCGGCTCCCGATCGCGGCCTCCTCCGGGGGCGCCCCGGCGGTCTCGATCAGGCGCAGGACGGGCAGCACGAACTGCTCGTCGTTGTCCCAATAGCCGCCGTGGTCCTGCCGAATGCTCATCCGATTGACGACGGCCACCGATTGACCCGGCGTGTCCACTGCCGGTTCCGGGCGTTCCTCGGTCCCACCGATCGAACCGCTCGGGGCCGGATCGTGGGTCGCCCAGAAGTCATGCCACATGAGGTCCGTACGGCGATCGCGAAGGCGCTGCATGAGATGGTCGCCCGGCGCCAGCCGGTCGTCGCCGGTTTCAACGCCACCGTCGCTGGCGTGTCCGAGCACCCACGCCAGCCCCAGGCCCTGACCGTGGGTGATGAGCCGATCGACGGAAATCGCGAGCCTGTTCGGTGGCTGGTCGGCGGCTGCCGGCGCGTAGGTGCCGTCGGTGAGCGTCATGTAGCTGGCGATCGCGCCACCGGAGTGGGCGATCAGGACCATCCGTGTGCAGCCGCTCGCCTCGAGCGCCTGGACGGTCCTGGCGATCTTCGCGCGGATGTTCGCGGCCTGGACACGATCCGCGACGAGGATTCGCAGGTCGCCGAACCAGTCGTTCAGGAACCAGTCGAGCTTCTTCCTTGCCAGCCCGTCCTGGAGCGGCTTGATGGGGATGAGGTCGAGGAAGGAGGTCAGGCTGTAGAGGATCGGCGCGCTGATTGCCACCGCGCGCACGAACAGTTTGACGAGAACGCTCTCGAGCTTGACCCAGATCCCGGTCTGGCCGTTCTCTGCGAGACCCGCGAACACGCCGGTCACGATCCGCGTGAACTCGCCCTGGTGGAACAACCAGCCCAGGACCTCGCGCGCCCCCGGCGGGTCGAGGTCCTTCGCCCACCAGGCCTCGCTGAGCAGCCACTCCTGCGCGGGGTACGTGATGCAGTCGGCGCCGTTCGTCGGATCGCCGAGGCAGATCCGGGGCACGGACAGGGTGATCACCGGCACGGTGGCGCCGCTGAAGTCGATCTGGGCGCGTTGAACCGGATCGAGCCGCTGATCGTGCTGGAGTTGCCACTCGCGCACGGCACGCACGATCGGGGCGCTCCACTCCAGCAGGGTCTCGCCCGGCTCCTGGCCGCCGATCCCGTGAACGAACACGACGCCGATCCGCTCGGGGGCCGGCACGTCGGCCTTCGCGAACCGGCCACGGCGCCGGAGAATGCCCGGGACGCGGGCTGGCCGAGCGGGCGTTGGGGGCGCCGCTCCACGTTGCTCGCGAAGGGCGATGTCGGCGTCGGACGGCTCGGGGTCGGATCGGAAGATCGGCACGGTCCATGAGTAGCACGACAGCGTCTCGCCACCGTCTCGGATCGCCCTATCGGGAGCACTGGCATACTTCCCCCCCGGCGCCACTTCCGCGGTGGTCGCCGTCTCCGTGAGGTCCATCCCGTGACTTTTCGTCGCAACCAGCGACTCGATCCGTCCCAGGTCAGCGACGTCCGCGGCCGGCGCGTGTCCGGCGGTCGTGGACTGGCGGTGGGCGGGGGCGGTCTCGGGTTGGTGATCGTGATCGTCTACGTCCTGCTCGGCGGCGATCCCGGGCAGCTCGGCACCGTCCTCGACCCGGGCGGCGCGGGCGGACCAGGTTCGGTCCTGGAGCCTGGACCGGACGGCAGTTCAAGGATCGACGGCTGCCTGACCGGAGCCGATGCCAACGCACGGGCCGACTGCCGGATCGTGGGCTTCGTGAACAGCATCCAGGCCTTCTGGACCGACGAGTTCGCCGGCGTCGGCGAACGGTACGAGCCGGCCCGGACGGTCCTTTTCTCGGACGCTGTCGACACCGGATGCGGCGCTGCCAACTCGCAGGTGGGGCCGTTCTACTGCCCGGCCGACCAGCGGGTCTACATCGACCTCGGCTTCTTCGACACGCTCCAGGCTCGGTTCGGGGCGAGCGGGGGCCCGCTCGCCGAGGCCTATGTGATGGCCCACGAGTACGGCCATCACATCCAGAACCTGACCGGCGTGCTCACGCCGGGTGGCGGTGGCAGTGGCGAGGAGAGCCGCGCCGTCCGAACGGAGCTCCAGGCGGACTGCCTGGCCGGCGTCTGGGCCAATCACGCCGCGGCCACCGGGTACCTCGAGCCGCTCAGTCAGGCGCAGATTGCCCAGGCGCTCGATGCGGCGGCGGCCGTCGGCGACGACCGGATCCAGTCGCGAACCCAGGGCCAGGTGAACCAGGAAGCCTGGACCCACGGCTCGTCGGCGCAACGCCAGGAGTGGTTCCTCGCCGGCTACGAGCAGGGCACGACGGCCGACTGCGACACGTTCGCCGCGGATCTCTGACCGGCCGCGTCATCCGTCAGGCTTCGCGACCGCCCGATCGGGAGCGACGCCCGGTAGGCTGGCGGTCCAGATGGCTGCGGCCAGGCCTCCGACCATCCCGAGAGCGATGTCGAGCAGCGTGTCCGCATACGCCGTGGCGGCCTCCGGCGAGTTCGGGACGAACGTGACGTACTCCGCGAGCTCCCATAGCACGGCCGACGTCACGGCGTAGCCGAACGCGAGTGCGACGCGTGTCGCTGTCCCCCACGAGCCGAGGCGCAGGAGGAGCCCGATGGCACCGGTGTGGAGCGCCCAGTTCACGAGATGGTTGGCGTCGTCCCACCACTCGACGGTGTCGTACAGGTTCAGCGCGTTTCCGGCGACGTCGATGAGGAACGGCAGGCCGAACAGGATGTCGACCGCAAACGGGAACCCGATCCGGTTCCGGCCGAACAGCCACCATGCCGCCGGGATCAAAGAGAGCGCGACCGGATAGGCCACGGCTCGCCCGGCGAAGGCCTTGCCCTGGAACTGCGGGAGGTCCGGAGCCAGGACGGCCCACGCGAGCAGGACGATCGTGATCACTTTGACGGCGATGGTGAGCCCCAGGCCCAGTCGATTCACGAACTCCTCCGAAGCACTCGAGTCAGCTGATGGAACCTCGCGCCGCGCCATCATGATCCGTCGAGGCAAGATCCCGTCGCATGGTTCGGGCCTGGCGCCTACGATCGACACGATCGGAGGAGCAACATGGGAAGCGGAGCGTCGAACGGCGGTCAGGTCGGCCCGGCCGTAAGCCGGAGAGAAGCCTTCGATCGCCTCGATCGGAGGATCACGGGCGTCCTGGCCCGGACCGGGGTGCCGATTCTTCGGATCGGGCTGGGCGTGGTCTTTCTCTGGTTCGGCGCCCTGAAGTTCTTCCCCGACCTCAGCCCGGCGCAGGATCTGGCGACGCGGACGATCGACCAACTGACCTTCGGGCTGGTCGGGCCGTCGATTTCCCTGCCGGCGCTCGCTGCCTGGGAGAGTCTCATCGGCCTCGGGCTGATCCTTGGCCGCTACCTGCGGGCCACGCTCTTTCTGCTCGCGCTCCAGATGCTCGGGACGCTGACCCCGCTGATCCTCTTCCCGGCCGAGACATTCAGCCGATTCCCGATCGCGCCCACGCTCGAAGGCCAGTACATCATCAAGAACGTCGTCCTGATCGGCGCGGCGATGGTCGTCGGCGCGACGGTCCGCGGCGGCGGCCTGGTCCCCGAGCGCGACGGTGGAACCCGAGGCGACGACCCCCCGTGAATCCCCTCGAAATCGGCATCCAGCTCGACTGACGCCTCAACCGACCAGGGTCATCGCCCGATCCGGGCGGAGCAGGAACGGCGGCAGGAACGCCGGGATGTTTGAGAACGGCAGGACGTCGGGATGGAGCTCGACCCCGAGCTGCTCGCGCATGAAGCGGCGTCGCGCCTGGATCCGTGCCCAGGCCTCCGGGTAGTCGGTGGCCAACGCGCCACGCAGTCCATCGTCCGCCAGCGCGATCCCGTCCTCGATATTCGTCGTGAAGTAGTCGGTGCCGGTCGCCGGGATGATGTCGACCTGGAAGACCATCCCGGACGTCAGCTCGGTCGTGGATCCGGGCCCGATCGGCGAATTGACCCATTCGTCGAGGTGGAGCTGGTGACCTGGGTTCAGGAAGATCCCGAAGAACGAGTCACCGAGGCGGCGGGCGACGATCTCGTGCAGGACGCCCCCGACCTGGCCGACGTGGAGCGCGCCGTACCACTCCGCCACGGCTTCGAAGTACGGCCCGACCAGCCGATCGACGTAGTCACGGATCGGCTCCGGAAGCTCCGCCGCATCCTCGACGACGAAGCCGGCCCGGCAGTTGAGCGCACCCCAGATGCCGAACGCGGTCGTGAACCGGTCGCCGCGCTCGATCGGCCGAGCGCCCGGGCTCAGCAGCCCGTAAGTCGCGCGCGGACCGGCCGTCAGCATCACGTGGCAACTGAGCGGCATGCCGTTCCATTGGAGCAACCGTACGGCCTCGTGCTCGGTCATCCCGGGCCGCAGGCCACGCAGGACATTGAGGACACCGTTCGACGTCTGGCACGCGGCCCACTCGAACGCCGCCAGCTGCTCGACCTCGTTGACGATCCGGAGGCCGTCGCCTGCTGCGATGAGCAGGTCGCCGGCATTCTCGACGAGCCCGCCTGGCCCGGTCACCTCGCGCAGCTCGTCCACGATGAACGCGGGCAGCTCGATCGTCTCGCGCCGCGCATACGTCTTCCAGCCGATCGCCCCCACTCGGCTGCCCGGCCCGATCCCCTCGTCACCGAGGATTTCCGCGAGCGACCGCGAGCGGTCGCGGGGCTGGCTGGGCAGGCTCAGGTCCTGGAACAGGTGGCGGCGCATCGGGAGCGGGGCGGCGCCGGCGGTCCCCCAGCACTCGTTGCCGACGAGGATCGCCGGAGCGCCGGCCGGGCCGACGATGAACACGGCCTCCTCGAAGCGCGGGTCGAACCCGGTAAGAAAGGAGAGGTTGGCGCTGTGCTCGCGGTCCGCGTAGACGACGAGGCGGTCGTATCCACGCTCGTCCATCCGCACCCGCAGGTGCTCGAGGCGCTCCGCGTACATCGCCGCCGGAATCTGCGGCATCGCGCCGGGCATCCCGAAGTCGGGCAGCTCGATCTCGGCCAGGCGCGCGGTCGGCATCGTCATCGGTCTCCCTCGCTCGGTGGTCGTTCAGCCTCGGTGGTCGTTGAGCCGGTCGTCATTCGTCCGGTCAATCCTGCGCCGGCGTCCACCCGCGTGCTTCCTCCGCGCCGCGCTCGACGACGTAGAAGCGGTCCGCCTCCACCCGCAGCCATGGCCCGAGCTCACCGTCCGGCCACTGGACGCGCACCTCGGCGCGCTCCGACGGCCCGAGGCCGGCATGCACCCAGCCCAGCTGACCGCCGACGTGGCCGCCCCCCACCGTCAGCTCGCGCCGCTGGATCGCGTCGCCGACCTTGACCTCGATCCACGCACCAATCGCGTCCCGGTTCGGGTTCGGCTGGCTGAGTCGAAGCTCCACCCAGTGGCCCATGGGCACGGCCGTGCCCGCGTCGCCTGCGCCGACACTCCGCCAGAGCTTGACAGGCGAACCGAGATTGACCTCGACCAGGTCCAGCAGACCGTCCAGGTTGAAGTCCACCAGTGCCGCACCTCGACCACGATCGAAGCTGACGATGCCGGCGGCTTCGGCCGCCGGCGTGAACGACCCGTCGGGCTGGCCGAGGAACAGGTCGCTCGGATCGCGGCTGGCGAACTCGGGAATCGCGCTGACGTTGCCCTTCGAGATGAACAGATCGACGAAGCCATCGTTATTGACGTCGGCGAACTCGGGGTGCCAGGCCGTCGACGGCAGCACGTCCCCACCGGTCGCCGGCCGCGCCGCGACGACGCCGCGCTTGAGGGCGATGTCCCGGAAGGTGGGTCGGTCCGGACCGGTGGTCAGCGTCTGCAGCTTGTTGTCACCCTGGCTGGTGAGGAAGACCTCGGGATAGCCGTCGCCCGTCACGTCGTGGCTGGCGATGCCCATACCCCAGATCTGCATCGACACCCAGCCCTCGTCGGCCGTGTACGCCCGCGGCGGCTCACCCGCGGCGACCCGCCAGAGCTGCTCCTGACCGTCGACGTAGTAGTGACGGTCATTGCTGACGCGGAGATCGCGGCGACCGGATCGGTCCCAGTCGCTGAACAGCATCGACAGCGTGCAGTAGCCGGGCGTCAGCGGCACCGGCGGCGCGTACCCATTGCCGCTGGTGTCCGGGCGGACCAGCGCGTTGTCCGCGCAATCCGACGTGGGCACCTCTGCCGCGTCCAGCTCGAGATAGTTCCCGATCGCCAGCGTCGGCCAGCCGGCCGCGCCCTCCCAGGTGGCACTGAACGCGATCGCCCAGCCATCGCCGCCGGCAAATCGCCAGGCCGCGTCGGCCGGCTCGAACTGACAATCGCCGAGACCCCGGAGCAGGGTCGCGCCGCCCACGCGAAGGACCGCGAGGTCGACCTGCCCGTCACCGTCGATGTCGATGGGGTACGCCCCGGTGACGCCGGTCATGTCGGTGACGGGGGCCGCACGTGCCGAGAAGCGCAGGGCGCCCTCGGTGGGGCTCTCGTTCCGGAAGAGCGCTGCGGGCCGCTCCCCGCCCGAGACGTACAGATCGGGGCGTCCGTCGTCGTCGCAGTCGAACACCGCCACGCCACCGCCGGTGAAGAAGGTGATCGGCCCGTCATAGGTGTGCGCGAGGCCGGCCGCCACCGCCTCCTCGACGAAGAGCGGCGGCCCCAGCGAGGCGCCGGGCGTGGGGGCACCCCCCAGGAGCGCTGCCGCAGCCAGCGAGCCCGCCCCGGCGATCGCCAGGATCGCGATCGCAGCGGGGGTCCGCCTCACCCGTCGATCGCCCCCGTGTAATAGCGCTGGGCGAGCGCCCAGGCGTTGATTCCGCACTCGGCCCCGATCCGTCGGCCGGTGAAGTCGTCGGCCTGGATGTGGATGCCGCCCCAGATCCGCGACTGGCCGGCCTGATCCGCGGCGTCGTAATACGTCCCCCATTCGAGACGAACGTCCTTGGTGGGCCCGGCCTCGAACTTCAGGGAGCCGGGGGAGATCGTGTAACCGCTGACGCCGCCCGGGAAGTACTCGCTGCCGGTGAACCCGGTGAGCACCTCGGCCGCGGCCCGACTGAACGTGCTGTGGCCCGAGATGTAGCCCGCGAACGCGGGCGTGACGAAGGTCGGGAGCTGGTACGGAACCCAGGCGCCGGCAAGCATCCAGCGCACTCCACCGACCTGCGTCTTGGGATCCTCGGGGATGCCGGCCCAGGCGCGGATCGCAATCTCGCTCTCGTGGCCGGCGAGGGCCTCGTGACGCTGACCCGGGGCCGTCGTCTCTGGCGTGATGAACTCGATCAACCCGGGCACTGGGGTCAGGACCTGGCGATCGCCGTCGTCGCGCGTCTCGCCGAGGTAGCGGATCAGTGAGATCGGCCGGCTGGAGTCGTAGTACCCCTTGAGGCCCCACGCCGCGATCGCCGCGTCGTGGACCGCGCCGTTCAGGGCGAAGTACAGCTTGACGTCCCACTGCAGCCGATCGAGGGTTGGCCCCTCCCCTCCGATCTGCAGGTCCGGGGCCAGCTCGTCGGACACGACATTCGCGATGGTGTTCCAGTGACCGGGAGGCGTCTCGGATTTCGGCCCATCGGCCCAGAACTCGGCCATGACCCGGCCGAAGTCGGCCTGGCTGACGACATCCGGCGCGTAGGGCAGGCCGGTGGCGGGGTTGATCGGATGGCCGCGGCCGTCGTTGGTCCCGAGCGGGTTGGCGCCCCGGGCCCCCGGAGAAATGTCGATCATCGTGGTGTCCGCGGGGTCGAGCAGGCTGCTATCGCGGATGACCCCCACCAGCTGGTCCATGAGCAGCGGGTTGGTCGCCGGGTCGCCGAGCCGGGGCGGCGGGCCCGGGTCGATCGGCACCCCGTTCGGTCCCGTGGCCGGCAACGCGAACCCGGTCACATGGCCCCAATGCGGACCCACGAACTGCTGGACGCCGTTGGTCACGGGGATCCCGTTCTGGGAGATCATGTGCTCGATCTGGAGCGGCTGCCACCGATCCGGGTCGGTCATCACGTTTCCAGGAGACGCGACGGTCAGGGGTGGGTTCACCGGCGCGTAATCCAGACCCGCATAACCGCCGGTCTCGTTCGAGCCGTCGGTTCGTCCAAAGGCCAGGATCGCCTCCGCGATCCGATTGCCGATGGCGGCCGGCGAGTCCCCCTCCGTCGTGGTCACGGCGAGCGGATAGCAGAGTGCGTCCATGAGGTCCGCGAACTCGGACAGCGACACATCCCCGCCGACGGCCTTGATGTAGCGAGCGCTGAGCACCCGGTAGGCCGCGTAGCTGATCGCCTCATTTCGAGCGGCCGTCGCATCGAACGCGCGGTGTTTCTCCTTGACGAAGTGACCCGACGCGGTCGAGTCGTAGGCGGCCCAGGCGTCCCACATCGCCGCCGAGACGTGGAACAGGTTGCGGGCATGGACGGTGGGCGCCGGGAGGGCGCGTCGGATCGCGTTCAGGAGCGCCTCGTCCCAGCGCCGGGCAACGGACCACTCGGACGGGCTCGCGCTGGAACGGCAGGCCGAGCCGGCCCACGGCTGGGCGACGGCCAGTACCCCGCCCAGGACCATGGTGACGGCGACGATGGCGACGAGGATGAAGGTGCGCGGCGGGAGGCTGCGCTGGGGCGCTCCGCCAGTGGTCGTCATGGTCGTCCCCCTGTCGTGGCGCTCCGTCGTCGGGATCGGGGCGGGCGGGTCAGCGGCGCGCGGCTGGACCGGGCGGCCCGGTCGAGGTCGACGAGGGCCGCGATCGTTCCGCGGCTGAACGCCAGGTCAACCCGCGGCGGCGTCCCGTCGAGGATCGCCGCAGTCAGGTCATCCACCTCCGCCCGGTACTGGTCCAACGAGTCGACCTCGATCGGCCTCGCCTCGCGGCCCCGCCACATGACCAGCGAGGGTGGCGGACCAAACGGCTCGGGCAGGAACGGGGCGGTCAGGACGAGCGTGGCGTCGCTCCCGACGATCTCCACCCGCTCGCGGTCCGGTGCGGCGAATCCGCTGTCGAACTGGGCGAGGAGGCCGCCGGGAAAGTGGAGCTGACCCAGGAATGTCCGGTCGATCCCGCGCTCGTCGAAGCGCGCGAGCGCCTGCACTCGATCGGGCTCCTCGCCGGCGATCCGCCGCGCGAGGCTGACCGGATAGCACCCGACGTCCCACAGCGAGCCGCCACCCATCGCCGGATCGGCCCGCGGGTCGTCGGGATGGCTGAGGAAGAACGAGAACGTCCCGTTGACGAGCTCCAGGCGCCCCAGTGCGCCGCCTCGCGCCAGCTCGACGGCCCGCAGGATCTGCGGGTGATGGAGGTACATGAACCCCTCGGCGGCCAGCCGTCCGGCGCGCAACGCCGTGCCGGCGATGGCGTCGACGTCACCGGGCGTCAGCGCAAGCGGCTTCTCGCACAGGACGTGCTTGCCGGATTCGAGCGCCCGAATCGTCCACTCGGCATGGAGATGGTTGGGCAGGGCGATGTACACGACATCGACGTCGGATGAAGCAAGGAGTGCGTCGTACGACCCGTAGCTCGTGGGGATCCCGTGCTCGGTGGCGAATGACGCCGCCCGCGTCGCGTCGCGACTCGCGACGGCGACCATCGTCGCGCGCGCGCTGCCGCTCACCGCGCGAACGAGGCGAGGCGCGATCCGTCCGGGACCGAGGATCCCCCAGCGCAACATCGTCACGGTCCGATGATAGGCCCGACGCGTCGGCCTGCGCGTCGGCACGTCGTGCCGTACCGTGCGCGATGCGATCCGAGCCGCTGTTGGGGGACGGACTCCATGACCACGGCAACCGGCGTAATGGCGAAGGATGACGACCAGATGACAGATCGACGGCGGGCGGCGATCGCGAGTCCAGGTGGAGGCGCAGTGCGACGATCGTCCGGCGCGGCGTCGTGATCGTCCGGCTCGCCGCCGATGGTGTGAGCGCGACAGTAGATCCGGTGGCGGGCGGCCGCCTGGCCTCGCTGGTGGTGGGCGGCCGGGAGCGGCTGATCGACGTGCCAAACCTGCGCGCCGAGCTTCCCGCGATCAGCTGGGGTTCGTTCGCGATGATCCCGTGGGTCGGCCGGATCCGCCACGGACAGCTGACCTGGGCCGGCACGACCTTCGCGTTGCCGCGCAACCTGGGCGAGCATGCGATCCACGGCGCGGCGTTCGATCAAACGTGGGCGGTGACCGCGGTCGATGAACGGTCGGTCGAGCTGCGCCTCAGCCTTGCCGCGACGGCGCGCTGGCCGTTCGCGGCCGAACTGGTCCAGGTGATCGCCCTGACGCCGGACGCGATCGCGTTTCGCGCCGAAGTCCGCGCGGAGAGAGCCATGCCGGTCGCGATCGGCTGGCATCCCTGGTTCCGGCGCCACGGAGACGAACCGATCGAGGTGACCGTCCCGGCGGAGTTCGTTCTCGAGACGACGGACGACATCATCCCGACGGGCGTCCTTCTCCCTGTTGACGGGCCCACGGATCTCCGGCGTGCCGTCGACGTGATGGACCGGCGTCTCGATCACGCCTTCGTCGCTGTGACCGGACCATGCCGGGTTGCCTGGCCGGACCTCGAACTCAGCATCGACGCCGAGCCGGTGGGATCGGTCGTCGTCCACACCACCCCGACCGCCGTGTGCGTCGAGCCCCAGACGGCATGGCCGGATGCGGTCCGCCTGGCCGCCGCCGGCGCGGCCACGGGCCTCGTCGCGCTGGAGGCCGGCGACACGTTCGTCGCCACGTCGCGTTGGACCTGGAGGCGAGCCGGCGTCGATGGGCCCGCCGGCGAGGGCGAACGGGCCGGCGACGAGGAGCGGACTTGACACCACGGGCCCGATTGTAAGAGTCTGCAACAAACATTGCGGCAAAAGGAAGACAAACCCGTGGGGATTGCGCGGCGCGACGAGGTCGGACAGCGGAGTGAGACGGTACGCCGGGCAAACCTGAGCGCCATCGTCCGCGAGCTGCACCTGTCCGGACCGCTGACCCGTTCGGAACTCGTCGCACACACGGGTCTGACCCGGAGTGCGATCCGCGGCTTGATCGGCGAGCTGGTTTCGGCCGACATCGTGAGCGAAGAGAAGGCGGAGCCGCTTGGGTTGCCCGGGCGCCCCTCCCCGGTCGTCAAGCCGAACCCGACCGCGACGGCGGTGCTCGCACTCGACATCCTCGTCGACTCGTCGGCGGCGGCCCTTGTGGGACTCGGTGGTGTCGTCATGGAGCAGGTTCGCGTCGATCGTCCGCGCGGCCACTTTGGGGTGGACGAGGTCATCGCCGAGCTGGCCGAGCTGGCCGACACGGTTCGGAAACGTCGTCCGGATACCGATCCCCTGATCGGCGTGGGCGTCGCCGTCGTCGGCATGGTTCGGCGCGCGGATGGGTTCGTCTCGATGGCTCCGAATCTCGGCTGGCGCGACGTCGCGCTCGCCGAGCGACTTGCCGAGGTCCTCGGGACGACGGCGCCCATCTCCATCGCCAATGAGGCCGACCTGGGCGCGCTCGCCGAATTGCGCCGCGGCGTGTCGGTGAGCGCCGGGGATGTCCTGTTCATCTCCGGGGAGGTTGGCGTCGGTGGCGGCCTGATCGTCGGTGGGGAGGCCCTGACCGGCAGCTCGGGCTACGGCGGCGAGATCGGGCACATGCCCATCAACCCGGCAGGTCTCTCGTGCCGCTGCGGCTCGGTCGGATGCTGGGAGACCGAAGTCGGCGAGGAGGCGCTGTTGCGGCGGGCAGGGCGCCCACCCGGAGGAGGCCGGCAGGCCGTGGACGACCTGCTCCGCGACGCGGCGGCGGGGATGCCGGTCGCCCTGCTCGCGCTCGAGGAGGAAGGGCAATGGCTGGGACGCGGGCTGGCCGGCCTCGTCAACGTCTTCAACCCTCGGCAGATCGTCCTCGGCGGGCTGATCGGCCGGATTTATCCGTTCGTTGCCGAGTTGCTCGAGCGCGAACTCGATCGGCTCGCGCTGCCCGGCTCGCGCGACCTGGTCCGGATCGTCCCCGCCTCCCTCGGCGTGGACGCGGCGCTCCTCGGCGCCGCCGAACTCGCGTTCGAGCCCCTGCTCAACGATCCCGGCGCGTGGATCGGCCCGCGGAGGGCCGCAGCCCTCCTGGGAGCCGGCGCATGACCCCCATTCCCTGCCCTTCTCGACGTGTTTGGAATCTTCGTCGCCATTCGGCGAGGAGGGTGGTAGCCTAGCGCGGTTTCGAGAAGGTATCGAACGTCAGCTGGCCAGTCAGGTCCAGAAGAACAGTTTCGGAGGAGGAGTAGCACATGCAGTTCAGTCGCAGGTTGGCGGCGCTCGTCGGAGTGACCGCTCTCGCATTCGCCGCGTGCACGGGCGGCGCGACGCCGGCACCGGCCACGAATCCACCGGCTTCGACCGCGCCGACCGAGCCACCGCCGAGCGTGGCCGCGGGGTGCGTCGTCGGCGTGTCGTGGAATAACTTCCAGGAAGAGCGCTGGGGCAAGTTCGATGAGCCGGCACTCAAGGCCGCCATCGAGGCCGGGGGCGGCACCTACGTCTCGAACGACGCGAAGTCGTCCGCCGAGACCCAGGCAAGCAACGTCGAGAACCTGATCACGCAGGGCGCACAGGTCCTCGTCATCCTTGCCCAGGACGGCACGGCGATCAAGCCGTCCGTGGCAAGTGCGGCAGCGCAGGGGATCCCGGTCATCGCCTATGACCGCCTGATCGAGGACCCGAACGTCCTGTACGCGACATTCGACAACAAGGGTGTCGGCCGGATCATGGCCGAGATCATCCTCAAGCTGGTCCCCGAGGGGAACTACGCGATCATCAAGGGCAACAGCGCCGACGCCAACGCAGACTTCCTGCGCGCCGGCATGACCGAAGCCGGTGTCCCCGACGTCGGCCAGACGGACCCCGCCGGCAAGATCAAGATCGTCGGCGAGACGTACACCGACAACTGGGATCCGGCGAATGCCCAGACGAACATGGAGCAGATCCTCTCGGCGAACAACAACGACATCGACGCCGTTCTCTCCGAGAACGACGGCATGGCCGGCGGCGTCATCGCGGCGCTCACGGCCCAGGGCCTGGACGGCAAGATCCCGGTCTCGGGCCAGGACGGCGACAAGGGTGCCCTCAACCGGGTCGCCCTCGGCACCCAGACCGTGTCCGTCTGGAAAGACGGCCGCAACCTCGGCAAGGCCTCCGGCGAGGCAGCCATCGCGCTGTGCGCCGACAGCGACCTGTCCAAGCTCTCGGGCACGGTGCAGTTCGACACCCCTGGTGGGAACACGCTGACCTCGATCATCCTCGACCCCACGCCCGTTCAGCAGGACAACCTCCAGGCTGTCCTCGACGGCAACGTGCTGACCAAGGACGAGCTGTGCCAGGGCGTGACCCCGGGTTCTGTGGCCGCCTGCCCGTAAGCCAATCGCAATCGCTGAAGAGCAGCCCCCTGGCGCCACCCGGCGTCAGGGGGCCTCGATATACTCACGGCGACTTTCTCGAGAGGGGCGTCAACGATGACCGAGACCGCCAGCGCCAGGAAGGACCCCGGTAGCGGATCAGGCAGATCGCTCCGCTCGGTCCTGTTCTCCCTCGAGATCGATACCCGACTGGTCGGCATGCTGGCGGCGCTCGCGGTCATCTGGGTCGCCTTCAACGTCATGTCGGGCGGCAACTTCATCACCGCGCGGAACCTCTGGAACCTGTCCGTCCAGAGCTCGTCCGTCGCGATCATGGCGACCGGCATGGTCCTGATCATCGTCTCGCGGAACATCGATCTCTCGGTCGGTTCGATGCTCGGGTTCCTCGGCTACTTCATGGCGATGGCCCAGGCGGTCTGGATCCCGACGACCCTCGGCCTCGGACTTGACCAGCCGTTCACGTGGGTCATCGTCCTCGTCCTGGGCGTCGCCGTCGGCGCGATCATGGGTGGGATCCAGGGCTTCCTCGTGGCGTACGGCGGCGTTCCGTCGTTCATCGTCACCCTCGGTGGCCTCCTGGTCTGGCGTGGCCTGATCTTCCGGTTCCAGCAGGGCGTCACGATCTCCCCGCTCGACTCGACCTTCCAGCTGCTGGGCGGTGGGCCCAAGGGCTCGCTCGGCGAGATCGGAAGCTGGCTGATCGGGATCGTCCTGTGCGTGGGGATCGCCTACACGCTCGTCGCCACCCGTCGCCGTCGTCGCCGTTACGACTTCCCGGTGCGGCCGATGTGGGCGGAGGTCACGATCGGCGCCATCGCGGTCGCTGCCGTTCTCGGGGCCGTCGCGATCGCCAATGCGTATGCCTGGCCGCCCGCCCTCGCGGCGGACTTCGCTGCCGAGAACAACATCGTCGAGCCGCCCGGCGGCCTGATCATCCCCACCGGGATCGCCTATCCGGTCCTGATCATGCTGGGCGTCGGCCTCCTGATGGCCTACCTCTCGAGTCGTCGCCAGTTCGGCCGCTACGTCTATGCGATCGGAGGCAATCCCGACGCAGCGGAGCTGGCCGGCGTCAACGTCCGACGGACGATCGCGTTGACATTCATGCTCATGGGCATCCTGGCGGCCGTGAGTGCGGCGATCCAGACGGCCCGGTTGAACTCCGCGGTGACCAACCTCGGCGTCCAGAACGAGCTCGACGTGATCTCTGCGGCCGTGATCGGCGGAACATCGTTCGCCGGCGGGATCGGGACGATCCCGGGCGCGATCCTCGGAGCCGTCGTCATGCAGTCGCTTCGCTCGGGAATGCTGCTTCTCAACGTCGATTCACCGGCCCAGGATGTCGTGGTCGGTCTGGTCCTCGTGGCAGCCGTCGGATTCGACTCGATCGTGCGTCGACGGGCAAGCTGAGAGACAGGAGTGCCGCCATGACGACAATCGCCAGCCCGTCCTCGAGCCCGGCCACGGTGCCGCAGGTTCCCCTCGTGGAGATGCGCGACATCCGCGTGTCCTTCGGCGGCGTTCACGCAGTCGACGGGGTCAGCGTGGACCTCCATGCGGGTGAGGTCATCGGGCTCGTAGGCGGCAATGGCGCCGGCAAGTCCACCTTGATCCGCGTCCTGTCCGGAGCGCACCGGGCGGATTCCGGTCAGATCATCATCGACGGGACTCCCGCCCAGATCGACAATCCGCGTGACGCGAAGGCGTACGGCATCGAGACGATCTACCAGACGCTTGCCCTGGCGGAAAACATCGATGCGGCCGGAAACATGTTCCTTGGCCGCGAGCTGCGATCACGATTTGGATCCCTCGACGACTCCGCGATGGAATCGGCCACCCGGGGCGTGATGGGCCGCCTCAACCCGAACTTCAAGAACTTCAAGACCGCGGTGATGTCACTCTCCGGCGGCCAGCGACAGTCGGTCGCGATCGCCCGCGCCGTGCACTTCAATGCGCGGATCCTGATCATGGACGAGCCCACGGCGGCGCTCGGGCCTGCCGAGACGGCCCAGGTGCGCGATCTGATCAGGCAGCTCAAGTCGGAGGGCATCGGCATCTTCCTGATCAGCCACGACATCCACGACGTGTACGACCTGTCGGACCGGATCAGCGTGATGTACCACGGCAAGGTCGTCGGCACCGTGAAGCGCACGGATGTCACGACCGACGACCTGCTGGCGATGATCATCATGGGCAAGCCGCCCGGAGAGGCGACGCAGAAGGAACTCGCGTCTCTCCACGCCTGATCGCGGGTACACGGCCCGGGTCCACGACCCGGGTCCGCGCCCGGGGCGAGCCGATCAGGTCCGCCGAAACGTCGGGGCCAGCGCGGGATAGAGGCCGCGGTAGAGCGCGTGCGCCTCGGCATAGCGGGCGGCGTCGGGTCCCGGCACGGCGACCGGGGTCGCGGTCACGAAGGCCCCCGCCGCGCCCTCCACGGTCTCGTGCCAGCCGGCCCCCACGGCGGCCAGGAGGCCGGCCCCGTAGGCAGCTCCCTCGGAGGTGTCCACGGTGGCGATCTCGGCCCCGAGCACGTCGGCCAGGATCTGGCGCCAGAGCGGACTCGCCGTCCCGCCGCCCGAGGCACGAATCTGCGCCGGTTGGGGCAGGCCCGCCGCCGCCATGAGGTCGAGGCCGTCGCGCAGCCCGAATGCCACGCCTTCGAGGACGGCCCGCGTCAGGTGACGGCGATCGTGGCGGACGGTGAGGCCGACGAAGGCGCCGCGCGCCAGCGGATCGGGATGCGGACTGCGCTCTCCCGTGAGGTACGGCAGAAAGAGGAGGCCGTCGCTCCCCGCCGGCACTTCGGCAGCGGCCGTCACCAGATCGCCGAAGTCCTCACCCGGGGCGAGCGCGTCGCGGAACCAGCGCAGGCTGCCGGCTGCCGAGAGCATCACCGACATCAGGTGCCAGCGATCGGGGACCGCGTGACAGAACGCGTGGACGCGGCCACGTGGATCGAAGGTCGGTTGGTCCGTCGTCGCGAACACCACGCCCGACGTCCCCAGCGACAGCGCGACGGTCCCCGGCGTCACTGCGCCGACCCCCACGGCGTTTGCCGACTGGTCGCCCCCACCGGCGACCACCGGCGTGCCGGCCCGGAGGCCCGTCGCCGCGGCCGCGGCAGCCGTGATCGATCCGGTGATGGACGGGCCTTCGTGCGTCGGTGCCATCCAGGCCGGGTCGATGCCGAGCGCCGCGAGGATCTCAGGGGACCAATCGCGCGCCGCAAGGTCGAACAGGATCGTGCCCGAGCCGTCGGCCTTGTCCATGGCGTACTCGCCGGTCAGACGAAGCCGGAGGTAGTCCTTGGGGAGCAGCACGTGTCGAACTCGACGCCAGTGATCGGGCTCGTGATCGCGAACCCAGACGAGCTTCGGAGCGGTGAACCCGGTCAGGGCATCGTTGCCGGTGAGCTCGATGAGACGTTCGGGACCGACCGTGGCGCGGATCGCGTCGCACTCGGCGGCCGTGCGCTGGTCGTTCCACAGGATCGCCGGCCTGATCACCTCACCGGCGCCGTCGAGGAGCACGGCCCCGTGCATCTGGCCGGTCAAGCCCACGGCGACGACCTCGTCGCCGGAGACGCCCGCGGCGTGAAGCACCGCTCGGATCGCGCTCACGGCACCAGCCCACCAGAGCCCCGGGTCCTGCTCGCTCCACAACGGACGGGGCACGTCGTAGCCGTACTCGGCGGTCCCGATGCCAAGAACGCGGCCGGTCTCCCCGACGAGGACCGCCTTCGTGGCCGTCGTGGAGACGTCGATGCCGATGACGGCGGACATCGGTGCGATCAGTCCCGAATCGCCCAGATCCGCTGGTTCACCGCGTTCTCGAGGGCCTCCTGGCCGCCGGACACCGGCGTCGGGGCGATCGCGCCGGCGGCGACGCGTGCCTCGAGCGACTCCAGCGACGCCGAGCCGTCGAGGATCGAGGTGCCCACGGCGCCCGACCAGCCCGCATACCGGGCGTCTCGAGGCGCGTCGAGGGTCCTGTGTTCGATCATGCCGGCCGCGACCAGGAGCGAGCGCGCCAGCGTGTCGATCCCGCCGATGTGGCCGTGGAACAGGTCCGTTCGGGCCATGCTCTGGCGACGAAGCTTGGCATCGAAGTTGAAGCCGCCGGTGGTGAAGCCACCACCCTTGAGGATCTCGTAGAGCGCGAGCGACAGCTCATCGACGGAATTGGGGAACTGGTCCGTGTCCCAGCCGTTCTGCGGGTCGCCGCGATTGGCATCGATGCTCCCGAAGATCCCGTTGGCGACCGCGTACGCGACATCGTGGTGGAAGCTGTGGCCGGCGAGCGTCGCGTGGTTGACCTCGAGGTTGACGTGGTACTCGCCCTCCAGGCCATGCCGGACGAGGAAGCCGTGCACGGTCGCGGCGTCATAGTCGTACTGGTGCTTCGTCGGCTCCTGCGGCTTCGGTTCGATGAGGAGGAGCCCCTTGAACCCGATCTTGTGCTTGTGCTCCGCGACGAGTGTGAGGAATCGGGCGAGCTGCGTCTCCTCGCGCGCCAGATCCGTGTTCAGGAGTGTTTCGTACCCCTCGCGGCCGCCCCACAGGGTGTAGTTGGCGCCACCGAGACGCTGCGTGGTCTCGAGCATCACCTTGACCTGCGCCGCGGCATAGGCGAAGACGGCGGGATCCGGGTTGGTGGCCGCGCCCGCGGCGTAGCGCGGATGGCTGAAGAGGTTCGCGGTTCCCCACAGCAGGTGCTTGCCGGTCCGATCCATGTGCTCCGCGATCCATCCTGCGACCGTGTCCAGGTTCGAGCGCGATTCGGCAAACGTCGCGCCCGCCGGCGACACGTCGACGTCGTGGAAGCAGAAGAACGGCACGCCGAGCTTGGTGAGGAACTCGAACGCGGCGTCGAGCTTCGCGCGCGCCGCGACCATCGGGTCCTGACCCGCAACGAGCCACGGTCGGTCGAAGGTCCCGACACCGAAGACATCCGATCCGGGCCACGCGAACGAGTGCCACAGGCACACGGCAATCCGGAGATGGTCCTCCATCCGCTTGCCGAGGACCATCCGGTCTGGCTGGTAGACCCTGTACGACAGCGGATCCGATGCGTCCGGGCCACCGAACGGGATGATCCCCGTCACGTCCGAAAAGAAGTCCTCGCTCACGCCCGTTCCTCCGCTGTCTCGCTTGGACGCCCGGCACCCCGCCCGCGCCGCCGGCTTCATCGGGATAATTTGTAGGAGCGTATCACAAACCCTCCGCGGCCGGCGACGCGACGGACGGCGTGAGGGACGTGACGGACAACATCCCCGTCGGCGAGTCCGGCCTACCCCCAGGACGTCTCGGTCACCGGGCGAAGCGCGACTTCGAGGATGCGGTGGTTGCGCGACCGGGTGAGGACGAACTCGACGACCTCGGCGACATCGTCCGGCCGCATCATGCCGTCGAGCGCAGCCATGCCCGGCGTGCGACCGCGGCCCATCGCGAAGTCCGTGGAGACGCCACCCGGACAGACGTTGGTGCAGCGGATTCCCTTTTCGCGAAGCTCGTGGTCGAGTGCGCGGGTGAGGCCGACCTGCGCGAACTTGGACGCGCAGTACACGGCTTCGTTGGGCAGCCCTCGTCGGCCGGCCTCGCTGGCGATCGTGACGATCTCGCCGGCGTCGCTCTTGAGCAGGTACGGCAGCGTGGCGCGGACGGCATACAAGGCGCCCTTGACGTTGACGTCGATCATCTCCTCGAGTTGCTCCGCCGGCAGCTCCAGGAACGGGCCGTACGCGCCCACGCCGGCATTGACGATGAGGATGTCGATCCCACCGAACCGCTCTGCCGTGGCGGCCGCGACACGTGCGAGGGCGGCCGCGTCGCGGACATCGCAGGGCATCGCCACCACGCCATCCATGCCGAGATCGTCGCCGCTGCGGGAGGCCAGACCCAGGCGAACGCCGTCGGCGGCCAGCGTGCGGGCGATCGCGGCACCGATGCCGCGGCTCGCTCCCGTGATCAGGGCCACGCGGCCGTTGAGATCGTTCGCCATCGCTCGGTTCCCTTCCGTCGTCGTTCGCTGATCCTGTGATCGCTTCCGTGTGCGACCAGTATCGCCGGTTACGGTTGCGAGGCTCGTGCGTCCCGCACAATCCGCTGGCGAACGTGCGAGTCCGCTGGCGAATCCGGGGTCATCGACCTCGGATGGCCCGATCCTTCAAGATCTGACCCGCCGCCAGCTTGCCGGGCGCGCCCATGACGCAGCCGCCGGGATGCGTGCCGGAGCCGCATTGGTAGTAGCCGTCGATCGGCGTGCGGTACTGCGACCAGCCGGGCGCCGGACGGAAGAAGAACATCTGGGGCGCGAGGAACTCGCCGGCGAAGATGTTGCCCTCGGACAGGCCCACCACCCGTTCGATGTCGAGCGGGGTGACCACCTCGCGATGGAGCACGAGGTTGCCGAAACCCGGGAAGAACGATTCGAGCGTCCGCTGCACGGTGTCGCCGAGGTTCTGGCGCTCCGCGTCCCAGTCACGTTCGCGGAGCTTGTACGGCGTGTACTGGATGAAGCACGACATGACGTGCTTGCCGGGCGGGGCCATGTCCGGGTCGATCGTGGACTGGACGGCCATGTCGATGTACGGGTGTTGGCTGTACCAGCCGTACTTGGCGTCATCGAACGCCCGCTCGAGATACTCCATCGATGGTCCGATGTTCGTGAACCCGCGGAAGGGTTCAACGCCACGATCGGCCAGGGCCGGGAAGACGGGAATACCGTCGAGGGCGAAGTTGACCTTGGACGAGGTGCCCTGGAAGCGGAACCGCCGAATGTGGTCGACGAGGTCCGTGGGGAGATCGCGCGGCTCGACCAACTCGAGGAACGTCCGCCGCGGGTCCAGCGCGCTGACGACGACATCGGCGTGGTACTCCGTGCCGTCGGAGAGTGCCACGCCGGTCGCCCGGCCGCCTTTCGTGATGACCGACGCGACCGGCGACTCGAGCCGGATCTCCGCGCCGAACGCCTGCGCCGCGCGCGCGAGGACCTGGGTGAACCCGCCGTTGCCCTTCTTGTGGAACGCCCACGCGCCGAACACCGAGTCGTGTTCACCGATCGAGTGATAGAGAAGGACAAGCCCGGAGCCCTGCGAGTACGGCCCCACCTTCGTACCGATGATCGATGCCGAGGCGAAGAGACCCTTCACGATGTCCGATTCGAAGTAGTCGTCCAGGAAATCCGCCGCGCTCCCGGTCAGCAGCCGGATCGCGTTCTGGACCACGCGCGGCTGGGCGCGGCGGAAGTGCCGGCCGAGCCCGGCCAGCGCCAACAGCTCGGCCGGATCGTCGCTGAACAGGTCGGGCGGCACCATGTCGAGCAGCGGCTTGATGAGCTGGCAGACCTGCGAGACGTCGTGCTCGTACTGGTCGTAGGCGTCGGCATCGTGCTTCGAATGGCGAGCGATCTCGCGCAGGTTCTCCCCCCGATCCTGGCTCAGCAGCAGGTAGTCACCGTTCTCCATCGGGGCGAAGGTGTTCGCCATCAGCAGCGGCATGAAGCCGTGCCTGGTCAATTCGAGTTCGTGGATGATGTCGGGGCGCAGCAGGCTCAGGGCGTACGAGAAGGTCGTGAACCAGAACCCCGGGTGGAGCTCCTCGGTGATCGCGGCGCCGCCGACGAGGTGACGGCGTTCCAGGATCAGCGTGCGCAGCCCGGACTTTGCCAGGTAGGCGCCGTTCACGAGGCCGTTGTGGCCGCCGCCCACGACGATGGCGTCGTAGCGCTGGTCGTCGCCGGTCGTGCGCCTGCGCGTCGTGCCGCTCGTCGAGGTCGTCGCGGTGGTCCGGGAGGTGCGGCCCTTCGGTGCCTTCGGTGCCGTCGTCTTCTTCGTCATCTCACGCCGTCTTTCGCTCGGGGTTGTAGAGCGGCAGCCGGGCGGTGTGCGCGGCCACGTACTCGTAGCGGTGGTTGACGTCGATCTCGAGACGCACCCGCGTCCCCGGTGCCGCCAGGTTCGGCCGAACGCGGGCCAGGGCGATGTGGCGCTGGAGGATCGGCGAGTAGGCGTAGCTGGTGGCATAGCCGACCTGCTTGAGGTCGTCGTCGTACAGGAAGAACTCCTCGTGGACCGGGGTGTGGTCCTTGGGCGGGATCAACCCGGCGTTCGTGTAGATCCGGTCGTAATCGTGCCAGTCGACGACGACCCCGGTCATCCGCCAGCGCGAGGTCTTCTCGGTCATCTCCCGGACGATCGCTCGGCGGCCGATGAACGCCCGGTCGTCGGCCTCGATCCCGCGGAGCATCCAGCCGAGGCCGAGCTCGGTGGGCGTCGAACGGTCCTCGTCCGTCCAGGCGAACCGGCTCGACCTGAAGTCGACGTCGAGGAGCAGCAGGCCGGCCTCGATGCGGGCCATTTCCAGCGCCTGGAGGCCAAACGGGATGACGCCGTGGCCTTGCGACGCCTCGGCGACGGCATCCCAGACCGCGAGTGCGTCGCCCGAGGCCACCCAGACCTCGAAGCCGAGGTCGCCGGTGAAACCGGTTCGAGAGATCGTCACGGGGATGCCGGAGATCGTCGCCGGGGTCAGCGCGAAGTAGGGCAGGGCGCTCACCTCCGGGGCAAGACCTTCGAGGATCGTGCGAGATCGCGGGCCCTGGAAGGCCAGCGTCGCGTAGTCGTCGCTGACCTCCTCGATCGCGACATCGTGTCGACCGATGAGATCCGCGAAGTAGGCGAAATTGGGCTCGGCGGCGGTCAGCAGGAACTCATCCGCGGCATGGCGCAGGATCACCCCGTCCTCGACCACGAACCCGCGGTCGTCGCACCACGTCGTGTACTGGGCGTGGCCCGGCCGGCAGGCCCGGATGTCGCGGGCGAGGACGCCGCCGAGGAACCGCTCGGCGTCGCGGCCGTGGATCCGGTACTTGTACAGCGGCGACGAGTCGAACATCCCGGCGCTGTTGCGAATCGCGAAGTACTCGAACTTCTCCGCGACCTGGTACTTCTCCGAGGCGAGGTGGCCCGACCAGTGGCTCCACAGCCCGGTCTGGTTGGCCGCACTTGTCCGCGGATGGAACGGAGTCGTCCGGATCACCGATGAACCACCTCGCTGCCATTCCCGGTTCGGAGCGTAGCCGGTTGCGCAGGATCGGGGCCCGGGACGGCCCGTCTGTCGCAACCGTACATCCGCGTCACGGCCTATCCTTGGGTCCGTGAGCCTCTATCGCCTGGACGAGCCCATCGCGCTGGACAAGCCGACGGTGCTTGCCGCGTTCGACGGCTGGATCGACGCCGGGGCCGCCGCGACCACGGCAACCGGTCTCCTCGCAACCGGGGGCACCCTCGTGGCGACGTTCGACGGCGACGTTCTGTTCGACTATCGGGCTCGCCGCCCCACGCTCCAGATCGTCGATGGACGGCTGACGGAACTGACCTGGCCGAGCCTGACCCTGCGCCACGCGCGCGTCGCCGAGCGCGACCTGCTGGTCTTTACCGGAGCCGAGCCCGACTTTCGCTGGCAGGAGCTGGCCGAATCCGTCGTCGAGCTCATCAAGCGGCTCGGTGTCGCAGAGTGGATCAGTGTCGGCGCCATCCCGGCAGCCGTTCCCCACACCCGGGACGTCCCGATCATGGCCACGGCTTCCGAGGCCGGCGTGCTGGCCACCGACGTCCAGCGCGGACCGATGGGCATCATGCGCGTGCCCTCGGCGGCCCTGTCGGTGATCGACATGGCCGTGGCCGCTGCCGGGATTCCGACCGTCGGCTACTACGGGCAGATCCCCCACTACGTCTCAGGGCCGTATCCGGCGGCGTCGCTCGAGTTGCTGCGGGTCATCGGCAGCCACCTCGGCGTCGAGCTGCCGACGGGCCTGCTGACCGCCGAGGCGCGCCAGGTGCGCACGCGGTTGCAGGCCGCGGTGCAGGCGGACGAGACGACGCGCGACTACGTGGAGCGGCTCGAATCGATGGTCGACGAATCCCGGCTGCCGTCGGGTGACGACCTCATCTCCGACATCGAGCGCTTCCTCCGCCAGCGCGGCGGCACCGAGGGTGGACTGCTGAACTAACTGAACTAGCCCCGGCCCGGCGGCCGGGCCCGGAGGCGCTCCATGGCCTGGATCGCCGAGAGGGTGTGGGCGAATTCGCGTCGAAGTTCGTTGACTTCACCAGCTGGGAGGTCCAGCTCGCGGGCGATCTGCTGAAGGACCGACGACTCGTCCGCCGTGATCGTTCCATCGGCAGAACCGACGATGTAGCAGCAGCGGAGGAGCGCGTGACGCTCTTCGAGCGTGGACAGTTCACGGAACTGGCGCGATACGAGATAGTCCTCGGTACCGCCGTGGAGCAGCGACTGGGTTCGGGCAATCTCCGCCACGAGGACCGCCTGTGCCTCCGGAATGGCACCGAATTCCTCGACGACCCGCTCGATCTCGGCCGTCTCGACGTCGCTGATATGCAGGTCCGCCGCCGCGGCACGGGTCAGCAGGTAGGCAAACGCCGCGAGGTAGCGCGCACGGTCGCGCGGAATCGCATCCAGCTCTCGAGCGATCCGCCGGACGGTCTCCGTGTCGGAGGAGCCCGTCCCCGCCGATGCGCCGCCGGAGCGGTCGTCAGCGTCGGGATCAGGCTCGCGCGAGGGAAGTCCAAGCAAGCGACCGAGTGCCATCGATGTCCTCCGGTGCGGCGGGTGCGGCGGGTGCGGCGAGCGCGGCTTGATCCCGCGCGAGCCGCAGTGCTTGTCCTGTCAGGCCATCTTGCCCGGGAGCGGATAGAGGCGCCACCGGCCATACGCAACGAAAGCGGCCAGGACCCCCAGCGTCGCGTTGAACGCGATGTTCGGGTACTCCTCGCGCCCGATGTGGAACACGACCGCCAGGATCATCACGGCGACGAGACCGAGCCCGGCAAGTGGTGTGAGTCGGGTCTGGATACGGGTCAATCCCGGAAGGATCAGGCCGAGGCCGCCCAGGATCTCCGCCGTCCCGATGGCGAAGTGCAGCCCGGAGGGAAGGGCGTACATCCAGGCCATCGGCGCCGGGAGGCCGGGCGGCACAACGAAATGCGTCACGCCGATGCCGATGAAGGAGACGCCGAGTAGGATCTGTACTGCCCAGAGCGCGCTGTTCATCCGATGCCCTCCGTGGTCTGTGCGACCGCCACCATACCAAGGTCGTCAGGAGCGGAACCCGTGGGCGCCGCTCCTGCGCTCGAACACGACCTCGATGAGCGGGCTGTGGGCGAGCATCGGCTCCACCGGATACTTCCAGGTCTGAGCGAACCGGGGCACGATTGATTGGCGCTCGGCCGCGTCCGAGATGACCCGCGCCGTCGCCGCGAGGTCCGCCTGGACCGGGCCTTTGAGGTGGAAGGTCAGGGCCGGGTCCGCCTCGAGGTTGCGGAGCCAGTGCCGCCTCCGGGTCGGGGTTTGGCATCCCCGAGATGTAGATCCGTCCATCGATGTTCTCGAAGTAGATCTCGATCCGGCGCGGCAGACCCGTCTTCCTCCCGGTGGTGGTGATATCGATGGTGTGGCCGCGCGCGAGCGCGCGATGGGTCTCCTCGTCCATGTGACTCTCGGTTGGTGACTAGTTGCGCTCGCAACCAGTCTACACGCGTTCCCAGGTCGGCGCCAGAGGTCCGATCTACGCCTGGAACGTATCGCTCTTCGCCTTCAGTTCGGCCTTATGGGCACGCTTCATCTCCTGGTAGCGGGCCAGTGCCTCGGGCGAGTCGGCATCGGCAAGGGTCGGGTAGTCAGGCACGACGTCCGCCAGACCCGGCAGCTCCAGGCCGAATCGCTTGTAGAGAATCGCAAGGAGCGTACGCACCTTCATCGGTCCGAAACCCGGCAGCCCGCCGATCCGCTGCTCGAGATCGCGGCCGTCGCGGGCTTCAGTCCACAGCGATGCGGGATCGTTGGCGTACTCGTCACGGACGACGGTGCACAGCGCCTGGACCTTGCCGGCCATCGAGCCAGGGAAGCGGTGCAGGGCCGGTCGGCGGCGGAACACCTCATCGAGTTCTGCCGGATCCATCGCCGCAATGCGCGCGGCATCGAGGTGGCCCAGCCGCTGGCTCAGGTCCCAGGGCCCGCTGAACGCCTTCTGCAGCGTCACCTGCTGGTCGAGGGCCAGTCCGATGAGGAGAGCCAGCGGCTCGCGGGCGAGGAGGCGGTCGGCCCCGTCGATACCGGTGTACGGCAGTCGTTCGAGCATCGTTTTCATGGCCCGCATGGTACGCCCATCGCGTGGAGATCAGCGACGGACATGGCTGCCGGTCGCGGGCGACGAGGTTGCGCCCCGGGGGTATGATGGAGGCCAAGCGGAGGTACCCGAGCATGTCGGAAACCAGGCGCCGCACCCCGGTCATTCAGACCGGTCGGAGAGCACGAGGCCATTCGATGGTCTCGGCCCTGCCGAAGACCGCGGACGCCACCCGGGGCTCGAGCAACCTCGCCACCAGGCCCCGAGCGGGCAATATCAGCACCGACACTCGCGCCGGCGTTCTCGGGTGATCCGGGCCAGACGCCGGTCGAGCCGACCCGCGCCCCGGATCACCAGGCACCAACATGAAACGAGGACCCGCGCCCGGTGACGAGCGCGGGTCTGACTATTCGTCGCGGATCTGATCGACCGCGCCGGCCGAGGCGAGGCCCGTGACCCGGCAGCGCAATCCCTCGCGCGTCTATTGACGCTGAATACCGCGAACGATCCCACCAACCGCACGCACGAGATCGCCGGGCGCCACCTCGACCTGGAGGCCGCGCCGACCCGCCGATACGAGGATCGTCTGGTGGCCGATCCCTGTCGTGTCGAGCACGGTCGGCAGGGGGCGGCGCTGCCCGAGGGGGCTGATTCCACCGATGACGTACCCCGTGGCACGCTCGGCTGCGGCGGGTTCGCTCAGCGTCGCGCGGCGCCCGCCGACCGCCTGGGCGAGCCGCTTGAGATCCAGGTCGCACGTGACCGGCAGGATGGCAACGACCAGCCTCGTGCCGTCGACGACGGCGACGAGTGTCTTGAAGACGCGTGCGGGCTCCACCTCCAGTGCCGCCGCGGCCTCCAGCCCGTAGTTCGGGCGCTCGTCGCGACCACGGCCGTGGCGCTCGGGCGGTGCGTATTCGTGCAGCACATGAGCGATCCCTGCGCGACGCAACTCGTCGACGGCCGGGGTTCCCTTCGCGCTCACGCTGCGGATGGTAGTCGAGCAGAATGGCCCGGCGCGTCGCGCCTGGCCGAAGCGAACGCAACACCGGTCGACAGCATCGGCTATGCTCGCGACGGCGCCGCCGCCCAGCAACCGCCGCCAATACCGCCGCGACGGCCGGACGCGCCCCCGATGTCCATGCCGGACACGTCCAGGAGTCACGTTTGACCTTCGATACCCTCGGCCTGAGTGCCGACCTCCTCCGCACCGTGGCCGAGGAGGGCTACGAACATCCAACCCCGGTACAGGCCGCGGCCATCCCCGACGTGCTCGCCGGGCGCGACATGCTCGCTGCCGCCCAGACCGGCACCGGCAAGACCGCGGCGTTCGTCCTGCCGATCCTCGACCGCCTCCGCCCTCATGCGAACACCTCGTTCTCTCCGGCGCGCCACCCGGTCCGCGCACTCATCCTCGTCCCGACGCGCGAGCTCGCGATGCAGGTGTTCGAGAGCGTCGAGACCTACGGGCGAACCGTCCCCCTTCGCGCGACGGTCGTCTTTGGTGGCGTTCCCATCGAGCCGCAGATCCAGGCATTGCGCGCCGGCGTCGAGATCCTCGTCGCGACTCCGGGACGGCTGCTCGACCACGTGGGCCAGCGAACGGTGAACCTCGGTCAGACCGAGATCCTCGTGCTCGACGAGGGCGATCGGATGCTCGACATGGGATTCCTGCCGGACATCCGGCGGATCATCGAGCTGTTGCCGGCCAAACGCCAGAACCTGCTCTTCTCGGCGACGTTCTCGGAGGACATCCGGCGCCTCTCGTCGACGATCCTGCGCGACCCCGTGACCGTCGAGGTCGCACCGCGCAACACGGCGGCCGAGGACGTCCGCCAGATCGTCTACCCGGTCGATCGCGACCGCAAGGAAGCACTCCTCGCCCACCTCATCCGCAAGCAGGACCTCCGCCAGGTGCTCGTCTTCACCCGGACGAAGCTGGCCGCCTCACGGTTGGCGTCGATCCTGGACCGGCAGGGCCTGGACGCGGTCGCGATCCATTCAGACCGCTCGCAGCAGGACCGGATGCGCGCCCTTGAAGGATTCAAGAAGGGCGAGATCCGCGTGCTGGTGGCGACCGATGTCGCCGCCCGCGGCCTCGACATCGAGGACCTCCCGCACGTCGTCAACTTCGAACTGCCGTGGCAGGCGCAGGACTACATCCATCGGATCGGTCGAACCGGGCGGGCCGGCGCGACCGGTGACGCGATCAGCCTCGTCTGCATCGACGAGACCGACCTCCTGCGCGGCGTCCAGCGGCTTCTCAAGGTGGCCATCCCGTGGGCGGTCGAGGATGGCTTCATCCCGGACAAGAATGCCGAACCGCGACCGCTCGGGCGGGGCCGCGGAACCGAGGGGGCGACCGGCCATCACCCACATCGCAAGCCGGTCCACGCCGGGGACGGCCGCCGGCGGCGCTGAGAGCGCTCAGCCGGCGGTGTGGTTGACCGGTTCGACGTCCCTGGCTTCTTCGATGATTGCCCCCGGGAAGAAGAAGCCGAGCATCGGCCCTGCCTGGACCCGATCGACTTCGTATCGATTCACGAACAGCGCGGGTCGCTCCGTCGCGCCGGCCTCGGGGCGGTCCCGGAGTTCCACCCGGACATCGCGCAACCGCACGAACGTTCCCGACGGCCGTGTGAGCGCTCGGCCGGGATCGAAGCCGGGGAGCGTCGGTAACTCACCACGGATTCGATAGGGGCCCGCGTCAAGCAGGACGGGGTGCCACATGGCGTGAATCGCCAGCTCCGCATCTCCTGGATCGTGGGCGAGCACGATGTCGTCGATGGCGATCACGGTTCGACCGCCCGCCCGTGCCGACGGCCCGCCGATCGGGATCCAGCCCACATCATCGAGTCGCAGGGAGCCGCCCCGTTCGAGCTGGGCGTGGATCGCCCCGGCGGGCACGACCGTGCCGCTGGCGATCCCTCCGGCGGTGTAGACCTCGACTGGCGGTGTCATCTGTCCCTCGGCGTCCGTTCAGCGTGGTCCACACGCCGCACGCCCGCCAGACCCGTCGGTACGGGGGAACTGCGGCAGTGGTACCGAACACGCGGATCGCGGTTCCTGAAGGCACCACGGGAACGTCGTCCGGGGATCGCGCCGGGCGTCAGTCGCGGATGGCGCCGTGGCCGGAACGCGACGGCGGAGAGGCGATGGCCAGCAGGTCGCTCAGGATGATCGCCGGGTCGACGCGGCTCTGGTTGGTCAACACCGCGATCGTCAGGTCCTCGTCCGGCAGGTAGCGAACGATGGAACGCGCGCCGTTGAACCGGCCCGAGTGGCCCACGGCGCGCCGCCCGTCGACCGGATAGACCTGGGCGCCGAGACCATACGGCAGGGCATTGCGGAACAGGTAGACCCGCGCCGCGTCGGCGATCGACTCATCGCGAAGGGGCTTCGGGATCAGGTCACCGCCCCACATGGCACGGGCGAACCGGGCGACGTCCGTCGACGACGCCGCGATCGAACCCGCGCCGGCCGTGGCCGTGACCACCGCGGTGAAGGGCACGATCGCGCTCCCGTCGATCCACTCGATGGCCGCCCCGCCCGGCGGGCCGACGGCAAATCGATACGCCCGTGCGACGGGTGACGTCGCCTCCTCCGCGCCCTGGTAGATCGCACTGGTCAGGTCGAGCGGCAGGAACACGCGGGCCCGGACCAGGGCGGACAGGGTCTCTCCGGTCAGGGACTCGGCGAGCAGGCCGAGGACGACATAGTTGGTGTTCGAGTAGTGCCAGCCCGCTCCGGGCCGGAAATACGGCTTGCCGACGGCGGCCATGGATCGGCTCTCGGTCCAGGCCACCGACGGCTCTGCGCGCAGCTGGCTGTCGACGGCCCGGCTGATCAGGAAGTCGTTCAGGCCGCTCGTGTGGTCGAGGAGCTGCCGCACGGTGATCCGCGGGTCGAGCTTCAGAGTGGGCAGGTGACCGGCCACGGTGTCATCGAGGCCGATGCGGCCCTCGCCGACGAGCTGGAGCACAACGGCCGCCGTGAAGGACTTGCTGATCGAGGCGATCGCGAACGGGGTCCCGGGAGTCACGGGCATCGCGGACACGACATCGGCCAACCCGCTCACCCCGGTCCATGATGTGCCGTCGGGAAAGAGGATCGTGGCCTGGACACCGGGGATGCCGAGCTCGTCCCGTAGTCGATCGAGACGCTCCTGAAGCCGGATGATGATCCGTGGATGGGCGGTCGGACCCGTCGGCCTCACGGCAATCGGCCCGGGCGTCGGGTCCGGGCTCGATGTCGGCGTCGCATCGGGTCGCGGCGTCGGCAGTGCCGGCGTCGCGGCAACCTGGTTCGGGCTCGCCGCGGGACGCACCGGCGGGAACGTTCCGTCCATGGTCGCCGCGAGCATCAGGCCTGCCACGGCGAGCGCGGCAGCGGCAAGCGGCACCAGGACAACCCTTCTCGTCACGATGGTGCGAAGATACCCCGGTTCCCCCAACTGGAGGCCCCCTGTGCTCGTTACGCCCCAGCCCCGGTCTCGTTCGTGAGTCCGGTGCACGCCGGTCTCACCGCCGCCGCACTGCTCCGCTCGGTTGATCTGCTCGCCGACGGACCGGCCGCGTGGGGTCGTCCCACGCCGGCACGAGGGCCGGGCATCTACGTTGTTGAGCTGCCCGATCCCCCCGAGACCGCGCCGTTGGAGATGGCACGCGTCGGCAAGTGGCTGGAGCACGTCCCTGAGCTCCGCCTGAACGGCGAGCGACCGACATCGCGAGTCCTCGCCGGTGTCCTCGCGTCGGCCTGGTCGGCAGGACAGCCGGTTCTGTATGCAGGGTCGACGACCTCGTCGATCGGTGGGCGGATCGCCGCGCTTCGAGTCCATGTTCCCGGTGAACGGCGCCCGCACGCGGACGGACACTGGCTGCACCTGCTCCGTCCGACGACCCTCGCCGCGACGCGGGTGTGGTGGGCCAGCACCGACGCCCCGGAGGAGTACCTCGACGCGCTCCTCGATGCCTACGCCGAGCGGGTTCCGGCAGGGACCCTGCCGTGGGCCAACACCCGATCGCCCGGCGGTCGGCGGCGCGAATTGGGGATCACCGGCGCCCTGCTGCCGGCCGAGGAGCGTGCGGCGGCCCCGCCGCCGACGCGCGTCGTGGACATGCCGGACGGTGACGCGGACGGAGCGCGTCCGACGATCCGCGCCGGCGGGACCATGCGACGGGCCCCGCGGGCTCCGGGCACGACGCCGAGATCCCCGCGTCGACCGCCGCCGCGGCCCCAGGAAGAGCGCCTCGAGCATGCACCCAACGCCCTGACGGCCGAGGGCCAGGTGCGCCTCCAGGCCGAGCTCCACGAGCTGGTCAGGGTGCGTCGGCCCGAGGTGATCGGCCGGATCCGGGCGGCCAAGGAGCTCGGCGACCTCAAGGAGAACGCCGACTACACCGCCGCTCGCGAGGAGCAGTCGTTTCTGGAGGGTCGGGTCCAGGCCATCGAGGTGCGCCTGCGCGACGCCGTGGTGGTCGAGGCCGCCACGGCCGGCGGCCGGGCTGACCTCGGCTCCGTGGTCGATGTCGAGCAGGACGGGGACGAGGCAACGTACACGCTTGTCGGGGCGTCGGAGTCCGATCCCGCGGCCGGTCGCATCTCGGCCGATTCGCCGGTCGGGCGCGCCCTGCTCGGCGCACGTACCGGAGACGTGGTGACCGTTCGCACGCCACGCGGCGAGGTCAAGTACCGGGTGATCGGGGTTCGCTAGCCGGCGTCTGCCCGGCATTGGGGCGGCGTCTGGCGACTGGCGAGTCTAGGACCTTCCGGCGCCTTCGGAGGTCCCGGGCCCGCGACGGTAGACCCGCAGCTCGATGACGTCGGGCACGTGCCATTCCAGCGAGAACAGGACCCGTCGCCCGTCACCGTCGACGTCGACCTGTTCCAGGTGCTGAAGCAGCGTACCGGGAGCGATTTCGAGGACCTGGGCGAGTTCGGAGTCGGCGCTCGCCGGGGCGACCACCGCTTCCCCATGGCGGACGGGGTGGCCGAGGTCCGCCAGCATCGCGTAGATCGATCCGCCCAGCGACTCGCGATCGCGGACGGCATCGACGATCTCGGCCGGGAGATGGTCCACGGAGTAGACCGCAGGTCGGTCATCCGCGGTTCGGACGCGCCGCAGCTCGACGACCGGCTGGCCGGGTTCGAGCCGCAGGTGCTCCGCGACCGCCACGGTTGCACCGATCGTGCGAATGCCGAGGATGCGCCGGCCGGCACGCACGCCGGTGGATTCGAGGTACGCCGTGTAGCTGAAATTCGTGTCGAGGGAGTTGCGCAGAAGCGGTCGCGAGGTCACGAACGTTCCCGAACCGTGGCGACGCGACAGATAGCCTTCTGCAACCAGGCCGCGCACGGCCTCGCGGATCGTCGCCCGGCTGACCGAGAAGCGCCCGGCGAGGGCATCCTCGTTGGGCAGCTGGGACCCGGGCGGGTAGGTTCCCGTGATCACCGCACGTCGCAGCCCGTCGCGCACCACATCGGCGAGCAGCGCGCGGGTGGCCACCGGGCGCGCCTTCATCTCCGCCGGCCCGCCGGCGCCGCCGCTGCAGGCGCTGCCGCTGCCCGCGCAGCCGTGGCCGCCGTCGTGGCCCGGCGCCGTCCTCGGCGATACACCAGCCCGGCGACCACCATGGCGAGGATCGTGACGGTGAGCAGCACCGTCGCGATGGCATTGACCTGCGGGTTCACGCCGCGCCGGATCGACGCGAACAGGTAGATGGGCACCGTCTGGTCCTGCCCGCTCGTGAAGAACGCGATGATGAAGTCATCGAAGCTGAACGTGAACGCAAGCAGCGCGCCCGACACGACGGCCGGCATGAGCTGCGGGAGGGTCACCTGGACGAACGTGCGCCACGGCGTGGCGAAGAGGTCCTCGGAGGCCTCGATGAGGGTCCGGTCCATCCCGCGCATCCGCGTCCTGACGAGGACGTTGACGATCGCCATCGTGAAGAGGGTGTGCGCAGCGATGATGCTTGCCGCGCCGAGCCCGAGCGGGGCCATCGCGCCGCCCGACACGTAGGCGAGCCATGGATTCAGCCAGTCGAGCGCGGTCACCACGAAGATCAGCGTCGCGATCCCGATGACGATGCCGGGCACGATGATCGCGACGTAGGTCATCAGCTCGATGAAGGAGCTGACACGCGGGCGAAGGCGGTCCATCGCAAGTGCCGAGGCCGTGCCCATCAGCGTCGCCAGGACGGCGCTGATGGCCGCAATCGAGAGGCTGGTGCGGAGCGCCTTCATGAGGAACCGGTCCGACCATGCCGAGGCGTACCACTGCGTCGAGAAGCCGGTCAGCTCGGTGACGTGGCGACCGGCGTTGAAGCTGTAGATGACGACGATGAGGATCGGCAGGAACAGGAAGGCATAGACAAGCACGGTGTACGCCCGGGTCAGGCGTTCCCCGAGGCGCTCGAAACGCGCGGCACGACGGCCGGCCTCGAGATCGATCAGCGCGGTCGTCGAGCTCATAGGAGGCTCGTCTCGCGGCCGGCCCTGACGAGCCTGCGGGTGAGGGCGAGATAGCCCGCCACGAGGAGGATCATTCCCACCACGAAGACGGATGCGAGGGCCGACCCGAACGGCCAGTTGCGGCTCTGCAGGAAGAGGTCGGCGAGGGCATTGCCAAGGAAGTACGTCTTGCCCCCGCCGAGCAGGATCGGGATCAGGTACTCCCCCATTACCGGGATGAATACGAGCACGATGCCCGACAGGATGCCCGGTGCGGCCAGCGGCAGGACTACCTGGCGGATGGTGGCCACCGGGCCGGCGCCGAGGTCCCGCGACGCCTCGATGAGCGAGCGGTCGAGCCGCTCCAGGCTGACGAAGATCGGCAGGACCATCAGCGGCAGGTAGTTGTAGACGATCCCGAGCGAGACCGCGAACGGGGTGTTGAGCAGCTGGATGTCGCCCAAGCCGATCCAACCGAGGATGCGCGGCACGCCGTTCGCGCCGAGGAGCGTCATCCACGCGTAGGTGCGGATGAGGAAGCTCGTCCAGAACGGCACGACGACGAGCGCGACGAGAACGAGCCGCCAGCTGCCCACGACCTTGAGCGCGAGGGTGTAGGCGATCGGGAACGCGACCAGCAGGCAGATGACCGTGTTCAGCGCGGCCAGGCCGAGCGTGTTCGTCAAGGGTGTCAGGCGGGTCGTCAGGTTGCCGTATTGCTCCAGGGTGAAAGCCGGGGCATAGCCGCCGTTCGGTGATCGCTCACCGAAGGACATCACCATGAGCACGACCAGCGGTGCGACGAGGAAGCCCACGTACCACAGGGCGGTGGGCAACACGAGCAGGGCGGCGACACCGTGTCGCCGCGAGCGGCCGTCCGCCACCCTGCTCGAGGCCTTCATCGCGTTCCGATGGTCTTGATCGCTGCGGGGGTCAGGCCGAGGCCTTGATCCGTGCCCATGCCTCCGCTCGCTCGGCGCTGTTGTACGTGGCGTTCACCGCGTACTCCAGCTTGACGAGTGACTCGGCGCTTGGATAGATGACCGGATTGTCGCTGACCTCGGCGGCCAGCAGCGCTGTGGCCTTGTCGTTGGCGTGCGGGAACAGGCAGAACTCCGTCTCCTTGGCGGCTTGCGCGGGCTGCGTGATGTAATCGATGAACGCGTAGGCGGCGTCCTTGTGCGGCGCATCCGCCGCCACGGTGTAGCTGTCGATCCAGAGCTCGCCGCCGTCCGCGGCCACCACGTAGCGCGCGTCCTCGTTGTCGCGCCCCACCTGGACGCCGTCCCCGGTCCAGGCCACGGAGAGCCAGGTGTCGAGGGCCCTGAGCGGTGGCTGGACATCGGAGGAGATCGCGAACAGCTTCGGCTTGAGGGCGATGAGCATCGCCTCCACCTCGGCCATCTCCTTCGGATCGATGGTGTTCAGCGAGAAACCCATCGCGACGGCCGCCGACCCGAACGAGCTGATCTGATGGTCGACGATGAGCCCGCGACCCGCGTACTTGTTGGCACAGAGGTCGAAGAACTGCTTCCAGGTCGTGATGTCCTCGGTCACCTTCGAACTGCGGTAGGCGATCCCCGTCGTGCCCCAGTTCTTCGGCAACGAGTACTCGTTGCCCGGATCGAAGGCCTGGTCCATGAACCGCGAGTTCCAGTCGGCCTTCACGAAGGTTGGCATCTTCGCGTAGTCAAGGGGCTCGATGAGCTTGTCGGCGACCCAGCCCTCGATCGCGTAGTTGGACGGGACGACGACGTCGATGCCGGAGCTGCCGGCACGGATCTTCGCCTCCATCTCCTCCGTGGAGCCGTACACCCCGACGTTGATGGCGACCCCGGTGTCGGCCGTGAAGTTGTCCAGGACGTCCTGGCTGTGATAGTTCGGCCACGTCGCCAGGTTGAGCGTGTCGCCCAGGTTGGCGCCGGCGGGCGGCGTCGCCGAGCCGGCCGGGGCTGGTGCGCAGCCGGCAAGCGCCAGGGCTCCAAGACCGGCTCCGGTCCCGGCGAGGAAGTGGCGCCTGGAGATCCGGCGCCGGATCGCCAGCCGCGTGATCAGGTCTGCATCCCGGGGTTCGTCCGGGTGACGTCCGTTCGTCATCGTTGCTCCTCCTGGCGTCGGACGAGGGGCGTCCGACATGGTCGTCTCGAGGTGGTCGTCTCGAGGTGGTCGTCTCGCCGTTCATGCGTCGTCGGTCACCACCTCCTCCCCCGCCGCCGCGCGCGTGAGCGCCAGGGCACAGTCAAGTTGTTCGCGGACCGATGGACCGGCCGGCAGCTTGCCGTCGAAGATGGCGGCACCGATGGTGAAGGCCCACGCGCCGGCGGTTGCGAGGGCGTCGATGCGGCGGGCCGAGTCGACGCTGCCGGCAGCGATCACCGGACCGGCCGAGGCGTCAACAACGGCTCGAACCAGGGCCGGCACGTCGCCACGCCAGCGGTAGGCCAGCAGGTCCAGTCCATCGATCCCGGGCCGGGAGGTGAGATTCCGGGCGCTGGCCGCGATCTCCTCGATCGTTCCCTCGAGGACGCTCGGGTGCCCGACCACCCGCCCCGGAAATGGGCAGTAGCGCGGCCTGCCGGGCGTGCCCGGCGGCCCGACTCGGTCGAGGATCGCGAGTGCCGTGTCGGGGTGCGTTCCGCCGAGCAGCCAGTCGACACCGACCTCGAGCGCCGCCTCGACCGAGCGCTGCTCGTCCTCCGCCCGCTCGGACACGACCTCGAGGAACACCTCGCGCCCGTCGGCGCGCATTGCCGATGCAAGCTCACGAAGGCGATTGGTCGGCAGTCCGATGTCCTTGAACCCGACGTAGCGAAGGTCGGAGTCGCGGATCTGCTCGTACACCGCCATCGCGTCGGGCACGGTCTGGTCGTTCCGGGTGAGCATGAAGATGAACTCGATCATGGCGGAACTCCTCAGGCAGACGGGTGGGACCGGGGCAGGACGTCCGCGACACCGCGGAGCACGTAGTTGGGCGTGACCGGGGAATCCAGGAGCGCGGCGGCGGCGGTCGCGCCGGTGAGGACGAGCGCCGAGGCCATCCCCGCCTCGTGGGCCATCCGGACGTCGGTCTCCAGTCGATCGCCGACGAGCAGCGTGTCGTCGGGCGGCAGCGCCAGGCGCTCGAGGAGCGCACCGGCCATGTGGACCGACGGCTTGCCGACGATCGCCTGTGCCCGGATCCCGGTCGAGGCCTCAATGGCGGCGAGCATCGCGGCGCAATCGGGCAGGTCCCCGCCCGGCATCGGGCAGAACGGATCGGGATTCGTGGCGACGAGCCGAGCGCCGGCACGAACCGCTCGGAACGCCGCCACGAGCTTGGCGTAGTCGAACGTCCGGTCCCATGACACGACGACGAGGTCGGCACGTTCCGGTCTTCCCAGCGGAACCGTCTCGAAACCGGCCTCGTGGAGCAGCTCCTCGACGAGCGGTTCGCTGACGGCCAGGATCCGCGCGCCGGCGGCATGGACGCGCAGATAGCGAAGGAGCGCATCCGTCGAGGACACCACGTCATCGGCATCGGCCGGGATGCCGAGATCGGCCAGCTTGGCCGCGTAGTCCGCGGAACGCTCCAGGGGCTTGTTCGTCAGGAAGGCGACGCGTGCACCGTGGTCGCGGATGGCCAGGACGGTCTCCGCCGCACCAGGGAGGAGCGTCTCGCCGAGGTAGAGGGTGCCGTCGAGATCGAAGACGTAGCCGCCGAACAGCCGGGTCGGCCGACGCAGGGCCGCGGGCGACGCCTGCATCACCGCACCTTCTCGCCGGAACCGACGATCCCCGATCGCGCGAGGAGATCCCCGACACGCCCCTCGTCCCACGTCCCGCAGAACAGGCGGAGGTCGGCGACCGTGAACCGATCGCGCATGAACGGGAGCGCGCGCAGGGCCCAGCTCGCGGTGTCCACGGTCGTCGGCGGGTCCAGCTCGGCGATCGTCACCGCAGCACCCGCGTTGGTCAGTGCCTCACGAAGGACGGCCGGAGCGGCGACCAGGCCGGCCAGCGCTGCCCGGTGTCGATCCCACCGGGTGGCGAAGGCCTCGATCCGATCGCGCCCCGCGTGCCAGCGAGCAAGCTTTTGCCCGACATCGGTCCAGCATTCGTCGGCCATTCGGCCGCTCGCGTCGATCGGGTCGAATGCGGCCCGGACCCGACCATGGATCACGGACGGGTCGGGGAACGCGGCGTCCGTACGAAGGGTGCCGGGATCGAGGCGCTCGAGGGTGTCGTGCCAGATCGTTGCGGCGAGCACGCTCGCCACGCCGACCTGGGCCCCGTGGAACGCCAGCGGCCGGCCGGCGGCACCCGCCGCCATGTCCAGGAGATGGCTGAGCAGGTGCTCGGTTCCCGACAGCGGCGCCGTTCGACCCGACACGCCCATCGCGATCCCGGTCAGGGTCATCCGGGCGGCGAGTTCCGTGAGCATCGCCGGGTCGTTCGCACGGATCCGCGCGGCCCCGTCGAGCAGCCCGTCGGCGCCGTCCCGGAACAGCGCGACCACGGCCGGGTCGTAGCTGTCGTCCATGCCGACCGCGTTCGCCAGGTACCAGTCGGCGGGCGCGGTGAACATCGAGCAGAGCTCACCGAACCCCGCACGGTTCATGGCGACGGGCGCATCGGCCAGGATCGCAAGGTCGACGAGGAGCACGTTCGGCCAGCGCGAGGGAACGGTGCGCTTCACCCCGTCGCGCAGGAGCACGGCCATGTCGTCGGAGAACGCGTTGACCGACACGGCCGTCTGCACGACGACGAGGGGGATGTTGCCGGCACGCATCGTGGCGTCCTTCGCGATGTCCGTGATGGTCCCGGATCCCACGACCACGACACAGCCCGCCCCCGGCATGAACGCATCCGCCTGGGCGAGCGCGTCGGCGTCCGCGTGGAGTTCGACGCCGGTCGCCCGGATGATGGCCTCGCGCGTCTCGAACCGGGCGGACAGGTCGGCGAGGACGCCAGCCTTGAGGGACGCCGCGCCGCGCCGCATCGGAGTTTCGTCGACCACGAGGACGACGGGGCCATCTCGGCGGATGGCGGCGACCGTGTCGACGAGGCGGGCGAGGGCCGTGGGCCCGATGTGCACCGCCCCAAGACCGATCGGATGACGCGTGGGGAGGCCTGCCGCTCCCGTTGCCGGACCCGTGGACGGGCCCATGGCCGACAGCCGGGTGCGCAGAGCGTCGAGGTCGGTCGGATCGGGCAGGGTCCGTGGCGCCGTCATCCGCCCGCACCGAACGTTGGTTCCGTGGCATCGAACAGTCGCCGATACCGCCCGTAGGCATCGCCGTAGGCCGCGGCCGTCGACGGGTCCGGGGTGTAGACGCGATCGACCAGGCGGACGCCCTGGGCCACGGCCTCGTCGAGGTCCCGGACGAACCCCGCGGCAACGGACGCGAGCATCGCCGCACCGGTTGCGGTCGCCTCGTCGGTCTCGAGGACGCGGACCGTCCGCCCGGTCACGTCGGCCTTCATCTGGAGCCACATCGGGCTGCGCGCCCCACCGCCGACGACCCGGATCTCGTCGCCGGCCAGTCCCATCGCCTCCAGCCGGTCGACGATGTCGCGAAGGGCGAAGGTGCAGCCCTCGAGCAACGCGCGATACAGGTGGGGTCGTCCGTGATTGAGCGAGAGCCCGGCGAAGACGCCCCGTGCCTCGTCGTTCCAGCGCGGCGTGGTCGAGCCCGACAGCGTCGGCAGGAACGTGACGCCGTCGGCGCCCGGTGAGCTGCCGGCCGTCGCCTCGGCATCCAGCTCCGCGGCTGATCCTCCACCGACGGCCGTGCGAAACCAGCTGACGCTGCCGCCCGAGACGAACCCCGGGTTCTCCACGAGCCACACCCGCGGATCGGCGTGCCCGTGCGTCTCGACAAGGCCCGTCTCGTCGATGACGGGCGTTCGGGCGGCAACGCACACGGGCTCGGCCGTGCCGGTGATGTCGATGACGATCCCCGGGACGATGCCCCCGGCGCCCAGGCAGGCGCCGTGCTCGTCACCGGTGCCGGTGACCACGCGGGTGGAGGTCGTCAGACCGAGGGACGCCGCGGCAGCGGGGCGCAGTGGGCCGGCCACGTCGGCGGCCGCGCGGATGTCACCGAGCAGGCCCGCATCCAGCCCGAAGGCGCCCAGGAGGTCCGGCGACCAAGTCCCGGTCGTGATGTCGTACAGGAGGCTGCTCGAGGCGTTCGCATGGTCGACCACCCGCTCGCCGGTCATCCACGCAACGAGGGCACTGCCGGGGAGGAGCAGGCCGGCGGCCCGATCGAAGACGTCCTGGCGCTCGTCGCGGAGCCAGAGGATCTTCGGCGCGACGTGGGACGCATCGAGATTCAGGCCCGTACGCTGTCGAATCTCCGCGGGTGACACCCGCCGACCCATCGACCGTGCCTGATCCGTGGCTCGGCGATCCAGCCAGATGATGGCCGGGTGCAGGGGTTCGTTGTCTCGGTCGACCGCAACAACGCCGTCGACCTGCGACGCGAGTCCCAGGGTCGCCACCTCGCCGGCTGGTATCCGGGCACCCTGGAGGAGCGACCCGATCACGTCGGCGAGGGCTGCCCGCCACACGGCGACGTCCTGCTGGGCCCACGCCGGACGCGGATAGTCGACATCGTAGGCGGCGCTCGCCTGCGCCACGACACGACCATCGGGGTCGAGCAGGATCCCCTTCAGGCTCTGCGAACCGACGTCGCACCCGATCGCATACACGCGGTAGGTCAGGCCTCGAATCTCGATCAGAAGTCGTCAGTCGTCTGATGACTTCCGACAGTGTATGGCGCCGCGACCCGAAGTCAATGCGCGTCTCGGCCTCGGGGCGCCGCCGCGGTACGGCTTCGACGTTTCGACGGTGTCCCCGAGCCGCGGCGGGCGCGCGCTCCTGTCTAGACTGGATTCGTACGCATCGTCGAAGGAGTGAGCATCCATGCCGAAGACCGTTCCGAACCGCCCCGGCATCGTCGCCGGACCCTACCCCTTCAGCCAGGTCGTCGAGGCGAACGGATTCGTGTTCCTTGCCGGTCAGGTCGGCGACGTACCGGGCACGCCGGGCCCGGTGCCGGGCGGCATCCAGGCCGAGACGCGGGCGATGCTCGACAACGTCGGGCGCCTCCTGCGAGCGGTCGGCCTCGATTACCGGGACGTGGTCAAGGCGACCGTGTACCTGATCGACTTCGATGAGTTCGGCGCGATGAACGACATCTACCGGGAGTACTTCCCGACCGAGCCTCCGACCCGAGCGACCGTCGGCGTCACCCGCCTCGCGTCAACGTTCCGAATCGAGATCGAGGTCGTGGCCGCGCGCTGAGCCCCGGACCGAGGCGCCCCGCGGCCGAGCCGCCCCGCGGCCGAGCCGCTACTGCGTGACGATGAACTCGTCGACGGCGACGGCCTCGCGGCCCGGGGTGCCAAGCACCTCGATGAGAATCGTGTGGGTTCCAACCCGGTCGAACGTCTTCTCGAAGAGGACGTTGCGGGCGCGGAAGGACCGCCGGAAGACGTCGACGTTCCCGACGTATTCCTCGTCCAGGTAGACCGCCGCCTCACCCCGGGTGGGCCCCGCCGGGCCGACCCAGGCGATCGCGGAGCCGGTGAACGTGAACCACATCGTCGCGCCCTCGGCGATCGCGTAGCGAACCTGCCCGTCGTTGTAGCGCGCGTGCTCCGCCAGCGACCAGCCGCCCGAGAAGGTGAGGCCGCGAGCCGACTCGTCGACGACGAGCGTGTTGGCGGCGGGCTTGGCCGGTGCCGGCTTGGCGGCCGGAGCCGGCCTGGTCGCCGCGCGGACCGCGACGCCGCCAGCGCCGTAGACCGACATCACCCTGTTGACATAGCCGATGGAGGACGACGACCAGGTCGCCACGTCGGTGCTCCCGTCGCCGGTGAGCCACCAGTGGGCGACGGCCTCCCACGACCCGAGCCAGCGGAAGAGGGCCGACAGCTTGCCTCGGGCCACCGTGTCCTGGTTGGCCGGGGTCCACGGGGCGTTGGCGTCGCCGAGGTAGCGGAGCGCCCAGGATGGCCAGTTCGAGGGCATGATCTGGTACTTCCCGTACGCGCCCGACGTGGTGTTGACCGCCTCGTATCGTCCCCGCGATTCGACGGCCCCGAGGGCGCCCATGAACGTGTCGATCCCGGGCGGATCGTGGGCGGCCATCGACCCCGGGCCAAGAAGGCCGGCGACGAGCAGTGCGGCGAGTAGGGCAACACGAGCCGCTCCAGGGCGGCGCGCCTCTGGCAATGAGGTTCCTTTTGGCCCCGGAGCGGTGCGGTGAGCACGACCGATCGCCGGGAGCCGACAGGATACGAGACGGACCGACCTGTCGGCAAGGCGTGCGGAGCAGAGCGGTTCTTGCGCGACGTCTCCCGGCGTGGGCCGGAGGAGGCGACCCGCCTACGCGGCGCCGTCGATCGAGGCGAGGAACGCGGCCGTGCGGTCGAGCGCGTCGTCGAAGACCGGCCGCAGGGTATGCCCGAGCCGCGGATAGGTCACCAGGTCCGCGGCGGCCAGCCGATCGACGGCGCGGCGCAGGAGGTCGATCCTGGCGAATGGGTCGGCCTCGCCCGACAGCAGCAGGACCGGACAGCGGATCGCCGGCCAGTGCGCGACGCGCGTCTCGCCGTCGGGTGTCCCCGGTCGGTGCAGCGGATAGCTGAAGAGCACGAGCGCACGCGGCTCGGGGGCACCGTCGACGGTCGGTTGTGCCGCAAGCAGGCTCGCCACCCGCCCACCGTACGACTGGCCACCCAGGGCCGTGTCGCCGTCCGCCGGGACGTGGCCGCGAAACGCGTCGATCGCATCCTCGGCGCGACGGACCGGCAGGTCGATCGCGAGCGCCTCGATGCCGCGCCGTCGCAGGCCCTCGACGTAGTGACCCATCGACGCCGCGTTGCCGCTCGCGCCGTGGCCGAGCACGATCCGGATCGCCATGACCGTAGGGTAGCGTCGATGCGGACGCGGGCCGGGGTCGCGCAGCCCGGGTCGCGCGGCCGGGATCGCGCGGCCGGGGTCGCCCGGCTATCCTCCGAGCCTGATGGCGACCGATGACGCGCTCGCGCGGTGCTGGTGGGCCGGCGGGGAGACGCCGGGCGACGAACTCATGGCGAGGTACCACGACTCGGAGTGGGGCGTACCCGTCGCTGACGAGGTCGAGCTCTTCGAGCGGCTGATCCTCGAGTGCTTCCAGGCCGGGCTGTCCTGGTCGACGATCCTGCGCAAGCGCGACGGTTTCCGGACCGCCTTCCGCGGATTCGATCCCGGTGTCGTGGCGCGCTTCAGCGACGATGATCGGGCGCGCCTGCTGGGTGACGGATCGATCGTCCGAAATCGGGCGAAGATCGACGCCGCCATCGGCAATGCGGTCGCATTCCTGGCCACGACCGCCGAGTTCGGCTCGTTCAGCGGGTACCTGGCCTCGATGGTTCCAGCGCCGCCGACCCGACTCGCCGCAGGCGTCACCCTGGCCGACCTGCCCGCGACGACGCCGTCATCGGATGCCCTGTCGCGCGACCTCAAGGCACGCGGCTTCAAGTTCGTCGGGTCGACGATCGTCTACGCGTTCATGCAGAGCGTGGGCCTGGTCGACGATCACCTGCCGGGCTGCTTCCGCTACGCGGGCTGACCGACCAGCCGGTCCTCAGAGTTCGCGCCGACGGAGCGAAACAACGGCGAGGGCGACCACCCCGGCGACCCAGGCCACCGACCACGCGAGGAACACCTCCGGCGGCGCATCCTCGGCGAAGAACGGGTTCGCCGCGGCCCCGGGGCTGCCACCGACGCCGGCGACGACGATGGCCGGCTCGAGGCCGTGAACGACGCCGCGCCACAGGCCGTCGGACGGAAGGAGGAAGCGGCTGAGGTCGGCGGCCGACGCGAGGGGTGCGGCATCGAGCGCTCGCGCAACGCCGCCCATGACGCCGCCCATCCAGGCCAGGCCGTACGCGACGACCGCAATCGCTCCGCCGGCGACCGACGCGAAGCGGGTACTCAGGAGCAGGGTCAGCGTCAGGAGAACGATCGCCTGGGCGGCGAGGTACAGCACGGCGACGAACGGATTCGGGGGCGTGTAGCCGGACAGGGCGCCCACGACGGCGATGGCCAGCAGGCCGGACGCGGCCGCGTACCCGGCGATGACCAGCGACAGGCCGAGCCAGCGCCCGAGCACGAGGTCGGCGCGACGAATCGGTCGAGCCAGAAGGGCCAGCGCCACGCCCGACTCGAGGTCGGCGGCGATCGCCGGTGAGCCGAGAAACGCCGCCGTCATCGCGAGGACGAAACTGAACATGAACGCGATGAAGATGAGCACCTGGGACACGCCGAGCTGGATCGTCACCTCCTCGGTCCCCGACTCGCGGGCAAGGGCCACCAGGGCGGAGACGCCCCAGCCGACCAGCGCCACGCTGACCAGCGACAGCCCGATGAGCACCCAGAGCAGGCGCCGCCGGAGCGCCTCGCGGACGGTGAGACGGGCCAGGACGATCATCGCCAGTGGACCGTGGTCGGTGCGGCTTGTTCGCTGCCGGCCGGGACGGGCGCACCCGCCGCCGCCGGCTCCGCTCCGCTGCCGGCTGCCGTGGCAGCGCCCACGAGACCGCGGAACCGATCCTCGAGCGAGATTCGGCCGACGTCGACCCCGTGGACCCGCCCGCCGGCCCCGACGATCGCGGCTACAAGGTCCGGCACGCGGTCGGGGTCGATCGGGCGGATCGTCAACCATTCGCCGACGTGGGTCGCCGCGCCGAAGGGTGCCATCGCGGCCCGAGCCTGCTCGTCGAGGTTCGTCACGCGGACGCGAACCTCGGGTTCACCGAGGAGCTCATCGAGGCCGCCGACGGCGAGGACCCTGCCGTGATCGATGATCGCCACGCGGTCGCAGATCTGTTCCACCTCGGACAGGAGGTGCGAGTTCAGGAAGACCGAGGTTCCCCGCGCGCGAACCGTCCGGATGATCTCGCGGACGTCGATCCGGCCGAGCGGGTCGAGGGCCGACGTGGGTTCGTCGAGAAACACGATCGACGGATCGCCGAGGAGCGCCACGCCGAGGCCGAGCCGCTGCTGCATGCCCTTCGAATAGCCGCCGACGAGATCGTCGCCGCGATCGGACAGTCCGACCAGCCCGAGCGTGTCATCGATGGCCCTGGCGCGGGCGGCGCCGCCGGCCATCCCGAGCAGGTCCGCGTGCAGCGTGAGGACCTCGCGGGCGCGCAGCCAGGGTTGATACCGAAACAGCTCGGGCAGGTAGCCGATCCGGCGACGGGCCTCGCGATCGCCGAGTGGACGTCCCAGCACGGTGCCCCCGCCGCCGCTGGGGCGGGCCAGGCCGAGCAGGAGCTTGACCGCCGTGGTCTTGCCGGCCCCGTTCGGCCCGAGGAACCCGAACGCCTCGCCGTGGCCGACGTCCATCGTGAGGTCGCGCAGGGCCTCCGTGCGCCCATAGCGCTTGCGCAGCCCGCTCGTGGCAATCACGGGAACCGTCGTGCTCATGCGGAGAGCCGTCGTTGTGACAGCAGAGCTGTCACGGCCACGCCCGATGCTCGGGCCACGACCGATCCGGTCGATGCCGCTGGAGACCCACCGATGATCACGATCGAATGCCCCTGGTGCCGCGAAACCGTCGCCACGCTGACGGACGGCGCTGACGGACGGTTCATGTGCCCGCAGTGTGCCGTGTCCGAGCCGATGATGCCGGACCCGCCCGAGTCCCTGCCTGCCGCCGCCTGACCCGCGTCTCCTCAAGAGCTGGCGACGCTTCCGCGCTTGACCGCGAGCGGCGATACTGGGCGCGCCCACTGGTGCGTCACGCGCCGTCAACGTCGCAAGGTTCAACGAGGGAGACAGGATGGACACGCGGAAGCTGCTTGCCGAGGCCGTCGGTACCTTCATTCTGGTCGGGGTGGGATCGATGTCGATCCTGGCGGCGACGATCTCGCAGGTCCCGGTCCTGCTCATTGCCCCGTTTGGGTTCGGGCTCGGCCTGCTTGCGGCGATCGCCGTCGCCGGCCATGCGTCGGGTGGGCACTTCAACCCGGCCGTCACGCTCGGCGCCTTCCTCGACCGGCGCATCGAACCCGGTGAGGCGGTCGGATACGTCGTTGCCCAGCTGGTCGGCGCCGTGGCCGCGTCCGGGCTCATTCTCGGCGCGGTCAGCCAGGAGGCCGTCGGCGCGACCCGCACCGTCCCGGGAGGCACGGACATCCTGGCGTTCATCGCCGAGGTCCTGCTCACCGCGGTGTTCCTCGCGGTGATCCTCACCACCACCAAGCGCAACGGCGGCCAGGCGGGCTTCATCATCCCGCTCACCCTCGTCGTGATCCACTTTGCCGGCATCCCGTTCAGCGGGGCCTCGGTCAATCCGGCCCGCTCCCTCGCACCGGCCCTGGTCGGGGCCGATCTGAGTTCGATCTGGATCTACCTCACCGCGCCGTTCCTCGGGGCGATCATCGGCTGGATCGTCTACCGCGCGCTCGACGGCGAACCGCCGACGGACGTGGCGGCCAGCGAAGACAACACGATGGACGAGGAGTCCGCCGACGACCTGGTCGATGCGGCGGAGGAAATCGCGAGCTGACCTGACCGTCGGACGGCAGTCGGGGCCTCAACCGCCGGTGCCGGCCGATACCGGCGGCGGTTCACTCGCCGGCGCGGACGCGGGCGCCGTCGAGGCGGGTGCCGTCGAGGCGGCGGCCATGATCGGCAGGCTCCGACCGCCCTCGACCAGCCAGCAGGCCGCTTCCTGTCCACCTCCGATATCGAACAGGGGCGGCTCCTCGACCTTGCATCGGTCGAAGGCCAACGGACAGCGTGGATGAAACCGGCAGCCCGACGGGATATGCGCCGCGTCGGGGGTCTCACCGACCAGGATCATCCGCGTGGCACGCTCGCCCGGTGTCGGCGGATCCGGTGTGGGGGACACGCTGACCAGCGCCTTCGTGTACGGGTTGTGGGGGTCGCGGATGACCCGCTCGGCGGGGCCGATCTCCATGATCTTGCCCAGGTACATCACCGCGATCCGGTCCGCCAGGACCCAGGCCAGCGACAGATCGTGGGTGATGAACAGGTAGGTCAGGCCGCGTTCACCGCGCAGGTCCAGCATGAGCCGCAGGAGTTCGGTGCGGATCGATACATCGAGCATGCTGACCGGCTCGTCCGCGATGACGAGCTCCGGGTCCATCACGAGCGCGCCGGCGATGACGACCCTCTGACGCTGGCCGCCGGAGAGCTCGTGCGGGAAGCGCCGGGCAAAGTCCTGGGCGGGACGCAGGCCTGCCGCCTCGAGCGCCGCATGGACCTTGACGGTTCGCTCGGCGGCCGATCCGCCGAGCCCGTTGACGACGAGCGGCTCGGCCACGAAGTCGTGGATCGATTGCTTTGGATCGAGCGTTTCGTACGGGTCCTGGAAGATGATCTGGACCCGCCGCCGATAGTCGCGGAGCTTGCGCTGACCCCACCATTCGCTGACATCCTCGCCGTCGACGACGATCCGTCCGCCGGTCTGGCGGGTGAGCTTCACGAGCACCCGACCCGTGGTGGTCTTGCCGCTGCCCGACTCGCCGACCAGGCCGAGAACCTCGCCGCGGCGGATGGTGAGGTCGATTCCGTCGACCGCCCGGACGACGCCGTGCGCTCGCCGAAGCAGCGTGTCCAGGAAACCGTGACGGATCGGAAAGTGGACCTCGAGACCCTCGAGTCGGACCAGTTCGTCGTCGGCGGTCGGGTTCGCGCCGGAGGTCGTCATGGCGGTGTTCCATTCGCGTCGGGTGGTGTCGTGATCGGGACACCGTCGCTGCCCTGTGGGTAGAGGTGGCACGCCACCCGAACGCCGTCCCCGAACGTCACCTCGGGCGGGACGTCGGTCCGGCAGACATCCATGGCGAACTGGCAGCGCGGCGCAAACCGGCAGCCCGGCGGCGGATCGCGGAGATCGGGCGGCGACCCCGGGATCACTTCGAGCGTCCGCCGGTCGGCGTGGATATTGGGGAACGCCGCGAGAAGCTTCTGCGTGTACGGGTGCTTCGGCCGCGCGAAGACCTCCCCGACCGGGCCCTCCTCGGCGACCCGGCCCGCATACATGACCATCACCCGATCGCACGTCTCGGCGATGACCGACAGGTCGTGGGTGATGAGGATCAGGGACAGCCCCAGATCGCGGCGAAGCCGTTCCAGGAGCTCGAGAATCTGCGCCTGGACCATGACATCGAGGGCGGTTGTCGGTTCGTCACCGATGACGATGGCCGGGTCGCAGGCGAGGGCCATGGCAATCATCGCCCGCTGACGCATCCCCCCGGACAGTTCGTGCGGGAAGGCGTCGGCCCGCTTGCGCGGGATGCCGACAAGCTCCAGGAGCTCGCCGGCTCGTTGCAGGGCGGCTTTCCGATCGAGACCGAGTCGCTCGATGATCGGCTCGGCGATCTGGTCGCCCACCGTGTTCACCGGGTTGAGGGCATTCATCGCCCCCTGGAAGACGATCGAGATCTCCCGCCAGCGGTAGCGCCGCAGGGCGTTTGGGCTCTTCTCGACGAGGTCGATCCCGTAGAGCCTGACCGAGCCCTCCTCGATCCGCGCGTTGGGCGGCAACAGGCGAACGAGCGACAGCGCCGTCGTGGTCTTGCCGCAGCCGGATTCGCCGGCGATCCCCAGCGCCTCGCCCTGCTCGAGTCGGAAGCTCACCCCGTCGACCGCCCGGACGGTTGCGCCGTCGAGGGAGAAGTAGGTCCGCAGGTCCGTCACCTCCAGCAGGGGCGCACCCGGAACGGCCTGCCTGGGTAGCTCCCGGTCTCGCACCGCGGTCATCGGCGGCCTCCCCGGCGCGGGTTCAGCAGGTCGTCCAGGGCGCTCCCGAACAGCGTGAACGCGAACACGACGAGGATGATCCCGAGACCCGGTGGGACGAAATACCACCACGCCCCAAGTCCGGGGGCTCCCACCGAGCGCGCGGCCTCGAGGAGCTGGCCCCACGACGGCTGGAACGGATCGCCGAGTCCCACGAACGAGAGGGTCGTCTCGGTGAGCACGGCCCCCGCGAACACCAGGACCGCGTTGGCAACGATCAGGTTGATGACGTTGGGCAGGATGTGGACGCGCATGATGTACCCCGGACCGGCGCCGACGACCCGGGCCCGGTCGACGAACGCGCGCTCCTTGATCGACAACGTCTGCGACCGGATGATCCGGGCGGTCGACGACCAGCTCGTGATCCCGATCACGACGACGATGACGATGAGGGTCATCCGGATCCCGAAGACCTCGGTGGTGGCCGAGCCGACGACGTCGCGAATGATCGGCGTGAGGATCAGCGCGAGGACGAACGTCGGGATGACCAGGAAGAAGTCCGTGATCCGCATGAGGACGGCATCGATCCGTCCGCCGACGAACCCGCTCACGATCCCGACGAGGACGCCGATCGCCACGGTCACGACGGTGGCCAGCAGCCCGATCGTCATCGAGATCCGCGCGCCGTGGACCGTGAGGTTGACGATGTCGCGACCCAGTTCGTCGGTGCCCAGCGGGAATCCGTCGATCGGGGGGCTCAGCCGCGGACCGATCGACGTGACCGCGGTCTGCAGCGGACCCACGAGCACCTCGGGAATCGCCGCGAGGATCGCAAAGAACGTCAGGATGGCCAGGCCGACCATCCCCTCCCGGCGCCGGCTGAACCTGCGGACGAAGTCGCCGGCTCCGCTGCTGCGCCGGCCTCGTGTGGCGCCGGCCACGGGACCCGGTGTGGCCGTCACGTGCGCACCCGCGGATCAAGCACGCCGTAGACGAGGTCGGCGACCAGGTTGGCCAGGACGACGGCCACGCTCAGCAGCAGGAACACGCCCTGGAGGACGGGGTAGTCGCGCGCGGTCAGGGCCTGCACGGTCAACGTCCCGAGCCCGGGCCAGTTGAAGACGACCTCGACCGTGATCGCTCCCGCGATGACATACCCAAGGTTGATGGCGATCAGGGTCACCGTCGGCAGGAGAGCATTGGGGAGGGCGTGGTGACGCAGGATCCGGCCCTCGCTGAGACCCATGGCACGCGCCGTGTTGACGTAATCCTCGGACAGCGTCTCGATGATCGAGGAGCGCATCACGATCGCGTACTGGCCCACGAGCCCCAGCGAGACGGTCGCCAGCGGCAAGACCAGGTGCGCACCGAGGTCGGCCAGGAATTCGAACGGGCTGCCGTACACGCGGCCGGCCGTGAGCATGCCGAAGGTGGGCAGCCACTTGATTGACGACGCGAAGACAAGCAGGAATCCCATGCCCAGCAGGAAGTACGGCGTCGAGTACAGGATCAGCGACACGCTGTTGCCCAGGTAGTCGATGGGGCCGCCGCGTCTCCACCCGCTGTAGGCGCCCAGGGCAAGGCCGAGGGCGATGGCGACCATCTCCCCGAGGCCGAACAGCAGAATCGTCGGCCAGATCCGCTGGGCCAGGACATCCACGACCGTCTGGCCGCGGGCAATGAAGGAGTACCCGAGGTCGCCGGTGAGCGTCGACGTGATGTACGCGACGAGTTGATCCGGGAACACCGGATCGTTCAGCCCCCAGCGCTCGCGAAGCGCCTCGATCCGCTCGGGCGTGACGTTCGGGGTTCCGCGCAGGATGACCCGCTCCGGCGACCCCGGCATGAGCCGGAAGAGGACGAAGTTGATGAGGATGATGGCGACGATCGTGATCGCCGCCTGGCCCAGCCGACGTGCGACGAAGGAGCCGCCCACGTCAGGCGTGATGCAGATGGGGCCGCCTCACGGCGACCCCATCAGGTGTTCGACCCTTGCGGGCCGGGGTCATTCCTCTTCGGAAGCGGCGGTTGCGCTGCGCCGACGCATGACCAGCAGGCCGCCGGCAATGACCACGACGAGCGCCGCGATGCCGAGGATCAACGGCGTGGAATCGGAGCCCGTGGAACCTCCGTCCGGGCCGCCCGGGGCGGCACTTGGGCCGGCGGTCGCGCCGGGTTCCTGGGTTGGAGCCGGAACCGCCGACAGGTCGGTCAGGTGCGTGTACCCGATGGAGCCGTACCCGAAGAGTGGCGTTCCGCCGTCGCTCGGCTGATTGGTCCACCCACCGAAACGGTCCGTGCGGTAGGCATGAAGCTCGGCGTCGTAGTACAGGATGATGTAGGGCGCCTCGTCGTAGGTGAGGTTCTGCATCTCCTTGATCTGGGCGAAGCGCGTGGCCTCGTCAGACTCGGCGCGCTGGAGCAGGAAGAGCTCGTCGTAGCGCGGGTTGTCGTAGAAGCTGTCGCTGAAGCTGCCGATCTCCTCGCCCCGCAGGACGTTGAGCAGGGAGGTCGGATCGGGGTCGCCCACCCATCCCCACAGCTCGATATCGAAGTTGGCGAGTCCGCCGCCCTCGGGCGGCAGAAGATCGTCGAGGAGCTTGCCTTCTTCCGTGACGAACGCGTCGACGCCGACCCCGAGCTCGGACCACCACTCCTTGATGAACTGCGCGTCGGTGGCATGCTCCGCCTCGGAGTCCGGCCAGGTGACCCGAAGCGTGATGACCTTGCCTTCCTTGTCGAGACGATTGCCGCTCGCGTCGCGCGGATATCCGGCCGCGTCCAGGCGCCGATTGGCTTCGGCGATGTCGAAGCTTCGGGGGTTGTCGGGCGGTGAGTGCCAGCGGGTGTGGAAGGGAGGCACGATCGTGGTGCCCGGCTCGCCGAACCCACCGAGCGTCACATCGACAAGCTTCTGCTGATCGATCGCCCAGGCCAGCGCGTCGCGGAACTTGGGATCCTGGAGGGCCGTGGTGGACGCCCCGCCGCCCTCGATCGGGCCGCGGTTGTACGTGTTGAATGCGATCTCCGAAAACCCGTTGGAGATCCCCTCGACCACCTGGATGTTCGGGTCACCCTGGAGCGCCGTGAACTGGTCGGGCTGGATTCCGCGGACGTAGTCGATCTCGCCGCTCTTGAGCGCCTGGACCGCGGTGTCCATGGCCTGGAACGTCTGGACGACGACCTGGTCGGCAGCACCCTGCTTGCCCCAGTAGTTGGGGTTGCGGGTGAACGTGATGTGGTCGCCCGGCTGCCACTCCGTGGCCTGGTACGGGCCGGTGCCGACGACCGGCGGCTCGTTCAGGAACGGCGTGGAGCCCTCGGCACTGCCGATCTCATCGAGCGTGTGCGATTCCCAGATGTGCCTGGGAAGGATCGGCACGTAGGCGTTGAGGAGCAGCGTATTGGCGAATTCGGTCTCGACCACGAGCGTCGATGCATCCGGGGCGCTCACGGACTTGATCCCGGCGTTCGTGAGATAGCCCTCGAGGTAGCCGGCGCCCAGGTAGTAGCCGTCCTCCGACGCATCGCTCTTGGCGGTCGCATCGATGACGAGCTGGTAGGTGTAGAGGGCGTCGGCCGAGGTTGCCGGCGTCCCGTCCGACCACTTCATCCCGTCCCGGATGTGGAACGTCCACGTCAACCCATCGTCGGAGGCTGACCACGAATCGGCGAATCCCGGGGCCGGTTCCAGGTCCTGGCCGAAATTGAGGAGCAGGTCGTAGTTCAGGGTGAAGATCTCGAAGTCGACGACCAGGATCGAGCTGAACGGGTTCAGGACCTGGAGGTCCTGGTCCGTGCCGGTCTTCAGGATCAGGTGGTTGCTGGCCGTTGCCAGGCGGGCAACCGGCAGGACGGCCGTCAGCACAAGTCCGAGGGCAACCAGAACCCTGGCCGCCCGCGTGCGGATCGGTGAACGCATGCTTGGTCCTCCTCGAGATGTTCCGCCCAGTACGGACCGCGCCGCCCACGGACGTCCTCCACCCGGCACTCCGGGGACTCTTACACCCATCGAGCGTGCGGCGCAACCCGCGGGCGCATATGGCGCACCTCGGGCCGGCCGGCGAGCGTCCGCGATCATTCGGCCGAGGTCACGACCTCTTCGACCTCGAGGGTGCCGGCGCCGGCATCCAGCGTTGCCAGAGCACCGAACGGCACCGTGGCATGGTGCTTCCCGTGGCCGATGGGCAAGCCGACAAGCACCGGGATTCCCAGCGGCTGAAGCAACTCCTCGAGAACGTCCTCGATCGACAGGGAGCGGGTGTACTCGGACGGTCTCTGCTGGATATGCGGCAGCACGATGCCGGCCGCCTGCTCGAGGATTCCCGCGTTCCGGAGATGGGTGAGCGAACCGTCAAGCAGTTCCGGCTCGACCGGGATGTCCTCGAGGACCAGGATCCGGTCACGGGCGTCGATCTGGATCCGCGTCCCGATCGTCGAGGCCACGAGGCCCACGCACCCGCCGGTGAGGCGGCCGGTGGCGCGCCCGGGCGCGAGCGTCCGCACGTACGGATCGTCCGGGTCGCGCGGGATCGGTCCGTACGGTTCGTCGCTGAACAGGGCCCGCTGCAGGGTCGCCTTCGAGAAGGCGGACGTCTCCGGGTCGCCGACGCCGGACGCCCCGTTCGAATAGAACGAGATCCCCCCGCTCCAGCGCTGCCGTGCGAGATGGATCGTGGTCAGGTCGCTGTAGCCGCAGAAGGCGCTTCGGCTCGTCGCGAACACGCGCTCGTCGAGGAGGGGGATCAGGCGCGGGGTGCCGTAGCCGCCCTGGAACCCGAAGACGGCCCGGATGGCGGGGTCCGCCAGGGCGGCATGAAGGTCCGCCGCACGATCGACGTCGTGGCCGGCGAGATACCCATGACGGTCGCCGATGTGTGCGCCGAGGCGCACCCGGAGCCCCCACCCTTCCAGCCCGCCGACCGCGCGTTCGAGCTCGCTCCGATTCGCCCACGGACTCGCCGGGGCCACGATCGCCACGGTGTCCCCGGCACGCAGCCGGGGCGGCTTCGGAACGGGGTCGCGCGGGTCTGTCATGGTCAGACCATATAGCTCGTGGCGGGGTCACGTTCGAGGAGAATGGGCCGGTCGATCCGGAACCGCTCGAGGTCGGGGTCCGATGGGCTCGACCCGTCGGCGATCCGTTCCGCCAGGATCCGCCCGAACAGCGACGCGAACTTGAACCCGTGGGCCGCTCCCAGGGCGACGTGGACGCGGGGCTCGTCGGGCAGCCGATCCAGGACGAAGTCGCGGTCCGGGGTCAGGGTGTAGAGGCACGTCTTGGTGAGCAGCGGCTGCCCGGCCATCGTGGGGAGCCGGCGCTCCACGAAGGACATCGCCCGTTCAAACGCGGCGTCGTCCCGATCGAAATCCCTCGTGTCCGGATCCACGAGCTCGCCGCCGACGTCCTGGGCGACCTTCGGCCCGGGTTCGCCGTACGTCGGGAACCCGTAGTAGCACGGGTCGTCCATCCAGATCCAGATCGGGAAGCGATCGGGGCTGAAGGCCGCGGGATCCGGCGACGCGACATAGGTGACCTGCTCCTTCGTGACGGCCAGTGGCAGCTGTCGATCGAAGGCACGGAGGAGCGGGTTCGTCCACGCGTCGGCCGCGATCACCACATGGCCGGTCTCGATCCGATCACCGGCCTCGGTCTCGATCTCGATGTCCCGGCCCGACCCGCGCAGGGCGACGACCCGGGTCCGATCACGCAGTGTGGCGCCGTTGGCCACGGCCTGCCGCTGGTGCGCCGCATTGCCGCGGTTCGGATCCGCCAACCCGGACTCGGCCTGGTGGACGACGATCGTGTCGTCGTCGAGCCGCCACTGGGGCCACCGACGCATCGCGTCGGCGGCGTCCAGGCGTTCGAACGAGACACCCTCGGCAGCCATGCTCTCGGCATAGTCCGCCTCGGGGATGGCGCCACCGGCCGGAAAGAGGTCGAGTCCGCCGGTTCTCGTCACGATCTGCACGCCGGCCTCGCCCTCGACGATCCCCCACGATTCGTAGGCGCGGCGAGCCAGCCGAACGTAGTCGGGTCGGTGGTACGACAGCCGGATGATCCGCGAATGGTCCTGCGACGCACCGCGGACGTGGCCCAGCTCGAACTGCTCGAGACCGAGGACGCGGTCGCGAAATCGTCTCGACAGCCAGTACGTCGCCGCGGACCCGAAGCCGCCGAGGCCGATGACGACAACGTCCCAGTCCCGGATCATTCGACCCCCGCTCGCTCCAGCGCGACCCGCTGGATGGCCATGATCGAGAGTGCGTCGGTGATCCGCCCGTCGAGGGTCATCGCCAGCGCCTCGCCGAACGGGACCCACGAAACGGACAGCTCCTCGGTCCCCTCGGGATCGGCCTCGCCGTGTGACAGGTCGGTCGCCAGGTAGATGATCGCCGTCTCGTCCGTGACGGAGTTGGAGAGGTCGGGGCGCGCAAGCTCCCGCCACGAGCCGGCCATCACGCCGGTCTCCTCGCGGAGCTCCCGGCGTGCGCCGTCGATGGGCGTTTCGCCGTGCGGCGAGCCGCCCTCGGGGATCTCGAGCGAGCGGCGACCCAGCGTGTACCGATCCTGTTCGACCAGGATCACCCGGTCCTCATCGTCGATGGCGACTACGCCGACGGCCACGTTGGCGAAGTGCACGACACCGTAGATCCCGGCCTCGCCATCCGGTCGCGTCACCTCGTCGTGATAGACCGTGATCCAGGCGTTCTTGTACGCCACCCGGCGCGACGTTCGTTGCCAACCCGGCGTGCTGCGTTCCACGTCCGTCTCGTCGACCACGCCGCCCATCGTAGCGGCCCGTCCCGCCGCCCGGTCCGCGTGGATGGTGGGGTGAGCTCGGGTCCTACACTCGGTCGAATGTCCGCAGAGCGTGCCCCGAGCCCGGCTTCCGACCCGACCCACGGGGTGGCCGTTCGTCGCGATCTTCGTGTCCCGGTTCGTGACGGCCTGGAGCTGTCGGCGAACCTGTGGCTCCCGGTCGGCGCCGTTGATGACGCAGCCGAGACCGCCGCCGGCGTTCCGGTCATCCTCGAGATGATCCCGTACCGAAAGGACGACTGGCGCGCGTCGGGCGACGCCGGCCGCGGGACGTGGTGGGCCGCGCGCGGCTACGCCTTCTGCCGGCTCGACATCCGCGGCACGGGCTCGTCTCCCGGCATCGCCCGCGACGAGTACACCGCCGAAGAGACCACCGACGGCTACGACGCGGTCGAGTGGCTCGCGGCCCAACCATGGTGCAACGGCAACGTGGCGATGTGGGGCATCAGCTACGGCGGCTTCACCGCGATCCAGGTCGCGATGCTCCGTCCGCCGCACCTCCGGGCGATCGTGCCGATGTACGCCACGGACGACCGCTACACGGACGACGTCCACTACGTCGGCGGCGCTGTCACCGCCTCGGAGTTGAGCCAGTACGCGGTGAGCATGGTCGGGATGAACGCGCTGCCGCCGCGGCCTTCGTACCGCGGCGAGCGCTGGCTCGACGAGTGGCGCGAGCGCCTCGAGCTGACTCCCGTGTGGCTCATCGAGTGGCTGCGCCGGCAGGCCGACGGGCCGTACTGGCGGCAGGGATCGCTGGCCCCCGACTACGACGCCATCGAGGTGCCGATCCTCCTGTTCGCCGGCTGGATGGACGGGTACGTGAACCCGGCCCTCCGGATGCTCGAGCGGTGCACCGCCCCGCGCCGGGCGATCGTCGGCAACTGGGTCCACAGCTTCCCCGACGACGCGTACCCCGGCCCCAACATGGACTGGCTCCACGAGATGCTCCGGTTCCTGGATCACTGGCTGAAGGGGGTTCCGAACGGCGTGCCGGACGACGCACCCCTGGCCTGGTTCCGTCGCGAGTGGGCAGCACCCGAGCCGTTCCCGGCATCCTGGCCCGGGGCCTGGCAGACGGCCGATGCGTTTCCGATCGCCGGGACCCACCTGCGCACGTTCTTCCTGGACGCCGGGTCCGAACCGCTCCGCGGCCGGCTCGTCGACACGCCGCCCAGCGGCGCCGGGATCGACATCCTTCGCCACCGGGCGACGCATGGGACCTGGGCGTCACTCTCATGGGGTGCGGGATCAGCTCCCAACGGGCTGTGGACGGATCCGCGAGCCGAGGATGGCCTCGTCCCGGCCTACACCTCCGATCCCCTGGACGAGCCGCTCGACATCTGCGGCTTTCCGACCGCCGTGCTTGCCTGGCGATCGCCGGTCACGGTCGCCACGGCCGTGGTTCGGTTGCTCGACGTGGCTCCCGACGGAACGCCGACGCAGGTGACCGCCGGCGTCCTGAACCTGACGCACCGGAACGGGCACCACGATCCGCGACCGCTGGAGCCCGGGGCGACTGCGGTCGTGGAGATCCCGATGCGGGCAGCCGGCTATCGGTTCCGCGCGGGACATCGTGTCCGACTGACAGTCGCGTCCGCCTACTGGCCGGTGATCTGGCCGTCGCCGGATCCGGCCGACCACGAGCTCCTCCGCGGCGGGGCGCGTGGCGCAGGCTCCGACGCGTCCGTCGCGCGCCTCGTCCTGCCGGTGGTGCCCTCGGTCGACACGGCGGATCCGGGATTCAAGACGACTCGGCTCGATCTTCCCGACGTTGGCGCCGGTTCGGAGGATCCCCCGACGTGGCGGGTGAGCCAGGATGTCATCGCGGGAACCACGACCGTGCGCATCTTCGACGGCGGGGAGTCGATCGCACCGGACGGGACGACGCTCTATTCCTCCGAGGCGCACGACCTGACGGCGTCGGACCAGGATCCGGCCCACGCGACGATGGCGAGCGAGGTCGTCTATCGACTACGCCAGGACGGACATGCCGTCGACGTCCTCGTCACCGGGCGCACTTCGTCGGACCGAGCGGCGTTCCGAATCGAAGGAACCCTGCACGTGACGCTCGACGGCGATTCCTTCTTCGAGCGCACCTGGGACGAGTCGCTCCCCCGTCGCCTGGTCTGACGCTGTTCAACGAGGCCCGACGAGGATCGCGATCGCGAATCCCGCGATGACGACACTGCCGAGCGCACCGAGGACGGTCCGGAAGCCGGGCGGCAAGCGGCGATGTGCCACGGCTCCGACGAGCGCCAGCACCGTCTGCCACGAGAAGGAGGCCAGGAATGCGCCGCTCACGAAGGCGACGCGGGACGCCGGGTCGGCGCCGATCTGAGGCAGGCCCAGGATCAGCGCGGCGAAGTAGATCACCGTCTGCGGGTTGAGCAGGGTCAGGCCGGTGAACCGAACGTAGATGGTCCACCCGCGGGTGGATGGATCGAGGGCCGCCGACGGGCGGCTCCGGTCCCGGATCAAGCTCAGGATTCCACGGCCGGCAATGCCCAGCAGCACGAGCCCGGCGATCAACCGGAGCGGCGTCTCGATCGGCGCGAGAGCCGCCGACACCGCAACGCCGGCCACCATCGCGAGGGCCGCATACAGGCCGTCGGCCGTGGCCGCACCGGCCCCGGCCGCGAAACCGGCCCGGAACCCTCGGCGCAGCCCCTGTTCCACGATGAGGACGGCGATGGCCCCGACCGGGATCGCAATGGCGTAACCGGCCACGACCCCGGCCAGGAACGAGCCGCCCATGGCAGCGGCCATCACCGCACGTTATCGCGGGATCGTGCCGAGTGCCGCCGCGGCCAGGAGCCCGGTGGCAATCGCCGCCGACACACTGGCCAGCGTGCCCAGCAGGTAGTACTCGGCGAAGTCGCGATCGTCGAGTTGCTTGAACCTGGCGATCGTCTTGGCCGCGATGACGAACCCGATCGCGACCTGGTTGTTGGTCAGGATGAACGTCACGATGAGGAGCCGCTCCAGCACGCCGATGGTCGCCCCGACCCGCTCCGGCGAGGGCGGGCGCGTCACGAGGGTCGTCGAGACGGAGCGGGGTGGTGGGACGTCCGACCCCGGCATCCGCGGCGGCGCCAGAGGCGGGGCGGCCACCGGTGGCGAATCGCCGCCGAGCTGGTGCGCTTCGGCCGGAATCCCCGACATCGACGCGGCGGTCTGGCGCGGGTGGACCAGGGCCTCGACGAAGAACGCCGCTCCCCGGATGTTGGCGATCGCCAGGGAGGACACGACGACCGCGCTGAGCACCACGGCATGCACGACCTCGCGATCCCACGCGCCGAGGAGCCCGTCGACCGCCTCACGCCAGCCCGCCGTCGGCGCGACGCCCGAGAGCCAGATCGCCCAGACCAGTCCGGCGATCGCCAGGTGAACCACCTGGTCCAGGACGAACAGGGCTGCCGGCACCGGGGTCCAGCCGGTTCCGAGGATCCCACTCACGGGACTCTCGTGCATCCGGCGAGCGACCCGGAGCGCACGGGCCTCGGCCCGCCGCGACAGAAGGATCTTGGAGCGGTCGACGATGACGTGGCTGACGCCGGTCACGAGGAGCACGGATGCGCCGGGCACGCCGAATGCCAGCGCGAACGGCACCAGCAGCGTCGCGACGACCGCGCCATGAGCAGCGAGCCCGTACCAGGCCCGGAACCCGGGGGCGGCCTTGGCGAACGCGATTCGATCGGTCTGGAACACGAAGTCGGCCAGCAGGTGAGCGAGGACCAGCCAGGCCACCGTCAGCGTCGGGTCGGCCATCACGACGGGCCGCCGCCCGCAGCCGCCACCCCGCGACCGAACAGCGTCCGAATCGCGGCCGCCAGGCGGACGATCTCGCGCAGTCGAGCCCGCCCGACGGCCACGGAGACGGTCGGCCGACTGATCCCGAGTCGGTCGGCGACGTCGGCCTGGCGCAGCCCCTCGACGACGATGCCGCGCACGATCTCCCGCTGTCGCTCGGTCAGGTCGGCGAGCAGGACGGCGAGGACGGGCCCGAGGTCGCTGAGAACCGCGTCGCTGGCGGGGTCGCCGCTGGCAAGCACGAGCCCATCGCGCTCGGCGCGAGCCTTCGTCACGGCGGCCCGAGCCTGGAGGAAGGCCGCCCCCGTTCGCTCCGTCGCCGGTCCGGCGCCGGGATTCACCGCCCCGGCCACGATGGCCCAGCGCATCGGGCGCGCTCCCGGGTCGAGGGCGGCGCGCAGGACGGCGAGGAGTGGATCGGCGCCCTCGTCGAGCAGCCCCTGGAGTTCGTCGCCCTGGGTGAACCCGAACTCGGCTTGCCGCGCCGGCCCGTAGACGGCATCCAGGTCGCCCGAGAGATGACGCAGCCACGCCGCGGATCCGACCGCATCGGCCCGCGAGTCGAGCACGTCGCCGAAGATCACGATCCCACGTCCGGAGTCGGCCATGCGCGCACGCTAGCGTTCGGAGAGGTTGACGTCAACGGCTACTGTCGAGTCAGGTAGACGGAAACGACGAACTGCGCGGATCAGGCGACGCCGGGCACAACACGCTTGAGCATGTCGGCAAGCTGTCGCCGGTGCGCCGTCGTCCGGAAGTCGAGGAGCGGGTGCGAATCGAGTGCGTGCTCCTCCGTACGCCCGTCGTGGCGCACGTACAACACCGGATAGATCGCTCCCGCTCCGTCCGCCTCGACCGTGAGAATCAGCGAGTCGCCGTCACCGTCGTCGAGCGCGTGGGTCAGCGGCAGGATCCCTTCGTCCCGCGGTCCGTCGGAGCCGAGCGACACGACGCGCGCGAGATACCCCTTCTGGTGCCACAGCTCGGGACCGCCGGTGGCCTCGTCGAGCAGGTAGTCGAGGAGATCTCGCGGCCGGATGGCCGGACGATCGCGGTCCATGCCGAAGTGACGCTCGCCCAGGTGCCGGGCGAGGATCCGGGCGTTGTACCGATGACCCTGGACCGCACCCGAGAAGGCCGGCATCCCGTGCTTCTTGAGACCCGCGGCGCCCTGGGTGATCGTGCCGGCGAAGTAGATCCCCGGGACCGTCGCACTCTCCCAGAACGCGGTCTGCGCCGGCAGCTTCGCCTGTCCGAACGTGGCCACGCCCAGCTCGGGCAGGTCGAGCAGCGGGCAGGTGAATCCGGTGGCGGAAATGACCTCGTCGGCTTCGAGCATGAGCGCCGACCCGTCGACGGTCTGGCGCAGGTCGACGTGGAACGCATTGCCCGAGCGGGTGATCCGTTCGATCGAGGCGTTGAGGATGTCCACGCCGAAGCCCAGGGCGCTGTCCTCGAACGGCTGGACGTAGCGGGCCCGCACGCCGTTGAGCGAGTTGACCACGACCGACAGCCTCGCCGGCGACGGTGACGCGAGCGTGATCCTGGCGGCCCATTGAAGCAACCCGGAGGCCAGCTCGAAGCCCGAGTTCTGCTTGCCGATGATGAAGACCCGCTTGCCGGCGTACGTCTCCGCGGACCGCGTGTCGGCGTAGTGGGCGGTCAGCTCGATGCCCGGCGTCGACGGACTCCACGGCTCGGCGACACCGACGGCGACGATCGCGATCCGGCAGCGGTATTCGCCGTCGGTCGTCTCGACCACGAACCGATCGCCGTCCGGTCCCGGTTCGCGGCGGGTCGCCGTCCAGCGGCAGCCGTAGCGGATCCGTGTCCCGGTCCGCTCGGTGAACGCGGTCAGGCTCTGCTCCATCTCGGGTCGCGAGGGGAAGTCCGACGTCCCGTCCATGTACTCGGCCTGGAGCGCCCGATGTTCGGGTCGCTCCGCGATCATGCTGTTCCAGTCCCACCGCTCGAACGCCCGGGTGGTGCGCTCCTCCGGCGCGTACGGCTTCGTCCACGACAGGAGTCGCTGGAAGAACGGCCAGCGACGGAACATCCCGCCCGGAGCCTCATCGGCGCTGATCGTCGCGTGATCGATCCCCAGCCGCTCCAGCTCGTAGCTCAGCTGGATCGCCCCGGGCCCGCTTCCCACCACGACGACGGGATAGTCGCCCGGCGGGAACGGTCGTTCGTCGGCGGCGCTCATCACCTCGTCCTCCGACGGGACGCGCGGCCTCTAGCTCCGTGCACGGTTCGCGCCGGTCAATCGACGCCCCAGCGCCTGAAGCATCCGGTACATCACCCGCGGATGGTCCAGCAGGAATGGCTCGACGGCCGGACCGGCGAGGACGAGACAGCGCATCGGCCGCAGGGCGACAATGTCCGCGACCGGTGGCTTCTGGAGCAGGATCGAGATCTCGCCGAAGAACTCGCCCCGCCCGAGAGTGTTGATCTGCCGACCATCGACGACCACCCCGACCTCGCCGTCGAGGATGACGTAGAACCCCGACCCGGTCAGGCCCTGGCGAAGGATTCGTTCACCGTCGGCGAAGAAGGCCTCGTCCATCCGACCGGCAACGCCCTGGAGCTGGGGGGCCGACAGGTCGGCAAAGAGGGTCATGCCGGCAAGCGATTCAACGATCTCGTCGCGGGTGGCCATCGCGGCTGAATCCTCCACGTCATGGTCGGGCTGGCTCGGGGGGCGGGCTCGCGTGCCAGTATGTCACCAGCGTCGACGCCGAGAGCCGCGTCTGACGCCGAGAACCCCGTCTGGCGCTCGTCAGCTCTGGTCCGGGACCACGACCCTGAAGCCTTCGCGTTGTGCGGCCTGCCCGAGTCGCTCGTCAAGGGTCACGACCTCGAGCGATGCGGGCTGACCCTCAGCGACCGTCAGGGCCGCTCCGAGCTGGATGGCGTCCGCCGCACGCAATCCGTGGACGCGGAGCAGACGGATGGCCGTCTGGCGGATCCGAGCGATCGGCTGGACTTCCTGCCACGCTTGCCCGAGTGCGTCGAGCCGCTCGAGGGCGTCGACCATGGACGGTCCGTCGAGGATCCCGTCCCGTTCCAATCGAGCGAGTGCGGAGACGCACTCCACATCGGTCGCCCACCAGACGACGAGATCGGGATCGCGCTCATACTCGGCCATCACCGCGACGCTCGATGACTCGGCAACGAGCATCGGGACGATCGCGGAACTGTCCCAGAACCTCACCGTCCCGAACGCCGCTCGTCGATGATGGCCCGGACCGCGCTCGTGCCGGTCGGCAGTCGTCGCGCCGGTCTGCGAAGTCGCTCGAGGGGCGAGGCCGCACCCCCGAGCCGGACGATCCCGGCCCGCTCCAGACGGCGCAGCCGGCCAGTCGGGTCGGGTGTCGTCGTGACGGGCTCCAGCCGGGCGACCACCAGACCACGGTCCGTGATGAGGATGCTCTCGCCGGCCCTGACCTGGTCGATGAGCGCGCTCAGACCGTTCTTGACCTCGGTGATCGTCGCAGTCTTCATCTGGCTAATCTAGCCATCGTGTGTTGGCCTGTCAAGCTCTTTCCTACCCGAGTAACCCGTCGGGCATGATGTCCGCCCGAGTTGACGCCGCTCCAGTGCCGGAGCAGCATGGTTGGATCGCAATCGAGGACACCACCAGATGACACTCACCCACGATGGACGGGCGGACCTCCTTGCCGCGTGTCCGCTGTTCGCCGGCGTCGGGCCCGAGGGACTGGCGACGCTGGCCGAGCGAGCCGCGGAAGTCGACTACCGACCCGGCGCGGTCATCGTCCGCAACGGCGAGATCGGCACCGGGTTCTTCGTGGTCGTCGAGGGCGGCGTGAACGTGATCCAGGACGGGAAGGTTGTCGCCCGCCTCGGGCCGGGCGAGTTCTTCGGCGAGCTCTCGGTGCTGGACCAGATGCCGCGCAACGCCCAGGTCGTGGCCGACCAGCCGACGCGATGCCTTGCTCTCGCGTCCTGGGAATTCGAGCGCGTCCTGCTCGACCAGCCGGAGCTCACGCTGGCGATCCTGCGGGGACTGGCTCGGCGCATGCGGGCCGTGGCGGAATCGCACCGCTCCTAGCCGAACCCATGTCCGCCATCGCCGATCCCGATCGTCCCGACTCGGGCGCAAGCAGCGCGCCGGCAGGGACCGCGACCTTCCTGTTCAGCGACATCGAGGGGTCGACGCGGCTCGAGGAGGAGCTCGGGTCGGCACGCTATGCCACCATCCGCGAGCGCCAGCGTGCAATCCTGCGCGCCGCCTTTGGGGCGTTCGGCGGCGTCGAGCACGGGACGGAGGGCGATTCGTTCTTCGTCGTGTTTCCGTCGGCTCGCGGCGCCGTCCAGGCCGCCGTTCGCGCCCAGCGCGACCTGGCCGCCGAAACGTGGCCCGACGGTGTGACGGTCCGGGTGCGCATGGGCATCGGGGCGGGCGAGGCAACGATGGCCGGCGGAAGCCTTGTCGGGATCGACATCAACCGTGCCGCGAGAATCGCGGCGATCGCCCACGGTGGCCAGGTCGTCCTGTCCGACACGGTGCGCGCGCTGATCAGCGGCGGTCTTCCCGACGACATCTCGCTTCGCGGACTCGGCGAGCATCGACTCAAGGACCTGCGCGCCGCCGAGCGGCTCACCCAGGTGGTCGCGGCGGGTCTCGACGAGGACTTCCCGCCGTTGCGAACCCTCGACGCGCGTCCCAACAACCTGCCCACCCAGCTGACGACGTTCGTCGGCCGCGACGGCGAGCTGGCCGAGGCACTCGACCTGTTGAGCCGCACGCGTCTGTTGACGCTGACCGGGCCGGGCGGCACCGGCAAGACGCGCCTGTCGCTCCAGGTTGCCGCGGCCGCCGCGGACCGATTTGCGGGCGGGATCTTCTTCGTCGCCCTGGAACCCGTCCGTGATCCCAGCCTCGTCATGGCCCGGATCGCCGCCTCCGTCGGCATCGCCCAGATCGGGGGCCGGCCGATCCTCGATCTCCTGGTCGAGTGGCTGGCGGACCGGCCGGTGCTGCTCGTGCTCGACAACTTCGAGCAGGTTGTCGATGCGGCCGGTGACATCGCCCAACTCCAACGGGCCGCATCGGGCCTGTCGATCATTGTCACCAGCCGGATCGTCCTGCGGATCTCCGGTGAGCAGGAGTATCCGGTCGGTGGCCTGCCCGTCCCGCCCGACCTGGAGCACCTCTCCGCCCTCGATCTGGCCCGACTGCCCGAGGAGCTGCGCACACTCGATCCCAAGACGCTCGACCATTACGACGCCGTCAGGCTGTTCATCGCCCGGGCGGTCGCGGTGAAGCCCGGGTTCACGGTCACCAATCAGAATGCCCCCGCCGTCGCCGCGATCTGCGCTCGGCTCCAGGGGATGCCGCTGGCGATCGAGCTCGCCGCAGCGCGCGTGAAGATCCTCTCGCCCGAGGCGATCCTGTCCCGCCTCGACAGGCAGCTGTCGGTCCTGGTGGCGAGCTCCCGGGACCTGCCGGAGCGGCAACAGACGCTGCGCGCCGCGATCGCCTGGAGCTACGACATCCTCGACGACCCGTGCCGGCGCCTGCTCGACCGGCTGTCCGTCTTCAGCGGAGGGTTCGACCTCGATCTTGCGGAGCTGGTCTGTGGGCCGACCGAGGAACTGGGCCAGGACGTCATCGACGGACTCACCTCGCTGGTCGACCAGAGTCTCGTTCGCAGCGAGGAGGTCGACGGGGAGCCCCGCTTCCGTCTCCTCGACACCATTCGCGAGTACGCCGGGGAGATGCTCGACGCTCGAGGCGAGCGAGCGGAGTTGGAGCGTCGCCACGGGACTGCCTTCCTCGCGTTGGCCGAGCGGGCCGCCGCGGAGCTGGCCGGCAAGGACCAGGGTCGCTGGTTGGCCCAGCTCGAGCGGGAGCACGACAACATCCGGGCCGCCCTCGACCGGGCCACCGACCGGGCGGACGCCGACACGGCCATCAGGCTGGGTTTCGCGATGTGGCGCTTCTGGCAGAAGCGCGGCTACCTGGCAGAGGCCCGTGTTCGGATCGATCGCATCGCTGGCCAACCGTGGTCGCACGACGACCCGCGCCTTCGCGCCCGGCTCGTTGAGGCCCTGGGTGGCATCTGCTGGTGGCAGGGCCAGCCGGACGTGATGCAGGTCTTCTACGACGAGGCACTCGAGCTGTGGCGCGAGATCGGGGACAAGGCCGAGATCGCGAACGCGCTGTACAACGCCTCGTTCCGATGGGTCCTCGCGGTGAACCCCGACACCGTCAAGCCGGAGGAGGTCGATCCGCTGGCGATCGGAGAGGGCTACCTCCTGGAGGCGCTGTCCCTCTACCGCGAGCTGGGCGACAAGCGCGGTGCCGGCAACGCCCTCTGGGGGCTCGGCGATCGACATTACTTCCGGGCCGAGAACGAGGCGGCCCTGGTGCCGCTGCGCGAGTCCCTCGCCCTCTTCCGCGAGGTCGGCGATCGAACGATGGAGGCCTGGGCCCTGCACATGGTCGGCGCCACGCTCCAGCGGCTCAACGCCTTCGAGGAGGCCCGCGAGAACCTCAGCCTGTCCCTTCGACAGTTCCACGAGGTCGGTGACGCATCGGGAATCACCCTCGTCCTCGACGATCTGTACCTGTTGGCCGTCGGCGAGCACGACCTGCCCCGGGCGGCCCGCCTGTACGGCGCGGCGCGCCAGCTTTCGGGAGCCACTGGCGTGGGCCTGGCCACGGTCGTCTCCTCGATCCAGCGCGTGTACGGTCAGCGCGACCTGAACAAGTTGCTGTCTGCTGAGGAGCTCGAGCGGTATACCCTCGAAGGTGCGGCGCTGTCGCTCGATGCCGCCGTGGCGTATGCGCTCGGTGAGATGGAGGCGGCCTACTGACTTGCAACCGGTTGGGTCCGTGGTGCCACTCGAGGTCCGGCGTCGAAACGGACTAGACTGGCCGCCATGACGGCCCCGACGTCCCCTCCCGGCCCCATCCCGACCGGCCCGGACGCAAGCCCGCGCGCGAAGACGGGGATCCCCAGGAACCCCGGGCGACGCGAACTCGGGATGAAGGCCACGCTGCTCTTCCCCGACCGCGACATCGTCGAACGCTTCTACGTCCCGCTCATCTACACCGCGTGCCGAACGTGCTATTCCGAGCTGACGCCGGAGGACATCTTCGAGCGCGCCGTGGACGGTCGGATCGAGCAGGCCAAGATGCAGAAGCTCATCTCGGGCGTCATCGAATCGGGCCATGGATCCACCATCGAGCACGTCGTCTTCACGTTCGGGATCAGCGGCGTGTCGCGGACGCTGTCGCACCAGCTCGTCCGCCACCGCGCGGGGGTCGCGTTCGACCAGCAGAGCCAGCGCTACGTGACGTTCAAGGGGGCCGCGACGATGCTCCCGACCTCAATCGCGGAGACGGTCGACGACCTGCGCGAGCGCTACGAGCACCAGGTCGAGGGATCGCTGGATCTCTACGGCGATCTCGTTGCTGCCGGCATCCCCGGCGAGGACGCCCGCTTCGTCTTCCCGAACGCGACGCGGACCAACCTCGTGATGACGACCAACCTCCGCGCCCTGATCCACATGTCGGGGCTGCGCCTGTGCACGATGGCCCAGTGGGAGATCCGGCGGCTCTTCCAGCTCATCCGCCACGAGATCTTCCAGGTGTCGCCGTTCCTGGGCAGTTTCCTCGCGCCGAAGTGCGTGCCTCTCGGCTACTGCGACGAGATGGGCAACCGCGACGGCCACTGCCCCATCCGGCCGCACAAGGACCGCGTCCTCGACGCCTGGGCCGACAAGGCGAAGGCCGCCCGCGCGGCGGGTCGGGAGCTGCCGGTCAGCTGACCGGCCGGCACGGCGCGCCGAAGACGAAGAGAGCGGGCCGGCGCGGCGGGCCGGCGACCCGGCACCACCGGTCGGTCAGGCGGACGCGAGATCCGCCACGAACCGATGGATGACCCTGGCAAGGCGTGGCCCGGCCTCGGCACCGGACGCCAGGACCTCTTCGTGGGTGAGCGGCTGGCCGCTGTACCCCGCACCCAGGTTCGTGACGAGCGAAACGCCGCACACCCGGAGCCCGGCCCAGCGCGCCGCGATGCACTCGAGGACCGTCGACATCCCGACCGCGTCGGCCCCGAGGCCCCGAAGCATCCGGACCTCGGCCGGAGTCTCGTACTGCGGGCCGAGCAACCCGGCATAGATCCCCTCTTCGAGCGACACATCCTCCGCTCGTCCAGCCGCGTGCAGACGTGCCCGGAGATCCGGGTCCCAGGCGTCGGTCAGATCCGGGAACCGGGGCCCGATTGCATCGGCATTGGGTCCGTTCAGCGGCGTCCGGCCGGTGAGATTCAGATGATCGGCGATGACCATGAGCGTCCCGGGGCCGAACGCGGGATTGACGCCTCCGGCCGCGTTGGTGAGGACCACGATGGTGGCCCCGAGGCGCCCGAAGAGGAGCGTCGGCTGGACGATCAGGCCCGCGTCGTTGCCCTCGTAGATGTGCAGACGGCCCTGGAGCATGACCGTGGGAACGCCGGCCAGCCGACCCAGCAACAGCCGTCCGACATGACCCGGCGCCGACGCCGCCGGCCAGCCGGGGAGTTCGGCAAAGGGGATAGCGACCGCCTCGTCCAGGTCGTCGGCAAGCCCACCGAGACCCGACCCGAGCACGATCCCGACCACCGGAACCAGCGCCGAACGGGCTCGAACCGCCGCCTCGAGCGCATCCAGCCGGGCGGGCTGGTCGGCCGGTCGGACCGGGGCGTTGGGATCGGTCAGCGACATCCGGGCCTCAGGATCGCAACCAAGCGGAGGTCGGCCGAGGCCGCAGGCTTCCATCGCCCGACGAGCGTACCGACACCGGGATGCCGGTCGCGTCTCGCCGGGCGAGCGTCCCGAGACGGGCGACTGGCGCCGCGCACCCGAGACAAGGAAGCGCCCGAAGCGACCGGTGCAAACCAGAGGACCTTGATGCGATCTCGGTGTCTCCGATCTCTGACGGCCCCTTCGGGCAAGGACAACGGTATGCGGCGCCGGTGTGGGTGGTCAACGCGGTTATCCACCAATCTGCCCCGACCCCGCTGCGATTTTTCCACGGGATCGATGCTCCTGTGGACCGCCGGTGGACAAACCGGGTGGTTCCGGCTCATCCGCCGATCGCAAACATCTCGATTCGTGGCAGGTCCGTCGTCGCCGCGGAGCGAAGCTCCGAGTAGCGGTCATCGCGGACGGTCCAGATCGCCGCGATCGCCGCGCGCAACGCCGCGTCGTCGACCGTTCCACGGACGAGATCGCGGAGAGGATGCCCGTCCGATCCGAACAGGCACGTGTACAGAGTGCCCTCGGCGGACATCCTGGCCCGGGTGCAATCCCCACAGAATGGCTGTGTCACCGAGGAGATGACGCCCACCTCACCCGCACCGTCGCGGTAGCGCCAGCGGCCGGCGACCTCCCCGCGATAGTTGGATTCGACCGGCTCGAGCGGCCATGCGGCGTCGATCAGCGACACGATCTCGTCGGCGGGAATCACGTCGTCGACGCGCCAGCCGTTCGAATGGCCGACGTCCATGTATTCGATGAAGCGCAGGATCAGGCCCTCGTCCCGAGCCCAGCCGGCCATCGGGACGATGCTCGCCTCGTTCACGCCGCGCTTGGCGACGACGTTGATCTTGATCGGTTCAAGCCCAGCCTCGCGCGCTGCCGCGATCCCGTCCAGGACTCGCGAGACCGGGAAGTCCACCCCGTTCATCGAGCGGAAGACCTCGTCGTCGAGCGAATCCAGGCTCACGGTGACGCGCTGCAGCCCAGCCGCCGCGAGTGGTCCCGCGAGGGCCCGGAGCGCCGAACCGTTCGTGGTCAGCGTGAGGTCGATGGGACCGCCCTCCGGGAGCTCGATCCGGGACAGCAGGTCGATCAATCGAGGAAGGTCGCGCCGAACCAGCGGCTCCCCACCGGTGATCCGCAGCTTCTGGACACCCAGCTCCACGAACTGTCGCGCGAGGCGCTCGATCTCTTCGAACGTGAGCAGCTCCTCCCGCGGCAGGAACGCGTAGTCCCGCCCGAATACCTCCATCGGCATGCAGTACGTGCAGCGGAAGTTGCAGCGATCGGTGACCGAGATGCGCAGATCGCGGAGCGCGCGCCTCCGGCGGTCGAGCAGGCCCGGGCGCCCGTCGAAGCCGGGATCGGCGAAGGGCTCAGGATCCGTGGTCACGGACCCATCGTACCGCGCGTGCCGGGGAACTCGCGTTCCACGTGCCGATGGCCGGGAAGATCGGCGCCCGGCCCGGCGCGCGTGCCGGGTGGTACCACCGGGACGGACTGGCGGTACCTCTAGCGGACTGCACCGGACCGGCCACCGCTGCCAGCATGCCCAGTAGCCCACCCCCATGCCCTGGGCTACCAATCGCAGAGGTCTGTCGGAACATGGCAAGCACCGATTCGCGCTCCGGCTTCCGCCCTCCATGGGCGCTCCATTCAGACACCGAGCCAGCCGCTGGCGAGGCGTCCGACGCCAACCAGGTCGAACAGCCCGACAACGATGCAACGGCGCCCGATGCGGCTGCGCCGAGCGCCGTCGATCCGGGCTCCCCGGCCGACACGGCCGACACGGCCGACACGGCCGACGCCGACGCCGACGGTGTGACCACCACGACCGAGCCCACCGCTGCGCCCGCCGAGACGCGCCCCACGAGTACGGGAGCCGCTCCCGTGAGCGCGCCGACGAAGTTCCAGGTCGACCTCGCCCGGGCGATGCGCGCTGCGGCCGAAGGAGCCCGTGCCGAGACGCTCGAGCGCCTGGCTGCCGATTCGACGGCCCGCATCGAGGCCATCCGCGCGGGCGGATCCGGGAAGGCGACCGAGCTGCGTCAGCACGCCGACGACGACATCGCCCGGACTCGAGAGTGGTCCAAGGCCGAAATCGCGAGGATCCGCACCGAGACCGACACGCGCATTACCGACCGCAAGGAAGAGCTCGAGCACCAGATCGGGACGCACGAGGCCGGCATCGAGGCCCTCGTCGAGGCGGTCGCCAGGCGCGTCGCCGCGTTCGGGACCAATCTCGACGCGTTCTTCGAGGTGCTGTCCCGCGAGGACGATCCGACGCGCCTAGCGGTCATGGCCCAGGAGATGCCGGAGCCGCCGGATCTGGACGACGACGCGATCGAAGCGGGGGCAGACGAGGTGACGTCGCGGTCGTTTCCGCTGACCGATGACACGGCGGCCGAGGCCACCACGACCGAGGCCACCACGACCGAGGCCACCGTCAGCGAAGCAGTTCCGTGGGCCGTCCCGGTGACCGAGGAGGCCGGCGACGACGGATCGGGCACCGAGCTGGAGGATGACGATTTCGCAGCCTCCGTCGATCGCCGCCTCCAGGCGTTCGGATTGGACCCGATGTCGGCAGCCGAGGCCGAGATCGCGGCCGGCACCGACCTCCCGCAGGCCGGCCAGGTCGAGGCCGCTGTCGAGGCCGCTGCCGCTGTCGAGGCCGCTGCCGCTGTCGCGGTCGAGGCCGTGCCGACAGCCGCCGGCGCATCGCCCGAACCCGCCGACGAACAGCCGACCATCGCCGCCGTGCTCGATGCACCTGCCCAGGGCGACGAGGCGGTGGCCGAGGGCGAGTCCGCAGGGCGACCCGGCGAGACGACGATCGTTGTCGACGGCCTCGTGAGCGTGGCGAGCATTGCCACATTCAAGCGCCACGTCGCACGCCTCGAGGGCGTGTCGAGCGTCACGGTCACATCCGGGCCCGACGGTGAATTCGTGTTCGCGGTCAAGCACAACCGGTCCACGGCCATCGAGGCCGGCCTGCCCGGCATGCCCGGGTTCGGCATTCGGATCCTCGAAGCCCGCGACGGCACCATTCGCCTGTCCGCCCACGATCCCGAGACGGTGGCCGACGCTGCGGCCAAGAGCGGGTCTCGCTCGTGAGCCGTCCGGTCATCGCCTTGTCGCTGCCCGCCGACGAGCGGGCGGCGGTCCACGCCGAACTTTCGGCGGCCGGGTTCGAGCCGATGGCCGTGTCAAGCGTCGAAGAGCTCGAAGGGCTCCTGTCTCGTCACCGGGACATCGCCGTGGCCATCCTCGACGGCGTCGAGGATCTCGACACCTGCCTCTCGCTGTACGCCATGCTCCACGAGAACGGACGGCACATCCCGGCACTCACCATCGTCACGCCAAAGGCGATGGATCGCATCGCACTGTCACCGGGTGCGTCGGTCGACGACGAGTACGCGACTCGCCCGTACTCTCCCGAGGCCATCCGCTGGCAGGTGGAGGCGATGTGCATCCGGAGCCAGACCGTCGACGACGGAAGCGGGCCGGTGCTGCAGGGTCATCAGATCGAAATCGGCGCCTGGGAGCGCCGCGGCGAGATCGTGGCGATCTTCAATCCCAAGGGCGGCGTCGGCAAGACGACGATCGCGACGAACCTCGCCGCAGCCCTGCAGGTCCTCAAGGGGCAGCAGGTCCTGCTCGTCGATGCGGACACCGTTACCGGCCACGTGACCACCTCGCTGGGCGTGGACCAGGTGCGGACGGCCATGGACAGCTGGATCGACGAGGCCGACGGCGGCCCGCGCGAACCGCTCACCGACCTCGCCGCGACCCACGCATCCGGCATGCGCATCGCGGCGCTCACCTCGAACCCGATGCAGACCGAACTCCTCGATCCGAAACGGGTGACCGATGCCCTGGCCCAGGCCCGCCGCGGGTGCGACTTTGTCATCGTCGACCTGCACCCGTCCTACAGCCCGCTCAATCAGGCGATCTTCGAGGCTGCCTCGCGGATCCTCGTCCCGGTGACACCCGACGTTCCGGCCATCCGCGCGGCCGTCCAGCTCCGCGATGTGGCCGCGGAACTCGGCGTCCGGGACAAGCTCGCGCTGGTGATCAACCGGGCCAACAGCGGCGTGTCCGTGGCCGACATGGAGCGGACCGTCGGGATGCCGGCGATGGCCTTGATCCGGTCCGGCGGGCTGCACTTCGTCCGTGCCGCCAACGAGGGCAAGACGATCATCGAGCTGTACCCCAAGGAGAAGATCAGCGAGGACTTCCTCGCGCTCGCCGAGCGGCTGATGGGGACACCTCTCGCGGCCCGTGAAGAGAATCGCTCCAAGCTCAGCCTGTTCGGGCGCCAGCGCCAGGCCGTCCGGACCTGAGTTCGCGGCGGCGCCGGGCGCCCCGCCTCAAGCGAACGCGCGTTCCCAGGGTCAGCGCGACCGGTCCTGCCAGCTCACGCCGCCGAGCGGTGCGCCGGGCAGCTTCTGGTGTCGCTCCCCTGTCCGCAGGTCGATCTGCTCGATGCCGCGCAGGTAGAACCGATTCACCAGGATCGCATCGACGGGCTCCTCGGTGATCGAGCGTCCGGCGATCGAGCACGTCGCGTCGAGGACCGGCACGAACATCTCGGTGGCGCGGTCGAGGAGTCGCTCCGGTTCGGATCCGGGGTGGAGCTGGACCGTCCCGATCACCCGGAACGGCGGAACCTCGAGGGCCAGGTCGTAGGTGACCTTGTGGACCCGCTGTGCCGCGCGCTGATCCTCGGACAGCAGGGGCAGGGTCCCCTCGCCCGCCATGATCAGGATGAGATCGTAGGGATCGACGCTGCGCAGTCCGGGCGCGGGTTCCGGTGGGGCGGATCCGTCGATGGGACCCCAGCGCACATCGGAGATCTCGATGGGTTCGCGGCGATTGATTGCGTCCGACATGCGGCCCGTCACGTGCATCGTTCCGAGCAGCCGCCACTCGTCCGTGAGGCCGTCGAAGCGAATGGGTCGGGTGTCCCCGTGGGAGGCGCCGGCGGCCACGCTCCCGGGCGGCGGCGCACCGGGCTGCTTGCGCTTCAGGAAATCGAACGGCACGGTCAGTCCTCCGCCGCGCCGGACCCGGCCCGGATGGCCTCGACCACGCCGCTGTCCGCGAGCGTCGTCGTGTCACCCAGAGCGCGGCCCTCGGCAACATCGCGCAGGAGGCGCCGCATGATCTTGCCGGAGCGCGTCTTGGGGAGATCCGGCGTGAACAGCAGGAACTTGGGCTTGGCGATCGGCCCGATGACCTTCGCCACGTGGTTGCGCAGCTCGGCGCCCAGTTCGGGCGTCCCCTCGATCCCGGCCTTGAGGATGACGAAGGCGAAGATCGCCTGGCCGCTGACCGGGTCGTTCTTGCCGACGACCGCCGCCTCCGCGACCGACTTGTGGTCGACCAGCGCAGATTCCACCTCGATCGTGCTGATCCGGTGGCCCGAGACATTCATCACGTCGTCGACGCGACCCAACAGCCAGAGGTAGCCGTCCGCATCGCGGCGCGCGCCGTCCCCGGCAAAGTACATCCCCGGGAAGCGGCTCCAGTAGGTCTCGCGATAGCGCTCGGGATCGCCGTAGATCCCGCGCAGCATCGCCGGCCACGGTCGTTTCAGGACGAGGTAGCCACCGCCGCCCGGCGGGACGGTGTTGCCGTCGGCGTCGACGACATCCGCCTCGATCCCGGGGAACGGGAACGTGGCGCTGCCCGGCTTTGTCGTCGTGACGCCAGGCAGCGGCGTGATGAGGATCATCCCCGTCTCGGTCTGCCACCAAGTATCGACGATCGGCGCCTTGCCGCCGCCGATGTATTCGTTGTACCAGAGCCATGCCTCGGGGTTGATCGGCTCACCGACGGAGCCGAGGACGCGCAACGAGGAGAGGTCGTGGCCGGCCGGATGGGCCTCGCCCTGCTTCATGAACGCGCGGATCGCCGTCGGGGCGCAGTACAGGATCGTGACCTTGTAGTCCTCGACGATCTGCCACCAGCGGTCCCAGGCCGGCGTGTCGGGGGTTCCCTCGTACATCACCCCGGTCGTCGCGTTGGCGAGGGGGCCGTAGACGATGTAGCTGTGACCGGTCACCCAGCCGATGTCCGCCGCACACCAGTACACGTCGTCCGGCTTGACGTCGAAGATCATCTCGTGCGTGAACGACGTGCCGAGCAGGTACCCCGCCGTCGTATGCACGATGCCCTTCGGCTTGGCCGTGGTCCCCGACGTGTACAGCAGGTAGAGCATGTGCTCCGAATCGACGGGAACCGGCGGACAGTCTGCGGCCTGGCGCTCGACGATGTCGTCCCACCAGATGTCGCGACCCTCGGTCATCGCAGTGTCGAGCTGATCGCCGATCCGGCGGACCACGAGGACGTGCTCCACGGACGGCGTGCTGGCCAGGGCGTCATCAACGGCCGGCTTGAGCGCCGCGGGCTTCCCACGACGCCAACCACCGTCGGCGGTGATCACGACCTTGGCCTGGGCATCGTTGATCCGGCCCGAGAGTGCCTCGGCCGAGAACCCGCCGAAGACGACCGTGTGGGGCGCACCAAGCCGGGCACAGGCCAGCATCGCAATCGGCAACTCGGGGATCATCGGCATGTACAGGGCGACCCGGTCGCCGGTACCGACACCGAGTTCCTTGAGCGCATTGGCGGCCTTCTGGACTTCACGGTAAAGATCGGCATAGGTGATCGTCCGGGTATCGCCCGGCTCGCCGATCCAGTGATAGGCGACCTTGTCGCCGAGACCGCGTTCAACGTGCCGGTCCACGCAGTTGTAGCTCACGTTGAGACGCCCGCCCACGAACCACTTCGCGAACGGCAGGTCCCACTCGAGCGTTTTCTCGAACGGCGTCTCCCAGTCGATCCGCTCTCGCGCCAGGCGCGCCCAGAAGGCATCCGGGTCCCGGTGCGCCTCGTCGTACAGGGCAGCCGTCGCATTCGCGCGCGCGCTGAACGCCGGGTCCGGAGGAAACGCCGCGCCCTCCGCCATGAGCGCTTCGATCTCGGGCCGCTGGTCCACGCTCACGGAGCTCCTCCTCGACTTCCGGTACGTCCAACCATTCTACGCAGCGTCCATCCGCGCCGGCGCGATCAACCGCCGGCGGTGCCGTCGTCCGCGGTGCCGTCGTCCGCTGCCGACACCCCTGGATCGCCGGTCGACGTAGCGAGGGACGGCCGGCGGTCCACGATGACGCGGTGCGGGAACGGGATCTCGATGCCCGCGGCCGCGAACGCGGCGAGCAATCGCCGCCGGAAGTCCCCGGCCGCGACCCAGCGGTCCTCGGCGCGCACGACGCCCAGGACCTTGAGCGAGATCCCGGACTCATCGAAGCTCTGGAGACGATCGACGCGCGGTGCCTCCAGGACGCGCCGGCGCCAGACTGGGTCGTCGGCCATCGCCTGGCCCACCTCCTCGATGATCCGGATCACCTTCGGGACATCCGAGTCGTACGCAACCTGGATGTCCTCGTTGATCCTCGCCCACGTCCTGGTGAGGTTCGAGGCGACGGTGATCTCGCCGTTCGGGATCGAGTGAACCGTCCCGTCGAGGTCGCGAATCGTGGTCCGCCGCAGGCTGAAGTCCTCGACCGTGCCGGTGACCCCGGCCAGCCGCACGGTGTCGCCCCTGGAGAACTGGTTCTCGATGAGGATGAGAACGCCGTTCAGGTAGTCGCGGACGAGGTGCTGTGCCCCGAAGCCGATGGCGACTCCGATGATGCCGACACCGGCGATCGCCGGACCGATGTCGAGCCCGACCTCGCGGAGGGTCATCAGGCCGGCGATCACGATGACGAAGAATCGGATGACCTTGGCGCCCAGGGTGTCGATGGTCGACATCCGCTTGGTCAACTCGACCGCCGACAGCTCCTGGGCGGTCCCCTCGGACGCCTCGCGGTCCATCAGGGTCTTGACGATCCCGTGCACGAACGGCCGGGCCATCCGAACGAGCGCAAACGCGACACCAACGATGATCGAGATCGGCACGATCACACCCGACAGGGCGGCCGCGATCTCCGCCCACGGTGGCTGGCTCAGGTCAGGCATGCACCGAGCTTAGCCCGTCGAGCCCGACTCGTGCCGTCGCGGAGCCGTCAGGCAGCCGTCGTCCCGCCAAGCCGAACGGAGATCGCCGCCGCCGCCTCCCGGGCCTGGCCGGCGAGTTCCGGGATGCGCCGCGGGGTGAGCCGGAAGGCCGGACCCCAGATGTCGACCGCGGCCACCACCTGGCCGCGAGCATCGTGCACGGGCGCGGCCACGGCGTTGAGCCCCAGCTCGTACTCGCCGATGGCCGTGGCGTAGCCGCGCCGGCGCGCCCGCACGAGCTCCGCGAGGAGAGGCTCGAGCTCCACGATCGTGCGCTCGGTGAACATGGCCGGACCGCGCTTCACGATGCGCATCACCTCACGCTCAGCGAGCGCCGCCAGGAGCACCTTGCCCGACGCGACGCAATGGAGCGGCGTCGACCGGCCGGTCCAGTCGCCGACGGCGATGAGGTTCGGGCCGTCGGCCTGGGCCACGGTCAGCAACTGGTCGCCATCGAGGACGCCGAGGCCGGTCGTCTCGTGGGTCAGGCGCGCCAGCCGCTCCAGTTCGGGCATGGCGATCGAGCGCAGGTCGAGTGTCTTCTCGGCGCGCTCTGCGAGCCGGATGACCACGAGACCGAGGCGGTATTTGCCGGTCTCGTCGTCCTGTTCCACGAGACCGCGCCGTTCGAGGGTCGCGAGCAGGCGAGAGGCGGTGGACTTGTGCAGCCCGAGCCTGCGGGCCAGCTCGGTCACGCCGGCCTCGCCCTGGCTGTCGCCGAGGGCGAGCAGGAGCGAGGCGGCCCGATCGACCGAGCGGACCGCGTTTCCGTCGAGGGAGATGGCAGCCACCGTCCGGGCCGATCAGTCGACCGCGCCGGGGCGCGATCGATCCTCGACCGCCGCGTCGAGGGCGTCGGAGAAGATCTGCACGATTCGATCCTCGTAGCCACCTGTGCCATGGGCCTCGCACAGGAACCACGGTTCCCTCGAATCCGGTTCGGGCATGGCGCCCCGCGCGTGCATCCCGATCGCGATCGCGTCGTAGAGTTTGTGATCGGAACCGGCCCAGTCGCGGTATTCGGTGGGTGCGGACTCCGCGAACATGATCCCGAACATCGACGGATGGCCGGTGAAGACGTACGGGAGGCCCTTGCGCTCGAGCACCTGCGACAGCCCCGCCTGGATGGCTCGACCCGTCGCATGGATCGTCTCGAGCGCGTCCGTGTCCCTGATGATCGAGAGGACCTTGACGGCCGCGGCGGCGGCCACCCGGTTGCCGGCGTACGTGCCGCCGTGGCTGACCTTGTCGGGGAGGACGCTCATCACCTCGGCGGTCCCGCCGAAGGCCGCGGTGGGGTAGCCGTTGCCCATCGCCTTGGCGTACGTGGCGAGGTCCGGCGTGATCCCGAAGTATTCCGCCGCACCGCCACGGGCGAACCGGAAGCCGGTCTTGACTTCGTCGAAGATCAACAGGGAGCCAAATTCCTTGGTGAGGGCGCGGATCGCCTCATGGAACCCCGGCTGGGGCATGATCCCCTGGGCATTGCCCAGGACCGGCTCGATGATCACGCCGGCGATGTCGTTCCCGTCCCGCTCGAAGATTCGGCGAAGAACGTCGAGGGCGTTGTAGCGTGCCGGGATGATCGTGCGGCTGACGGCCTCGGGGATGCCGCGTCCCCAGGCCAGGCCGACCGGATTCTCCGGGTCGCCGAGGTCGTCCATCTTGTCCGGCGTGACCGAGATCAGGGCGTAGTCGTGGACCCCGTGGTACTGGCCCTCGAACTTCACGATCTTCGTCCGGCCCGTGTACGCCCGGGCGATGCGCATCGCGTGCATCGTCGCCTCGGTTCCCGACACGGTGAGCCGGGCCTGCTCGACCCAGCCCGTGAGCTCCTTGACGAGCTCGATGGCGCGAATCTCGTCCTCGCTCGTCAGGGAGAAGCTGACACCCTTGCGCATGCGTTCGTTCACGTAGTCGTCGACCCGATCGTCGCCGTGCCCCAGGATCACCGGGCCGTACCCGAGACGAAGGTCGATGTACTCGTTGCCGTCGAGATCCCAGACGAGTCCACCCTTGCCGCGGTCGACGTAGATCGTGTCCTCGCCCCAGGCGCGGAAATTCGAGTTCGTTCCGCCGGGAAGGCTGCGCAGCGCGCGCTGATAGGCCGCCTTCTGCGCATCGCGCTTGAGCGCGAGCACGGATCGCCGAGCCGGTTCGGTTGGCATGATCCCTCCATGGATCGGGGGGTGGGCGTGACGGTGGTTGGTGCGTCGGGCGAGACAGCGGTTGCGGCATGCGCAACGGAGTAAGGATATCGTGCCACACGGGCCCTCGCGCGGTCAACACGATATTCGCAGGAATAGGATCATATCGCCACGATTCCCGTGGTTGAGTCCACCAGTCTGCGACCTGAAGCGTGGAGTTTGCTCGAACCGTCCGGCCCGGCCAAGTGTGCGACCATGCGCCCGAAACCCCGACCGACGGCGCTCCAATCAGCTGCTGGCTCGCGACACCACAGGTCCGCCCGGCCAAGGCTGGCGTCGGCGGTTCGAATCCGTCCGGGGGCGCCAAACCCTGTTTTATCT
>ERZ1292633.160-Hain-H41-02um-R1-160-length-89951-cov-10_pt1 | contig 89951 bp, 84 predicted proteins | sample MGYA00564406_ERZ1292633 | MGnify/ENA primary metagenome ERZ1292633 (study PRJEB36523, sample SAMEA6512639) | groundwater metagenome | collected 2019-01-08 | study: AquaDiva: Metagenomics assemblies of 32 groundwater samples
GCCAATGGGCCACTTCGGCGCTTATGTATGTAAATTAACCGGACACTTCTGATATATTTAAAACATTAAAAAGATCAAACTCAGCGAGTGTCAGCAATGCTGTTATGTCCACAACTACGGAACGAGATTCAGCCGCGACACTAATTTCTTCCGCCAAGTCATTTCCCGGTCGCCATATATGAATAGCGTGTTCTGTCTCTTTCGAGGTGACGCATATACTCCAATATTCAAATATATCTTTTGAATAGAGGGAATGAGCTCGAAATACGAGAGGCCATTCTCCTGTTCTTGTCGCAATTTTCATACTAGCCGTTGCAAGCATATGCGGCAAGGACATTGACGCAACTGTGGACATTAAATCTTGTCGAATCTCTTCACCACTTGCATTAGAAGGAAGGGAGAACATTCTGAAGCTTTTGAAATTAGGATGGGCCGTCGTAAATTTCTGTAGCCTGTCTCTAAATTCTGTAACCCAACCAGCCACTTCAAGGTCTCTTTCAGCTTCGGGGATATCGGGAGATGTAAGAAATAGCATTAAATAGCGGGCTTCGTCTTCGGGTACATTCTTAGTAGTTTTGCCATATTCGACGACGTGGTGGAGCAGTTCTTTCGGATTTGATTCTATGCGCCTCTTGAGCTCGAATAGCTGACAGTGTATTTCACCCGCCTCAGCTGCATCTTTTGTTTTCATTAAAACCTGACTTAGCAATTTGATTGATTCATCGATTCGGCCTGTATTCCTTGCAACAATAGCTAAGTTCTTCAGTACGGAATAGTCCCTTTTGCCTTCTTCAAGATACCGTTTCAACTCGTCATAGCTTTTATCCTCATGCCCGAGTAAATATAGAGTTATTGCGTGATCGAACAATAAGTGCTTCTCGTTTGGAAAACGATCAACAGCGCCCCTAAATGTTTCTTCTGCTTTTTCAGGAAGATTTCTCTGCAAATATGCGTGGCCAAGATTATAGTATTCCTCGGGGAGAAGCTGGCGATATTCGTTTATTTTATTTACTACATCAATGACTTCCTCGGACGTTTCTTTCTTGACGGGTATTAACTCACCTAAATATTGATCAAGCAGACGTTGATTACCAGGAAATTGAGCTAATCCTTCTTGAAATATTCGCCTTCTTCGATGACGATCCTTTACTATCGACGCACGAACTATTATTGCCTCGGCTTTAAAATCCTTATCATTCTCCAAGAAAATGATCTGCTCATTCAGATTTTTTTCTAGACCCAATTCGTTGTATGCGAATGAGGCCATACTTCGGGCTACGCCTTCCTCTCTCTTATTTTTGAATCCAAAACTTATACGATCGGATACTTGCTGGAGCACATCTTCAAATTGATCTGATCGAAATAATGCCAATAAAAAGTTGATAAATGCGGTAGAAGATGATTTGTCAGCTAGAAAAGCAATCCGAGCATATTTTACAGCTTGAGGATATTTACCTTGTTTAAAGAAATTAGACGCTAGAGCAGCATTTGCGGGTATACTCTCTGCATTGTGCTCTAAATATCCTCTGATTACTATTTCAGCTTTTTCATGATAGCCGAGCAGATCCAATGCGGTCGCATAATTGACAATTGTTTCTTCAAACGCATTCGGGAAACCTTTTAAAGATAAAATCCTATATGCGTTTTCATAATAACTGACCGCCTCTTTCAAGAGCGGAACGTTTAAAGTCTTTGGACCTGCTCCATGAAGCGTTATTTTTTCTTTCCCGATTTGGTTACGAGTGGCCTTGTCAAACAAGAGAAATGCATAGAGAGCAAAATAAGTTGGACCTAATTTGTCCTTGTCCTCGTTTATTTGCTGTAATATAGCAATTGCATCATCGATACAGTTATGTTCTTTATATATCTCTGCCATGCAAATACGAGCTTCGACAGGATCTTTTTCGAATGCAGATGATGTTTTAAGAAAATCAAAGGCATCTTTTGGAGTAGCAGTATCTCCAAGAAAATATGCTTTTACTCTTATGGCCTGAAGAAAATTGGGATTTTCTTTAATAATTTCATCGAGTCGACCAAGGATTCCCTTCGGTATCTGTCTAGATTGCTTATCTTGTGAAAAATGATATTGGGCTAACAAGGTGAGAATATAATTTGTAGCAATTTTTGGGTCCTTAGGGCGAAGCTCGTAACTTTTTTCAAGCCGCGTCAACGCCTGATCAATGTTCCTCGAATGGAGGGATAGAACACCCATACAATTAAAATATTTTGCCTTTAAACCATCGGGTGCTTTTTCGATTTCATTCTTGAGCTCTTTTAGGATTTTAGACGCCTCAACATTATTCATCGAATTTAAAAACGTCGAAGCTTTATTTAATTTTACAAAAAGGTCTCGCTCCTTATCGGTAAACGCCTCAATTTCTTTTTCAGAATCACGAGTCTTTATATCGAGCAAACCAACTTCTTGTAAAATGGGAGCTACATTATCAACGACGAATTCGTAAGGTTTCTCAATAAAAGCTGTTACTTTGCCCCCTTTAAAAGAGCCTATAGAAGGCGATATCATTTCTCCGATGATTTTGTTTATTCTTAAATTTGCTAAATGCTCCTTAACATAGTTTTCAATTTCTTGATGTGCTGTGCTTGCAAAAACGCTGCTTGTTGGTATCCTCAGAGATACTGAATCTTGCTTCTCCCATGTTGGATTGTCCTTGATTATTTCCTCCATTGCTTTTTGAAGCCAAACATAATAAACAGGCTCATTATCTTTTTGTCCCAAGTCACACACGCAAATCATTGTTGGCTCAGGCTTGCTTAAAAGCCATCGCACTGTCGAAACATGGAGAGGTTGACTAATATACTTATTGTTCTCGACGTAAGTCGGCTTTTCGTGGCCCTTTAATTGAACAAAGAAATCATCTTTAACACGCTCGCTTTCCGCAATCGTAAGCAAAATATCCCAACCATAATCGGTTGGAGTTATTGCAGCCTGCGCCCATTCCGGTTTTCTTCGGTAATTGAATACAGCCACAGCTCGCTCGCCATATACGTGTTCTTTCGGACGCTGAGGCAATTTATTGGAAATATTTTCTGACATGACTTTTTGCTCCGGAGGAATCAATACTTCGGGGTATGTAGTTTCCTGAGAGACATCTTATCTAAATCAATCACCTTATTGGCACTAATCCCGGGCTGAGCCGCCACCGGTAGGTGGGTCGGTTTCGAGCCCCTGGTTCTCCCCGGAGCGTACCGGAGGGGTTAGGGGCTCCGGCTCAGCCCCGGGATTTATGCAAGCATCATCAGGTATATGCTTATTTCAGTTTTTGGATCTTCAAGAAGCATCTATATATGCTTTTCCCGCATACCTTGACACGAATATATGCCTAATCAACAGCGATGTCAAAAATTCCGATGGAGTATTAACGGCGGGGTTTTTTTGGGTATACATTGCGGATTTCAGGTTGATACTTGATGTGTTGCGAAGCACGACAATTCCAACAGCTTCAGGAAGAAGTTATTAATAAAATACTGTATCACATTATAAATGATACAAACAGTACTATGTGATTTCACAAAGACGCTATTCGCATTTACGCATTCACCAAAGTCGCTGGTAGATGGTTTTCAACGTAATATATGGATTATTATCGCATCCACAACTTCATGATTCTATGATGCTCTGTCGCTTGTCGGTACTCTTCTCTCCAAATAACTGAAAACATCCGTTAGATTACCAAAAAGTGGATGATCAGATTCCTTATTCCATGAGTACCTGAGTCCTGCCCTGATCAGATTCTTCTTAAGAGCCTTGTCCAGCGTGTCAGTGCTATCATCAATGACTGCCGCGCTGGTATCAAAAAGTACCGTTTTGTCAGGCCCAACATAAAGCTCATCGAAGACTAATTTATGATAGTTTAGCCAGTTCTCAGTCGTTCCATAATTACTCGGTTCCCTGTGGCTTGCCACGACAATGTGCCAGCCGCTGCGCTTGAGTGCGAGAAGAAAATCACGCGATTCCGGAAACGGAGCATGATTACCGTTCTGTGACTTGTGAACAGCGTCGATGTGCTGTAGAAAGACCTCAACCGGCATATAGCTCTTCCAGAAGTCCCAATGCCATTTATCGGGCTCTGGTACTCCGTATCCACTAAGCCTGTCATAGAGGACAGATGCAAAATCCCATAGGGTGTTGTCTATATCAACGATGATGCGCGGCGCGGGCTGGTTCATAATAGGTTTTTTGATCATCCTTTCTACATATTACTCAGCGTCACCTTCCCGTACTTCACCCAGTTAATCCCCACGCCCAGCACCTTCTTTCCCTTCATCGCCCCTTCTATTGCTTCCGTATACGCTTGGAGCTGACGGGCATAGTCCCCATACTTCATGTCGAAGTCATCGGAGGTATCGGTTTTGTGGTCGAGGATCCAGAGGCCTTGAGCCGTTTCCACCACGAGGTCAACAACGCCCGACACGACGCTTCCGTCTTTGTTAAGAGCCAGAATTGGTACCTCTCGCGCGTGTGATACAGGCTCGAAGTGCTTTTCAAGGAACTTCCCTAGATCAGCAACGGCCCCCTTGATACCCTGATATTCCGTTTCCGTAAACGCATATCCCGTCGCCTTTCCCAGCGGTTCGATGCCGAGATCCCGCTGCGCCAGGACCTCGAAGCACCTATGCAGGATAATCCCACGCTCCATCGGCTCCAGGTCCCCTTCCAGTTCCAAATCCTTCCCATAGGCTTCCGTGATATGACCTTTTACCTTCACGGGCACTTCAGAGTGCAGAGACGATGGCGTAATCGCCTCGGGCGTAAGGTCAGATGGGGCGTTCCCCGGCTTAATGGCCCGTCGACCGATCACCGGCAGTTCATTCTTTAAGGCCGTTCCTGCGCCTTCGAAGCAGGAAGGCGGATCATCTGCCACGGTCGTCACGCAGCAAGGGTATTTATTGCCGGCAATATTCAAAGCAGACCCGTCGATGCAGAGGTCGGCCTCACTCTTCAATAGGTTCCAGTAAACGTTCGTACCTGGCTTGTAGTAGTCATGGCATTCGAGTATAAGCTTCTCCCGCGCACGCGTCAGCATGACATACAAGAGCCGTTTCGCATCCTCTTCGGCGGTCTCCTGGAGCGAGCTCAGCACTTCATCCGTTTTTTCCTTGAGCGGGAAAACAGGCGATATTTCGATCATCGCCTTTTCCAGGATCCGGCCTATATCGCGAAAGTCCTGATAGGCCACGTCAAAACGCTGAAGCCGCGCCTTTACGTCCGCATCAAGTCCGGCGACGACCACAACCGGCCACTCCCGCCCCTTGGATGCATGCCACGTCACAAGCTGGACAGCCTGCTCGTCCACCACGTTAGGCGCCGGCTGAGCGTCATCATCCTCGGCTGCAGCAATCAGCCATGCAAGGAAGGTCTTGATGCCGGACCCGTAGAAACGGCCGCTGGCAAGCGCTTCCCGGTTCGCCGCTTCGAACTCCCCGGCCATACCTTGCAGCCGCAGGAGATTGGCTCGCGCCTGCGCTGCGTCAGGCCACTGAGCGGCTGTTCCGTACAGATCAAGAGCATTGATGACATCCCGCACCATGTCCGGGACAGTCATGTCCGAACGGCCGTTAATGACCTTATCGAGCATTGAGAGGACCGGACTGGACGGTTCCTTTTTGGAAAGAAGCTCCTTCAGCGCGTCCTCAAGGCCCTTGTCCCCAAGCTCCGTCACCATGAGATAGAGCGCAGCGTGACGGTCCGAGGGGTCGGCAACATACGAAAGTGCGTAATACATGAGCTGGACGGCCCGTGATCCGAACCATCCATCCTGCTCCATGCGGGAGCGGATCCCGAGCGTCTGGAGAGCGGAAGAATACTCTCCCAGGCGGTCATGCGTAAAGCACAGGACCGCAATATCGCTCGGCCTGAGTGGCCGGACGATGCCCAGGTGCCGGTCATAGACCTTTTCCTTGCCGGACAGCAGCCTGGCTATCCTTGCTGCCGTATGCTGTGCGCGGATTGCCTTGTTAGCCTTCTTCGTGAATACGATCGCTTCAAGCGGCTCCATGGTGCTCGCATAGGCTGCTTTAGGCGCAAGCTCCGTGTAGTCCTTCTTGAACAGGCCTTTTCCGACCGCGTTTAGACACTTCATCAGGGCAGGCGTAGACCGCCGGTTCTCCTTGAGCGGTTCGCATGTCTCCGGGTTCTGGCACTGCAGCTCCTCCATCAGGCGGGGATCTGCGTCCTGAAATCCCATAATTGCCTGCTTCAGGTCTCCCACGATAAGCGCGGGGACACCCGCCTTGTGCAGGGACCAGAGCAGAGCGAACTGGAGCGGGTTGGTGTCCTGAAACTCGTCGATAACAAGACAGTCGACGCGGTCTTTCAGCATCATCAGCACCCCGGGCATTGTGAGGACGATATCATGGGCCAGGGCAAGCATATCAAAGAAATCGATGAGCCCCTTGTCCCGCTTGTCTGCTGCATACTGGGCCAGGGCGTCCTGGCTGCCTCCCAGGAGGGCATCACTATGGTCGAGCGCGTCCTGGAGCGGTCCGGGGTGGTTCAGAATACCCTCAGCCGCTTCCATAACCTCCTCGGCGAGCTCCTTATATCCCTCGGGCAACTTCCCGCTCTTTCCCGATGTGCGAAGTTTTCTCAGAGAAGTCCAGAGCCGCCAGTCGTAATCAAGAGCGTCGGAAGTGGCGGCTCGCTTCAGGTCGTCGAAATTCTTACGCATGTCCTTTTCCGCAGTATCGTTCACCCCGGCAAAGACACTTGACAGGTTGGCGGGATGCTTTTTGAGCAAAGCCTTGACCGCGTCAAGCAGGGCTTTTTTGAGGTCTTCCGCGTTTCCTGTCGGTCCGTAGAGCTTCTTAATGTGCGCCCGTGCGTGTTCCAGGAGTTTCCCCTCTTCGGACACCTTGCTGATGGACCTGAGCTTTCCGATCATCTGCAGGATAGCGTCCCGGAAGAGCTGTTCAGGCGCTTTCCCGATGTGCGAAAGATACTTATATCCGAGGGAGGTCAGCTTTGCAGTGACCTCATCGGTGCGGTCCGTCCGGTTCAGCGCAAGCCTGATGAGAATGTTCTCTTCATCCTCGCTCAGTTTCCGCAGCTGCGGCGAGATCCCGGCGTCAAAAGCGAATTCCTTCAGGATGCGAAGTCCAAAACCATGGATCGTCGAGATATACGCCTGATCGAGCCTAAGCGCGTCATCGAGCCTGCCGAGCGACACGAGCTGGCCCCGGATGCGCCCTTTGAGCTCCGCGGCGGCAGCTTCGGTGAAAGTGACTGCAACGATCCTGTCGGGCGCAACATCCCCGTCAACGATCCATTGGGCAAGCTTTGTCTGGATCGTATGTGTTTTGCCGGAACCCGCTCCCGCGGGGATGATGGTCAGGCCGGGGATCTTCATTCCTCCGCCTCCCCTGCCGGCTCCGAGGCATGCATGAAGAGCCGCACGAGCGGACTCGCATCCAAAGCGTAGGTTGCAGTGATGCCCGTGTTCTCGGCATACCACTCTTCATCTATATCTCTGTTCAGGGGCACAAGGCCCTTCCGAAGGTCCCGGAATCGCTGGCTCAGCAGGGCCAGGCCCTGGTCTGCGATCTGCCGGCCCATCTCGGTCACGTCCTGCTGCCCTGTCCCCAGCCAATCCTTGCTGTCGGTCAGAACCTTGCGATCGTTCAGCAGGGCATAGAGAACGCCGATTTCGATCTTTTTCGCCAGCGCCTCGGCGAGCGCCTTGTTCGGGGAAGCCGTGTAGTCGCCGGTCTCGAGCATTTTCCGGTAAAGCGCCACCTGGCTCGCATACCCTTCCTGCATCATGGTCCGGAACTTTGCGCTTGATGATTTTTTGTAGTCCACGACAAACAGCTGACCGCCGGACACCTGCAGGAGAAGGTCGGTTTTGCCCGTGAGCTCGACGCCGTCATACTGGCCGTTCAACTTCGCTTCGGCGCCCAGCATCTTTGCACCGAACTGGATGAGCCGCTCCCGCCACCATAATGCGGCTTCGAGGATCTCCTGCTCGAGATGTCTCTTTTCGATAGACCACTCAGGCAGATCGAGGAACGGGGCCACTTCCCGAATGACGATCCCGAACTGTTTCGGCGTTTCACCCCGTATCACAGCCGGCGTCGGAATGGCCTTAGTGTCGTTGAAAAAGTACTCCAGCATGCTGTGCGCTATTGTTCCCTTCAGGGCGACGTTAAGCTCCTCAGGTCCCCATTCCGATGGCACCAGCCCCGCCCTCGCGAGCAGCCATCCCAGAGGCGAGACCATGAGCCATTCGAGCATGCTCGGAGACTCCGGCCTGGGTTTACCCTCGTCGTCCACACGAACCGTAGTGAGCAGATCCCGCCCAAGGTTGAGATCGGCAATGACCGTTTTCCACGGCTCACCGGCTGTTGCGGGTTTCGCAAGAGCCAGCCAGCGAGCAGCGGCCTTTCCCTCTTCCGTATCGAGCTCCAGGAGGAGATTTCCGGCTTCCAGCGCTTCCCTCCCTTTGGACGGGTTGTAGAGCTTGGCCATGAACGGGAGCGTATCCGAGGGATGGAGCTCAGCCCCGACCATATCTCTACGGGGGACAAGGAACGTTATCCCCCCGGTTGCGGACAAAAGCTGCCGTCTGAAAAGATTTCGTCGGGACAACACATCATCAGAGCCGGACTCGACAGCATAACCAAGCTTTTCCTTGAGCAGAGTGAGGTCCGATTCGAAGAATACGGGCGATGTTCCCGATCCCGCAGGGTACCTGCCGGATGAGAAGCCGAAAACGATAAGGTACTTCACCTGCCGCCAGGGTTCTTCGTCCTCGGCAAATGCCGCAACGCCTTCCCGGACAAGGACCTCGTCATCCTTTGTTGGAAATGACGACGGCGAGGAATGGGCAAGAAGCTTTTTCCAGGGTATCTCGCCTGCCTTGGGCAGCATCATGGCAAGTTCGAGCAGAAGGTCTTGTGCTCTGTTCTGATGCTCCTCGAGCGCTTCGCTGCCGTTCAGTAGGGCTCCAAAATCGTGTAAAGCCTGCGCCAGTTCGGCAGACGTTGCCGGGTCCCGCTTCTTGATGATATCCGCCATATCCCTGTCATCAGGGGACGCATCTTTCGGAAGCCAGGGATCGAAACGGCCGTTCATGACCTCATTGGCGAGGCCAATGCCTATGTTAGCATACCAGGGCATGAGCGGATTGGAATAGAGCGCGGAAAGCGCCATAACGGGTGCAGGCCATCGACGGGTAAAAAGGAAATTGAGCACTGCTTCACGCCCGAGATCGCGGACCTTCCGGCTTGAATCAAGCCCGGACACGGGAATGCCTGCAAAGGAAAAGGCGTCGTGAATAGCGTCGGCGTATGATTTGTTCGACGGGACAAGTAATCCGATCTCTTCCGGCTTCAGTTTTTGCTCTTTGATAAGGGTCTGGACCATGCCTGCGGCGACCTCGGCCTCCTCGAGGCAGTCGCGTACAGCGAGCCACTGGACCGATTCATCGAGTTTCACCGACTCTGCGTCAGGCTTGAACAGGTTGTCCTGGATCGCGGCGAGGGCCTCTGGACGTTTCTTGGGAAGCGCGGGAGAAAGCGTCTGGGTGAGTAGGCCTTCGAGGTCTTTATCTTTTATCGGAGAGAAGTCCTTCTCGATCTTGTCGATAAGAGACTTCTGCCAAGGGGAAAGGTGCGGTAAGCCTTCGACACGGTAAACAACAATAGCCGACAAGGCATCATCCTTGCCGGCATCAAGCACCGACCTGATCGCGGCAAGCCGGATTGGCAGAACACCACCCATGTCCTCGTGCAGCTTTGCGAGGTCGGCAAGATGCTTGCGGGCGCGTTCGGGCAAGACCTTCTTGGTATCGGGAACTATCTTTCCCGCTGGTCCTACCCCATCGATCAGCATAGCAAGATTCGCCCCTATGCTCGCCAGCGTCTCGTCAGGAGCAACCTCCATGCTTTTCGCCCAGAAGGCATCCTTCACGGATGCGGCCGACTCAGAGAGCTTTTCGTTCCAGATATCTTCTGGATCGGGCAGGAGGTACGCCTTGAGTGCCTGTTCGACCAACTCGGTCCAGGTCCCAACGATCACATTGACCCGTGAAGCCTTCTCCGCAACTATGCGTTTGATGAGGCGGGAGGAGGAGCGGTCGGGAGCGAGGAGGAAGTGAATGGTGTTCATGATGGCCTTTCTTCGGCGTGGAGCGAAGACTCCATGCAGTTTTCCACAGGGAGCTTCAATTCCCTTCTCGTGAACATAAAGCCTTCTGTTTCGTCCTTGATCAGAATACCGCAGGAGGCTGACAGCAGTGTGTCGGTAATAGCAGGGGCCATTTTTCAAGAAGGTACCGTCTTGCCTTCATGGCTACAATAATTCGTGATTCCGCAAATGGCACATTTTGGATTCTTCTCTAAGCAGATACCATCGGTCAGACCTAGTTCCTTTTCTTCTCCGACCTGACCATACTTTACAAATACGATATCGATATACCTTATTGGGTTACGTGTAGCCTCAGCGAATTTGCGCCCATGAATGACTGTTTTTAGCAACTGACCTTCACTTTCTATCAAACCAATTCTTTTAAATATTCTGGCGATTACTCTATCCGGTTTTAGAACCGGCAATCCCATGTCTGCCAGGAAATGGTACGCTGTAATCCCGCCAAGATATGCAAATTTATAAGATACTTCTTCTTTAAACAGCATTAAGTTTTCAAAAGATTCTTTTGGGTTGAATGAATTCACATAATTTTGAAATGACCCATACTTCTTTACAATATCAACGAATATTTTGGCATTCTCAACACAAGCTTCGATTTTGCGCTGATTTTTTATCATTCGCTTATCGCTCATGATTTCATTGATCTTTGCCTTGTTGTATGAAGCAACTATCTCATATGATGGATAATGCCCTCGTATAATATCCATTTTTTTAGTCACAGTTTCAGCGCGGAAACCGGAATAGAATACAATTGCACAAAGCATATTGAAATATTCGGCATCTGACAAAGCCCTATTCTCATATTTCTTGAATTGATCTAAATGTTCAAAATGTCTTGACTGATTTTTCAACGTAAATTCTACCCTATTGAATATATCAATATAATTAATCATTTCTTCCCTTCAGAATGCTCAAATATATTCCTGATATTGACAGTCCTGCGACAGTTCTATTTTCTTTGAAGATGTTTTCAGAGTTTTTCAGTGCCCCTTCCATATGTGGCGTCGAGACCCCGATTGTTTTCGACATATAAGCCTCGAGGAAGGCCGAGAACTTATCAGCTACTTCTACCAGTTCACCGTCAACGGGATCATAGCGGTCATCGTTGTACTTGTCGTTTTATCCGTGGACAGCTGTATGCAGGTCCCACCGATTTCTCTCCCACCTCTGTGAACAATAATTTTCAATGTTGATAAATTCCTCATGTAGACCACTTGTGCTATAGTGGTTCTACTTTTAGCAGTGAATTATCCGCTTTGCTGGACTGCTACACATAAATACCACGACGCACTGACAACACCATGACAGTATACAGGATGTTTTGATCGTTTGTCTCGCATCATTACAAGATCCAGCTCGATGCTATATGTTCATCCAATTGCAGTCAATTACTCACATTGAGAAATAATTATGCGACTAGCTACCATAAAAGAAGTGTCGACTTTATTGAAAGTGAAAACGTCCACCCTCTATTCATGGATACATAACCACACGATTCCCTTCCATAAACTGAATGGTTTAATCCGCTTTGACCTTGATGAAATCGAAAAATGGGTTAAATCTTCTAGAGTAGAAACCTCTCCACCTCCACAAAAAGCCAAGGCAAAATCAAATATAGACATTGATGGGATTGTGAGGCGAGCAATAGATACAACCAAGGGTAAGAAATAGCTTGTCGAAAGAGCAGGCCCGACTGAAATCTCAGTCGGGCCTTATTGATTTTACCTGATGGCTTCCTGACATTCGTTCCGGAACCTGCATACCCGGCATTTACCAGGGGTCGGTGTCGCCCTTGGTGACTGACGGAGTAATAATGCCTTCCGCATCTGACCCATGATCGACCTCACCGACTGCATAGCCCGTTGCATTTTAGGATTATCCTTGCGGAACGTGAACGACTTGTTCGGATACCGCAGATCAGCCTCCTTCTTACCCACCACAAGCATCTGGGCAGCCACATAGAGCACATCTCCATGCCGCGCATTGCCCTTAACAGTCGCGCTCTTATATTCGACAGTCTTTCCCCGCTCAACCACATCAGGCTTGCAGGACAAGCCCAGGTCGTTATTCCGATAGACCGTAGCACCTCTTCCGTCCAAGTCCTGATCAACAATCCAAGACGTGATGCCAATCTTCCTTCGATCCCTGCGAAGTTTCAAATAGTACAAAGCGCCTATTGTAAAAGCGACAAGAGCCAAAGTAAGCATGCAATACCTCCAATCGTCATAAATTTTGATATGGCCGACTGCGTCTTTTGTGCCTTTTTTACCGGCCCGGACTTTTGCTGATGGAACTCCTGTCCGCGTCTGGAAGGCTCGGTCGAACTTATCTGCTGCCGACCCCTCCTCCCTTTGGTTCTCAGGAAATACCATTGTCTTGGGCAGAAATCCCACTGCTTGAGCTCCGATGCGTTGATATTGGGTTTATTTTTCATTGTCGTTTTAATCCTCCTTTGAGTTTTCATCTGATACATCCTTCTCTTGTTCGGCCATCTTCCCATCAAGGAACTTCTCGAATGCCGACCCGTCCCTTCTGGTCAGGTTCGGGATAAACCGGGAGTAGACCTTGAACAACATCTCCGTGTTGGCATGTCCCAGCTGCCTTGCCACCCATTCCGGATTCTCTCCGGATGCCAGCCACATCGTTGCCGTCGTATGGCGGGTCTGATAGGGTGTTCGGTCGGACAGCTCTGCCTTCTTGAGCGTTGGATACCACACCCTCTTGGAGATGTTATTATGGTCAAGCGGCTTTCCACGTTTTGTTGTAAAGACGAGGTCACCGTTCCCAGTCTTCTCCTTTTGCCTCTTCAAGGCTTCTTCAACTGCTTTACTCATATCGATATCCCGGACGGAACTCTGTGTTTTGGGGCTGACCCACTGTCCGCTCTGCCAGGTTTCGCGGACTTGGATCCTTTTCCCCACAAAATCCACGTACTTCCACTTGAGCCCGTCGATCTCTGCGGTCCTCATACCGGTAAAGAACCGGACCACGTAGTAGTCGTTGAACTCCTCCGGAACATGCTTCAGAAGCTGAAATACCTCGTCCGGCGAGAACGGCATTATGTCGGTCTTCTTGAGCGGTAAGGGCTTGAAGTTAGTGAACGGGGTAGTAAAATCGTACTGTTCCGCCGCCTCGTTCATGATCAGACGGAGCACCAGGATGATATTGTTGATCCGTTTGTTGCTGATCTTCTGCTCCTTCTTGCCCGGCAGGTCCCCCAGAGCCGTCCTAAACTCCTTCACCATCCACTTGGTGATATCGAGAACCGGCTTGTCCTTGAAGTACGGGATCAGGTGCCGCTTCATGACCGACTGGAAGTCCCGTTGGACCGACGGTTTCCAGGATATCTTATTGTTTTTGTACCAGGTGTTCGCATACTCCTCGAACATCACGCCGATCTTTGGGCCGGTTTCTTCATTGAATTTCGATGCGTTCTTGCTTTCAGGAAAATACTTGCCGTAACTGAAGGTCCCGAGCCTAATCTCACTCTCGATCCTTTTAAGAGCATCGTTCATGAGTTTGATGTTCTCAGGACTTTCCTTGAGCTCCGTATACTCCTTGCATCGAATTCCTTTATACCTGAAGTCGAAGTACAGATACCCGGCCTCGGTGCGACGAACCTTACCCATTGCCTCTGCCCCTTCTCAGCACGATCCTGTTCATCGGATTGTGTTCCGGTGCCGTACTAGGCATACCCCAGCTCACCATCATTTTCTCGATCTCATTCCAGATATAAAGGATCTTTCTGCCGCCAAAGGGCTGGATGTAATGAACCCCTCTCTTGAACACCCGGTCTTTCATCTGCTCCCGGATGTAACGGGGCTCGTATTTGATCCTTGTGCTCAGTTCATCTGTTGTAAGATACAGAATCATGGCTTATGCTCCTTTCCCTGTGGCTGCGGCCTTCCGGGACCGGCCGGTTTTTGAGGCCTTTGCTTCTGCTGCTGCCTTTTCCATCCGCTCATTCAAGAGCGTTACCATTGTCGCAAAACTCTCGCTGTAGGCAATGTTTCCGTCTTCAACAGACACAATCGCAGTGTTCTTAACAGTCCTGGGAGTCGGTACTTTCTTAAGAAATCTGCCGTCCATCTCGGATAAGATATAAATGGAGCCGATCTGATTGCACAGCGATGTGAGCGCCTCACGATCCCGCTCTATTTCCAGGTCGCCGAACCATATTTTCTTTGCCTTGGCATCAAAGATATTCGCATTGAAGATCGTTGTGGGTTTTGCCATGCTTTTGCTCCGGTAAATCATCCTTCCATGAAGTCCCAGAAGCGTCACCGCAGCCAGAGAAATATTTGTTATTTTCCCGTCGATCCAGGGGGATTCATTCTTCTTCATTGTTTCCTTTTTGATCATATATGGGTCCTCTCTTTCTGTCTGAACAGCTCCTTTGTCTTGCCGATATCGTGCAGGAATGCTCAGATCAGATGTCCTTTTTCAAGATTTTCATTGCTTATATGCCCTCTTTGACCGCCTGGTAGGCGTCATCAAGCATCCCCCGTGTGATGATATGGTTCGGCGCGATTGCCAAATCGGCAATTTCCTTGGCATCCCTGGCGTAGATCATGTATTCTTCGATACCCGTCTTTTTGCTGCACTCCAAAAGCAGCAGCTCCATGAAATCATGAGCCCTTCTGTTGTCAAGACTGTTGAACAACCGTTCCAAATGATCGTTATCTTCGTTTAATATGTACATTACTGCCTCCTTTGATATGGGTTGATTGCCAAACCTCTCAAAATGCGTAACGCCAAGTGGTTCCTTGTGTATCCGGTGAGCCGTCCGTTCTTAATTGAAGATTGAGACCTCCTTGTTATAATGAGTGCCAATTTGTCATCCTGTATGTAATTTTATCTTTCATAATATCGTTTGTCAAGGCAATTATACATTCTATATGTAATTATTTTATACTGATTGACAATTTACTATGAAATGTGATAAGAAAAGGCAGGTTTATTCAGGAGATGCACGCTGAAGGGAGTACAACAAATGATCAAATGCCATCTGTCGAAATTAATGGGAGAGCGGAAACTGAAGATTGCTGATGTAGCCCGCGACTTGGATGTTCATCGAAATACGATCACACTCCTCTATCACGAAAAGGCCAAGAGGATAGATTTTGAGGTCCTTGATAAGCTATGCAAGTATTTTGATTGTCAGGTGGGTGATATCATAGAGTTCAAAAAGTAATTCTTACCTCAAGATGTTCTTGTAAGCGCCGATAACGCAGATTCCACCCAGCCGAAGCCGATTCTTTCTTGCTCAAGACGCAGATTCCTGCGTATTCGGTTGTCTCGCAAATCATCATAAAGCGCCCTTTCCTCCGGATGCAACATAGCCAAGTCGCGTAGAGTCTGCTTTTCTTCCTCGCCCCATAGCGTTTCAAATGCAAACAACGTATTGCGGTCCATCAGAAACGACTCTACGTGTTCAAATTGACTGCGAAGTTGATCAAGGATCGCGAAGCCATGGGTATCAATATCACCCCAATAAACAATACGGCGGTGGGAAAGCCACTCGGCTTTACTCAACATCTCGAAACCGTAGCCCGCGCCAAAGATAACCATACTGTCTTTGACCTGCGGAAAGGCTAAGAAGTTGATCTCGTTCTCGGTGATGAAGACACGTGAGACCTTGGGCTCGATACTGGCAAAACTCTCAGCATCAATGGTAATGTCCTGTATAAGAGCGCCCGGCAATAAAGCGCGCTTTGGATCGATTACCCGAAAGCGGATGCGCTCCGGCTTATCACAAAATCCATAACGCTTTGCGAATTGCCTCGTTCCAGAGGCCGTCGGATCAATTACTGCGGGCGATAGGACGATATCCAGCAACTCTTCGAGCACTGCACGATGGGCTTCGATGAACTTGCTGTGGACACTTGGGAGGTCTACTTGTCTTAGGTACACGCCAGGGCGTGGATGTTTTTGTAGCCAGCCGACTATTTCTAGCAGCAGACTCCACTCGTTAGAGAGCTCTAACGCGCGAATCGGCCGTTTGGCCAACCAGCCCACCACTTGAGGCTGGCGCTTACGTGTTACATCGATCAACGCAGTGAAGCGGGTAACATCTCGTTGTTTGCTAATGAGTGCCAAGGCATCTTCGACGGTATCGATCCATACCTCATGGGGTACAGCATTTTCACCGAAGACACGGTGCTTGAACTCACGCATCTCGACTCGGCAGTGAGGCATCGCCCGAAGCTCACTGATCCAGGTGCGCGCCTCTTCGAAGTGATCGGCCATTTCACCCGACGTAGGGCCTTTGAACAGCAAACGCTTCGGGAATAGCGACTCACCCGTAACAAGACTGGCCAGCAGTTCTCCCCGATCCCATAACTTTTGCACCTGGGCACGAAGGTTAACCGGCCTTGTCCAATTCATCCGACTATCCTCGCTTTTTCCGCGTGGTAATCCTCAATTGAGAGATTACGCAGTTTGGACGCTCGACCTTCCTCATTCTGAACAAACCCAACGCTAGAGACGAATGGTTCAATGATGTGAATTTTCTGCAGAGGTGTGACAATCAGGATCTGCAAGTTGAGTTGGGCAAACAGTCGCAAGCCGTACTGTGCGGAGTCATCTGATCCTCGCCCAAAGGCTTCATCGATGACCACGAAACGGAAGGATTGGGAACGTACCGCTCCCCATTCAAGACCGAACTGATAGGCCAGGCTAGCCGCCAAGATGGTATAGGCGAGTTTCTCCTTTTGACCTCCTGACTTGCCACTCGAATCAGAATAGTGCTCGTGTTCGCTATTGTCCTCGCGCCAGCGCTCGCTGGCGGCGAATACAAACCAGTTCCGCACATCAGTGACCTTGGCTTCCCAACGCCGATCCTGCTCGGATAACCCCTCTCGACCTCGAAAGCGTTCGATAATATGCTTAACCTGCAAGAACTTGGCTTCGGAATATTGGGTATCGTCAGAACCGGTCAGTGCCCCTTCGGTACAGGCGCGCAGGTCGGTCTGAAAATCTCGGATCTCGGCATCCGGTGTCGGTTGAGCTTCCAGCACGATATAGCGGCCGGCATTGTAGTCGATCTGGGTGAGCGACTTGTTGATATGTGCGATACGTTCCTTGATTGTTTCTCTCTCGCGGGCCAACTGCGATTGAAAATTCGCCACCTCGCGGATGGTGTTTTCGTTCAGCAATTCCTTGAATCGAGCTTCAAAACGAGGTAGATCGTCGTTTTTTAGTTGGTGAAGCATATTCCGGTATTCGACAGCTGCTTCTATGCTGGCATCTACCTCTGCTGTTTCCAGCTTGAATTCTTCTTTGTACGACGCCATTGCCTGGATGATCTTATCGCGCATACGTGTGCGCTTCAGGTCTTCGGCATCGATCCTGGACTGTAACAAGTCGCGCATGTCACGCTCGCGGTTGTCACAGGATTCGACAGTAAGTTGATGCTCGCCCACGGTCTCGCTTCGTATGGCATTAAGACGCTCGAAATGGAATGAGTGGCTCGTTTGCTCGGGTGTACTGACCAGCGCTAAGGCCTGGTCACGCAAATCTTCGGCAGCTCTGAGCTTGGCTTGAGTAGCCCCCAGTTCTTGGGTTTTTTTCGCAAGCTTTATCTCAGTATCAGCGAGTTCACCGCGAAGTGCTCTCAGTCGTTCGCTCAATTGCTTGAGCACATCTGAGGCAGACTCGAGCCTTTGCTTCTCGTCTGTAAGCTGAGCCACCTCCAAGGCAAGGGACTGCCAGTCGATTTCACGAAAATCAACGTACTCATCGAGTTTCGACAACGCCGTAAGGCGTTCGTCGAGCGTTTTTTGGTCGGATTGAATCTTGCCAATGAGGACGCCCAATTCTCCCAAGCTAGTCTCCAACTTTCTTTCTTTGGCTTCCAGTGCCGCTATTTTCGCCGCGTTAGTCCAGCCCAGCACATAGCGACCGCGATCATCCAGCCGGTAACGGTCGTCTTTTTCGTGACGCTCGCCGGGAGACTTGATTTGGCCCGCAAGCGTGATGGCGCGGGTCTCACGACGGAACTGCTCCTGTGTTGTGCAGCATGCCAGGTCGAAACGGTGAGCCACTTCACGTTCGAGCCAGTCGTAGAAAGGAGAGTCAGGCTTGATGACTATTTTCCGCGCAAGGGAATCCCGGTGCAGATTAGGCAGATCGCGCTGAGAACCCTGGCGTATCCGAAAATAGACCAAACGTCCCCTTAGATGTGTTCTGTCGACCCAGTGAGACACCGCTACATAATGTTTATCTGGTACCAGAAGCGACAGACCGAAGCTACGCAATAGCCGTTCAGCGGCCCCCTCCCAGTCGCGTTCATCGTCACGGACTTGCAGCAGTTCGCCGGAAAAAGGCATATCCTCTTCTGACAAGCCGAGTGCTTCGCATAACGCAGCGCGCATGGACACCTGCTCACCGGAAATGTTGCTGCGCCGGACTTTTAGACTGTTTATTTCCGAGGTCAGCTTTTCGTGCTCCTGCTTGCCCTGTCGAAAGTTCACGCCTTGCTCAGTGAGTTCGTTTTGCAGCTCCGCTTCACGAGTTTTCAACCCATTGCCCAGCTCTCTGAAGCGACCATGCAACATAAGGAACTCGGCTTCCGTTTCGGCCGTGGCTTCGCCGACGGCGTGCACTAGCTTTCCGTATCGCTGCGCTTTCTCCAATCTTTTTTCCCGTTCTGTATCTTTGCTGCGAATGTCGGCTGCTAATCGCTCAATCCGATCGCCGCCGTTATCAGCGATACTTTGCTTGAGCTCGCCTTCGGTCACTCGCTGCGCGTCACGGAGCTCCTTAGTCCGCTTGACCTGGCTGTCTTGACGTCTCCATTCTCCATCAAGTCCTGAGATACGTTTTTCTAGCAGGCCGAGTTTCAGGCCTGCGAAGTAGGGTCCCAGCGCCTCGCGACAGGCGCGGAGTTCCTCCACTTGGGAAAGAAGGGAGTTATAGCGTTCACAATCAGAGACCAACGGTGAGAGCAGTTCCAGTTGACGCTTGGCCTTCAGTACAGCCACGTGCGCCCGGTTCAAGTCATCAAAATGGGCGATCAAGGCAGAGACGCGTGGCTCAACATCAAAAGGTTCAAGCATATGGCTGCGGACGAAGTCAGTCAGGTTACCCACCGACTTCATCGACACCGTTTGGTGAAATAGCTCCAGTGCCTGTTCGTTCTCGATACCGAATCGACGACGAAACCAGGCGCCATAGGTCGGAAAACTGTCAACCACCTCTGCGCCCAGACCACGCAATTTCTTCCGCAATCCGGTAATGTCCGGGCCGAAATGCGCGAAGTCCTCCGCAATCGACAATGCTCGCTCTGCGCCTACAAAGAAGCGGGCAGGCTGCGTCAGGGAGTCTTTCATCCAGAAGACCTGTGCCAGCGTGACCGTTTGTTCGTAGCCCGCGTTATGAAAAACTCCCAGGATAACAGAGTAATTATTGTGGTCGCGAAGCGCTACAGGTTTGGCTGTGCCACTCACCTCATTGCGCTCGGACTTAAAATGCCCGAGCACATAGGATCGTAGCGTGCGTTCCTTGTTGTCGGCCCCGGCTGCCTTGTTGTAGGCGATGCGGTGCGCCGGCACCAGCAGCGTGGTGACCGCATCCACCAGTGTCGATTTGCCCGATCCTATATCGCCGGTGAGCAAGATGTTCTTGCCGCTCGGATTCAGCGCCCACACTCGGCCATCAAAGGTGCCCCAGTTGAATACCTCTAGACGATGCAAACGGAAGCCCGAAAGCACATCGCCGTCTGCACCAGCCAGACCCACGGTTTGCGCATCATCCATTGACGGCCCTTCCAGAGGTCGCAGCAAGCTGTGTCTGGTAGGCTGCCAATCGCGCATCGAAATCGGCCAGCCATTGTGCGTCCACAAAAGCCCTGAGAATTCGCCGCACCTCGAACATTTCTGCCTGCCCTATGCTCGGTTTAAGCCTGCGCAGGAATCCTAATTCAACTATCTTATTCAGATAGGTTTCAATCTGGTCGATTAACTTGGCTTCATTGCTGCTTTCGGGAAGGAACACCCGGATCAATTCAACGATGTCTTCACGGGAAAGCACAAGGCGCGTGTCGCCACCACTCGCGTCGAACTCTGCAAGCTTCTTGCGCAGCAGCGCCAGCAGCAGGCTCACCGGAAACGACAACGGACGCCGAGCAACCAAGCGCGGATGTTTTGAAGCCGCGTCTTCTTCACTTTCCTGGCGCGATTGCAAGAAGGCATAGCCCTCTGCCTCGTCAAACACCAGCTCCAGGCCCAGTACCGCCACATAGTCACGCACACGAGCTTGCAGGTTGAGCAAGGCGGTCCAAAGGCCGGCGTCAGCTTCTTGATAGATCACACCTTTGAGCAAGAAGATAAGCAGGGCCGACAAATCATTCGTTACCGCGATGTTTACAGGTTTTTCTTCCGTCATCTTCACCTCACAAAGATCACGCGCGGCAGACGTGCCTGCTTCGCATATTCCTGGCCAAGCGGACCTTCACAGTCCCAGACGACTGATTCTGTCACGTTTTCATCCACCACGCTCTCGAAGACGCCACTGGCAAGCTGTAAATACGCCACCAGCTCTGCAAGGCCATGCTGCAGCGGCTGTATCTCGCACAGCTCACGCAACGTAATTTGGGGACGATCCTGCAGGGCTTTCCGGATATGCCTGGCCAGTTGGTCTTTATCTATCACCACTTGAGTGTACAGTGCTACCGCATCCACTTCGGCGTCGCCTGACTCCAGATCGATATCGACAATCAAAGGTTTGATGGCAGGGGTATAGAGTGGCCTTTCCATCGGCAATTCGATGTCGGCAGCGATGTCTGCAATGTTCATCACCTCGCCCGGGGGCGGTGACTCTCGCAGTGCCAGTGACTTGGCCTCGATACCGTGCAGGATATCCATTATGCGGCGGTTCTCCAGCCAAGCCTGATCATCCAGAAAGCGCCGTAACTGCTGCGAAAGCTGGGCTACCATGCGCTGCGTATGCTCGCCAGCCTCAAGCCAATCGTAATGCAATCGGCGGGTGCGTGCGTCGGGCTTGAGCTCGGCGACCGCAGGCAGGGTCAAGACTCGATCAAGCAGCGCCGACAATTCGTCCTGCCGGCTGCTGGACATCAGGAAGTCCCAAAATGCGCGAAAACTACGTCCCTGATCCGAATCTGCAATCGCATCGCGTTCGCCCATGATTTCTTGCAGCAGCGTTCCTTTTGAGCCCTCCCACAGCGCGATGCGTTCCCGCACGTGCCGATCCAGCCTAAGAAAGTTGTGTTCCACCTCTCGAAAATCGGTGAGCAGTTCACGCGCTAGCTGAATAAACTGTTGAAAGCGGTCCTTCAATGCTGTGTCGTCCAATAACGGAATGTCACCTGACAAAACGCGGGCAATTTCAGCATCAATCGCATCGCGTCGCTTATGCAATTCCACAATACGAACTCGCGGATCAGTTTCGGTGCCTGCGTTCATCTGTTTGAGCAGTTCGAACAGTGTTAGCAAGCGCGACTCTGTACCCACGAAACTGCGCTCGGTGAGCGTTTCCAACCACGCAATCGCCTTCTCGGTCGCCGGGGTCAAATCGAAATGCGGCTCGTCCGAATCCTGCACGTAGAATTTTCGCAGCCAACCCTTCTCAGTCCCTGCCCAGTCGTTGAGGTAATCAAGCGGTGACTTCGGGAATGCGTCTGCGCCCAACCGTTCGCGCATGGCAAACAGTTCATCCTCAAGAGCCTCGGCCAAGTCCGCCTGAGATATCACTCGCACATTGTGTTCTATGAACACGCGCTGCAGAAAACTCGCCACCAGCGGCGCATGATCCGAGCGTAAAAGCCGCCAAGCAGGGTGGCTCTGCCGCAATTGATCGAGGGTTGTATAGTCGAGGGTCATGCGCTGGATGCCTTCAGCATATAATGATTCGATTAAATTTCATGGTCGCTTAGCGTCCGGGGTCGGCGCGTCATACCTTTACGCTCCTGAGTTCTTCTGCGGTATGATTGCGGGATTGTTCGGTCGTTTTCCAGAGGAAGGCTTCTAGGAATTCCCCGGCTTCGATGGAGAGGGCTTCGGCGAGGTTCTTGGAGTCGTGGAATTGCGCCCAGTCGCGTTCGTTACGGAATGAGATGATTTTTTTCTGGATGGAGTCTAAATCAGCCATGCCCCTCCCCGACTGCTATTAATCCCATGATAATTTTGAACATTACTACAGGTGCGGGGAAAAGTCCAGAGGAGAGAAGAACCATTAAGATCATTCGATATAGACGCCAAACTGTGTCCTGTGACTTAAACCAAGATGGGTATGCACCTCGATAATCATATAATGCAAACCGCGATATGCCGTTTCTTCCCAATGTGAGATATTGTCATGTTCTTTAATCGTAGTTACCGTTTTTTCAGTAACATGACTCCCGAACATTTCGCCGCCTTTAGTGCGTGCATCGACACCGTGATTTTCAACTTTGAATTTTATTGTGTAAGGCAGCATCGGCATATAGGGTAGCTTCATACTGAACTTGATACTTTTCCCTTTCGGCAAAAACCGGCTTGTTGAAGAATAGGTGCCTTCAAACTGGCCGCCCCGTTCATTAAAAATATCAGCCGAAATCCGAATACCGTCGGCGTTCTTTTGGTATGTCGGATCGAACTGCGCGAGTGGTGAGTGTTTCAAATAAGAGTTCCAGTTGAGTTCATATTGCTTGTAATTTATCGGGTTGCCTCGTGCATCGGTATGGTTCGGTTGTAGATACGGGATGGGTATTTTATTGCCATTCGATGTAATTGACTTCACAGAAAGCAATTCATCGGGGAAGTCGATAAAGCTTCGTATCGATTCACCAATCATGATCTGATTACGACCAGCCGCATGCTGCAATTTAGAGGCAACATCGACGAAGAAAGAAGTAGCAGTGACTTCCTCCATACCAGGATAGCCATAAGAACGCCAAAGGACATCTGCTTCTTTGCCAAAATCGACGCCAACGCGAATTCCAAAAGGCTCCTTATATCCCATTGAATTCAATTTAGGGACAACGCTCTGCTCAACAAAATAACAGAGAACAGACGCGCAGTTCAGGCCGTCGATAATTCCGGTCTCCGGTGCAACTGTGCTTCCGCCGAAATATGCCATTACAGCGTCCCCCATGATTCTGTGGACATGACCGTTAAATGACTTGACAATCTCCATCGCAACGCGGATGAATGCATTCTTGATCCGATATACATCTTCCAGCGGATATAGCAGGCTGAGGCGCGTAGAGCTCTCAATATCCATGAACAAAGTTGTAATTGGACATTTAACCATCAGGTCGGTCCCGAGAAGGTGCTTGAAATCGGGATGGTCACCAATGTCCGGACGCTGCGGCTCACCTTTTTGATAGAGGGGTCGAAGTATCCTCTGTATTGAATATTGGGGCACCAGTTCACGCGATGTAGATTCTGAAAAAGATACCGCAGAATCCATCGATTTCGATGCCATCAATTGAGTGGCATTCTGCCTGCTCGCATCTTCAAGGTAGCACGAAAATGTATTCTGAAAACTATCCCTTACTCCCATACCGCCACATCTCCCTTCAGATAAGAGCCCAGACAACCGAAATAATCTTAACCAAAATCATCAAACCCAGAGCCGGAAGCTGAACGAATAGAATGGCACCTATCGCTATCTTCATTTTCCGAAATTTATCATTGAGCCCTTTGGCCAGAGCATGAGCTTGCATGCAGCAATCCTTTAATAGCTCTTCATCAGTGGTTTCCTTGACACATTGATGGTAATCTTCTGGATTTTCGAATTCAGCGATATGACCAAAAAATATCTTTGAATGGTATTTCGCCGGATTCTTCGGAGATTTCAAGAAAGGATTAATGACTTGAAACACTGCTGCTAATGAGACAAGTGATGATATTGCAGCCATGAGAAGCAGCAAACTTACGAGTATCGCCGCGACTGCCTGAGACCCGAACGTCTGAAGCAAATCACCCCATTTGAGGACAATGGCACTAAAGATAAAAGTATCAAAGGCTACGATCACCGTCGCCTTCGTATTTGTAGTATTAATATAATGATCGAAACGGTTAATCACTTTCCAGAGAAAATCAGCAGAAGACATATCGGGTTCCCCTTTACGTTGTGGGTATCACGCGTACTAAAACAAAACCGGGCGAGGCTATTAAAGATCAACCTCGCCCTTACCAGTTATTTTTCCTTCCGCACACCCTTGAAAGGATCTTTGTCTTGCTTCTGATCGATGAAGCGCCCGGTCTCCGTGTCACGCTTTACCCAGCGATCGTTGTGTGGATTATGGGTCTGCGAACGATCAATGACTTGCCCATGCCTGTGACCATCCCCACTCGGTGGATTCTTCGCCATGGTCTTCACCTCCTTTCTCAATGAACTATGCCCCTTCGCCCGACATTGCGAGAAAGATAATCACTGCGAGCATTCCCGCAAAAAGCCCCATGGCTTGCAGCTGGGTGCTTTCCCGTCGACCGGTCGCAACATACCGCGCAAAGTGTTCGCAGTTGTTGCCGAACAGATCATAAGCACTGTTTTCAACCGCCTTGTTGATTCTCGATATGGCATCGGGTTCATCGGTTATCCTGCCCAACTCTTTCCAGTCACCGGTATCCTCCAGATGATCAAGACGGATTTGTGGAGGTGTCTGGTGAATAACAACTGGCCGCCAACCGTTCGGCAAATTCAACCGGTTACCGACATCAAGGATGCCGTAGTGATCAACCAAGACCCCTTTCATTTGGGTCTTCTGGATCAAGAGATAGAGTCCGGGTCTTCGAATATGGTGTGGCATGGATCCTCCTGCAGCCGATTCGCAATGTTTGGAATCTGTCGGCGTTCGCCTCTCTGCCAACGGTCTTCCAGTACTATCAGCCGGTATAATACAGAATGCCAGGCTCAAAACGTGAGCCCGGTATTATTTCCCTTCGTTAGATTTTTCTCCCCCGCCTGGATACAAAGCTACGGCCGCGCTCAGCTGATCCGCAACCTCTTTCCGGAGAGAATCAGGTGATACAACTTCGACACCCGGTCCATGCTTCAAAATATCCATGACCAGCTCAAGCGAATTCGAATAGGGAATTGTAAGCACATAGCAGCCGTCTTTGAAGCACCCCTCCTGCTGCGGATGCCATTTTTCCTCGGACACCCAGCGTGCCCGTTCCGGCGTGAACCGGAGGACGGCTTTCTTCGTTGGTTTGCCGCCAAATATGCCGTATGAGGTGGCATAGTGAGCATCTAGCTCTTTGTCGGTAATTTCCTCGGCAGGAATGTCCAGCTCAGACGCTTTTCTGATCCGGTCGACTGAAAAGCTTCTAAGTGCCGTTTTCTTGTGATCCCATACGTCAAGGTACCAATTGTCCCTGTAATGGACGAGACGTTGAGGCGAGATCGTGCGCGCTGCCACCTCGTCCCGGGATCGGCTGTGATAAATGACCTCCATGCGTTTGCGCCGAAGCAGAGAACCCGCCACGCTTTGAAAATGCTCAGGATCCATGCGGCGGGCGGCCATGCCTAGGATACGAATGCGTCGGGTGATCTCGCCCCCACCCATATGCTGAGACTGGAGAATCTGTTCGATACGGCTTCGCAAAGGAGTTAGATGGCCTTCAAGCAAGCCCGGCTGTACCTCGGTTAGCAATCGCTGAACGGTGAGCAATGCATACAGTTCCGATGCGTTGAACCATAGGCCGGGCAGTTCAAAAGGATGCTCGCCCGTCTTCGCATAATAGTACCCGGATTTTTCACGATCAAACTCGATAGGGGCGCAGAAGTAATTCCGCATATCACGGATGATTCGGTTGACCGTCGCGCGCGAGCACTCCAGCCGTTCTTGAAGGTTGTCACGTGAGACAGGATATCGAGCATTACTCAAAATCCGGTGCATGCTATAAATTCGATCGAATAGATCCATATCTCCTCCTGGCCTTAGGAGTTTGTCCCCAATAAACGACAAAAGGCGACCTTAGAGATACAGGCCGCCAGCGAATATTTAATTGAATACCGGAAATTCAGCGTTTTTCTTCTACTAAGTCAGTTACGAGTATACATACAACATATTGTGGCGTCAAGATATTTTTAACTACATTTAGCGATAGTCATGAGTTCAATTGACGGAACGTGTCTGAAAAAGAGATGGGTGGCGGATGGTGACTTCCCTCTTGATTTAGTATATTTTGTGTGCTATATTTCTCACCACAAGGGCTATTTAACGCCTTGGATATACCATGAAGACAGTCTCCGGAATAGGAAAAGAATCCCGCGTCCGCCTGGCTCAGATCATGCGCGAGACAAAGGGCACCATCACGGTGTTGCAGGCCGCAAAGATTCTGCGCCTCCCCGCTCCCGCTGCATCGAAGCTCCTCTCGCGCTGGACAAATCAAGGCTGGCTTTCACGCGTTCGTCAAGGATTGTACGTCCCTATCCCTCTTGAAGCGCGCACAACCGACGTTGCCCTCGAAGATCCCTGGATCATAGCAGAGCAGCTGTTCTCTCCCTGCTACATCGGCGGATGGTCCGCTGCTGAATACTGGGGATTGACCGAGCAGCTCTTCCGCACCATCGTTGTGATGACGACGCGCAAGCCACGCGATCGAAAACCCGCGATCAAGGGTGCCAACTTCCTCGTCAGGACAGTCCCCGAGAAAGCGTTATTCGGAACAAAACCGATTTGGCGGGGCCAGGTCAAGGTGAATGTCTCAGACCAGACGCGAACGGTCCTGGACATGCTGAACGATCCGGCTCTTGGCGGCGGGATTCGTCCGACCGTGGATGTGTTCAAGAGCTATTTGAAGTCAGAACAAAAGGACTCGGCCCTGCTCATCACTTATGCTGACCGCCTCGGGAACGGCGCAATATTCAAACGCCTCGGCTTTCTTGCCGAGCGGTTCGCAAAGGACGAGAAGAACCTGATCGCGGCCTGCCGGTCCCGCCTGAGCGCGGGAAACGCGAAGCTCGACACTTCCCTTCCGGCCGACAGGCTGATTACAACGTGGAAGCTGTGGGTGCCTGAGGCATGGGCCAAGGAGAAGACCGGTGATTGATAGACAGGAGATCATGGAGTTTGCCAAGGAGTTCGGGCTCACGCCGAATGTGGTCGAAAAGGACTACGTGCTCGGCTGGCTCCTGGCCGGGATAGCAAATAATGCTGACCTTGGTCCTTCATGGGTGTTCAAGGGCGGAACCTGCATCAAGAAATGCTTCTTTGAAACCTACCGGTTTTCCGAAGACCTCGATTTCACCCTCACCGCTGCGGCGCACCTTGATCAGGATTTCCTGAAACGATCCTTTACCGGCGTGACGCAATGGGTCTACGAGAATTCGGGCATAGAGATCCCCGCGGACACGATCCGTTTTGAGGTCTATACCAACCCGCGCGGCAAGGTTTCTGCGCAAGGGAAGATCGGCTACCGGGGACCCCTGCAGCCGCGCGGCGATCTGCCGAGGGTCAAGCTGGACCTGACGAATGACGAAGTGCTCGTATTGCCGCCTGTCTCGCGTGAAGTCCACCACCCCTACACGGATGATCCCGAAGACGGTATCGCTGTCCAGTGCTACAGCTTCGAGGAAATCTTCGCTGAAAAGCTCCGCGCCCTGGCAGAACGCGAACGGCCGCGCGACCTCTATGATGTGATCCATCTGTTCCGGCACGAGGAGCTGAAGGCGAACCGCGAACAGATCATGAGGACGCTGGAGCAGAAATGCGCCTTCAAGGGTATCGCTGTCCCGACCATGCAGTCGCTCGAGAACAGGCCGGAGCGCGATGAGCTGGTATCGGAATGGGAGAACATGCTCGGCCACCAGCTGCCGATGCTGCCGGCATTCGATCAGTTCTGGAACGAGCTTCCGGCTGTCTTTGCCTGGCTGCACGGCGAAGCGCCACAGGCGGCTGTTGCTGAATCTATGCCTGTTGGGGCGGAAGTCGATACCGCGTGGCAGCCGCCGTCCATGGGCCATGCATGGCACGCGGCTGTGCCTCTGGAGATTGTCCGGTTCGCAGCTGCAAACCATCTTTGCGTTGTGCTGGGGTATCAGGGTTCGCGACGGTTGATCGAGCCCTATTCCTTGAGAATGACCAGGGACGGGAACCTGCTGCTTGCTGCAGTCAAGCACGACACCGGAGAAACCCGGTCCTACCGGGTCGACCGGATCGAGAGCGCGGAAGCGTCCACGGTCTCGTTCACGCCGCGCTATGTGATCGAGCTCACCCCTGCCGCGCCGATCTTCGCGCCGCCGACCAGGCGGAGTAATCGGGTTGAGCGGGCACCGAAATCGCGCTATTCCTTTGCACCGCCGCGCAGAACAGGGAAGATCAAAACGAGCTGGGGTCCGACGTATGTTATTCAGTGTCCCCAGTGCCAGAAGAAGTTCAACCGCAGTTCCTACGACACTGCTTTGAACCCGCACAAGGACAAGATGGGGTATCCGTGCTCAGGCAGGACCGGTTATATAGTGGAGACGAAATAGTGAGCAGGATGGATCATTCATTCAGACGTTAAGTTCGATTATGCTCATGACCTTTGCATAATCTTTCCCATCAGGATCCTCGAAGGGTGCAAACAGAACCTTGTCTCCTGCTTTGAGTTCAACCTTAGTTTGCGCAAGTGCCCGGTCATCGATTGCATAGACCGCCTCATCAGCAAGAGATCGGATCTTGCCTTTCTTAGTGTTAAAATCGAATTCCAGGATCACCCCTTCTTCTTTTGCCAACATTTCGTCCCAGAAAAGCTCCTGGTCCTCTTCCGAAAGTCCAACGATCGGCTGATCGTCTTTCCCCATGGCGGCCTCCCTTTTTCGGTAGCAGAGACACGAAACAGGGAGTGTCCTGTTAGTGTCCTGTTAGCGTCCTGTTACTAAAGCAAAGGGGTTCCAGCATATGCTGGAACCCCTTGAAATGATTGGTAGCGGGGGCCGGATTTGAACCGACGACCTTCGGGTTATGAGCCCGACGAGCTACCGGACTGCTCCACCCCGCGATGAGAAATGCATAATAAGCTGAGACGTCCGCAATGTCAAGAACTTATTAAAGGATCTTCGGCGGTTTCGTGTCCAGGAACACGTTCACAACGGCCGAAGACGCGCTCACGTTCCCCACGGCATCGGACGTCACCGCGCTGAAGGCGTTGTTGCCCTCCTGCAGGTTTACCTTGAACGAGAAGGCGCCCTTCTCATCGGCCTTCATCGATCCCTTGGAGGCGCTGTTCATGTAAAGTTCTACCGCCGATGATGGCTCAGCGGTCCCCTTGACGGTGATCACGGTGTCCCGGGTGACGAACGGCAGTTCCCCGAGCTTGGGCGGCGCGGGAGGAATGGTCTTCAGGACGACGACGATGCCGGCCGCCTTGGCCTGGTTCCCTGCCCGGTCGGTCGCGGTGGCGGTGATGGTGTTGCTGCCCTCTGCCAGGTTAACGCCGGAGAGGGTAAAGACCCCTTTTGATACCTGGACCGGTGTATTATTCACCTTGACCGTGGCCAGGGGGTCGTCGATGGTACCGGTAACGGTCACCATTTTCTTGTTCGTCAGGGTCTGGTCCTTGGGAGCCGTAAGAGTGACCTTGGGCGGGATCGTGTCAACCGTGACCTTTATGGACGAGGTGGCGCTGTTGCCCGCATTGCTCACCGCCTTCGCCGTGATGGTATTGACGCCTTCTTCGAGCCTGACCTCTTTTGCCGTGAAGGTCCCCGGCGCAAGATCGGCTGCCACCGCCCCGGTCTTGGACGGACTGGTCACAATGGTCACGGCGGCAGCCTTGCCGTCGGCGATACCCGACACGGTCACCGTTTTGCTGTTCATGAGGCTGTTGGCCCGGGGACCGGTGATCTCGACCGTCGGCGGCTTGCTGTCAAGGACGACCGCGATCGAATCCATGCCGGTGTTCACAAAGGGATCCGTGGCAACAGCGGTAATGGTGTTGCTTCCCTCGACGATATTCACCTTGGCGCTGAATACGCCCCGCTCCAGGGAAGCGACGACGCCGTTCACCATGACACGGACATTGGTCTTGTCCACGCTGCCGGTGACCAGGATGGGCGACTGGTTCACATACTGGTTCGGCTTGTGGGAGTTGATCTTGATCTTCGGGGGCTGGGTATGGAGCGTGAAGGTCCAGGTCACCGACGCGGGATTGCCCGCCTTATCGTCGATATCGACCTTCACCTTGTGGACACCGTCGGCGAGCGGAGCGGCCGGTGTGTAGGTCACCTTGTTCGGGGTTGCCTGTGCCTGGGCGGAAACATCGACGCCGTCGATGAAGAGCTTCGTTTCAGCAGGGTTGATCCCTATGCCGTCATCGGTATATTCGGCAGAGATGGTGGGCTTGGCATTATTGATGAAGCTGCCGTCCGAAGGGTTCAGGCTGGTATATACCCGCCCGCCTGCCGCGGCCTTTCTCTCGGCCGGGGCCTTTTTGGCGGCCGGCGCCGGATTCGGGGCCTTTGTTTGAGCGGCGTACAGCGCGGTCGTCTGCAGACTGAACAGCAATGACAACACGATCACGGCAACGCGTTTACACACGGTATTTTCCTCCTGTTTCGAAAATGGTATCAGAGATTAACAAAACAAGCTGTTCTTGTCAATAATAATTGTTCCCTGGTTCGAGGCTTTTCGTTGAATTTATGGCTGGAGTGTGCTACTTATAACCGCCATGGACCAGATCCGGTCGATCATCACAACGGTCATGCTTGTCACGCTGGTGGCGATGAGCTTTGCACGGTCCTCGATCTACAAAGATGAGTTGACCCTGTATACCGATATAGTCTCCCGGTCCCCGAACAAGGCCCGTCCTCATAACAACCTCGGCGATGCTTTGAAAAAGGCCGGAAGGTTCGAAGAGGCAGGGCCCCGCTTCGAACGCGCGATCGCTCTCCAGCCCGACTACCCCGACGCGCTCAATAATCTCGCAACGATCTACAACAGCGCCGGACGGAAAAAAGAAGCGTTCGAGCTCATTTTGCGGGCTCTCCTCCTTGATCCACGCCATATCCAGGCACGGTCCAACCTGGCCCTCATCTTCTATGAGCGGGGAATGTTGAGCGAGACGTCGCAGCAATATGCGATCATCATTGAACAGGCGCCGTACAGCAAGGAAGCGGTCTTTGCGCGTAAGGTGCTCTCCATGATCCAGCAAAGAGCAACTCCCTGAACCGGCCAAGTCGTACGTACAGGGGCATCCTCCCGCAGAACCAGAACATGGTTCGGACGGTCAGCCCTCCGCTTTCTCCCGCCGATACCGTTTCAACGTCCAAAGAAAACCGAAATAGGAAAACACCGCGGCCACGCCGCCTACGGCGAGCGTGCCCGCAAGGTAGGGCCAGAGGAACGGAAGGAGAAGATCGTAAAGCTCCCGGACGCCCAGCGAACCCCAGGCGATCTCCGGGACCTGCACATTGCTGCGCGTGATCTTCACGCCGAACCAGAGGCAGAATGCGTACATCGGGACGATGGTCCAGGGATTGTTCACGAAGGACGCGGTGAGAACAACGACCTTGTTCAGACGGAACATCCACGCCAGAAAGACCGCGGATACGATATGGAGGCCGAGCCAGGGGCTGAAGGCAATGAATATCCCCAGGCTGAACGCCAAAGAAAGCCTGTGCGGCGGTTCGTCGAGCTTCAGGACCTCCTGTATGCGCTCACGGATATAGGTTTTCATCGGACGTGCCCGCGACGCAGGCGAAGGAAGTGATCGTATCCCGAAACCATGAGAGGTCTGCCCTGCCCGCGTTCATTGATCATCCGCATCGATCTAACTCGTGTGATGGTCCCGATCTCCGTCGCCGCTATCCGCAGTGCGCTGAGCTTTTTGATCTTGTCCGGGGGAACGGTGAACAGCAGTTCATAGTCCTCGCCGCCTGACAGGGCATACTTCATCGGCGGCAGTTTCAATCCCTTTGCCGCTCTCAGTTCCTTCGATAGCGGTATTCGATCGGCGAAGACCTCGGCCCCCACTCCGCTCTGCTCGCAGACATGACCAAGGTCCGATGACAGGCCGTCGCTCACGTCGATCATGGCCGATGCGATCCCCGCAGCCGCGAGTTTCCTTCCCTCAGCGACGCGCGGTACAGGCCTCAGATGTTTTCCAATCAACTTCCTGACCGCGGGGGTCTTACTCCGCACTCCGCACTCCGCATTTCGCACTAACTCTAATCCCGCTCCCGAGTCGCCCAACGTTCCGGTCACATAGATCAGGTCTCCCGGTCGGGCGCCCGAACGGGCCACGATCACTTTCCGAAGCGCTTCACCCAAGACCGTGACGTTGATGACGAATCCTTTCCTCGAACTGCACGTATCGCCGCCGACGAGCACTGCCCCGAACTTCTTCAGGCAGGCGTTGACGCCCCGGTAGAATTCGCCGATGTCTTCGACGGTGAGAAATGGCGGTATCCCCAGCGCCGTCAGGCAGAAGCGGGGAACGCCGCCCATGGCCGCGATATCGCTCAGGTTCACGGCCGCGGCCTTCCATCCCAGGGAGTACAGATCGGTGGTCGTGAGGTCGAAGTGGACGCCTTCGATCAGCATGTCGGTGGTGGCAAGGAGCGTGGAGGAAGGAGAAAGCAAAAGCGCCGCAGCATCGTCTCCGATGCCGATCGGCGCTCGCTTCGCGTTGCGGGGCGTGGTCTTCCCGATCCTGTCGATCAGTCCGAATTCACCAAGGTCGGATATTTTCATGTTCATGATCACCACAAAGACACAAAGGCACTAAGTTTTTCGAAGCAGGAACGTCCTTCGTGTCTTAGTGCCTTAGTGGCAAGCTAACGCTTTTGTTTATCGTCTTCTGCCTGCGGTCTGTTGTCTTTCTTCTGACTACTGGCTCCTGTCTTCTGTCTCCTGCTTTATCAATGCGTCGCCCGCGATCTGCCGGGCTTCTTCCCGCGAACTACGCGGCGTGGCAGCTTTTTCTTATTCAGCGCGGTCCGAAACACATCGTCCATGGTCTCGGCCAGGACGAAATTCATGCCCTTCCGGATCTCCTTGGGGATGTCGTCAAGGTCCTTCTCGTTCAGTTTGGGAATGATAACGGTCGTGATCCCCGCCCGCCGTGCTGCAAGCGTCTTTTCCTTAAGGCCGCCGATCGGCAGGACCCGGCCCCGCAAGGTGACCTCGCCGGTCATGGCCAGGTTCTTCCGCACCGGCTCGTTCGTAAAGACCGATGCCAGCGCAGTGGCCATGGTGACGCCGGCAGAGGGGCCGTCCTTCGGGATGGCCCCCGCTGGAACATGGATGTGCACGTCGGTCTTGCCGAAACGTTCGATGTTGATTCCCAGTTCGGTCGCCCGGGAACGCACATAGGTGAGCGCCGCGTGGGCGGACTCCTTCATCACGTCGCCCAGCTGGCCGGTGAGGGTGAGCGTGCCCTTGCCCCGCATCGTGGTCGCTTCTATATAAAGGACGTCGCCGCCGGTCTCGGTCCAGGCGAGGCCCGTCACCACGCCGATCTCGTCCTTCGTCCGCTCCGCCTCTGGCAGGAACTTGGGAACACCGAGGTATTTGTGCAGGTTTGCCGTCGTGATCGTGAACTGGCCGGTCTCACCCTCGGCGATTTTTCGCGCCACCTTGCGGCACAGATGTCCGATCTCCCGCTCGACGTTCCGCACACCCGCTTCCCGGGTATACTCCTCGATGATCTTGAGTATCGTCTTGTCCGGAATGACGATGTTCTTTTCGGTGACCCCGTGCTCCTTCAACTGTCGCGGGACCAGATAGCTTTTCGCAATGCCCAGTTTCTCATGCTCCGAATACCCCGACAACCGGATGATCTCCATCCGGTCCTTGAGCGGAGACGGGATGGGGTCCGTCATGTTCGCCGTGGTGATGAACATCACGTTGGACAGGTCGAAGGGCATCCCGATGTAGTGGTCGCTGAACGAGTTGTTCTGCTCCGGGTCCAGCACCTCCAGGAGCGCCGCCGATGGGTCGCCCCGGAAGTCCGCGCCGATCTTGTCGATCTCATCCAGCATGAATAAAGGATTGTTCGAACCCGCGGTCTTGATGCTCTGGATGATCCTGCCCGGCAGCGCCCCCACATAGGTCCTGCGGTGGCCGCGGATCTCGGCCTCGTCCCGCACGCCGCCAAGCGAGATGCGCACGAACTCCCGTCCCAGCGATCGTGCGATGGACTTGCCAAGCGACGTCTTGCCGACGCCGGGCGGTCCCACGAAGCACAGGATCGGCCCTTTCATCTTTTCCTTCAGCTTGCGTACGGCGAGGTATTCAAGTATCCGCTCTTTCACCTTCTCGAGGTCATAGTGGTCCTCTTCGAGGATCTTTTTGGCGGCCTTGAGGTCGAGGTTGTCCTTGGTCGACTTGCTCCAGGGAAGCTCGGCAAGCGTCTCGATGAAGGTCCTGGTCATGGAGGCCTCGGCCGCATCGGGATGCATGCGTTCGAGGCGCCGAAGCTGCTTCTCGGCCTCTTTCATGGCCTTCTCCGGCATCTTGGCTTCCTTGATCTTGTCCCTCAGTTCGCGGATGTCCTCGGACCGGTCGTCCGTGTCGCCCAGCTCCTTCTGGATCGCCTTGAGCTGCTCCCGGAGGAAATAATCCCGCTGGGTCTTGTCGATCTCGCCACGGACGTCCGCCTGGATCTTCTGCTGCATGGACAGCAGCTCGATCTCCTTGCCCAGGGCCTCGTTGATCCGCTTGATCCGCTGCAGGGGGTCCGTGATCTCCAGGATCTCCTGCGCCTGCTCGACCTTGAGCCCCATGTTCGCCACGGCCAGGTCGGCAAGCTTCCCGGGATCGTCCACGTTCTCGATGACCACCATGATGTCGGGAAGGATCACCTTACCGAAGGACACGAGCTTCTCGATCTGCTCCTTGACGTTCCGCATCAGCGCTTCAAGCTCGATGTTGACCGGCGCCGGAGCATCGGGGAAGGTCTTGATCTCGACAAGGTAAAAGGGTTCCTTTTGCACGAATTTCGCGGTCTTCGCGCGCGACACTCCCTGGACCAGGATCTTGATCCTGCCGTCGGGAAGCTTCAACATCCGCATGATCACCCCGACGGTCCCCATGGAATACAGGTCGGAAGGCGTCGGGTTCTCCACGTTGATGTCCTTCTGGGAGGCGAGAAAGATCATCCGGTTCCCTTCCAGCGCCGTCTCGATCGCCTTGATGGACATTTCGCGCCCCACGAACAGGGGAAGCACCATGTAGGGGAAGACCACGATGTCCCGGATGGGGAGCAGCGGGATCTTCTTGGGGATCTCTATGGACTGCTGAAGGTCGGTGCTTTTCGGTTCGGTCTTTGCCAAAATGGTCTCCTCTGACAACGTCCGCGGTATATGATCGCACGCGGGACGCCGCCGTGAACTCGTCACAATTTCAATTTTTGCAGATAGCTTCGAAACTCAGTTCCGAACTCGGCGTTCTTCAGGCCGAACTCCACGGTGGCCTTGAGGAATCCGAGCTTGTCGCCCGCATCGTACCGTTTTCCCTTGAACTCGTAGGCGTAGATCGGCTGCTTTTCCATGAGCAGACGGAGCCCGTCGGTCAGCTGGATCTCGCCGCCCTTTCCCGGTTTCGTGCGCTCCAGCGCGGGAAAGATCTCCGGTGTCAGGATGTAGCGCCCGATGATGGCGAGGTTGGACGGTGCATCTCCGGGAGCGGGTTTCTCAACCAGGTCCTTCACCAGATAGATGCCGTCGTCGATCTTTTTGGCGTCAATGATGCCGTACTGACTTGTCTGCGACCGGTGCACCTTCTGGATGGCAAGGATGGTTGCCGGATACCGCCGGTACACGCCCATCATCTGCTGAAGGACCGGCGTTTCGGCGTCAATGACGTCATCACCCAGGAGCACCGCGAAGGGGTCATTGCCCACCACCCGTTTCGCCATGAGCACGGCGTGTCCCAGACCGAGCGCCTTCTTCTGCCGGATATAGCAGAACGTCACCAGGTCGGCGATGCGCTGGATCTCGGACAGGATCTTGTGCTTCCCCTTGGCCTTGAGCTCCTCCTCGAGCTCGAAGGCCACATCGAAGTGGTCCTCGATGGCGCGCTTGCCGCGGCCCGTGATCAGCACCACCTCTTCGATCCCCGATGAGACCGCTTCCTCCACCACGTACTGGATGAGCGGCTTGTCCACCAGCGGCAGCATCTCCTTGGGAGACGCTTTGGTCGCCGGCAGGAACCGCGTCCCGAGGCCCGCGGCGGGGAACACGGCCTTCGTGATCTCTTTCGTCACATCCATCTCCTTGCGAGACATCACCAACGAACGTATTCTAGGGTACGAGGTGGGAAAAGTCAAGAACGGAGCGCCGGCAGCGGCCACGCTACTTGGGGATCGGCACGCTCCCCATGATATATTTGAGGTCGTCATCGTCGAACCGGAGGCCGACGCCGGCGAACCCGGCGGCGCGGGATGAGTTCAGGAAATTATCATATCCGGCATTCACGAATACCACCTTGCCGATGTTCCAGGTCGCCGTTGCCTTCATATGCGCGTTGTCGTTCTTCGGCTCCGTACTGTTGAAGTTCCAGGCGTCGAGGCTGAACTTGATCCGGTCGTCCAGGACGAAGTAATCGGCGCCAATGCCTCCCTTGGACTCTATGAGGCCCAGACGGATCGCAAGATTGCCCCAGCGTTTGGCGAACTCCACGCTGAAGCGGAGCTTGTCCTCGTAGGTCTCGCTGGTCGTCGTGGTCCCCGGCGGCGAAGTGACCGACTCGGTCCTCGTGTATTTCGCGTAGGGATCGGAGACGATCTCGGCAATGTAGTACTGGTCCAGCTTGGGTTTCAGTTCCAGCGTAAAGTAGCTCTTCGATTTGGGGAACATATACTCGTTCCGGAAGGCAATGGTCGTCTTGAGCCGTTCGACCTTCGACACGTAATCGCTCAATCCCTTGGCGGCGCTGTCGATGTTGCTGTACATGCTGTCCTCGTTCACGAGCTTGCCCAGGGTCCCTTCGCCGCGGTCGATCCGCTTGGTGATATTATCAATGGACGCCAGGGCCATCTCGGCGCTCTTGGACGCCTCGCGGACATTCTCCATGGTAACCTTCAGATTGTCCTTATTATCATTCACCATGCCGTTCAGGTTCTGGACCAGTTCGTTGAGGCGCACGACCAGTTCGCTCCCGTCGCCGCGCAGGGCGTAGGAGAAATCCTTGATGTTCGCCGTGGTCTGACGAAGGTCATGGAGGATGTCTTCCATGGACTTTTCCCCGCGCTGGCTGCCGAAGACGTTGCGGAGCGATCCCGTCACCTGCTTGATGTCGTCGGCGATGGCCGAAAGCTTGGTGATCAGCTGGTCCGTGTCGCTCGAGGCGACCGACCGCTCGATGCGGTCCCCGTCCTTATAGAAGCCTGAACGCTCCTGCCCGGCCTGTCCCGGTTCTACCCGGTGCTGCGGGGGAATAAGGTCCACGTACTTGTCTCCCAGCAGGCCCATGGTCTTGACGGCGGCCTCGGACCCCTTCGGGATCTTGACACCGGGGTCGATGCGCAGGATGACCCTTGCCTTGCTGTCTTCCAGTTCCACGACCTCCACGGTCCCGACCTGGACGCCGGCCATGCGCACCGCGGCCTTGAGATCGAGGCCGGAAACCGTGTCGAACGTCGCCGCGACCTTGTAGCCTTCCGGCTTGCCGAAATCGAACTTGCCGACCATCATGGTCATCCAAAGGAGGATGACGGAGCTCCCCAGGACCAGCAGGCCGACCTTCGCTTCTGCACTCAAATTGTTCATTGCGACTCCGGTAATGAATGATCAGGCATCGATAATTCACGCATTATGCCAATTTTGGTCCGCAAACTCAATCCTTTATTATTCATCAAAAAGAGAACCAACCTTTGACACTGATCACTGCTGAGAACGGCCATGATAACGGCGGATACTTCAGAACCGAAGCGTCCCTGATCTCATCCGCCTTTATCCGTTTTTCTATCCGCTTCTTCCGTGTCAAAGATGTGTATCTACTGCCGTTCTGCTGTACTCCGTTTCTTCAGTCCGCCGTGATCGGCCCCACTGCGCTGCCGGTAATGAACTGCTTCACAATGGGATTCGACGTGCCCCTGATCTCGTCGGGTGTTCCGGTCTCCTGGATCTCGCCCTTGTACAGCATGGCGATCCGGTCCGAGATCTTGTAGGCGCTGAACATGTCGTGGGTGATGGCAACCGATGTCACGCCCAGCTTTTTCCGGAGGTCTACGATCAGGTCGTTGATCGCGTCCGCCGTGATCGGATCGAGGCCGGTGGTCGGCTCATCGTACAGGATGATCTGCGGGTCCATCGCGATGGCCCGCGCGAGCCCTACGCGCTTTTTCATGCCGCCCGAGAGGTCCGACGGCATCTTGTCCTCGACCCCTTTGAGCCCGACAAGGGCCAGTTTCTGCGTTGTCACGTCCCGGATCTCCTTGTCGGACATCTTCGTATGCTGTTTCAGGCCGAAGCCCACGTTCTCCCAGACCGTGAGCGAGTCGAAGAGGGCCGCTCCCTGGAACAGCATGCCGAACTTCTTCCGCACATCGTTCAATCCCCGTTCATCGAGGTTGTTCAGGACCTCGCCGTCCACCTTTACCTCTCCCCGGTCCGGGAACAGCAGGCCGATGATGTGCTTGATCAGCACGCTCTTGCCGCTGCCGCTCCCTCCGATAACGGTCATGCTCTCGCCTTTTTCCACGGTGAGGTTCACACCGCGGAGCACCTGGTGGCTGCCAAAGCCCTTACAGAGGTTGGTGATCTCTATCATCGCCATGGCGTCACCACAGGAGCGCCGACAGAAAATAATCGAGGATCAGGATCAGCATGCACGACACCACGACGGCGCCTGTCGTCGCCTTGCCCACGCCCTCCGCGCCGCCCTCGGTGTTGAAACCCTTGTAGCAGCCGATGAGCCCCACCACGGCGCCGAACACCAGGGACTTGATGAGGCCGTACCAGATGTCCGACATGGTCGTATTGTTGATGCTCTGGTTCATATAGGTCGTCGGATTGGTTCCCAGCACCTTGACACCCACGAAGTAGCCCCCCAGGATGCCGATGTACATGCCCAGCGCGGAAAGGAAGAACATCATGATGGTGCTCGCGAGGAACCGCGGCACGACCAGGTACTTCATCGGGTTCGTGGCGAGCGTGTAGAGGGCGTCGATCTGCTCGGTCACCCGCATGGTGCCCAGCTCGGCCGCCATGGAAGCACCGGCCCGGCCCGCCACCATGAGCCCGGTAAGCACCGGCCCCAGCTCCCGGGTCATGGAGAGCGAAACCACCGCGCCGATGAGCGACTGAGCGCCGAACCGCTTGAATCCCGTATAGCTCTGGAGCGCAAGCACCATGCCCGTGGAGATCGCCGTGGTCAGCACCACGGGGACCGAGTTCACGCCGATCTGCTCCATCTGCTTCAACAGGTTCTTGAGATAGAACGGCCTGCTGAAGGTCCAGCGAAAGGTCTGTCCGCAGAAGATGATGACCGCACCCATCTCGCGGAGGAGGGCCATGGTCTTATTGCCGATCAGTTCCAGCAGTTTATTTATCATAGATATTCACTCAACGTTTAATGTTCAATGTTCAAGGTAACGACATACGCTTCAGCTCACTTGACCGCTGTCACGTTAAACGTTGAACCTTCAACTTTGAACCTGTTTAATGATTCTCGGCACCCTGCCGGAGATCCCGCAGAGCACCTCGTAGGCGATCGTGCCGGTCTTCGCGGCGATGTCGTCGGCCGTGATCCGTTCGTTCCCGCTGCTGCCGATGAGCACCGCCTCGTCTCCCGCCGCGACGCCCGGAACTTCGGTAACGTCCAGCATGGTCATGTCCATGCACACCCGCCCCGCGACCGGTACGCGCTTGTCCCGTACGATCGCTTCTCCCCGGTTGGAGAGGCCGCGGCTGTACCCGTCGGCATAACCGATGGGAATGGTGGCGATAAGGCTCTCCCGTTTCGTCACAAAGGTCCTGCCGTAGCTGATGGGGACGCCGGCCGGCACCTTCTTGATATAGGCGATGCGCGTCACCAGCGAGAGCACCGGCCGGACATCGGCGGCAGCCCCGCTCTCCAGCGGATCATACCCGTAGAGCATCAGGCCCGGCCGGACCATGGTCAGGAGCGCCCGGTCGTATTCCAACACTGCGGCGCTGTTGGCCGCGTGGCGAAGCGGAATGGTTATCCCTTTTTTGTCCAGTGAGCCGATCAGCGCTTCGAACCGGTCCAGTTGGTTCGTAGCGAACTTCTTATCCCGGAGGTCGGCGTCGGCAAAATGGGTCATCAACCCTTCTACAACGATGCCGGGGAACTTGCTGATGGTCTCGATGAACTGAACAGCCTCTTCGGGCGATACGCCGATCCTGCCCATGCCCGTGTCGATCTTCACGTGCACCGGGACCGCTTTTCCCGCATTGCCTGCGGCGTCCGACAGCGCCTTCGCGACCGGGAGCGTATACACGACCGGAGTGAGGTTCGCCCCGACCAGTGCTTCTGCCTGTTCGGGAAAGACCGGCCCTATGACAAGGATGGGAGTGGTGATGCCGGCGTCCCGGAGGTTGCTCCCCTCCTCCACCAGCGCAACGCCGAACATATGGGCGCCGAGCCCCGCCAGATGACGGGCAACGGGGACCGCGCCGTGGCCGTAGGCCTGGGCCTTGACCACAGCCAGGACCTTCCGCCCGCCGATCCGCCGCGTCACTTCTCCATAATTATGGGTAAGGGCATGCAGATCGATCTCCGCCCGCGTCGGTCGGTCGGAAGGGCGCGCAGCCCCGGAAACAATGGGCGAGCAGACATACTCCGCGTCAGTGTATGGTGCTCTCATTTATCTCCTCGAAGGAATTGGTTGCGGGCAATATCTCGATCTTGTCGAACGACTGGGCGCAGTCCATGCAATCCCAGTGGTGGATGGTCCAGAATTCAAAATCCAGTTCAAGGCTGTAGTCGTCGTCCTGGTACAGGTTCGTGCCGCCGCAGTACGGGCACATGATCGGTTCCATGATCAGCCTCCGATCTTCATCCTCCAATGCTCCCGGATGAAGATCACGCAAACACGCGAATTCACGGAAACTTTAGCACAGAGAGGTGTGATTTGCAAAATGTTTTTTGATCGGGACCATGCTGTTGCGTCATGGTTGAGGTCCGCGTTCCCTGACCTTGCGCTCCCGGAGATACATCTATCGTATGCATACTTGGCAGATACTACCCTCGCCCCTGAGTACCGGATGGTGAGCCGGTTGCCTTTTTTCCCGCCTCTTTATCTTTACAATCACCCTATGCCTTTGCTATAATGAGCGCCGTGTGGTCAAGCACCGACGCAGTTCTCCGGAGAGCGTTGGCTGATAATTTATTATTCTCACTATACGGGGGTAAGGATCATGAAAGTACGGGACCTGCTGGATTCAAAAGGGAAAGATATCGTGTCCATTGACGTTAACAGTTCTGTCGATGATGCCATACGTTCCATGAACGCCCGGAAGATCAGCGCCATCATGGTGACCGAGCAGGGCAAGACCGTGGGGATCTTTACGGAACGCGACGTCGTACGGAGCTATATCACCTCGGGCGGCAAGAGCTTCAAGGATGCCAAGGTCAGGGACGCCATGGTGACGAACCTCATCGTGGCCGTGCCGGACGATGAACTGGCCGATATCAGCTCGATCATGGTCGAGAAGAACATTCGTCATCTGCCCGTGCTGGACAACGGCAGGGTCATCGGCATGCTGTCCATCCGCGACATCATCCAGACCCAGGTCAAGAAGCTCACCGCAGACCTTCACTACCTTCGCGATTATATCGCGGGCTGATCAAGCCCGGTCCATCCGCGGCATGACATCATCCGTCGGCAGGGTCAAAGGACCATGCCGCCGGTCCTGTTATCTGCCCTTTTCCCCCTGCCACGTTCCTTTTCGTAACATTTTTTCATTGCAATAAGAATTTCCTGTGGTATTATTTATCGGTTTATAAATTTTACTTATGAAAAACACACTTACAGATCTCCTTAAAAATTACCGCGAAACGGGAGGCAATATCATCTCCCTGCTCCAGGAAACACAGGAGGCCTTCGGGTACGTCCCTAAGGAAGCGGTTCTGTACTTTTCAGACGAACTGGGCATTTCGCCCAGCCGCTTCTACGGCGTGGCAACGTTCTACTCCCAGTTCCGCCTGAAACCTCGCGGCAAGCACATCGTTACCGTGTGCTGCGGGACCGCCTGCCACGTCCAGGGGTCCGAGCGTCTGCTGAACAGCGTCAAGCTCGAACTGAAGCTCTCCGGTGAAGCGGACATGACCGAGGACGGCATGTTCACCCTCGAGAAGGTCAACTGCGTCGGCGCCTGCGGCATCGCACCCGTAACGATCATCGACAAGAAGGTCCACGGCAAGGCTGTTTCGGACAAGATCGTCCGGGAGATCCGCGCCATCAAGGTTCCCCATGATGCAAAGAAATAACATCGAGATACGGGTCTGTATGGGCACGGGCGGCGTCGCGTCGGGCGGCACCGAGGTCCTCGCAGCCTTCCGGCAGGAGGTTGCGGCCTCGGGTATCGCCGCAAGCGTGAAGGAGCACTGTTCGACCCACCAGGTCGGATGCCGGGGACTGTGCGCCAAGGACGTGCTCGTCGACGTGGCCATCGACGACGAAAAGGTCACCTACCAGTTCATCAAGCCGGACATGGTCCCTCGGATCGTCAAGGAACACCTGCTCGAGAACAAGCCGGTGGACGAGTGGCGGGTCGGCGAGGACTACGACCGGTTCAACCAGAAGCAGATCAAGGTCGTCCTTGCCGACTGCGGACGCATCGACCCCGAAGAGATCGACGCGTACATCGCCATCGGCGGCTACGAGGCCGCGCGCGATGTGCTCAACAACTGGTACCCCGAAGAGGTCATCACGGAGATCAAGCAGTCAGGCCTCCGGGGCCGCGGCGGCGCGGGGTTCCCCACGGGCCTCAAGTGGGAGCTTGGCAAGAAGGCGCCGGGCGACGTCAAGTACATCATCTGCAACGCCGACGAGGGAGACCCGGGCGCGTTCATGGACCGCGCCGTCATCGAGGGCAATCCCCACTCGGTCATCGAGGGAATGCTCATCGGCGCCTACGCCATCTGCGCGCACCACGGCTATGTATACATTCGGGCCGAATATCCCCTTGCCGTCGAGCGTCTCAAGCGTGCCCTCACGCAGGCGCGGGAGCGCGGGTTCCTCGGCAACCGGCTCTTCGGCTCCAATTTCGATTTCGACATCAAGGTCAAGCTCGGCGCCGGCGCCTTCGTCTGCGGCGAGGAGACCGCGCTCATCGCTTCCATCGAAGGCCAGCGCGGCATGCCCCGCCCCAAGCCACCGTTCCCGGTGAACAAGGGTCTGTGGCAGCGGCCCACGGTCATCAACAATGTCGAGACCCTCGCCAACATCCCCGCCATCATCCGGAAGGGCTGCGGCTGGTACGCATCCTACGGCACCGAGAAATCGCGCGGCACCAAGGTCTTCGCCCTCACCGGGAAGATCAGGAATCCCGGCCTCATCGAGGTCCCCATGGGGATCACGCTCCGGGAGATCGTCGAGGATATCGGCGGCGGCATCGCGGGCGGCAAGGCGCTTAAAGCCGTCCAGACCGGCGGCCCTTCGGGCGGCTGCATCCCCGCGAGCATGCTGGACCTGAACGTGGACTACGAGTCCCTGGCCAGGGTCGGGTCCATCGTCGGCTCCGGCGGCATGATCGTCCTCGATGAGGACAACTGCATGGTGAACATGGCCCAGTACTTCGTGAAGTTCACCCAGGAGGAGTCCTGCGGGAAGTGCGTCCCCTGCCGCGTCGGCACCAAACGGCTGCTCGAGATCCTGGAGCGGATCACCAAAGGTCAGGGCAGGGAGGACGATATCGAGCGGCTCGAGACGCTCTCCGGGGGAATCCGGAACATGTCGCTCTGCGGCCTCGGCCAGACCGCCCCGAACCCGGTGCTCAGCACCATCAAGTATTTCCGCGAGGAATATGAGGCCCACATCCGGGACAAGAAGTGCCCGTCCAAGGTGTGCAAGGCCCTGCTGGTCTACAGCATCGATGAGAAGCTCTGCAAGGCCTGCGGCTCCTGCCTCCGTGCCTGTCCCGCCAAGGCCATCACCGGAGAAAAGAAGGTGCCCCACAAGATCGACCAGGCCAAGTGCGTCAAATGCGGGAGCTGTTTCGACGTCTGCAAGTTCAAGTCGGTAATGAGGGATTAATGATAAACGCCAAATTTCAAGCACCAAATATCAAATAATCTCCAAGTTCCAATGTCTCAAATTTTGAAATTCGATAATTGGGATTTATTTGTGATTTGAAATTTGGTATTTTTCGTTCTCTGCGTCCTCTGCGGTAAAATGATCTTTCCCGGTGTACGAGGTAGCCATGGTATCGCTTACCATCAACAATAAGAAGGTCTCGGTCCCCGAGGACTTAACCATCCTCGAAGCGGCGAGCAGGAACGGGATCAAGGTCCCCACGCTCTGCCATCATCCCCAGCTCACTCCTTTCGGAGGCTGCCGTCTCTGCGTCGTCTCCGTGAAGGGCATGCCCAAACCGGTCGCATCGTGCACCACGACCGTCTCCGAGGGCATGGAGGTCACCACCTCGACGCCGGAGATCGAGGACCTGCGAAAGCTGGTGCTGGAGCTTATCCTGTCCGATCACCCCAACGACTGCATGACCTGCGAGGCCACGGGCAGCTGCGCCCTGCAGGAGCTCGCGTATGCCTACGGCGTCCGGGGAGAGGCCTACCCCGGCGAGCGGCGCGTCTACGCCAAGCGCGACGGGAATCCCTTCATCGAGCGGGACATGGAAAAGTGCATCCTCTGCGGCCGGTGCGTCAAGGTGTGCGACGAAGTGCAGGGCGTCGAGGCCCTCGATTTCACCTACCGTGGGTTCCGCTCCAAGATATGCCCTTCCTACGAGGACGACCTGGACTGCGAATTCTGCGGCCAGTGCGTCTCGGTCTGCCCCACCGGCGCGCTCACCGGCAAGCAGTGGGCCCGCAGGGGCCGCTACGAGGGAGTCCGGGAAGTTGACACGACCTGCCCCTACTGCGGCACAGGCTGCACCCTCACGACCCACGTGAAGGGGAACGAGATCGTCCGGGTAAGCTCGAAGCCATGGACGCCGAACGAAGGCTGGCTTTGTGTCAAGGGCCGGTTCGGCTATAAGTACGTAAGCAGTCCCGACCGCCTTACCAAGCCCCTTATCCGGAGGGCCAGCGGTGAGTTCGAGGAGACCTCCTGGACTGCAGCGCTGGAATACACTGCGGCATGGTTCAAGAAGATCCGGGAAAAGCACAGCGCGGACGCCATCGGCGGCCTTTCGTCCGCACGCTGTACCAATGAGGAGAACTACCTCTTCCAGAAGTTCATGCGCGCGGGCGTCGGCACGAACAATGTCGACCACTGCGCCCGACTCTGACACTCCCCCACGGTGGCCGGTCTGGCCGCCATCTTCGGTTCCGGTGCCATGACGAACTCCATCCGGGAGATCGAAGGCATGGAGGTCATCTTCATCATCGGCTCCAACACCAAGGAGACCCACCCCGTCATCGCGAACAGGATGATCAAGGCGTACCGCAAGGGCGCGAAGATCATCGTGGCCGACCCGCGCACGGTCCCCATGGTGAAGTTCGCCGAGGTGTTCCTCAAGCTGCGCCCGGGCACCGACATCGCCCTGCTGAACAGCATGGCCCATGTCATCGTGAAGGAAGGCCTGCAGAACGACGCGTTCATCCGGGAGAAGACCGAAGGGTTCGAGGCCTGGAAGAACTCGTTGGAAGAGTTCACTCCCGCGAAGGCCGAGCAGATCACCGGGGTGCCAAAGGCCGACATCATCAAGGCGGCGAAGATGTACGGCGGTTCCCGCAAGGCCGGGATCTTCTACACCATGGGCATCACCCAGCACACCTGCGGCACGGACAACGTGCGCACCATCGCCAATCTCGCGACGCTCACCGGGAACATCGGCCGGGAGTTCACCGGGGTGAATCCCCTGCGCGGCCAGAACAATGTGCAAGGCGCGTCCGACGCGGCGTGCCTGCCGAACGTCTATCCGGGATATCAGAAGGTCGACCTCCCCGAGGTGCGCCGGAAGTTCGAGCAGGCCTGGGGCGTCCCGCTCCCGCCCAAACGTGGCCTCTACGCCACAGAGATGATGAACGCCGCAGTGGACGGCAGCCTGAAAGCGCTGTACATCATGGGCGAGAATCCCATCCTGACCGATCCCAACCAGCACCACACCATCAAGGCGCTCGAGAACCTGGAGTTCCTCGTTGTGCAGGACATCTTCATGACCGAGACCGCGCGCCATGCCCACGTCGTGCTCCCGGCGGCATGCTCCTTCGAAAAGGAAGGGACCTTCTCCAACACCGAGCGGCGCGTCCAGCGCGTGCGCAGGGCGGTCAGCCCTCCCGGCGAGGCCCGCGACGACCTTTCCATCATCATGGAGCTGTCGACTGCCATGGGGTATCCCATGGACTACCGCTCGCCGGAACAAGTGTTGGAGGAGTTCGGCCGGCTCTGGCCCGCCCTTGCCGGCATCACGTATGACCGCATCAAGTCACGGGGGATCGCCTGGCCATGCCCGACGAAGGACCATCCAGGCACCGAGTTCCTGTACAAGGACGGATTCGCCAAGAAGGTCCCCTTTGTGCCAATTGCCTACAATCCGCCAGACGAGGTCGTGTGCGAAAACTACCCCTTCGTGCTCACCACGGGCAGGAACCTGTTCCAGTACCATTCCGGCTCCATGTCCAGACGCGTCGGTGCCATCGAAGAGCATGCCGGCGAGGCCTATGTGGAATTGAATCCCGCGGACGGCGGCAAGCTCGGGATCGCGAACGGGGAGATGGTGAAAGTGAGCTCGAGGCGCGGAGATGTGGAGATCAAGGCGCGGTTCACGCGGCGGGTATCGGAAGGGACGGTCTTCATCCCCATGCACTACCGCGAAGCGGCGGCCAACGTGCTTACGAACGACGCACTTGATCCCGATGTCATGATCCCTGAGTTCAAGGTCTGCGCGGTGGAGATCGTGCCGTTGGAGAAAAAGGCCGCCAAGGAAGTCACGGCAAGCGCAAAATAGTTCCCGCCGACAGGGACACAAAGCAAAGAGGCAGCGAAATCGCTGCCTCTTTTTTTTACAATGCATGCTTCGCCGAGGAACTACTCTTCGTCCGGCACCTCATAGTACTTGTTCACGGCGTCCGGGTCCATATAGGGGTTCGAAGGCTTGCCTGCCTTGGTCAAATACTCCGAGCTGAAGGCCGGGATCACCCCGGTGGTCCCGTTGTCCGGCGTCATCATGAAGCGATAGGACACGAGCTGGCCATATTTGTCCATCATGTGCTGCCAGCCTTTCTTGAAGGGCGCGCAGTCGTTGTTATAGCAGACCCAGAGAAAAGTCGTACCCCAGTCAAGATTGCGCGCATCCATCTTCTCCATCACCGCTTTGCAGTGGGGGCAGGTCGGCGCTTCTTTTATCTTATAGTCTGTTTCCATCGTTATACCCTGGCTCCTCCGGAACGTAATGGCAGGATTATACGACTCCGGCAGACCGTAATGCAACAGCGAACTTAGTAATTCTCCGCAGCCAGCTCGAAATGGGCCTTCGGATGGAGGCAGGCGGGACAGAGATCAGGCGCTTCAAGCCCTTCATGGAAATGCCCGCAGTTCCGGCACTTCCAGACCGCTGGCTTGTCCTTTTTGAAGACCTTCCCCTTCTCAACGTTCTCCAACAGTTTCCGGTAGCGCTTCTCGTGCTGCACCTCCACCTTGGCGATCGCGCGGAACGCCGCCGCCGCCTCCTTGAACCCCTCTTTCTCGGCAACATCGGCAGATCCGGGATAGAGCTTCGTCCACTCCTCATGCTCCCCTTCGGCCGCTGCCTTCAGGTTCTCGGCAGTGGTCCCGATGCGGCCCGCCGGGAAGGTCGCCGTGAACTCCGCCATGCCGCCCTCGAGGAACTTGAAGAAACGCTTGGCGTGTTCCTTCTCGTTGTCCGCGGTTTCGAGGAAGAGCCCCGCTATTTGCTCGAATCCATCTTTCTTTGCCGCGCTCGCGAAGTAGGTGTAGCGGTTCCTGGCCTGCGATTCGCCGGCAAAGGCCGCCAGCAGGTTCTTCTCGGTCTTCGATCCTTTGAGATTCATCATAACCTCCATTACACAAGATTAATGCAACGACAAAAGTCAAACCTCACTAACCACTGGCGGCTTCGCCGCACACGGTAAAACGGAGAAGAGAACAGATCTTAAAACAGTGTTTATCCGTGTGTTCCGACATTGTCGGGACCCGTGGTTACCTCGTCTTGATTTTTTGTCCCGTTACCTGTCAACCTACCTCATCATCCTCGCCATTTCCGCCCGTGCGATGAAAATATCGAGGCGGGCCAGGAGCCAGGCGCTGATGCGTTCCTTGATCCTCTGGAAAAGCGGCCGTTCTTTCCATTCCACCAGAGAAACCCGGTCGGCCTGCATCAGGTCCTCCTCGAAATCGGTACGGGCCTGGCGCGCCAGATCCTGATCGTCTACGACCGCCACCAGTTCATTGTTGATCCTGCCGCTCCGTATGTCCAGGTTCGCCGATCCGGCGATCACGACATCATCGATGATCGCAAGCTTGGCGTGCATCATTGCGGGCCGATATTCCCAGACCTCCATGCCGTCGCGGAGCAGCCTGCCGTACAGGCCCCGCGCCGCCCAACGGGCCACGGCCACATCGCTCCTCTGGGAGAACAGGAGCCGCACGCGCACCCCGCGCAGGACCGCCCGTTTGAGCGCCCGCAGGATCCTGCCGTGGGGATAGAAATACCCCATCGCAAGATCGATGCGTTGGCCGGCCCCCCCGATGAGCCGGCGATAGATGCTCCGCACCGGCTGTATGGGATCCTCCGGGCCGCTCTCGAGAAATCGCAGCGGACCGGATGCCGGCCGCTCGCGCGTTCTCCGGTCAGGGCGCATCGAGAGGACAACTTTGCGGAACGGCATTTCTGCCCGCGTCCACATCCGGTCAAAGGATATCCTCATCCGCTTCACCTCGCGGCCCGTGATCTCGAGGGCATTGTCCCGCCATCCCGGCTCGCCACGCGAACCCCGGAAGTACTCGTCGGCGATGTTGATGCCGCCGATAAAGGCGATGCGGTCGTCCACCAGCAGGAGCTTCCGGTGATTTCGGAAGAAGAACATGCCCCGCGATACCGGCCGGAACTGCCGCGCCATGCCGCCCGCGGTCCGAAGTTCGTCCCAGAAGGCTTCCGGAAGCGACCACGATCCCACGGCGTCCACCATCACCATGACCTGGACACCACGTTTGGCCGCGCTCACCAGACGCTCCCGGAACTCCCTCCCCGTCCCGTCATCAGCGAAGATATACATCTCGAGCCCGATGAAGGAAACGGCACGGTCGACGGCATCGTGCATCGCGGGAAAGATCTCGGGGCCGTTCTTGAGTAGGCGGACCTTGGTCATAGGGCAATAGAATTATTGCAAATTGGAAATTTCAAATTGCAGATTGTAAAATGGCTGACCAAAGGATCCGTGCCCATGCCCCACACTTTTGCGATTTCCAATTTTCAATCTGCAATTTCCAATCGAGAACGCGTCACGCGTTCTCGAACGTATACTCCACCTTTACCTTCATATCCTTGCGGAGCGAGTGGTACACCGAGCAGTACTTGTCCTGGGAAAGGGAAATGGCGCGTTCGATCTTCTTCGCCGTAAGGGCCGAGCCGGTGATCGTAATGACCATGTCGATGGCGGTGTAGTACTGGGGCGGCGTGGGGTTCCGCTCTCCCATGATGTCCATCTTGTAGGACTTGATCTCGCATTTCATCTTTTTCAGGAACGAGACCATGTCGATCCCCATGCAGCCGGCCACAGACAAGAGCAGCGTCTCCGTCGGCGAGCAGCCCCATTGCTGCTGGGCGTCATATTCAACCTCGTATCCGCGGTTCGTGCGCCCGACGAAGATAAGCTCCTTGTCCCAGGTGAGCGTCGCCTTGTTGACCTGGGAGACCTTGGATTTGTATGCGTTCAGATCGGTATCGAGCTCCTTGATTTCCTTTTCTTCTGACATGATGCCTCCATAACAATAGGGTCAATGGTCAAGTTTCAAGTGGCACAGTTACAAAAAGGATTGGGCGCTTGCCTTTCTGACCCATGTTACTTGCCGCTTGACACCTTCTTTTGCAGAAGTCTTATCGCATCTTCTTCCTTCCCCTCCTCCGCCTTCAGCACATAAATCTTTATCTGCTCCAGGGGATAGGATTCGAACGTGGCTCGAATGTCGTGTTCCCCTAGAAAGAGAACATACTCCATCATGACGGTATCGCTGAGCCCCATACCGGTGTCCCCGCGGAGGATCTCAACATACTCGGTAGCATCCCCGGGAACCGGATCATCAGGCGACCCTGTCTTCCAGGCATCGCCGTATTCCCAGTCGATGTCGTCGCCATTCTTTGCACGTTCCACCATGTCATGGATATTAAAGAAGTGGCATCGGACTGTCAAACAAAAAGATGTCCGCAGGGCTTCTCAACGGGTACTTTTGGTTCTTTCGGACGCCACTTAGAAGGTGGTTGCACCGGCAGGAAAAATCGGCTACAATCGAAACACTGTTTTACCGAAATGCCTACCCTGCCGATCGTCTGAGGAGGTTCTGTATGTTGAGGTCCTTCGGTTTGCTCGCTGTCATTGCCGCGATGCTGTCCATTCCCTCCATGGCCCCGGCGGCTGCGGCCGAACCTGCCGCGCAGCCGGCGGAGGTCGACTGCAATAAATGCCACGCGGCGCTCACGGTCAGGATCAAGGTCGTGCATGCCGCCGTCCCCATGGGCTGCCCGTCATGCCATAGCGGGATCGCGGAGGCCCTCAAGGTGCCGCACAAGAAGACCAATACGATCACGAAGGGCCTGTCGGCGGAACAACCCGAGCTTTGCTACGGTTGCCATGATAAGGCCAAGTTCACGAAGAAGACGGTTCACGCCGCCGTCGGTATGGGCTGTACGGGGTGTCACAATCCCCACGCATCGAATAACGAAAAACTCCTCGTGGCCGCGGTTCCCGACCTCTGCTTCAACTGTCATGATAAGGCGGAATTCTCCCGCAAGAACGTCCATGCCGCGGTCCAGATGGGCTGCCTGACCTGCCACAACCCTCATTCTTCCGACGATCCGGGTCTGCTCGCCAAGGTGCAGTATAATGTCTGCTTCGATTGTCACGACGGAGTGAGCAAGCAGCCCCACGCCATTGCCGGTTTTTCCCAGAAGGGCCACCCCATTGGACTGCCCAAGAAGGAACGAAAAGGAAAAAAGGAAACGTTGGCAGACGTAAAAGACCCGAAGCGTGAGGGCAAGCTGTTTTCCTGCGCAAGCTGTCACAACCCGCACAGTTCGGACAACGTCAAGCTCTTCCGGTATCCGGCAAAAAAGGCCATGGAACTTTGCTCGAACTGTCACAAGTACTGATAGCGCGGCCAGACCGGGCGGAACATCTTTTCATGACCACTAGAGAAAAAGTCAGTGTCATTACCCGTCGTCTTAAGAAGGAATATTCGGGCACGCCCCTGACCGCCCTGCGGTTCCAAACGCCCTTCGAGCTGATGGTGGCCACGATCCTTTCCGCGCAGACCACCGATGTCCAGGTGAATAAGATCACGCCGGGCCTTTTCAAGAGATACACGGGCATGGAGGCCTTCGCGAAGGCGAAGCCGGAGCAGATCGCGAAGGACATCAACTCCGTCAATTTCTTCAACAATAAGGCAAAGAACATCCACAAAGCCGCCGTCATGCTCCTGGACACGTTCGGCGGCATTGTCCCCCGCACCATGGAAGAGCTCATCACCCTCCCCGGCGTCGCGCGCAAGACCGCGAACATCGTCCTCTCCAGCGCCTTCGGCATCAACGAGGGCATCGCCGTCGACACCCACGTGAAGCGGCTGTCCTTTCTCCTCGGCCTTACAAAGCACACCGATCCCGTCAAGATCGAAAAGGACCTGATGGCCGCCGTTCCACAGAAGGAATGGGCAAGCTTCTCCCACCTGCTGATCTACCATGGCAGGGCCGTCTGCCAGGCCCGGAAGCCGCAGCACGATAAATGCGTGCTCTTCGACATCTGTCCGTCCAGAAATATATGAACTCACGGCATTTTGCCACAGAGGACACAGAGGTCACAGAGAAATACCAGATTAAGAAGCCTTTAGCCTTCCTCGGTGTCCTCGAAAACCTCGGTGGCTAAACGTTTTATTGTGTCTTGTTAGTAATCCGATCATATCCTGTAATCCTGTCAAAGAAATTCAGGTTCAGGCTTGTCCGTCTCAGGCGAATAGTTGTATAGTAAGGTAGTCAATATCAAGCGAGGTGTAACCCATGTCACAGAACGAAAAGCCCCTTCCCAAACCGCCGTCCACACCCTTCACCCGCAAGAGGGCCGGCCAGCACAACGATGAGCAGGAGCCGCTCACGGCAGACCGAATGGCACAGGCCATGGCGGAAGGCAAACTCGATGAGTTCCTCCAGAAGGAAATGCCCGACAATGAGGCTGCCCGAAAAATGGCCACCATGATGATGGGAATGACGGGGATGATGTCGATGGGAGGCCCGCCGATGGCGGCGGCCTCTCCTGCACAGGAGCAACCCTCATCTTCACCCGAAACGAACGCGGCAGATCAGATGGCTCCTCCGGGAGAAGTGCCTGAGGATGTGAGAAAGGCCATAGAGAGCGGAGATGTAAAGGGTCTCAAGGAACTGCTTCGGCGTGAATATCTCAAGCGGACGCCCGGTGCAACGTTCGATACCGGCGAAGAAGCCGCCGCGCCACCGCCACCTCAGGCATCCGGTATGCCCGTGATCGACAAGGAGTTGATCGATGCGATGATCGAAATAGCGAAGGAAAACAGCGTTACCATGGACTGGATGATCCTCAGGGCCATCAAGGTCTATGTTGAAGAGTATAGGAAGACGGGGAAGTTGTAATAAAACACCGGAGAAGCAGGATCGAATGAAGATAGATATAGAAAAAGAAGAGGACGGGCGCTGGATCGCCGAAGTTTCCGATCTCCCGGGCGTCTTAGCTTACGGAAAGACACGTGAAGATGCCATCGCCAATGTTAAAGCTCTTGCTCTGCGAGTGATTCAGGTGGTAAAGCCATGAACTCGGGACGGCTGAACATCATCGTTGGAGGTATCGTTCTTATCCTGGCCGGGCTGGGAGGGTTCGCCCTGGGATTCACCATGGATGCATATTTTGAAAAAGGCTTCTACGCGCTCCCGTTGGGGATGCTTCTTTTGAAAGCGGGCCACACTCACGGCATGCCGCTGTCTCTTTACAACATCCTTGTCGGTTCTTTGGTCGACCGGCTGGCACTGACTGCAAAAGGGAAGAGAGCATGCTCGTTCGCCGCATTAGGTTCGTTCATTATGCCGTTCGGTTTGATCCTGAGGGGTGCGACGGATGGGGCGATGACCTTTGCTCCGGTTGTCTTGATAGGAGCTCTCTGCTTATTGATCTCCGCTGCGATCATGGTGAAGGGCGCGATTGCCCTTAAGTCAGCGTAATAGAACTGCCCTCAAGGTCATAGGTTGGGAAATACGTTTCAACTTGCCTAACGGTTACAGTAGGATCTGTTGAGCAGAGCAGAACTGCCAGCTACTAACTGTAAGTGATCTGGCATGTGCTTTGCAAAACTCGATAAAACCGGATTTTCGGACTTTACGGGGCGGTTTCCGTCCCATCATACACTGGTTATCGTCTTACGGCCTTCCCAGCCGGTATATCCCATGTTTCGATGTAACGCCGATGAAAGCGCGTTTCCATGTTGTTTTGCACCAATGCCCCTCAAAAACCCACCATTGTCGGGGAATGTTGTTCCATAGAAAAGAAAAGAATTTGATTATCAGTTGTATTATGTTGACGATGAAATTTTCAATATCCACTTTTCACCTTTCAGCCCCGAACGATAACCAATCGTTCGAGGCGATGAACGCCTCAACTCAGCGTTGGTCCAGCAAAATAGACATTATTACGTCGCGTGAGAGATTGGAGTTGACATCGATATGAATCTTCTCGATAGATTCTACTTGCGGGTTTCACGGCTACCCGAATTAAGTAATTTAGAAAAAGACGATAAAAAGCGTGTCTTGTCCGCAACTCGATGGAAAATCTTCCGACACTGGCAATATTGGATTGCTTTGTTTGCAATTTTTCTTTCTTCAATGATCCTCTCAAGTGTCGTTGCCTTTTGGTGTTTCAATATTTATCTTAGATTATTCAGTCAGCAGTTCATGGCTCTCTCGGCGCTCCTGTCGATTGTTCTGCTCTTCCTGTTAATGAGCCTGGGACAGAATATTAAGTTTTACTACCTGTCTCCGCACATCATTAAAGCATTACCAGATGGGTTTCATATGCCCGAAGTTCAAGCAATACATGCTCTTCAGCAAGAGCATCGAAAAAAAGCACTGAAAAAAGGATTTTGGATATTTGGACCATCTTTTTTCTTGTTTGTAATTTCTATTATGGTAGCGATACGAACTCCAGGAGGTTCTTATGAGCCTCTAAAAATGCCATCGGAATTAAATTCGCCACGAGTAATTACGAATTCGTGCGGGTTGACAAAGAAAATACTCGTCGAAGATGGAAGAATTGGTTCTGTTACAGACATTGTTGTTAGACGCAGCGAGGACAGTAAAACGCGGGAAACTATTCTTGTGGGAACAAAGGGCGCGCTTTTCAGTAGCCGGGGGCTTCCGGCAAAGTTTGTATCATTTGATAAAAAACAAGACAACGTAAATTTTATAAAGATCGACTCTCAAAATGCCTACGGCTTCATGAACAGAGGATCATGGTGTTGTGACGCTCGTGTGATGGATGATTCTGGTCATGTTCTATGGAGCTATGGCCGGGGAGAAAGCGGGGTCGATGATATGGCATCCGGAGACCTTAATGGTGACGGGAATCCTGAATACGTTGTCGGGTTTAACGGCGGAGGCGGAATCCACCTTTTGAACAGTCACGGGAAAAAAATATGGGAATTTCCTGATGGTAATGTCTGGCATGTGGAAATAGCTGATATTGATGGAAGCGGTCACAAGAAGATTATTCATAGTAATGCAGGCGGCGAGATTACAGTTCGTGACAATGCCGGTAAAATTATTTCAAAACATAAACCAAAGCCGTATTTTTCTCATTTTTCGCTAATCCAGTGGCCGAATGAGAGTTCGCCTGATCGGCTTCTACTGGCAGGTAAAAACAAAATCTGGATATTTGATGAGCAGGCAACTCCATTGGCAGAATTCAGCGCACCGTTCTCTGGCGATCTTGGAGATACAAAGGGTGTTCTCTTCCAGATAGACAATAAACCTTTTTTAGCGACCATCGTAGATTATGAGAACTGGCATCGGTCAATTCTATATGTGCATAATTTGTCAGGTCAGCTCGTTTACCACGAAATTCTATCAGAATCATGTCCGACGATAGCATTTTTGCCCGTCAGTAAGAAAACTTCGCCAAGTCTTGAACTTGGATGCGAAGGTAAAATTATTGAGTATCAGATGTAGCGATCAATCGTATAATTCTCATATCAAAACGAGTTCCAACCTGCGCCTCGACAGCGACGCGCCAAGAGGCAGCGCGTCAGGCGCGCGTTATTTTTTTCTTAAATACTCCTGCACCTGTTTCTTGATCTCCAGATGATGGACCGGGATATTCGGCACGTCCTTGTTCCCGGGTATCGCCAGGACGTGGAAGAACGCCGGTCCCTTCCGCTTCTCGTTCATCGCCTCGACCAATTCCTTTTCCCCTACAATCTTCACCGTGTTCCTGAAACCGAATCCCCTCGCGACCTGCTCAAGGTCCACGCAGGACCCCGCGAGCGTCGGCTGATTGCCCGTTGACCCGTAGGCGCCGTTGTCGATGGCGACGATCGTGAGGTTCGCGGGAGCTGCGAAGGCGGCCGTCGCGAGCGTGCCGGGATTCATGAGCAGGCTGCCGTCGCCGTCGATGACGACCACTTCTTTCTTTGAGGAGAGGGCGATGCCTAGGCCGATGGGGGTGACCATGCCCATGCTGCCGAGCATGTAGAAGTTCGACGGCTGGTGCTTGACCGCGTACAGTTCCTTGGACGGCCAGCCGAGATTGCTCACCACGGCCTTCCCTTCCAGGTACGGCGCGAGGAGCTTTATGATTTCGTACCGTGTCAGGACCGGAGGTGGCATAGCCGTTCCCTGGGCCTGTCCCTTCAATCCGCAATCCGCAATCCGCAATCCGCAATCAGGGCTCTCCGCTCCGCAATCCGCAATCCGCAATCCGCAATCAGACCCTTCCCACACTGCCGGGCTCATCAGGAACGCGTGGATGCTGTTCGTGCTGTAGGCCCGCTCCAGCCCCCGGTCAACAAGGGCAAGCTCCTCCCGTGCATTGATCTCCGAGAACGCGATGCCCGCGCCCGCGAGCATTCCCGGAAGACGGCGGCCCATGGGGAACTGCGCTTCGATCTTCTCCTGGTACACGCCCCTCCGGCTCACAAAGATCGCGAGCGGCAACTCATAGAACTGCGTGAGAGAAAGCAGGGCATTGATCATGTTCCCGATGCCGGAGCTCTGGACGAACAGCGCCGGCCTTTTTCCTGCCAGCGCGGCGCCGGCACAGATCCCCACCCCCTCCTCTTCCCTCGTCAGCGGAAGATGGTGGAAGGTCCTGCCGACCATTTCGAGCAGGGTCTTGATCTTCTCACAGGGAAGCGACGCGGTGAGGTCCACCCCGTTCTTTTTCAGGATTGCTATCAGGTCTTCTTCTTGTCGTGGCACAGCAGCTCCTCGATCTCTTTTTCCGTGATGTGTTTGGAGACCAGCCTCGTCTCGAGGCACGGCACCTTCTTGTCCTTGTCCAGCAGCTTTTCGCCGCCGCCGGTGATGTTCAAGAGCACCAGTTCATCGGGCTTCACCACGCCTGACCTCACGGCCTGCTGCAGCGCGGCGACCGACACGCCCGCGGCCGGCACGATGTCCACGCCCTCGGTGCGCTGGAACAGGTCCATGGCGGCATACACCTCATCATTCGTTACTCCATGCATGCTGCCCTTCGTGGCGGTGAGCGCGTCGAACACCCCGCCTCCGATGCTGTAGGCCGGATAGCGCGTCGACAGCACACGCGTCGTGATCAAGGGTATCAGGTCGGGCGAAAGGTCTTCCTTCGCGAGCGTCCGTTCCTTCCGCGCCCAGGCCCTCGCCATCGGCGCAAAGGGTTCATTCTGGCCCAGGTGCAGGACCGGCAGGCGCGACCCGAACCGACCGTCCTCGAGGAACCGCTCTGCCATCTCCCACACACCAACGGCCCCGGCGCCGCTGCCCACAGCCTGGAAATAGCGGTCCGGCAGCCGCTTCATGACCGAAACGGCCTCAAGCAGCACCAGGCCCAGGCCGTCGCGCTTTGCCACGTTCTTCACACCGCCCTCAAAGGGGAACCCCGTCACCCTCGCGATCCGGCGCGCGACGTCGATCGAATCCGCATAATCCCCATCTGCCACGGCAACCGTGGGCACGCCCGTTGAATGCTTGAGATACCACATCTCGGACAGGCACATGCGCGGAACGATGATGATCGCGGGAAACCCCGTGATCGCGGAGAGATGGGCGAAGGCGCGGGCCGTGTTCCCTGCCGAGGCCACGATCAGGCCTTCGATCCCGTTCTCCCGGGCGTTCTGGAGCACGACAGCGGCCTCGAACTCCTTGAAGGTGCAGGTTTCGAGCAGCGCGCCCTTCTCGGGCCAGTACCCGTTGAAGGCGATGTACAGGTTCTCGAGACCGAGATGGACCGCCAGTCCGCGGGAATGGTACACGACCGGGCCGGGCTGAACCAGATCGGGGCTGTGCACGGGCAGCCAGTTGAAGCGCCAGACGCCCTCACCGCCCTGCTCGGAGAACCGCGCCTGGTAATCGGTCACGAGCAGCGCGTCGGCGCAATGTTCGCAGAAGGCGCAGTAGGAGTTCTCGAGGACCTTGCCGCACTTCCTGCATTTGATGGAAAAATGGCTCATGAATGCACCTTACAACAAAATTAGACTTGTAACCACAGATGAACACGGATGAACACGGATAAAGGCAAAAGCCGTCCGCAGATTCCAACAGTAGGTACTTCTAAGCGACACGGGTGCGGCGTACCGCACGCACGGAAAAGCTTGAGCTGTTTAAAACCCGCGACCTGGTTTTATCCGTGTGGCGTAGCCCCGTGTGAGCGAAGCTCCCGTGGTTACACTCGTTCTATTAGATCAACCCGCTCACCAGCTCCATGATGTCCGTGATCCGGATCTGCTTGTCGTGCCCCTGCATCGCCTCGTTCACCTTGGCGTAGCATGCCGGGCAGCTCAAGATCAGCCGGTCGGCCTTCTTCGCCACGGCTTCGTCGATGGTCAGCCTTCCCATTTTGATGGCGTTCTCATGGAATATCTTGCGCGCCGCGCCGCCCGATCCGCAGCACCGCGAGTTCAGGCCGTGGCGCTCGAACTCGAGAACCGTTATGCCGGGAATGCTCCTGAGAACTTCGCGCGGTTCTTCGATGACCCCCACTCCCCGCGTGAGATAACAGGGATCGTGATAGATCACGGTCTCCTTAAGCTTTTTCGTGATGCGGAGCGTTCCCTCCTTGATCGCGCCGGCAACGAACTGCGTGATATGCCGGATCACAAAGGGAAGCTCCCGCCCATAGTACGCGGGCCAGTCGCGCGACATGATGTTCACGCAGCAGGGGCAGGAGCAGACCAGCGTCTTCACGCCCCTCGCCTCGTAGCCCGCCACCAGCCGTTTGACCAGGTCTTCGAGCAGGTCGTGCTGGCCCGTGATGAAGAGCGGAAAGCCGCAGCACACCTCTTCCTCAGGCGGCAGCATGGTGAAGGGTGTTCCGATCGCGTTCAGGACGAGCACGTCGCCCCGCACCATGGGCTGCGCCTCGTACGCGCCGGTGCAACCGGCATAATAAGCAACGTCGGCCCGCTCGGCGACACGCACTTGTTCCGGGAACCAAGGCCGGTATCGATCAGCAGACGGCTTATCGTAGGGATTACCGCTTATCGTAATGGCTTTCGGCAGGTTCGCCTGTACGCCGACGGGGCCGAGCCCTCGCTTCACCATCTCCTTCCGGAGCGTCGGCCAGAGCCGCTGCGTGAAGATGCCGACCGGGCAGTTCTGGCCGCATGCGCCGCAGGTCGTGCACTCGAACACGGCCTTCGTGAAGTCGTCGAGGAGCATGCGGCCGGCCTCGCCGGTCCCGAAGAGCCTGGCCTTGAGCCCGTCCGTCGACCGGATGAGCTCGCGGAACATCCGTATCTTCTCGGGCGGAGAGACCGAGGCATTTCCGGTCACGTCCTGGACCGGGCAGTGTTTGAGGCACTCACCGCACTGCGTGCAGGCGTCGATCTCCAGCAGCTGCCGGGATGAAAGTTCTGCGGTGAAGGAACGGTCATTCTTCATTAAATGCTAAATCCCTTTTAGTTTGTTACCGATCACTTATGAAGCCTCCCCCTTGATGGGGGAGGTTGGGTGGGGGTGATGAGCACACGCACCGGACTTCTCACCCTCCCCTTAATCCCCTCCCATCGCAGGGAGGGGAGACTTATTAGCGAGTTCCGATCAGTTTGCCGCGGAGTTCATTTATCCATTTCATGCATCACCTGCGGCAGGCCCAGGTCCCGCCTCCTTGCCTCCAGAATCACCAGCGGAGCGGTGACGATATGGGTAGGCAGCAGGGCGACGACGACCAGGACCAGAACTGCATGCATCGGGAACAACGCGCCGCCCGGCAACGGCGCAGGCGTTAAGGACAGTACGCCCAGCGAGAACAGCTTCACGCCGATAAGGTCGGGTTTGAATAGCGCGTGCATCAGCACCCCTGTGCCGCTGACCGCCAACAGCAGCAAAAGGAGAAGCATGTTTGCCGGCGAGGAATACTTTTCCCGCTCGCTGCAGGAACGGACGATCAGGATGTACACCAGCGAGACAGGGAGCGCATAGCCGGCGATCAGGCCCGGGAGCTGCAGGTCCCAGACCCATGCGGGTACGGGATCCAGGAAGTACCTCAGGTGACGCAACATGACGAGCAGGAAGGTCGCATGGAACACGTACTCGCCGATCCAGAGCGTGGGGTTTACTTTTAAAAGCCGCCAGAACAGGACCACGTCCCGCACCGTCAGCACCCAGGTGGTGATCGTTGAAGGTCTCCGCGGCAGGAAGACCACCGGATCCTCCCTCCGGCCGCGCCACCAGGCCAGCGTGTGCAGGAAGAACCGTATCCAGAACGCGGCATATACACCGTACGCCGCAATGATGATGATTGTGCCCATGGCCGTCCGTTCCCGATAAGATGTCCTCAGTATAACACATCATAACACATCGGCCTCGCACGGGATAAGGGGAATGCCGCCGTCATTTCTCCCGGATGAACTCGATCCGCACGTCCTTCGGTACGTTCATGCCCGTCTCTGTTTCAATGGCCTTCAGGATGGCGGAAGGCACCGGGCAGGCGACGTGTTTGAGGTGCTTCGCCGCGGACAGGTAGACAGGATTATCGCGGAAACCCGTGAGCGTCACCCTCTGGTCCACGAGCGCGATATCGGCAAGCATCTTCTGCACCATCTCGCAGGCCGTGTCCAGGGCAATGATGACCTTCTTGTCCTTCCCCTTCTCCGCCGTTATGGTGACAGTGAAGCCGCATGCGCCCGAATTGACGACAACCGTAGTCATATTAGTCCTTACGCCTGACCGATTTCCCTGAAGGAAGAAGGGCGGGAAGGAACAGCGTCCGGGGGAACGCCTTCCCGCCCCTGCCGCCTCAATCATCACCGGGAGGGAGTCCGCGGTGATAATCCTGAAACCATAACGTTATTAATAACCTTGTTCACCGCAGCCAAAAGCAGGCGACTCTAGTCGAGGTCGCAGAGATCGCGGAGAATAAGGAATTTCAACAACAGTCTTTTGTTATGTATTACCTCTGCGTACTCAGCGTTCTCTGCGGTAAAATCGCCTTGTCTTGATATCTTATTTATTCCGCAATCCGAAATCCGAAATCCGCAATCGAATCATCCCTTGATCTCCACGGTGTGCCCCTGCTTCGTCAGGAGTTCCTTGAGGTTCGGGAACTTGTCCTTCATGTGCGGGATGTGCATGGCCTGCATGAACTCCTTCTCGAAGGCCGGGTCCGTGGCGATCTCGACGAACTCTACCCAGCGCGCCCGTTCGTTCGCCTCGATCCGCTTGCCGCGGTTCAGGAGCGCTATGCGCGAACCGTCGCCGGCGGCGTTCCCCACGGCATAGACCATGTCGATGGGGCAGTCCGGGAACATCCCCAGCGTGAGCGAGGCCACCTTGTCGATGTGACTTCCGAATGCGCCCGCCAGGATGACCCGGTCGAGCTTTGCGATACCCAGCCGCTTCATCATCAGTTTCGCGCCGGCGTAGAGCGCCCCCTTAGCCAGCTGGAGCGCGCGCACGTCTCCCTGGGTGATGGTGATGTCCTGTCCGATGGAGGTCTCCGAGGCCCAGGCGAGAACATACTCGGGCTTGCCGTCAGCGTCCTTTCGCACCCGGTTGGTGCCCAGGTCCATGACGAACCTTCCGCTTTTATCAATGACGCCCGCCTTGAACATCTCTGCAACAACGCCGATGATGCCGGAGCCGCAGAGGCCCTTGGCGTTAACCTTCTCGATATGCGTGTGCCAGTCCGCCTTCCCGATCACTTTATATCGCGGCTCTTTCGTCGCGGGATCGATCTCCACGGTCTCGATGGCGCCGGGCGCGGCGCGCATGCCGAACTTGATCTGGGCTCCTTCGAAGGCCGGCCCGGTCGCGCAGGACGTGGAGCAGACCTTGTTCCGGTTTCCCATGAGCAGTTCGCCGTTCGTGCCGATGTCGATGATCAGCACCATCTCGTCCTGGTTGTACGGTTCCTCGGCGATCAGCACTCCCACGTTGTCAGCGCCCACGAAGCCCGCCTCGATAGGCAGCACGTGGATATATCCCGCGGGATTGATCTTTAGCCCAAGGTCGCGCGCCTTGATGTCGAGCGAGCTCTGCACCGCGGGAATGAAGGGTGAACGGCCGATATACTCGGGGTTCAGGCCCAGCAGAATGTGGTGCATGGCCGTATTGAACACGATCGTGAGGTCGTCGATGACATGACCCGGGTTCGGCCCGTCCTTCCGGATCTCGGACACCACGCGCTCGATGATCTCGTTCAGTCCCTGGATGATCGCTTTCTGCATGGTCTCGAGGCCGCCGGGATTGCTCATGGCGAAGGTGATGCGCGACATCACGTCCTCGCCGTAGGGCACCTGGGGATTCATCATGGACTCGGTGTTCACCACCGTGCCCGTGTTCAGGTCCGTCAGATAGCCCACGCAGGTCGTGGTCCCGACATCCACGGCAAGCCCGTAGCTCATCTCGACGAACCCCGGCTCCATCTTGATGATCTCCTTGTCCATCCAGACGGTGGCCGTTGCATTCCATTCGCCCTTCCGCAGAACATCCTGGAGGTCCTTCAGGACCAGATAATCGAAGGTGAGCCCCTTCAGACCGTAGTTTTCTTCCAGGGACGTGAGCACGCGCTCCCAGTCTCCGGTCGTCATGTCGTGCAGCGAAGGTTTTGCGAGCGCGACATTGTATTTCTTCACGGCGGGGTCGAGCTTGATCGTGAGTTCCTTGGCAGCCTTGCGCACCACCTGCTTTCCGGCGCGAGACCGCTCGGGGACGAAGACCTTGATGTCGCCGTGCACCTCGGCCGTGCAGGACAGCCGGATGCCGGGCCCGTCCTCGGGCTTGATGTGCTTCTTCTCCGCCTCGGTCAACGGCGAAAGATGGGACATTCCCGAGTCGATGTTGTCCTTCTCGAAGTAGCCTTCCTCGATCCTGACCTTGCACTTGCCGCAGACCTTCTTGTTGCCGCAGAGCCCTTCGATGTCAACGCCCAGGGACTGGGCGGCCTCGAGGATGGTCTTGCCTTCCTCGATCTCGCCGCGTCTGCCAGAGGGCTGAAATATGACCTTATGTTTCTTGGACATGTACTTCCTCCCGTTAAAACACGAAGGTGGGAAGTTGGGAGGTTGGGAAGATGCGAAAAACCCAACGTCTCAAATTCTCGTCCTCGGTATCTCTTTTTCTTAACTCACCTTCTGCTTCTTCCCGTCGTCTGCCTTTTCCCACCCTCTCACCTTCCCAACTTCTCACCTTCGGCCTTTATCCTCCCATACGGGCAAATATTAATGCACAGGCCGCAATTGGGTTTGCCCGCGGTCTGCCGTTTGCTCGTCTTGTGGCTTCTGCACTCCCCCAGCCGCACAAGTTCTACAAACGGCGATGACCGCGACCATTCCAACCCGGTGATGGCCTTTGAGGGGCAGTGCTCCATGCAGAGCATGCACTGCCCGCACAAACAGTGCTCGATCGGCACATCCGGCCGGAGCGACGCATCCGTCAGCACCGTTGCCAGGGACAACCGCGGCCCGTAGTCCGGGCTGATGAGAAGTCCGTTCTTCCCGATCCAGCCCAGTCCCGCCGATGTGGCAGCCATCTTGTGGTTGAACAGGGAGTAGAGCTTCGAGATGAACGTGTCCTTCTTGCGGTCCGAGTCCGGCGGGATGACCAGCGTCCGGTGCCCCCGGGCCTTCAGGAACCGTGCCGCCCGCTTCTGGAGCTTCACGAGCAGCTTGAGCGTGTCCTCATTCAGTCTCCGGTCCACGCCGATGGACACCGCCCGGTCCAGGTGGGCGATCTCACCGCTCAGGTACCCTCGCAGGCCGGCGAACCCCACGACCGTTGCGCCGTGGTCCAGCAGCTCTTTCCGGAGCGAGGTCTTCATCGTTCGGTTCCTGATTATCACCCCACCCTCTCCTCCACTTAGCAAGTGGAGGAGAGATCACACCCCTCCTTGACAAGGAGGGGCTGGGGGAGGTGATTTTATCCTTTCTTCTTGGCTTCCACCTCATCCTTCATCTTCTTGAGGGACTCGATCATGTTGATGGCGTCCTTCAACGCGTTGGTAGCGTCCTTGGCGTACCCGTCGGCGCCGTACTTGTCAGCGACGTCCTGGGAGACGGGAGCGCCGCCGATCATGATCTTCACGTTCGGGTTCTTGGCCCGGAGGTCGTCGATCACCTTCTTCATGCCCGTCATGGTCGTGGTCATCATGGCAGAGAGGCAAACGAGATCCGAGTCTGTCCTGAGCTGCTCTGCGACGAACTTGTCGAGCGGCACGTCCCGGCCCAGGTCGTAGACCGTGAAACCGGCCACGTCGAACATCATCTTCACGATGTTCTTGCCGATGTCGTGCACGTCGCCTTCCACCGTCCCGATCACGACCGAACCCTTTACGCCCAGGTCCAGCTGTTTCACATGGGGCTTCAGGATGTCCAGGCCCGCGTAGAGCGCGTCCGCGCACATGAGCAGCTCAGGCACGAAATATTCCTGCGCCTCGAACATCTTCCCCACTTCCACCATCCCGGAGACGAGCCCGTTGAAGATGGCGTCGTTCGCTTCCATGCCGACGTCCAGCGCCTCCTGGGACGCTTCCTTGGACGTGTCTTCGTCGTACTGGATCACCGCGTTCCGCAGTTTCGCCAGGAGCTCTTTCTTTTTCTCTTCCGTAACCATAGGGTCACCTCCGGTATTTTTTTACTTCGTCCATCATGGCCTTCATGTTGTCCGGCGGCACGGTCGGCCAGATGTCGCATCCGGGCCAGACCGCGCTCACGCCGTCGTCCATGCACTTCTTGATGGTCTGCCGCACCAGGTCCGGCGTACCGGCCACCAGCACGTTGTAGGGATCGTAATTCCCGAAGATCAGCGCCTTGGGTCCGAGCTTCTTGCGCGTTTCGGCAACGTCGTTCTTCTGGTCCACGCTGACCGCCCTGGCGCCGCTCTCTGCCATGGCGGGGACGATGTCGTTCGTCTTGCCGCAAATATGGAGCACGCTCGGGACGGAGATCTTCTCGAAGATCTTCTTGAGATAGGGCAGGATCAGGCTTTTGAACACCCGCGGGCTCAGAACGTCAGACGTGGCTCCCATCTCGCGCACCGAGATATAGTCGACCCCGGCCTTTTCGTACTCCTGCGCCACCTGGATGATGACATCCGACATCTGGTCCAGAAGCTTCCCGATCTTGTCCGGCTTTTTGAAGGACAGCTTCAGGAGGTCGTTCAGTTCCATGATCTGTCCGGCCAGCGTAAAGGGACCGAGCACGAAGGAACCGATGGCCGCATCGTTACCGATGTCTTTTTTGAGCTGTTTGATGACATCGACCATCATCGGGACTCGGCCGCGCCCCGTGAGGCCGGTGGGTATCACGATATCCAGCTCGGCCTCGTTGTGGATCAGCTTTTTCTTGATCGTGGGGTACAGCAGGTCCTCGGAATGGGCGTACACGTTGATCTCGCATCCCATTGCCTCCGCCTCGATGCAGAGGTCGAAGGGGGCCACGCCGCATTCGAAGCCGAACAGCTTGTAGGTCGATGCCGCGGCTGCGGCCATCATCTTCGCGTCCAGATGCGTTGTCGCGAAGTTCTGGTTCAGCGATCGCAGCCCTTCGGTAGTCACATTGCCGAAACCGCTGAAGCAGGGGGGCCGGTCGACCTCCTCGCCGGCGAACATCTTCAGTACCCGTTCTCGTGCGTTCATTGATGTCATTACTCCTCCTTTACCATCCAGAAACCAATTGGAAATTGTAATTTGTAAAATGCAAATTGCAAAATAGCGGTGAAAAGCAGTTCAATTTGATATTTGCAATTTCCAATTTGCTATTTACAATAAAAGTTTCACGATCTACTTCCTCGCCGCTCCCGCGGTCAGCTTGCCCAGGAACTCGCCGAAGTACTTCCTGATCGGCAGGTCCGGGTTGTCGGGGATCCGCTTCGTCTCGTCGTAGAGCAGCGTCGAGAGCAGGATATGTCCTGCGGCCACCGCCGGGAAGATGCGCGGCGCCGTAACGATGGGGCCGTAAAAATTGAAATCGCTCCAAAGCACCGACGCCATGCCCTGGACGACCGCGTCCATGGCCTTGAACCCGTCCAGGCTCCAGATGGTCTTCGCCTCTTTCCACATATGCGTGCCGTTCGAGTAGGCGCCTCCGCAGGGAAGGCCGAGCTTCTCCTTGATGATCCTGTTGGCGATAAGAGAGAACGATGTTGAGGGCATGTTCATGACCGAGGTGTCGACGATAACGGTCTCGAAGTCCCCCGCCCCTTGGTCGAGCAGCTTTTCCAGCGATTTCAGGCGCCCTCCCGGCGTCTGGTCCGCGTCGTCGAATGCCTGCACCACCACGTGTTTGATCCCGAGGTCCTTAAGCTTCCGGACCTGGCCCTTGACGTCCTTGTCCCAGGGCGTGATGCTGTTGTACAGGAACTTGTCCTGCAGGCCCAGCTTGGCCACATACTCCGTGGCCTCGGCCCGCTTCTCGGCGACCCACATGTCGATCCCGAAGGCCATCGTGGTCGTCTCGCGGTAGAAATCAATGTATATCTTCGCCTCTTCCGCCGAGTTCGCCACCATGGCAACCATGGACGGGATCCCCGTGGAGGCCGACAGCTCTTCCTGCTTCCTGATCAGCTCGACCGCCTTCGGCCGGTCGAAGTTGCCCTTCCGGTCCGTGACGATCCGGTCCTTGTTGTGGAACATCGACGCGATCAGGAGCGGCGGGTTCTCCCCCGCCTGCCCGCCGACCTTGATCTTGTCGATGGTGAAGACCTTCTGTTCGCGGTTGAATCGAAACATGCTGTTCCCCTTTAAAAACGTGACCTAAAATGATAGATCTAAACCTTTTTTCACCGCAGAGATCGCTGAGACCGCAGAGAAGGATCTGACCGTATTATTTTCAAGACTCCTCAGCGAACTCTGCGTGCTCCGCGGTAAATCTGTCTTTAAATTGGTTCATTATGAATGTCGGTATGATTCCAAAAAACGGGGGAGCCTTCGAAACGCTCCCCCCGATAGCTAGAGTTAGAACACCCCGTGGTCGAACTTCGGCTGAGGGAGATACTCCCACTTCTCGCCCTTCTTGTACTTGGTCTCGATGTCGAGGCACTTTAAGGCATACTCAAAGGCATAGGGAATGCCCGGTCCGCCGGGAACGAAGCCCGCGAGGATCATGCCGACCGACGCCGCTTCGAAGATCTCCATCGTGGTCGCGCCTGCGTTGATCGCCGGGATCACATGGATGATGCATCGGGGCGAGCAATAGGCCACGCCGCCCGACATGAACATCAGCTCCTTCACCTTGCGCGAAAGGGCCCCGTCGGCAAAAATGCTCGCGTAGAAATCAGCGAAGGTCCTGCCCGGCTCCGGGCTCACGGTGTTGATGATCTGGAACATCCTCGGAACGAAACCGCACTGCTTCTGCATGTACGCATTGACCTCTTCCAACGTCATCTTCTTGTCTGCCATGTTCGTTACCTCCCCTTGCCCTGACGCTGTCTGCGCCCGGGAAAATAGCTTCTTCAACTCTTCCAAAATTCCCATGCTGCACACCTCCTGATTCAGATCTGGAAAGCGTTCACCTCCTTCTCATCTGTAAATGCACCCCACCTAACCTCCCCTTAGCAAGGGGAGGAATAATATGTAGCCCTTCGATGATAAAGCCCCCCTCTCCCTTTTTCCCTCTCCCGCTGGGGGAGAGGGGCAGGGGTGAGGGGACATGTTAAAGGTTGGGGAGGTAATCTTCAGGCGCCCTTATGCGCCTGATGTTTCGTCAGTATTTCCATTCGTGCGCCACCTGGATGAACTTCTGGATGTTCTCGTACGGTACGGTCGGGGGTATGTCGCATCCCGGCATGAGCACGAACCCGCCGTCGGTGCCGGCGGCCTTGATGATGTCCGTGCAGGCTGTCTCCACGTCCTGGACCGTGCCGTTCAGCATGATCTTTACCGGGTCCACGTTCCCGCCGAAGCACATCTTTCCGTGAAGCGCCTCTTTTGCCTTGGCGATGTCCGTCTTGTGGTCCAGGCTGATGCAACTGGCGCCGGTCTGCGGGAACAGGTCCAGCCGGTCCGTGGTGTTGCCGCAGATGTGGACCAGCGTGTGGACGCCCTTTGACCTGGCCCAATCGGTGAACTTTTTGAGGTACGGCACGGCGAACTTCTCGAACTGCTTCTTGGAGATCAGGTCGCCCGACGCAGTGGGGTCCGCGAGGCTGATGACCTCGAGGGTCTTGTCCGCGACGATCGGTTCGTAGAGATGGATCAGAATATCGGTCGCGAAATCGACCACCTTCTCAACGAAGGCCGGCTTCTTGAAGGTGGCCTTCATCATTGTTTCTTCGCCCACAAGCCGCGCGCCGAGGGTGAAGGGGCCCCAGGCCGTCATGGTCACGGCATACTGGTTGCCGATCTTCGCCTTGGTCTGGCGCAGGGCCTTTATGACGGTCGTGATGACCTCGTCCTTGTCGAGATCGCTGAGCTTGAGCTTCGCGAGGTCCTCCTCGGAGGAGACGAAATGGTTCTCCAGGTCCGGCGCTCCCATCTCGCGGAACTTGATCCTCCCGCCCAGGGCCGACGCGTGGAAGTTGTTGTAGCCCGAACCCGGATAGACGATATCGCACTTAAGCGTCTCGCTCATGGCGACCAGCATGTCGGTCATCTTGCCGGCGTCCCTCGACAGGGCCTCGAACGACGTCCCATGCCGCTTGATGCTCCACATGCCCGCGCCGAACAGGGTCACCGGGAGCCGGTCGGGCTTCCCCCCTTCGTACGCCTTCAGGATCACTTCCTTCGGTGTCATAGCATCTCCCTTCTGTAAGGTTAGTTACTGATCATTACCACGAACGAGTCATAAACACGAATGACACGAATTATACGAATAGCACGAATGAAATCCTTTAGAAGGCTATATTCGTTGAATCCGCCTTATTTGTGTCGTCCATGATCAAGCCTTGATCTTTTCATACCAAAAGGATTTCTGCATTAATTCGTGACATTCGTCCATTAGTGAAATTCGTGATCACGCTTGGCCTTTTTGTTCGATCAGACCGCGATGCTGTGGATCGTTCTTTTGAACTCTTCAAGGTCCAGCGGCTCTTCCATGCCGTCGGCAAGGTCCTTCTCCCGCTCTCTCCCCATGATCACGACCGGCATGCCGGGGGAGACGGACCTGATGACCTGGGCGGCCTCTTGAGCGGACATGCCGAAAGGCTCCGAATCCACAATGACAAGATCGTACACCCCCCAAAGGACCTTCTTGACGGCAAGGGCGGGATGCTCGACAATATCGACGGTGTAACCCTCGTCACGGAGAAACCCGTAAACGTTCTTGATCAACAGGGGATTGGAGGAGCAAAGGATGATGTTCTTCATGACAGATAGAGTGAATGCAACCGATGTGCCACCGGGATAGGACCGGAGCGGGGTAAATAGATCCTTGGCGGAAAAAGCAGGGTTGCGGCAGCGTGCAAGTGATGGCAACAGCATGCTGAATTTAAATACGATAGGAATTCAGCGACATACGTTACCCATGGTGATCCGGCAGATCAATCTAGCAGCCAATTTACCTTTGAAGGAACATTACCATGGATGCATAAGTCATGGATTGAGGCTGTCTCCAGCAAGAAGATTGATGAAAAATGCCCCACCAACCGGGGTATTATTCCCCACTGAAATGATAGACCAAATACGATCTTCGCCGTCCGTAGCGGTCTTTATGACTAATTGGACATGGCATCGCCATTGCAGGATATTTGAAGAAAGAAAAACCAATCACCGTCGTTTTATTATAGATTTGCACTTTTCAATTTACAATTTCCAATTTTCAATTCGGATTATCCGGGTAAGGATTCTTATGAAAACTACCGTTGTGTGCGGATTACTGGGCGCCGGAAAGACGACGTTCATCAGGAACTTCGTGACCGGCAGGACGGAGAAGACCGTGGTGCTTGTCAACGACTTCGGCAAGGCGGGCATCGACGGCGAGATATTCTCCGCGGGCGGCATCGAATCCGTGGAGCTGCCGAGCGGCTGCGTCTGCTGCACCCTCAAGTTCGATCTCATCACGACCATCCAGCGCATTGTGAAGCAGTTCTCGCCCGGGCACTTGCTGATCGAACCGAGCGGCGTTGCCTCGCCGTCGGGCGTGCTGGAGGCCCTCGAAAGCGCCGGTGCCGGCAAAGCGACGGTGATCGGCATCGTCGATGTCACCGAGTTTGCGGAGCTTTACGGGTCGGGCATGTATGGCAGTTTCTTTGAGGACCAGGTCGTGAATTCCGATGTTATCCTGGTGAACAAGATAGACCTGGCGAACGAACACGTGATCGCTGAAACGGAAAGGATGATCAGTTCCATCAATCCCCGGGCCATCCTGTTCCGCACAGTAAATGCACAGCTTGACGTGCCCCTGCCGGATACTTCACGCCCTCTCCCCTCGCGGGAGAGGGATGGGGTGAGGGGGATTAAATTGGAACGCGCTGAGAACCTCCGGCCGGTGAACCGTGAGCATTTCCATTTCGAGACCGTATCCATCATGATCAACGGCGCATCAGCTGTTGGCGTTATTACATCGTTCTTTGACGATCTGGCCACAGGGATGTACGGGTCGGTCGCGCGCGCAAAAGCGCTGGTCAATACGACAGATGGGCCTTACCGGTTCGATTGTACGTACGGTATTGTGGACGTGGTGCGGTTTGAGAAGGAAATTACAGAAAGCAGGCTCGTCGTCATCGGGGAAGGGCTCGACAAGGAGTCTCTCTCACAGACGATGGCCTCCTGTTCAACGACCTGATCCCTTGTTATTGAAGATGGTATAGAGTTATCATACGACCATGAACGAACCGAACGCCATGCCGGATGTCCTGGAACGGCAGAACAAAAAACTTTCCATCCTCTACGAGATCGCCCTGACCGTCGGCAAATCGCTCGATCTGAAGACCATCCTGAGCGAAGTGCTGGAAAAGGTGATCGCGTTCATGGGCGTGGACGCAGGGGTCATCTATGTCATCGACGACGAGACGCTGGAGATGATACCCATGACCTTTCGGAACATTTCCGACGCGGTGGTGAAGGACCTCTGTGAAAGAAAGGTCAAGGTCGGCGAGTGCATGTGCGGCAGCATCGCCGAATGCGACCGTGAAGTGATCATCCTCGAAAAGGCCTCCCTCGACCCGAGGTTCACGCGGGGGGTCCTCAAAAAGGAGAACATGGAGTTTTATGCCGGCCTGCCGCTCAAGGCAAGGAACAAGGTCGTCGGCGTGCTGTGCGTCATCTCTCATTCCCCCTATGCCCCTGATCATGAACTGCTCGACATCCTGCGGGCCGCGACCCAGCCGATCGGCCTGGCCATCGAGAACGCCCGCATGTTCGAGCACACGCGGAGAGAGACGGACGCGCGGATACGGTACTCCAACTTCGCGGGTATTATCACGGGAAGTGCGAAGATGACCTCGATCCTTGAGCTCGTCCGCAAGATCACCGATGTGCCGTCGAGCATCCTCATCTACGGAGAAAGCGGCACCGGCAAGGAACTGATCGCCAAAGCGCTGCACTTCAACAGCATCCGCAAGGACAGGCCGTTCATCGCCGTGAACTGCGCGGCGCTCAACGAAAATCTGCTGGAATCGGAGCTCTTCGGATACGTGAAAGGCGCATTCACGGGCGCGGCAGGGGACAAGATCGGTCTGTTCGAGGCAGCGGACAACGGGACCCTGTTCCTCGACGAGGTGGAAGCGATGAGCAAAAGCCTCCAGGTGAAGCTCCTCCGGGTGCTCCAGGACAGCACCTTCTTCCCGGTCGGAAGCACGCGCCCGACCACCGTGAATGTACGGATCATCGCTGCCACCAATCAGCACCTTGAAGAGACTATCAAGACGAAACAGTTCCGTGAAGACCTTTACTACCGGCTGAACGTCATCAGGATCGACCTTCCCCCGCTTCGCGAGCGCGCGGAGGACATCCCCCTCCTTGCGCGGTACTTCCTGGCCAAGTTCAGCAAACGTATGGAAAAGGACATCAGAAGGATTTCCGACGAGGCCATGCAGGTCCTTTTGAACTATGCCTGGCCAGGGAATATCAGGGAACTGGAAAACGCCCTGGAGCGGGCGGTCGTGGTCGCAGAGGCTGATGAGATCCGGGCAGGAGACCTTCCGTTGACGATAACTGCGCAGACAGCCGACCTGCGGCAGGACTGGTCGCTCGAGCGCGTGAAACAGGAACACATCGCGAAAGTCCTCGGCCTCGTGGGCGGCAACAAAAAGAAAGCCGCAAAACTCCTCGGCCTGGATACCACCACCCTCTGGAGAATAGCAAAGGCAATTGACGGACAATGATTGCATTTTGCAATCACGCTTTATTCCTGCATTCGTATGGATTATCAACCTCTTGTGCGTTCGCACCGGAATTTGAAGCTTATCAATGACTGCATTCTGCAGTTTTCGTCTGGCCGTCCATGCTTGCCTATGATTCTGATCCCCGGAATGCATTAGCCCCTGTCCTGAGCTACCCCCTATCAACAAACACCTTCATTTCAACGTCTTTCGGACCATGAGGCCCATCTGCTGCCTCGCGGCGTTAACGAACCACACCCCCGGAAAAGGTTTTGGCCAGAGACTTGCTATATACCATCATAGATACAGAGATCCGAAAACAGGTTTAAGGAGGAAAGACAATGCCTACGGCGACATTAGTGAACGGACTCGATGTTGACAACCTCATGAAGGTAGTTGGGGCGGTCAAGGCGAACTGGGAAAAGGGCAAGACGGTCTGGAAGGCATCAACGACCTGGAAGGGCGGCTTCAAGGTAGAGACGTGCTCCCGTGATTTCAAGCTCCTTGCCGACGAGCCGGAAATGCTGTGCGGCACCAACACCGCCGCAAACCCGGTGGAAATGATACTTCAGGCCTACGGCGCATGTCTGAGCATCGGGTATGCCATGAACGCAGCTGTCCGTGGCATCAAGCTCGACGACATCAAGATCGACCTCGAAGGCGAGATAGACCTGCCGGGATTCCTGGGCCTCGAAGCGCCGGAAAATCTCAACATGGCCAAACTGCCGGGATTCAAGAACATCACGGTCAACGTGAAGATCAAATCCCAGACCGACAACAAGACGCTCCAGGAGCTCCACCAGCACGTACTAGGCACGTCGCCGGTGGGAGTAACGCTCTCAAGGCCCGTTGCAATTAAGGCCACGCTGGAGTCGTAAATGCAGGCGACCATGGATCATACTTCTGCAAAACCCGCGGAAGAATGCCGGCACGACCTGTTCATCGTCCTGTGCGCCTCGGGTTTCGAGAATATCGCCCGGGCAAGGTCAGCCCTGATGTTCGCGGCGTTGGCGGCATCGGCGAACTACCATACGGTCCTGTACTGCATTCAGAACGCGGTGGACATCATGGTCAAAGGTGGAGTAGAAGAGCAGGAGAAGCCGCAGCCTGGCGTTCCCACCCTCCGTCAGCGGCTTGATGAGGCGCTTGAGATGGGCGTCGAGATCCAGTGCTGCACACAGACCATGGGCAACAAGAACATCAAGGAAAACGATCTCATCGCGGGCGTCAAGGCCGCCGGCGCCATGAGCCTCATCGAGATGACGTCCCGTGCGAAAGGCTCGCTTTCCTTTTAAGCGAAGCCGCCGCAGCGAAACAGAGTAGCAGCAGGACAAGAAGCAAGACGGGGGTCAGATCGCTGAGAGCTACCTGGAATTGGAACATTGGCGATCTGACCCCTCTCCCCTTTCCCGAATCCACATCAGCCAGGACATCTCACTTAAACGACATCCCTTTCCATTGCACGACAATGTTGTTCCGGAACACCGGATGGCTTGCCGTAGATGCTTTCATGAATTACAGGGAATCAGTCAGTGGTCATCGGGGAAGGACTGGATGGATACGGGATCGGCAAGGCCTTTGGGATTGTAACGAAGAAGCAAGCGTGACCCAAAAGCGATCTCTTACATCGCCGCTTCCGCCGCAATATGTCCCGCCAATGCCGCTACAAAAGGTTTAAGCCCGGTCAAATCGCTCATCTCCGAATACGCGCCGGTTTTAGAAGCAGTTCTTGGTGATAGAATAACGCTTGCAGCGGTATACAACCCTTCCGCAATCAGTTTCTCGCATAGAATCTTGTAACGGTCTGCATATGAGGCGCTTCGAAATTCCGGCAAGAGACGATAGTTCGGAGAGACATCTTTTACTGGTGAGCGCACGGCCGGACCGTCTTCGAGGAAAATCAAATATCCCACAAAAGGTCTTCTGTACTCTCCAAAAGTTCCCTGCCTGTAAGCAGCCTGCAGATCCATCGCTATGCTAAGCGCGTCCTTACATCCGCAGTTACTATTCTTTGCGAACGACATACTGACCAAGGACTCGTATTTTAAGGCCGCAATCAGATTTCCGTGGTTCATCACCAGCAAATCCCATGATTGAGTAGGACAAAAATGGCCGGGAAGCACAGGGCGTTTGCTTTTCTTTATTATATCCGCATCGGTCAGGCCATTGGCATGGACAACATCAATGACCAGGTCGATGAATCCGGCCATATTGCCGGCAGCCCGATTCTTTGTTCCGGCTTTTTTACTACTGGTCCAGAACGTCTTGACCGCTGAACGGGTTTTTATTTTATAATCGGCAAGATCAAGCAGCATCACGACACTCCAAAAGTAAAGCGTAGCGCTGTACAAGCAACTCAACTTCTACAACTAATCATCATAAGGACCGAGGAACCGTTCGCCGTTGAAATGGATAAGATGCGTCGGGGATTCTGCAACCCAGACTTCCGTTTCCCAAGAGATGTCATCGAGGTATTTCATCATGGCTCTGCGTTTGAGAAATGCCGTAACAAACACCAAACCGATCTTTGAACTGGAAAATAGCTCCTTCAATTCCCGTCTCCGCTTCGGGTTTACCGGGCCGTGGCTTGTCACTGCTTCAATCAGAACAAGCCAGTTCTTCTCCACGTAATGCATTACAACATCCGGCATCTTTCCATGTTCTTCTATCTCAACCCCTATCGCCCTCAAAGCATTAGTGTCAAAATATGCCCATTTGGTTTGAGTGTCACCGACATAGATTATGTGACCGCCTGGCGTAAATAGCTGACAGAAATCATCGACAATCTTTTTCACCAAGACGTTCTGTCCTCCCGGCGAAAGTTTGATCTTCTGCCCAGGCGCAAGCTTTACGGGAATACGGCGCGTATCCCGTTCCCGTGCGTAACGTTTCTTCAACGGCTCAACGGTGAGCAGATACTTTTTCAATTGCGTTTTCCAACCGGGTTTCCCCAACTCACGAAGCAGCTTCAACGCCGTCGGTTCGATTTGATACACTGCATCAGGGCTGTTTGTCGGCCTTGAAGGTTTGTCAGGATTCGGCAAGATCAAAGATGCCTGTACGAACTGGTGAACGGTAAAACGACGTACCGTTTCCCTTGAGTTAGGAGCATACTTCTTGTCATAGTGCTCAGCAAAATAATCCATCATGGGCGTAATGCCCATCAAAGGATCTGTGGCCCTCTCCCATGCGTCTGCGGGTTTAAGTCCGAGCAATGAAAGAAGCGTAAGCGCAGAGCGCTCGTTTTGTTGTTGTCGGGGCAATCCGAGAGCATCCAAGACAGCTAAGGCCTCAGCAATTTTCCTCGCCGCCTTCTTGGCATCTGCCTTTTTAGCCATTTGATTCACATTCCTCTTTTAGGATTGCATCCACAGTTTCCTGATCCGGCATGTGGTTCTTTACGTGCGAGCCAAGCCTGATCAATTGTTCACGGGAGGGATAATGCATCTTCCGCAGGTCCGTCGCATTGACCTGCGTATGTCCACTGAAAATACGAAAATATAGGTCAAAAAGCGTGGAATTGAGATATAGAGCCAAACCTCTAGCAAGAGTCGGGGCAAGCCCTTTTCCCTTTGCATGGAAGTAATTGACATGATTCTCAAACCCGACAAGCGAAGCTTTTACTCTATGGGGATCAAATATCGCCGACACGACCCGGCGTTTCTCTTCCTTGGACGAAAACCGCTTCAAGAGAACGTAATATCCCGATTCAAGCAACATATCTTTAGTATGCATGGAGGCTTCAATGGCATTCGGCTTTTTCTGAGATTCCATCGGCCACTGAATAAACCCGTCCTTGAAATGACCGGGATATATTAACGGTACAGTCCCTTTAGCAGCGTTCTTATGAAGGTATTTTTGCGCTCTAAATTCTACAACCGGACCAGTGGAAACCACCAACCCGAGATCGTCAAGCGGGGTTGTAAATCGACCCATACGCTCCGTTGCACTGGTGTCATCGTCACTCAGCGCAAGATGTATGAAAGCGTCCCGGTCGCCCGGCAAGATAATCCGATCATAAGGCACGGAACGCGTATTCGCATGATCAAAGTCAATCCCATTGGACGAAGAAAGCAGGATATGCTTCGGTTTTTCCGCAGCCCTGACCGCATGATAAATCACATTTTCCTGAAGTACATTATCATCACCAAAAGCCTTCCTGCGCGACTCAAACACATGGATGTGTCGCAGGCTCACCATGTCGAGCAGTCCTACCCGGAACCGGCGGAAATACGGTCCATTGCAAAAACTTCGTGGTGTTATTGCAACCAATTCGCCATCCGGTGTTAGCATCCGAGCTGAGAGCCACACAAACGCAGCATAAAGGTTGGAGACCTCTAGCCCTGCCGCGTTGAGTGATCGACGCATAGCTGTTTCACTACTGATTTTTTTATAAGGAGGATTCAAAATCGCATGAGTAAATCGTTCGCCATTTGTAGCGAACAGGCCTTCATCCGATTGTGCTATGGCAGATGCAACAAAATCCTCTGATCGTATTTCCCCGCAAAACGAAATACCAGCATCTTTACAAATCAGCCGGCATCGCTCTATTGTGTCTTTCAAATAGGGCAGAACGCCCCTATCATTTTCGTATGCAACCACAGTGATTGAATGCGGACGATCTTCTCCTGAAGCTAATGCTTCAACGACCGAAGCAAACAGAACCCCCGCCCCGGCTCCAGGATCAAGGATTCGCACATCCGTCCCAGCATGATGAAACAATGATGCCATATACCGCGCGATCATTGCAGGCGTAAAGAACTGGCCGATCTTCGACCGCTCAAGTCGGTCGGTGGCGCCGTTCAAAGACTTACGAACAACGTCCAGTGTATTTGATAGTTCAACTGTCATAGCGTAATAGTTATTTGCGATAGTCAGCTAAGAAGCTTTACATTGAGTCACCCAACAGTAAAGCGCCTATCAACACAAAGCAGTAAGCGGTCTCAAGGCTGGTTCATAAACATAAACCCTACTTATTCCACTCGTCATCATGCGGAATGCCTATTCTTAAACACTATCAACCAACTGAAACTCGAAATCAACCAGCAAAAGTGCTCACTCTTCCGCAAAGTAGTCAGAGTCCACCCTTCTTATCTCATACGTCGCCGTCGAAGTCGTTCCCAGCCCATAATCAATCATCAGTTCCGCGAGAGTTCTTCCATCAATCAGAATCACTTTGGGATCGATGCTCTCAACATACTTCACTGCATCCTCGGAGAATCTGCCCGTGGTGATGAAGACGCCCTTCTTTGCTCGTTTCCCATGAAGCGCGCCGACGAATTTCTGTATCTCCGGTCGGCCCACAGTGCCTTCCCATCTCTTGGCTTGCAGATAGATCACATCCAACCCGAGGCGGTCTTCCTTGATAATTCCGTCAATTCCTTCATCGCCGCTTTGACCGATTGACTTACCCGCGTCCGCACGGGAACCACCGTATCCGAGAGCTACCATGGCATCGACAACAAGCCGTTCAAAGAACTGGGGTGAATTGCCTTTTATCCGCTCCAGTATCTCGGCAGCTAAGTCGCCTCTGATGTTCAAATACGCCTTTTGAAGAGTCTCTTCGGGTGTTTCAACTGTGGAAGTTTCCGTGTGGCTGTCATCAGCACCTATATCGGGTTTTGCCGTATGGAACTCGACGAACTCTGGGAACTGATTCAATATCTTCACGTCAATTCGATCATGGCCCTTCTTGAGCAGTTCCTTACCCCGCTCCGTTATGCAAAACCAGCCCCTGCGCGCAGACTCAAAAACATTTGCCTGGACAAAGTAGCTCTTTGCCCAGGCAATGCGGTTGTCGAATTTCGTTTGGGTTCCGCTCGGAAGCATCTCACGAAGGTCAGCCTCGGTAATATTAATCCGCTTGGCGATAATTTCTCTCGCCTCTTTCATGGAGTGCTCTTTGCCATCAGCGGCAACATCCAGCAGGGGCTTAAAGAAAGACTGGAAATCAGGGACCGCCATATCTATCTCCTCACAAAGCCCGACCAGCAGCATTTTTCTATGCCGAGTATATCAGGGGCGAGTCTTGTTTGTAAACAGCAAATATCCCCTCATTTCCGGAATGCGGACGAAAATAGGGAGAGGCTTTTAGCCCCTCCCCTTCCGTAGAACTTTCTTGTTTTCAGCGAAGATGTTTTCACTTTAACGAACACGTCTTCATTTTTGTGAAAAGCCGCTTTGTAAAGACATAGGTCGTCCCCTCATCTCCGAAGTTTACCGTCCCGATATCTTTTTCCACCTCTCCAGCTTCTCCGGAGATACAAAATCGTTGACGAACTGGTTCGCTTCCTCCAGCCAGTTCAGTTTTGCTTCAGGAGAGGCATCTTTGAATTGTTTCAATGCCTCCTGCGACGGACGATAGGAAAATGGCTTTTTCCGAGGCTCGTGATCCATCACTTTTTCTCCTTCATACTGCCCGCCTCCGCAATTCCGTCCTGTACTGGCATGTATGGCAAACACGAGGCAAGGATACAATAACGATGGGGAAATGGCAAGGGCATTGAAGGTCTGGAACAACCTTCGCAAAGCGAAATATTACTGACTGATCCCGTACTTCTTGAGCTTGAGGTACAGCGTCTTTCGGTCGATGCCGAGGAGCTGGCTCGCCTTTGACTGGTTGCCATTCGCTTCCTTCAGCACCCGAAGGATATAGTTCTTCTCCATCTCTTCGAGAGAAGGATTCGTTCCAAGCTCCGAAATTGCCGCCGCGGACGGGATCGACAGGTCCTCGGCGCCGACCCTGTCCGTTTCGCACAGGATCACCGCCCGTTCGATCACGTTCTCCAACTCCCGCACGTTCCCCGGCCAGTGGTATCCCGTGAGCAGCTCCAATGCCTCCCCTGTGAAATCCTTCACGACCTTTGAAAGCTTCCGGGAATATTTATTGAGAAAATACCTCGCCAGTCCGGGGATGTCCTCTTTGCGTTCCCGGAGCGGCGGAATGGTGACGGTGATCACATTGAGACGGTAGAAGAGGTCCTCGCGAAAGGTCCCGGCCTTGATCATCTCCGGGAGGTCCTTGTTCGTGGCCGTGATCAATCGCACATCGACGACCAGGGCCTTGTTCCCTCCAACGCGCCGGAACTCGCCGGAATCGAGGAACCGCAGCAGCTTCGCCTGGAGCCCGACGGGCATCTCACCGATCTCATCGAGGAAGAGCGTTCCCGTGTCCGCCACTTCGACAAGACCATGTTTCAGTTGATGGGCGCTGGTGAAGGCCCCCTTCTCGTGCCCGAAGATCTCCGATTCGATGAGGTTCTCCGACAGGCTCGCGCAGTTCAGCGCGATGAACGGCGTGTCCTTGCGTTTGCTGTAGTGCCAGACGGTGTTGGCGACCAGTTCCTTGCCCGTCCCGCTCTCTCCCTGGATGAACACCGGAGAGTCCGTCGGCGCCACTTTTCTTATTAATGCCAGGATATCCTTCAACTGCCTGCTGGTGCCGACGAACTCGAAGGGAGATTCCTTCCGCACCAGTTCCTGCTCCAGCAGCTTGCTTTTGACGCTCAGACGTCCGTACTCGCAGGCGCGGTCCACGACGATCACCAGCTCGTCGAGCTTGTACGGCTTGGTGAGATAGTCGTAGGCCCCGTTCTTCATTGCCTCCACTGCAGTCTCCACCGTGGCCTTGCCGGTGAGCACGATGATGGGGGGCGCCGACGGGTCCTCCTTTAGTGACTTCATGAGCGACAGGCCGTCCACGCCGGGCATGACCACGTCGAGCAGGACCGTGTCAAAGGCGTTGCCGGACAGGAGCCGCTGCGCCTCTCTGCCGTCGGCGGCGACCGATACGGCATAGCCCTTGCGGGTCAGCTCGTTCTTCAGAAGCCTGCGGAACGGCTCTTCGTCATCGACAACAAGAATGTTCAGCATGTGCTATCCTAACCCGGGCAAGCCGGAACCGAACGTCCAAAGCTTAAAGGCGTCTCTCGCAAAGCTCGCAAAGGTCGCAAAGAAAGCAAGTCATTCGGGTGTTAATAGCCAAGTCTTAAGGATTTCCTTTGCGTCCTTTGCGAGCTTTGCGAGAAAATTTCTTGCCGTTCCCGTCTTCCTCCGTGTCGCTTAGAAGCGCCTACTATTGGCTCCGTGTCTCCGTGGTAAAAGCTCTTTCCCGGTTCACCCGTGCTTGATCGCCGGCAGTTTGATGATAAAGGTCGTTCCCTTCCCCGGTTCGCTTTCCACATCGATGGTCCCGCCGTGCTCTTCCACGATGCGGTGGCAGATGGTGAGGCCCAGGCCGGTCCCCTCGCCGACGGGCTTGGTGGTAAAGAAGGGGTCGAACACCTTGCCGATGAGGTCCGCGGGTATGCCCGCGCCCGTGTCCCGGACATCAAGCCGGACCCCGCCCGCGTCCTCCGGCCCGTCAAGACAGGTCGTGATCGAGATGCTCCCCCCTTCGGGCGTAAAATAAATGGCGTTCAGGAGCAGGTTCATCAGGAGCTGCCGGAGGCTTCCCGCGTCGGCAAAGATCTTCGGCAGGTCGCGGTTCAGCGTGAGCGACAGGGTATGCTGAAGCCGGGCGGTCCGGTGCTTGAGCAGGAGGAGCACTTCCTTGATGAGCTCGTTGATGTCGATCTCGCGGAACGTGCCGCCCGACGGCCGCGCGAACTCGAGCAGGCTCTTGAGGATCCCCTTGCACCTGAAGATCTCGCTGTGGATGGTCCGCAGATACTCCGGAAAGTCCTCGAAGCCCCGGACGCCGGAAAGCTCCGGCTCATGAGCGCGGTCGAGCAGCGCCTCGGAATAACCCGCGATGATCCCCAGGGGATTGTTGATCTCGTGGGCGATGCCCGCAACGAGCGTGCCGAGCGACGCCAGCTTGTCCGACCGGATGAGCTGCTGTTCGAGCCGCCGCTGCCCCGTCACGTCCTTGAGGTAGTGGACGATGGCGTAGAGCCTGCCATCGTCGTCCAGGAGCGGATAGGCCCAGAAGTGGAAGATATTCCCGGCATTGTTCTTCAGTTCCTGGAAGGTCGGCTGCTTGCCGGTCAACGTATCCCGGCAGAGGCATTGGCTGATCGTGAACCCGAGCCGGTCAAGCAGTTCTCCGCAGTGCCTGCCCGTGATCTCCGTCTTGGAAAAACCCGTTGTGGCGAGCAGGGTCTGATTGGCGCGGACGACCTCCTGTTTGCCGTCCTCGATCCAGACCATGTCGGTGATCGCGTCGAAGGTCCGCTCCCACTCTTTTTTCTCCTTCGAGATCTCCTCGAAGAGCAGCGCGTTCTCCAGGGCGATGGCGATGTGCTTGGCCACCATCAGCAGGACATCGAGGTCCTTTTCGGAGTACTGCCCGGGCTCGGTGCTGTCGAAGTTGAACACACCGAGCATCCGGTCGTGGTAAAGGGGGATGCTGACGGTGGAGCGAATACCCTCGCGTAAAAGCTTCCGGTCCAGGGAGAACTGCGTATTCTTCAGATCTTCGCTGATCCAGGGTTTGTTGTTCCTCACGACCCATCCGGCGCTTGTGCCTTCGATCGGCGCCTTGACGCCTTTTTTCATGGCCGTCTTCATCTCCGTGTCCAGGGCGAAGATCAGGAGCGTGTCGTCCATTTCGTTGTAGAGGAGGAGGCTCGCCCTGCTGTAGGCGATGAGCTTGCGCAGTTCAGAGACCACCATGCGGAAGATGGTGCCGATGCTGAGGCTGGAGTTGATGATGCCCGATAATTCATTAATAAGCTCGACCTGCGCCACCTTGCCGGGGGGCATGCAGGCGGGCGGGCCGCCTTCCGGAGCGTCCCGCACCACGAGGGTCCGGAGGCCGGACCTCGGGTCCTGGCCGGGAATGACGGCAATGCGCGAGTGGAAGGAACTGCCGTCCTTCCGGAGACAGGGAGAAGGCGCAGATACAAAGGATATTGAAACCTGAGAGGATTGCGCTCCCTCGAACGATAGGAACCGTCCCGCGTCGCGTCCGATCATCTCGTCCCGTTGCCAGCCGAAGGCCCGAAGAACACTATCATTGCACGCGACAACAATGCCGCCGGCGTCGATGACGAACACCGGCAGGTTCAGCACATCAAAGGCCTTCAGGAGTTCCGCGCTGTAGCTTTGAAGCACGGTTTTCATGGATCATAGTAGCATACTCCCCCGGGAGGTTCAATTGCGGATTTCGGATTGCGGATTTCGGATTTTACATCTTACTGTTCTTTCTTCCGTACTCAGCATAAAACTATTTTAAATTCCTTGACACTGATCAAGGCTGAGAAACTACCTGATAAAACCGGATAAATCAAAGTCTTAATCACGCCTTTTCATAAAAACAATCCGCCGTTATTAGTGTAAAAGATTTTACTGTTTTATTGTCTTTCACATTCCGCAATCCGAAATCCGCAATCCGCAATTCCCTTGCTTGACTAAGCAAGGGATGCGGCTTATTATGCATCCGTGAAGCTCAGGATCGGACATCTCTCCACCTTCTACCATACGGCCATCCTCCTGATGGCGCGGAAGGACATCACTTCCCGCCTTGGGCTGGCGGTCGAATGGACGCTCATGGGCACCGGTCCCGCGATCATGCAGGCCTTCGGCAGGAGCGAGCTCGATCTGGCGTACATCGGACTGCCGCCGGCCATCATCGGCATCGAGCAGGGCCACGCGGTCGTCTGCATCGCGGGCGGACATATGGAAGGCACGGTCATGGCCGGAAAGTCGCGCTGGCTGAGCTTCCCGGAGACCGACGATCTTGGCGCGGTCCTCGGCCAGTTCGAGGGAAAGACGATCGGCGTGCCCGGGAACGGTTCCATCCACGACGTCATCCTGAAAGATTCCCTCGTCCGATACGCGCCCGGAAGGAACATCACCGTCAGGAACTACCCCTGGGCGGACCTTGTTACCGAGGCAGTGGTGAAGGAAGAGGTGGCGGCCGCCTTCGGCACCCCTGCCCTGGGGATCGCCATCAAGCGCTTTGCCGGAGGAAAGATCCTCTACCCCGCCGCGAAGCTCTGGCCGGACAACCCCAGCTACGGCATCGTCGTGGACAGGACCTTTCTGAGTGCCCATCGTCAGGCGGTCGAGCGGTTCCTGATCGCCCATGAGGAGGCAGAGGCCGTCCTCAGGAACGACCCCGCGGATGCCGCGCAGGCGATCGCGGACCACGTGGGCATCGTCGACCGGGAGTTCGTACTCGAAACCCTGCGGGTCTCACCGAAGTACTGCGCCGCTCTCCCGGATGGATATATCGCTTCGACCATGAATTTCGTCAAGGCGCTCAAAACGCTGGGATATATCAAACGGGAACCGGGCAAGGATGAGATCTTTGATACGTCGTTGATCGAGAAGATACATCCGGAGAAGGACCACTACGGGGACGGGATAGGCCCTTTCTAAGTGAGCAAATTATAATTAACGTCATTTTGCCACAGAGTACACAGAGTCCACAGAGAAAATCCAGGACAAGAGGTGCTAAGCTTTCCTCTGAGTCCTCGGTGACCTCTGTGGCGAAAAGAATTCGATGATTTGCAGTAATTAGCGTTGTTTAGCCATGATATGATAAAAGCATTTTCATCCCTGCTGTCCCTCGGCATGCTCGTCGCCGGCTGTACCGGCAGCCGGCCCATGGACCTGGGCGTTCATGACGGCAAGCTCGCGCCCTGCCCGGCTTCGCCGAACTGCGTGTCGAGTCAGAGCTCGGACAAGGACCATGCCGTGGAGGCCATCCCGTTCTCCGGCACTCCCGCAGAAGCCATGGCAAAGCTGAAAGTGGTCCTCTCAGCCATGCCGCGAGTCACTATTGTGACGGCGACGGAAACCTACCTGCATGCCGAGTTCACGAGCGCCCTGTTCCGTTTCGTCGACGACGTCGAGTTCTGTCTCGACGAGAGCACCCGGACCGTCCATCTGCGCTCCGCCTCCCGCGTCGGGTCCTCCGACCTCGGGGTGAACCGGAAAAGGATCGAAAATTTGCGAACAGCAATGCGCGGCCTGCATACAAAATAACATGCCCCTGTCAATGAACAGAAACCCGTCGATCTCCGTGATCATTCCCGTCCTGAATGAGGCGCGAGGCATCAATGACGTCATCGCGCATCTTCGCTCGCAGGCCGCGGTCGATGCCGTGGAGATCATCGTGGTGGACGGGGACCCCGCGGGAAGCACCATCAAGGCCATCAGCCATCCCGGCATCATCACTGCCGTCGCGGAAAAGGGCCGGGGCAGCCAGATGAACTGCGGCGCAGTACGGGCAACGGGCGAAATGCTTCTCTTCCTTCACGCCGATACGCTGCTCCCGCCGAACGCCTTTGCCTGTATCAGAAAATGCATGGAGGTCACCGGTCATGTGGGCGGCGCCTTCGACCTGGGCATCGACACGGAACAGAAGGTCTTCCGGATCACCGAGCGATACGTGGCGTGGCGCACACGGCTCACGCGCATCCCCTTCGGGGACCAGGCGATCTTTCTCCGGAGGGACTACTTCGAGCGGATCGGCGGATACCGGGACATTCCGATCATGGAGGACGTGGACCTCATGCGGCGGATCAGGCAGCGGGGAGACGCCATATGCGTCGTCCCCGAAAAGGTCATGACCTCGGCGCGGCGCTGGGAAAAGGACGGGATCGTCTTCGGGACGCTCCGGAACTGGATGCTTCAGGCCCTGTACTGCTGCGGGATCTCTCCGGAGCGGCTGGCCAGGTTCTATCGGTAGTTCACCTGTGGCGGGCGGTCAGGGGACTGTGGTATAGTAATAAAGATTGAGAGCACATTATAATTAACATCATTTTGCCACAGAGAACACAGAGGTCACTGAGAAATGCCCTAACCCGTGATAAGAGGTGTCAGCATTCCTCGGTGTCCTCGTTGACCTCGGTGGCGCAAAGAATCTAAAGCTCTTGTCAATAAAACATGCCGTTTTCTGGACGGCTTACCTTCCAACAGATAGGAGTTAGACGTCACGATGCTAGTTCTCAAACCTCAGCCGCTCCCCCGGGGCTCGTTCCACGAGACCGTCCGCTCCCTCCGCCGCGAGCCGCTCACCGCACAGGGTGTCTCGACCCTCCAGGTCAATGTGGGATACCGCTGCAATCTCGCGTGTTCGCACTGCCATGTCGAGGCCGGCCCCGCCCGTACCGAGACCATGGACGGGAATACCGTCGACGAGATCATCGCAGTACTTCAACACGGCTCCATCGCCACCCTCGACGTGACCGGAGGGGCGCCTGAACTGAATATCCACTTCCGACGCCTCGTCGGCTCGGCACGGCAGCTCGGGAAGCACGTCATCGTCCGGACCAACCTTGCCGTCCTGCACGAGCCGGGCATGGCGGACCTCCCGGTCTTCTACCGGGACCACGGTATCGACCTTGTAGCGTCCCTTCCCTGCTACCGCGAGGACAACGTGGACGGCATGCGGGGAAGCGGCACCTTCGCGAAGTGCATTGCGTCGCTCAGGGAGCTGAACAGCCTGGGCTACGGCCTTCCGGATGAACTTCCCCTGCACCTCGTATACAATCCATCGGGACCGTTCCTTCCCCCGCGCCAGGGGGCCCTGGAGCAGGACTACCGCCGTGAGCTGGGCGGCAGCCATGGTGTGTCGTTCACCTCGCTCTATGCCCTTGCGAATCTGCCCATCGGACGGTTCCATGACCGGCTCGCGCGTTCCGGGGAGCTCGACCGCTATCGCGACCTGCTTGCCTGCGCCTTCAATCCCGCGACCCTCGACGGCGTCATGTGCCGCACCCTGCTGAGCGTGGGTTGGGACGGCCGGCTCTATGACTGCGATTTCAACCAGGTCCTCGGCCTGACCGTTGATCCGGACGCGCCCGCGCATATCCGGGATTTCGATTACGAAGCGCTCGCCCGCCGCACGATCTCGATCGGGGACCATTGCTACGGCTGCACGGCAGGCCACGGTTCCACCTGCACCGGCTCCACCACCTGATGTCCGGCAGAAAGGGACGTTCCCATGCATCTGCTCGCGTCCATCTGGATGATGGCAGTTCTCATCTCGGCGTTCCCCGCGTCCGCCGATGACCGGCAGGTCCTGTTCCGCGAGGACTTCGCGAACCTCGACAGCTGGAAACCCTTCACCTTCCCCAAGATCAAGAGCCACTCGACCTACACCATCGAACGGACCGGCAACGAACATATCCTGCGAGCCGAAAGCAGCGCCTCGGCCTCGGCCATCGTGTACAAGGACTCCTTCAGCGTTTCCGATTTTCCCCGGGTTAAGTGGCGGTGGAAGGTGAAAAACTTATATGCCAAGGGTGACGTGAGGACAAAAGAGGGAGACGACTATCCGATCCGGGTGTACATCATGTTCGAGTACGATCCGGACAAGGCCGGTTTCGGCGAAAGCATCAAATACGGCTTCGCAAAGTCCCTCTACGGAGAATATCCGCCCCACAGCAGCCTGAGCTATATCTGGTCCAGCAAGGACGACCCGGAAAAGTTCGTGGTCAGCCCCTATACGGACAAGGCCGTGATGGTGCTGCTCGAAAAAGGCCCGGCAAAGGTCGGTACCTGGGTTGACGAAGAGATCGACATCCTGGCGGACTACCAGAAAGCGTTCAAAGTGAAGCCCCCTGCCCGCGCCCGTATCGCCATCATGAACGACTCGGACAACACCGGGGAATCAGCGGTGTCGTACGTGGAATATATAGAAGTGTTCAAGTAATTTCGGCTACCTGGTGCTGAGCGCCCACGAATCCCCGCCTTCGCATCAAATCCCAACGCCCAAATATCACCTTGTTTTTGAAAAACAGGGGTGCTATTCTAAGCCCCACAAGCGACCAAGAGACCCAAGGGGGCTGATGAGTGTCTGATCTTCAATCATTCAGGAAGGAAGTCGAGTCCCTGGTCGCGAAGTTCGAACAGGACAAGCACCACTACCTCGCCAAGGGCTATCCCGAAGCCCAGGTCCGCATCGACTTTCTGGACCCTTTCTTCGCTGCTCTCGGCTGGGACATCGAGAACAAGGCCCACAAACCGCCGGATAAGCGCGATGTCGTCATCGAGATCCTTCCCACGGGTGAAAAGCGCGTCACTTCCAACCTCCGGCCGGACTACAGCTTCCGTATAAACGGCAACACCAAGTTTTTCGTCGAGGCCAAGGCCCCCTCAGTTGCGCTCGACGATGTGAACCATATCCTCCAGGCGAAGGACTACGCTTGGAACACTCAGCAGGTCTCCTTCGTCGTCCTGACGGATTTCGAGGAATTCAAGCTTTTCGATGCATCCCTCAAACCGAATCCGAAATATCCTAAGGAAGGCCTGCTCTACGATTTCAAGTACGCCGATTACCTCACCAATATCGAGAAGCTGTGGGAGCTTTCAAAAGAGCGGGTCGAGCAGGGCTCGCTTGAAGCGCTGCTTCCCCGGGACCCGAAGAGCAAACGGCTCAGGATACCTCCTGACAAGTCGTTCCTCGAAGACCTGACCGGGTGGCGCACGGAACTGGCCAAGGACATCAACAAGTTAAATCATGACCTCGACGTCCATGTACTGAATGACGTGGTACAAAAGCTCCTTGACCGCATCATCTTCATCCGTATCGCCGAAGACCGGAAGATCCGGCCGGAGCGGGAGCTTTGGGAGATCGTGGCGCAATGGAGAGAAGAAGGCAAGCGCAAATCCATGATGCCCGCGCTGGTTGATCTGTTCCGCGAGGTGAACGACGATCTGAACGGCGATATCTTCAAGCCCCACGCGTGCGAAAGCGTGGATGTGGACTCCGAAATCCTCGCCGAAATCATTGACAGTCTCTATTTTCCCAAGAGCCGGTACCGGTTCGACGTGATCGCTGTGGAGTTGTTAGGCAGCATCTACGAGCGCTATCTCGGCAGCACCATCCGCGTTACGCCCCAGCGCGTGAAGGTCGAGGAAAAGCCGGAGGTAAAGAAGGCAGGCGGCGTTTACTATACGCCGAAGTTCATTGTCGATTACATCGTCAAGAACACCGTGGGCAAGCTGATCGAGGGAAAGACGCCGAAGCAGATCGAGAAGATCAAGATCCTCGATCCCGCCTGCGGCTCTGGATCGTTCCTTCTCGGGGCTTATCAATATCTCATAGACTATCACCTCGGCTATTATCGCGACCATCCCAAGGACGCAACAACGCTCAGTCTCAATATCTATATGCCGTTCAATGCCGAGGAATTTGCCCTGCCCTTGCGCGAAAAAGCGAAGATCCTCAGGAACAACATCTTCGGCGTGGACATCGATGCCCAGGCGGTAGAAGTTACGATGATGAGCCTGTATCTCAAAGCGCTCGAAGGCGAACGCGGCATACTGCCCCGTAAGCAGCATCTGCTCCCGGCGCTCGGCAATAACATCAAGTGCGGCAACAGCCTGATCGGGTATGACATTATTGACCCCTCTTTGTCGAACCTTAGCAAAGGGGGAACCCAAGGGGGGTTCTTCGCCCTGGACAAGGACGCGAAAGACAGGATCAATCCCTTTGACTGGAATTCCAAGACCGCCGGATTCGGAGAGATCCTCGAGAGCGGCGGCTTCGACGCGGTCATCGGCAATCCACCGTATGTGAGGCAGGAACTGCTCGGCGATTTCAAGGTCTATTTCCAGCAGCATTACGAAGTCTATCACGGGACCGCTGATCTCTATGCCTACTTTATCGAAAAAGGTGTGTCGCTACTCAAGAAGGACGGTCTATTCAGCTATATCGTTGCCAACAAGTGGATGCGCGCCAACTATGGCGAGTCGCTTAGGCGGTGGATGAAGAAGCAGCGCATTGAAGAGATTACCGACTTCGGCGACCTGCCGGTATTCGAGACAGCGACGACGTATCCTTGTATCCTTCGCATCAAACAAGGTTCTGCAGCAAACAAATTCTCTGCCACTCAGGTTAAAACCCTTGATTTTGACAATCTCGCCGACTATGTTCAGGAAAACTCACACACTGTCAACAAGACAGCTCTTAGAGATGAAGGCTGGGCGCTGGTCGATGAACAATCACAGGCGCTTTTGGACAAATTGCAGAATGTCGGGAAACCGTTAGGAGAATATGTAAACGGCAATATTTTCTATGGAATTAAGACGGCGCTTCATGACGCCTTTGTCATCGACGCGGAGACGAGGAGAAAGCTCATAAAGAAAGACCGACGAAGCGCTGAATTGATAAAGCCTTTTCTATTGGGCCGCGATGTTAAGCGATATGAGATCACAGCGAAGGACGAGTATTTGATTTTGATACCGAAAGGTTGGACGCGAGATAAATCTGGTAGCAGTCGTGGTGCATGGAATTGGTTTAAAGAGACTTATTCGGCTGTTGCAGGCCATTTACAGCCCTTTGCAGATAAGGCTGAGAACAGGCAAGATAAGGGCGAATACTGGTGGGAGCTCCGTGCCTGCGATTATTATTCTGAGTTTGAGAAACCAAAGATCATGTGGCCAGAAATTGCGGGTAGTGCACGCTTTGCTTATGATAATACTGGCTATTATGCGAACAATAAAGTTTTCATTATTCCCGACGGTTCGAAGTATCTTCTCGGCCTGCTAAATTCTACCCTCCTCCGCTTCTTCATCGAAAATAACTGCACAGATCTTCAAGGCAATAGTTATAATTTCTCTGGCATCTTTGTGAGCCGCGCTCCCATCCGCACCATCGACTTCAATAACCCCTCTTGTCCTAGCGACCAGTTTATGATACCGGCTTTTTAAGAAAATAGGGTGACACTCC
>ERZ1292633.161-Hain-H41-02um-R1-161-length-89781-cov-9_pt1 | contig 89781 bp, 84 predicted proteins | sample MGYA00564406_ERZ1292633 | MGnify/ENA primary metagenome ERZ1292633 (study PRJEB36523, sample SAMEA6512639) | groundwater metagenome | collected 2019-01-08 | study: AquaDiva: Metagenomics assemblies of 32 groundwater samples
ATGGAGGGGCGGGGACACTGTTTTCTCCTTGACAACTGTCAACCATATCAGGGTCTTTCTCTTTGAAATGGTGCGATTTGTAAGTTGCTGGAGATTGTTTATGCAACGAGAAAGACCCTAAAGCCTTCCTAATGGCCGAGACACCGGCAAGGCCAGATGAGATCAAGAAAGCAGAGGTCCTGGTGGAGAGGATAAGGGCGAAGGGGAGATGGGATTAGCAAATGCCTGTCGCGTATCAACGTCCCCAAAATTGCCGTTTGATGTGCCTAGAGAAATTTTATCAAATTTGATCTAACAACAACTTCTAATTGCGTTCGAACTTATGTTGGCAGGAACAAGGCAGATGAAACTCTCAAAGAGCTATAGAACTTTTATGACTGTTTACAATTCTTACATCCGTTGGATGCCAAGAATTTGGATTGGGACCTTTATTGGTATAGTTTGCTTAATCTTATTTTTTGGACGCCGCGGTTCCGATCTTTCTCAGCAAATTGGCCAAGTCTTTCTTGTCTTGGTTGCTATTTGGCTAGGACTCAACGGACTAGGAGTAATTTTGCGGCTCTGGCATAGCCTTATCAGAAAACGAACACCTCAGAGTTTCTTGATGTGGTTGCTTTTCGCTTCATTCGCTTTCCTTGGTATTGGATTCCTCTATTTCTTCTATATTTTAACGATTAAATTACTGCCGATTTGACGTGGCTGCCAGGATTAATAACTACGACGGATAAAGTACCAACCGGCGGGTCCACAGCGACGCGCCATAAGGCGGCGCGTGACCCGCGTGTTATTTAAAGCCCAATTATGATTGCTTCTGTCATTAAAGACTCTCTAAAACGCGTTTCCCGCATAGCCGTTCCGCTCATCGTAATAGTAATTCTCTTCCGCCTCCTTTCCCCCTCCCTCCAATCCGACGTCAGCTTCTCACAGGCGATCTATGACCGGAGCGGAAAGCTCCTCCGCCTGACGCTGTCACGGGATGATAAATACCGTTTGTGGCTGCCGCTTAAGGCGATGTCTCCGGTCCTCGTCAATGCAACGCTCCTGCATGAGGACAAGTGGTTCCGGTTCCATCCGGGGGTGAGCCCGACATCGCTGGTTCGTGCCATCTGGCATACGTATATCAAAAAGGACCGGAAGATCGGCGGGTCCACGATCACGATGCAGTTGGCGCGCATCAAGTACGACATCAACTCCCGCACGATATCCGGAAAAACATCACAGATCCTGGCTGCCTTCTGGCTTGAGCTGCTGCATTCCAAGAGCGACATCCTCGAAGCCTATCTGAACCTCGTGCCTTACGGCCTTAATATAGAAGGCGCGGGCGCGGCAAGCCTCGTCTACTTCCATAAGAACGCTGACAAACTTACCCTTTCTGATGCGCTTACTTTGAGCGTGATACCGCAAAGCCCGGCGAAGCGGATGGGGAACAAGGTGGTAGAGGGGATACCTGCGAACCAGAGCCTCGAACAGGCCCGGAGGGTCCTCTTTGCCAAATGGATCGGTAAGTATCCGAAAGATATTGAGCAGAAGTCTTTAGTTGACGTGCCTATCACGCTCAAACGGCCGTCCGACCTGCCGTTCCTATCCCCGCATTTTGCGAACGAAGTGCGCGAGCTCGATCCCTTTGATCCGGTGCTCAACACAACGCTCGATCTCAGGCTCCAGAAACTCATCGAGCGGCACGTTAAAAGCTACGTCGAAGCGAACCGGCAGAAAGGGATCAATAATGCCGTGGTCCTCCTTGCAGACCATCGGACACTTGAGGTTAGATCGCTGATCGGTTCGGCTGATTTCTTTGACCGGAAGATCGACGGCCAGGTGAACGGGGCAAGGGCGAAGCGTTCCCCGGGCTCAGCCCTCAAACCCTTCATCTATGGCCTTGGAATCGACCAGGGGCTTATCCACCCTATGACCATGCTGAAAGACGCCCCTATGAGTTTCGGCGCCTACAACCCCGAGAACTTCGATGGTGAATTTACGGGGCCGATAAAAGCGAAGGATGCGCTGGTCAAAAGCAGGAATATTCCGGCCGTTGATATTGCATCGCGTCTCGCTCCGCCGGGACTGCACGGGTTTCTTTTAAAAACCGGCATCACGCGTATGCACGATGAATCATTCTACGGCATGTCCCTGGCCCTAGGCAGCGCCGAGGTCTCGATGGAAGAGCTGACACAGCTCTACGCCATGCTGGCGAACGGGGGAGTTCTGAAACCGCTCAGGTATTTTGTTTCAAACACCTCGCGCCGTCATTCCGGCCATGATAAGCCTGTCCCGACAGATACTAAGCCGGGAGTGTCCAGTGGTGTTTCTCAAACGACGCTGGATTCCCGCCTTCGCGGGAATGACGAACAGGATGGTATACGTCTTCTGAGCAAAGAGGCGAGTTACCTTCTGCTCGATATTCTTTCCGCCAATCCAAATCCGCTGCAGGGATTTCGCACCGACTGGATACGGGACCATCTCACCGTTTCCTGGAAGACCGGCACCTCATTCGGGTTCCGTGACGCGTGGTCAGTGGGGATCGTGGGGCCGTTCGTGCTCGCGGTCTGGATCGGGAACTTCGACGGAGAAGGTAATCCTGCGTTCATTGGGCGGGAAGCGGCTGCGCCTCTCTTCTTCGAGATCATCGACTCTCTCAAGTCACAGGATGCGGAAATCAATGAATATTCCGGAAAGGGACTTGCGGACCTGAACTTGACCAAAGTCGAGGTCTGCGCTTTGTCCGGTGGGCTGACGGGCCCTGACTGTAATCAGCGAGTGTCAACCTGGTTCGTCCCCGGCAAGTCACCCATAGCCAAATGCGACGTTCATCGAAGGATATTTGTTAATTCTCGCACTGGCTTGCGCGCTTGTTCTGAAGGTGTAAGCGGAACCAGATCGGAAGTGTATGAGTTCTGGCCGTCCGACCTTCTATCAATATTCCGGCAAGCGGGGATCCCGCGTCGCGTACCACCCCCTTATGAGTCTGGCTGCAGAATGGATGAGACGGCTTCACGAGGAGTCGGGCCGCGAATAACCTCACCCCGGGAAGATGTAACTTACAGTCTTCGAATGACCGATCTGAATGAAGAGCGCATACCGTTCACCGCCGTCACCGATGCCGATTCAAGAATTGTGAGCTGGTTCGTGAACGAAGAATATCTGGGAACGTCGATCAGCGGGAAGCCGTATTTCTGGCAGCCAAAACCCGGGAAATACGTGGTCCGGGCAGTTGACGACCTCGGCCGGACCTCGTTCCGGGAATTGAGAACGCAGCTCGTTGAGTAGCAGATACAGTCAAAGCCGGGAAAGCATTGTTGCGCCGCAAGACAAGAAAAACCATCGCTGTCGTATCAAATTCGCTATAATTGGATCGATCTCCGATCGCATCCGTGAAAAAGGAGGATTTGCGAATGAGACGCATTCTTGCTATGTGGTACGCGAGGCCGCTTTCGATCTATCTCATTGTTGCACTGATAGCCGTGTCCGCTTTCGCCACCCCTGCCGGGGCGATGTTCCTGCCCGCCCCCCAGACCCAGGCCGCTCCGCTCTTTGACCGCGCATCGGATATGGAGAAGATCCAGAAGACGCTTGAATCCGGGATCATCCAACAGCGCCTGATGGATTACGGGCTTACCCGGGAGGAGACCCTTGAGAAGATGAACGGCCTCACAGACGAGCAGATCCACGGGCTCGCAGCGAACATCAACGCTCTCCAGGCTGGCGGTCGTCACGGTCACATAGACACCGAAACCGTGCTGATCATCCTGTTGATCGTGCTCCTTATCGTCATTATCGTCAATAATGATGCCGCGGTCCGGACATCCATCTCGTGATGAGGACGGATTATGCCGGATCAGCAGAGAACGGAGATACTGATAGAAAAAAAAGGGCGCAGGTCAATGCCTGCGTTCTGATTATTTGTTCTGTATCTTAACAGGACCGACTGCCCAATTAAGACGGTAAAACAGCTGTCCGGTCCCATGATGTGGAGTTATTCTACCTTATTGCCGCTCTCCCTTTGGCAGCTTGTAAAGACACCGTAACAATACTTTCTGTGTTTGGAGTGGTTGCACTTTGGTGCATCCCCTGAATACCCTGAAAATACCCCGCTAGTATAATTGTTTTCAAGGCTTGATTCTGATATTCTTAAACTTCTATTTTGCTTCATGCAATCCCCATCATGTCGATACGAGGAGGTCATGGATGAACGGACGGATACGGAATGGACGCGCATGGATACCGGTCATGGTCCTTGTTGCGGCGGGTCTCCTGTTCGGGGCTGCGCCGCCCGCCGGAGCACAGGGCGGCATTGCCGGCTCGATCGGCAATGCCGTCTCGTCCATCGTCAACAGCGCGACCGGCGCGACCTTCACGATAACCAAGATCGATGCCCGGTCGGCGGCAAAGCGGGGCCAGGCCCCCGAAGCGAGAGGTGAGAGACAGTCCGTCGCCATCCATTTCTCGGAGCGATGCCGCATCGAAGACCTTCGGCGGAACCTGAAGTTCATCCCGCCCGTTCCCCTGCAATGGAACACCAGTACGGTCACGGACCAGAACGTGCTGCTGCTCATGGGACAGTTCAAACCGGGCCAGCGGTACGTCGTCGTCCTGCCGCCCGCGTTCAAGAGCGCGAACGGCAAGACCTATGCCAAGGGCATCGCGGCGTTCACCATGGCCGACCGTGACCCGGAGATCGCGTTCTACGAGCAGGGCAGCGTGATCGAACGGAACAGCATGCAGATGCTGCACGTCCAGCTCATGAACGTCAACGAGGTGCTGATCTCCGGGTTGCAGATCCCGCCCGTCATGGTCCCTGCGGCCTTGCGCCTGGCCGCGGGATCCCCGAACGCGAACTGGGATGCTTCGCAGGCCGAGATCATGCGTGCGACGCTGCGCCTGAAAGAGGCGCTGCAGCAGGACGCTGATTTTCGCCCCATCGTCGGCGATGCTTTTGCGGAGCAACAGCTGTTCTTCAGCAGCGGAGAGAAGAACGTCTTTCATCAGTTCTCGATCCCCCTGAGCTTCCGGCGGGACAAGGAGCGCGGGTCCCTGGAGATCGTCCGTGTCAGGAGGAAGGGCGCCGAACAGGACGTCCAGACGCCGTTCCGTCTTTTCCGCATCACCGACCTCGGGCTGACCTACAAGCTAGCCGACGACGGCCTGCTGGTCTGGGCCACATCGCTCTATTCCGGCAAGCCCGTAAGTGATGTTTCCCTGTTCGGATTCACGAACGCCCAGGAGGTGGTGTCGCTCGGCCGCACCGAAGGAAGCGGCATGATGACGGTGCGGAACGGCAGGGAACGAAAGCGCGCTTCGCTCCGGAGCGGCAGCGAAGGCCAGGTCGTCACCAGGCCGGTCCAGCTCGGAGAGATCGTGATGATCGCAGCGGTCTCGCGGGACGACCGGACCTACGTGGAGATCGTGCCGCAGGGGAACGTACGGCCAGAAGGCATCCAGCAGCAGCGTCAGGGGCAGAAGTCCATGCCGCTGCTCAAGGGACATGTGTTCACCGAACGGGGGATCTACCGGCCCGGCGATACCGTGCAGTTCAAGGGCACGGTCCGGCAATACCGGGACGGGGTCATTTCCGCGCCCTCGGCGACCACAGCCTTCTTCCGCATCGTGAACTCCAAGGGCGAGGAGATCTACAGCAGGACCATCGCGCTGTCCGAATTCGGGACCGCGATCGACAAGAGCCTGATCAAGACCTTCTTCCCTCTGGGCACCTACACGCTTTCGATGCGATATGGGCCGGACCCGGGGTCCGATCAGACCAGGAAAGCTGCGAAGAAGCGGAGGCATGGCCAGGTGCAGCCCGAGCCGGAGCCGGAGCAGCCGAATACGGTCAGCAGGACCTTCGAGGTGCAGGAGTTCCGGCAGCCGCGGCACTACGTCGAGATCCTGTACAAGCCGGAGACGAAGAAGGACGATTCCTATGTGAACCTTGAACGGCAGAAGGAGATGCTCAACTGCGAGATCACAGGCAAGTACTATGCCGGCGGACCGGTCAAGCACGGGAAGGTGCGGTGGAGCATCTATCATACGAAGACCGATTACCCGCGCCAGGACCATCAGGGCTACACGTTCGGTTATCCGCTTGACGCCAGGACTGAGCTGATCGAGAGCGGAGAATCGATGCTGAACGAGAAGGGGACCATCACCGTTCCGGTGCCGGTCAGCAAGGACACGCTTGCCGGAAAATACGGCATCGAGGTGACCGCCGCGGTCGTTGATTTTGACGGCCGCGTGTCCTCGGACAGCTCCGTGTACCAGGCCGACCCCGAGTATCTGGTCGGCATCAGCAATCACCCTGCGCTCGTGAAGCCGGGCGAGGCGCAGTCCCTCTCGGCCATCGTGATCGACAGAAAGGGGAGCAAAGTGACGCGGGGCGATGTGCTGGTCCAGGTGATGGAACGCGGCTATACGCACATCCAGAAGCGGAACGCCGAGGGATACCTTTATCACGAACAGCAGCAGGTCTGGCGGTCCCAGCTCTCCGCGGAGCTTCCGATCAAGGACGACCGCGCGGTCTTCGATTTCGACTTCACCCGGGGCGGTGAGTATCTCATCTCCTTCACCTATAAGACACCTGCGGGCCGTCAGTACACCTCGGCGACGAAGTACTCCATGCCGGGGTATTACTACGGCTATGAGTTTGAGAGCGGCCAGCGCGGCCAGCCCCAGAACTACGGCAAGCTGAGCCTCTACCCGGAGAAACCGCTCTACGCGTCCGGCGAGTCCATGAAGATCTACCTGAACCCGTCGCGCGAGATATCCACCTGCCTCGTGACCGTGGAACAGGCGGGGCTGCTGGAGCACAGCATCCTGGAACTGAAGCCCGGCCAGCGGTTCATCGAGCTGCCGGTGAAGGACAGCTACAATCCCAATGTCTACGTTTCGGTCGTCGCGACCGTGCCTCGGTCCGCGTTCCCGGTCTACACGGCCCAGTTCGACACCGAGGCGCCCAGCTTCCTGTTCGGCACGGTCAATGTCGAGGTAAAAGGCGGCCAACAGAAGATCAAGATCGCCGTGAACGAGGAGCAGAAGAAGATCAAGTCCCTGCCCGGCGCGGAGATGGCGCTCTCGATCGCCACGACGGACCAGGACGGCAGAGGACTTGCTACGGAGGTGGCCCTCGCCGTGATCGACGAGAGCATCCTTTCCATGACGGGGTACGAGACGCCGACCCTCGATGCGCTGGCCAAGTTCCTCGTACCCCTGGGCGTGTTCACCGGCGACCTGCGGCTCGACCTGCTGAAGCAGACGCCCTACGGGTTCTTCCGGAACGCGCCGCTGACGGGAGGCGACGGCGACGAGAGCGCCGGACCCGACGCGGTCACCTCCAAGGTGCGCAAGGACTTCAACCCCGTGGCGTACTTCAATCCCTCGATCAGGACCGACGCGAGCGGACGCGCAACGGTGACGGTCAAGTTCCCCGATACGATGACCACGTACCGCATCTATGCCGTCGCCTGCGACAAGGGGTCCCGCTTCGGTTCCTACCAGCGGCCGGCCCTGGTGGTGAAGGACTTCTATATGGAGCCGGGACTGCCCGCATTCATGACCCGCGGAGACCGGTTCCGTTTTTCCATCTCCGCGTTCAACAAGACCGACCGGGCCGGATCGGTCGATTTCACGGTCGCATCAGACCGGTTCCTGTCGCTCACGACCACCGGCAAGAGCTTCAGCCTGCCGGGCTTCGACCGTACGCTCATTCCCGTGGACGGGACCGCCCAGCAGGCAGGCGTGAGCACGGTGCGGTTCTCCGGGACGTTCAAGGAACTGTCCGATACGGTCGAGACCACGCTTCCGGTGAACTCGGGCTTCGTGCTCGGCAACGGTCTTCAGTTCGGTTCCTTCCGGAAGGACGTGAAGATCTCCTATGACCTTCCCAAGGCCGTCCGGGAGCTGCGCTGGGAGGACGTGGGGCCGGATGACGTAAAGGCGATCCTGACGGTCTCGGGTTCTCCCTTCCTTCGCATGGCCCCGGGCCTGCGGTATTTCCTCCGCTATCCCTACGGATGCGTGGAACAGACGAGCTCCGGCGTGCTGCCGATCGCCGCTATGCGCGACATTCTCCAGAAGGGGCTCATGCCCGACATTTCCACGGCGGAAACGGACAAGTTCATCAAGCCCGGCATCGAGCGGCTGTTCTCGATGCAGACCGAGGACGGCGGGTTCGGTTACTGGCCAGGCGACCGGGTGACGAACAAGTGGGGCACGATCTACGCCATGAACGCCCTCACCCGGGCGGGGCTCGCGGGCTATGAGCTGCCCAAAGAGCGGATGGACAGGGCGCTCGCCTATCTGAAGGACCAGATCAAGGGGAGCGGCAGGGAGGAGTTCACCTTCCGCGGGTTCAGCGCGTACATCCTGGCCCTGAACAAGGTCCTGGACCGTGAGAGCTTCATCAAGGTCATGGAGAACATCGACAACCAGCCCCGCGAGGCGGTCATGCTGGCGCTTATGGCTGCGAAGACCGGCAGGATGATGCTGGACGACCAGATCCGGTCGCGGCTCCGCACCGTGCTCGAACGTCCCTGGCTCCTGGGCAGGATCTCCGACGAATTCTATGCCCGGTACCGAGAACCGGCCATCTCGCTCCTTGCGGCCACCATGGTCTTTCCCGGAGAGGAGATCGCCGAACGGCTGGCCGCGAAGCTCCTGTCCGGCATGAACCAGGAGGGGATCTGGACGTCGACGAGCGACTCCGGCTGGTCCCTCGCCGCGCTGTCGGAGCATTTCGGAGGGAGCAAGTCGGGCGCCCAGCCGGCCACGGTGACCGTCACCCAGGCGGGCAAGGCCGTGGATTCCTTCACGCTCGACCCCAAGAGCTACCGCACGATCGCGCTTGATGCGCGCGAGTTCGTGAAGAACCCCGCGTTCTCCATCGCGGCGAACAACGATCAGACGCTTTTGTACAAGCTGGCGCTCACCTTCCCGCGGACGGACTACGCAAGGACGGGCTACTCCAACGGGTTCGAGATCCACAAGACCATCAAGAACACCGACGGAACGAACACGATCAAGGTGGGGGACATCGTGGAGGTGAAGCTTCGCATCAACATCAAGAATCCCGGCGGGAACTACGTGGTGGTGGACGATCCGCTGCCCGCCGGGCTCGTCGCCATCAACAGCGCCATCAAGACCGAGGAGCAGGGCGTCGTGGCAAAGAAGATGAAGCGGGCCATGCACCAGCAGGAGGACGAGGGGGAAGGCGACGGCGATGACCTCGAAGGCGAATTCGGCGAGGGCTTCGGGTGGAACGACTGGTACTGGGACCCGATGGGCTACTACCGGTTCACGCCCAACTTCTTCGAGATCAGGAACGACCGGGTAATCGCGTTCCGCAACCAGACGTGGAGCGGCATCTACGAGTACGCGTACTACGCCCGCGCCGTCTGCGAGGGCGAGTTCGTGATGCCGTCGTCCAAGATCCAGCTCATGTATGACCCCGAGGTCGTGGCCTACACACCGCAGGGGAAGGTGGTCATCAAGGGGAACAAATAGAGCGCGAAAACACGGGTAGTGTCAATAGTTCTATGAAAAAACGCAAGATATTTTACCGCAGAGTTCGCAGAGGTCGCAGAGAAATGCAGATCTTGAAATAAAAGTAGAGTAAGTAAAAGAAAGCTGGTTAAATTCGGGACATATTCAGATTAAACGAATTCCAACGGACATTAGGCAAAGAATTTAGATTCAAAGACAAGGATTTTGAGAGGTCGCAAAGGGGAAGGGAGCAGAGAAAGAGTTTAATGTGTTGTAATTCAAGAAGTTCTCTGCTTCCTCCGCGTCCTCTGCGGTGAAAGTTTTGACATTACGAAAACGCACATAAGGAGGAGTGAGATGAAAAAGGCATTGATCGCAATGACGGTCATCGTGTTGGTGACGGCGGCCGGAACGGTCTTCGCCGGCGACTGGAACCTCGCCGCTAACGTGAAGCGCCTGGAGCGGGTGTCGCCGGACTACAAGGACGACAAGGAAGTGGACAAGAAGTTCATCGATGTGCTCGATCTGACCGAAAAGACCCGGAAGGATGCCGAGATCTACGACGAGGCAAAGCGGATCGCGGCGCTGCCGGCCCTCGCTCAGAGCAAGTACATGGATTCGTTCCTCTACTACCTGTACGTTCGGTCGCTCGCGCTCTCGAAGTCGGGAACGGCCGAGCCCGCCTCCTGGCTCCAGTTGCTCAAGGCACATGACAAGAGCCCGCACCTGCTGGCCGCACAGCTTATTCACCTGCGGCTCCTGCCGAAGAATTCGCCGGACATCCGCCGTGAGGCGCAGCTCACGGTGGAGTGGATCAAGGCCCAGAAGACCGACAGGAAGGTCCGGCCGCCGGAATATACCGGGAACATCCTGCTGGGCTACAAGCCCCGCGTCAATTTTGCCGAGGGCGACCCCCTGAAGCTCTACACGCTGTCCTACTATAAGGAAACGGTAACGCCGCCCGCGGGATTCCTCGAGGATGACCTGTATCTTTCCCTCCTGTCAAAAATCAAGGAAGGCAGAGAGGACATCCTGACAGAGCTGGCCGGTATTTACCGCAAGATGGGCAAGCGCAAGGAGGCGTCCGGCGTGCTGTACGAGCTCGCCATGCTCAAGGCGGCGGGCAAGGACTTCGCGCAGGCGAAGACGCTCCTCGACGATGCCGTGCGGCTCAACCCGGAGAACGAGGCGGCGAAGAAGGAGCGCGACAGGATCAAGCTCGAGCTCACCTATCAGTCGCTTGCGCCAGCGGCCCCTGCCGCGGTCCCGGCGGCGGTGAAGCAGGAGGAAGCGCCTGGCATCCCCGAGCACCTGACCAAGGTCGAAGGGTTTCTTGTCGCGCCTGACCGCGTCCTCAGTGATGCGGAGCTGCAGGGACGGAGCAAGGCGGAGCTACGCGTCATGCGGAACGAAATCTTCGCCCGCCACGGAAGGATCTTCCAGTCCGCGGACCTGAGCGCCTTTTTCAGCGCGAAGCCCTGGTACAAGCAGGACCCGAACTATGCGGATTCAAAGCTCTCCGAGGTGGACAAGCAGAACATGAAGATCCTCCAGGAGCGTGAGGACAAGATGAAATAGCACCGATCAAACCGTGAACGTCGCATGCGTGGCCCGGACCGGGAGAAGGTCCGGGCCAAATTTTCTCTCGTGAAGAGGAGCGGGTAGATTGTCGAAGCTTCGCACTATCATCATCGGAGCTGCCGGAGCAGCGGTTGTTGTCTTGATCATCACAGCCGCTGCGGCAATGTCTCTCTATCGCGCCGTGCAGTTCGATCCCGCTGTGCTGTCGAATCAGGCATCGATGGGCAGAGGGACCGTGTTCCTTGACCGGAACGGCCGGGAGCTGCGGTTCCTTCCTGACGACCGGGGCGAGCGGGCGCGGTGGGTGACGCTCGCCGATATCCCCGATACCGTCAGGAACGCCTTTATCGCGGCCGAGGACGAGCGGTTCTACCGGCATCACGGATTCGACGGCATCGCCATCCTGCGGGCGCTCTGGTCAAACGTGACGAAACGGCGGGTCGTCTCCGGAGCCTCGACCATATCGCAACAGGTGGTGCGGCTGATATACAACGATTGCGGATTGCGGATTGCGGATTGCGGAAATGAAAACAGAGACGACGATAACGTCGAGATTCGAAGACGAAAAAGGACCTACCGGGACAAACTTGTCGAACTTGTCCGAAGCGTAAAGATGGAGAGGGTTCTCTCGAAGGACCAGATCCTCGAGCAGTACCTCAATCGCGTGCCCATGGGGAACAACCTGGTCGGCGTGGAGACGGCCGCACAGGCCTATTTTGGGACATCGGTCAGGAACCTCACGATTGCCGAGGCGGCGCTGCTCGCATCCCTGCCCAAGGCGCCCGGACTGCTGAATCCCTATGGGAGCCAGCGGGAGAGGCTGCGGGAGCGCAGGAACTGGGTCCTCTCGCGGATGACGACCGTGGGTGCTTGCTCCTCCGAGGCTGCCGCTGCGGCAACACAGGAAGAGACCCGCCTGCGAAAGCTTGCCTTCTTCTCAACAGCGCCCCATGTCATCGACATGCTCCTGAAACAGGGCGTTGCCGACGGTATCGTGCGGACCACCATTGACCTTGATCTCCAGAAGCGCGTCCAGGAGATCCTTGCGTCCCATGCGGAACGCCTTCGCTATCGCGGTGCGAGCCAGGCCGCCGCGATCGTGATCCACAATCCCACGATGCAGGTGCTCGCCGCGGCAGGTTCGCTGGAATACGCGGACCGGGGAGGCGGGTTCAACAACGGCGTGCTGGCGCTGCGCTCAGCGGGATCAACGCTCAAGCCGTTCCTCTATGCCCTGGCGATGGAGGAAGGGGAGACCGTCACCACGCTGCTCGAGGACACGGAGCGCACCTACCGGTCGCGTGAAGGTCAGTACTCGCCGCTCAACTTCGACCGGAGAGAGTACGGGCCGGTCACCATGCGCGCGGCGCTCGGCAGTTCGCTGAACCTTTCCGCTGTGCGGATGCTGGACCGCCTGGGCGAGGAGCGCTTCTACGACCTGCTTTTGCGCATGGGCATGATCAATCATCCGGAGAGGGGTCCGGAACACTACGGTCTGGGCATGGCGATCGGCAATCCCGAGGTCAACGCGGAGCAGCTTGCCGAGGCCTTCGCCATGCTGGCGAACGGCGGGGTGTACCGACGGGCGACGTACCTGACGACCGAAGCGCGCGGAACGGGGCGCCGTGGAGGTGCGGAGCGGCCGGCGAAGGGAGGATCGTTCATCCTGCTGCCGCAGACCGCCGCCATCATCACGGACATCCTGTCCGATCCGACGGCGCGCATGTTCACGTTCGGCAGGAACCGGAACATGATGGATGTTCCGTTCCCGATCGCGATCAAGACCGGTACGAGCACGTTCTTTCGCGACCTCTGGGCCGCGGGGTATACGCAGGACCACACCGTGGTGGTCTGGGCCGGCAACTTCGACGGTTCGCCGACCAGGAACCTGAGCGGTTCCACGGCTGCCATGCCGGTTTTCTCGGACATCATCGCCTGGCTGTACGGTCAGTCGCCGCCGCCGCACTTCCGTCAGCCCCGCGGCCTTAGACGCATGACCGTCTGCGGCTATTCCGGCATGCGGCCCACCGAGCACTGTCTGCAGACCGTGCGGGAACTTTTCATCTCCGGGACGGAGCCGAAGGGCACCTGCACGTTCCATACGGCGACCGCCCGACGGCACGAGCTTGCCGCTCCTTACGCGGGATGGCTCTACGACAAGAACCGTTCGGGCTCGGCGGGCAGGTACCGGCTTGCGGGCTTCGGCGATGACTTGGGCAGGGTATTTCAGGACCCCTGGCGAGGCGTTCCGGACGTCAACCAGGAGCCGGCCGTTCGTGCCAGGAACGTTTCGATCTCGAAGCCTGTGGAGGACCCGCCGGCCGTCCTGATGCAGAGCGGGGCCGGCCACTATACCATCGGCGCAAGCGGAGAAAGACCCGCCGCTGCGAACCTCACTCCAGTCGACAAGGAGATCAGGATACTCTATCCGCTGGACAGGGACCGTTTCGTCCTGGACCGTTCCGAGAGGGTACAGGCGATCAAGCTGCAGGCCGCGGTCACGCGTCCGGTGGCGTACGTCGAGTGGTTCGTGAACGGCAGGCTGTATCAGCGGACAGGACCGCCCTACCAGACCTTCTGGCCGCTGGAGCGTGGAACGTTCCGGCTGACCGCGGTGACCCCTGAGAACGTCGGCGACGCGGTGCAGGTCACGGTGGAGTAGGACCGTTTCCCCTGCCATGACTTATTCTGTCTCCGCTCATCTCTTTCCTCCTTTCCCCAATCCCCGCAACAATGTATAATGCCCGCAGTTCGTCATGACGGATCGACCATGAAATCCAAGACCGAAGCAATCATCATCGGCAGTATGAACCTGGGAGAGGCGGATAAGCTGGTCACCTTCTTCTCCCTGGAACGCGGCAAGCTCCGGGGCGTTGCCAAGAACGGCCGGAAGTCCTTCCGCCGGTTCGGCGCCGGGCTCGAGCTGTTCACGCACGCGCGGCTGCATCTCTACGAAAAAGAGCACCAGGAACTGGTCCGGATCGAGTCCGCCGACATCATCAGCCAGCACTTCGATATCGCCGGCGGCCTTGACCGCATGGCCGTTGGCTCCGTCATGGTGGAGCTGGTGAGAGAGATCGCTCCGGAGGGGGAACGGAATCCCCATGCCTTTCTGCTGCTCGCCCATATCCTGCATCTCCTGAACGAGGGGGCGGACCCGCTGTTCCTGCTCCGGGTCTTCGAGATCCGGTTCCTGTCCCTGCTGGGATTCCAGCCGAAGCTCGACAAATGCCTGTCCTGCGGCTGCGGAGCCGGGCGGCCGATGGTCTTTTACGGTCTGAAGGGCGGCGTGCTCTGCCCCGACTGTCTCGTTTCGTCCGGCGAGGACCAGATACACCTCTCGCCCGGCGCCATCGGCTTCTACTACCACGCGCTTCGCATGGACCTTGATAAGGTGACCCGTCTCAAACCCTCGTCGGAGATCATGCGCGAGCTTGACCGGGCGTTCTCCTCCCATACCCTCCACATCGTCGGGAAACAGCTTAAGTCCGTGTCGTTCCTCAGGTCCGTCTGCACGTTCTGATCGCTTCCGTACCCGGTGAATAGTACCTTGACGATTTAGGGACCCTCTGCTATCTTCAAAAAAATCTGCTTTACAATTTATACCAAGAGGAGGAGTGACCCATGAAGACGCGGCTCCTGATCATTGCGCTAGTATGCCTTGCCGCCGGAACAGCATTTGCCGATGTATCGAATGAGGTGATTGTGGGACTGGAAGGGGATTCATCGAAGGAGATCAAGCAATCGGTCAATGGCGTGGAAACCGACCTTACCGGTTCCATGAAGAACTCGCACTCGCAGTTCAGCCTGTCCTACACAAAGTTCTTTGATCCCTTGAAGGACGACAATACGGCCATCGAGCTCAGGAGGTTCCTGCAGCACCCGACGACGCTTTCGGCGGGCCTGATCGCGTTCGGAGCGACCGAGAAGGACTCAACGATACCTGAGGATATGAAGGTGAATGCCAGTCTTCTTGTCCTGGGAGGCGAGTACTATTTCCCTTCCGGTACCGGTCTCTTCCTGAAAATCGGCGGTGGTTCCGGCACGCTCGAAGACACGGTAAGCGGGATAAAGCAGCCGGATACGGATATCAGCCTCGGGATGTACGACCTGGGTATCCGCCACTACGTTGTCCCGAACCTGGCGCTGCACCTTGCTTTCACCGGGGACTCGTCCAAGACAAAGCAGAGCGGTGTGGAGACAACCTCGAAAACGAAGGTCACGCTGCTGGGTGTGGAGGGCGTGATCGAGAACCTCGTCGGACTGCGGTTCGAGATCGGCGGAGGATCACGGACGGACGAACACGGGACAGTGACCGACAAGTTCGATGTGGGGCAGTTGAACTTTGGGATCGGGTTCTATGCAGGGAAGCAGCTGTCGTTCCGGCTCGATCTTGAGGTTGAGGCTGCCAAGCAAACCGGGATGCCATCGGGGTTCGAGTACACGGAAAGCAAAGGCAGGACCACGCTGTCCGCGACGTACTGGTTCAGTGAGCAGTTTGGTATGCAGCTTCCGATCTATTCGGAAGGGACCGAGGAGAAGACGATCAGCCCGTTGGGCGAGAACAAGCTTACGACAAAGAACAGCGGGATCGGGCTGTACGCGGCCTTCAGGTTCTGAAGAACGGTATTAATAACCAGATATTCATCATTCACCGCCGGGGAGTCAGCTCCCGGCGGTTTTTTTATGAACGGGAGCACTGTAGTTATTTAGAACGCGGTAGGGGGATGACGGCCAGGATCGCTCCGAGGGCGCACATCCACGCGAAGACATCGCCGTAGCGGGTATAGAAGGTCGTTATGCTGCCGGGAACCAGGGTGCGGGTGAGATGAGCTTCGGTGAAGATGCCGGAAGTGTCGAGAATGCGGCCGTTTGCGTCGATGAACCCGGAGATACCTGTGTTCGCCGCGCGGGCTATCGGTACGCGGTTCTCCACGGCACGCAGCACAGCCATGGAAAAATGCTGATACGGCGCGCCGGTCCTGCCGAACCAGGCGTCGTTCGTGACGTTCGTAATGACCGTCGCTCCTTCGTTCACGAACCGGCGTACCAGATCGGGGAAGATGATCTCGTAGCAGATGACCGTGCCCATCGCGACATCCTTCCCCGACGGAAGACGGACCTTCATGACCGTGTACTCGGTGCCCGGTTGAAAGTCACCGACAGACTGCACCATCTTTTCCACGAAGAACAGGAGGCTTTTCTTGAGGGGGACGTATTCGCCGAAGGGGACGAGGTGGATCTTGTGATAGACGGTCTTCGTCGTGCCGTCCCGCTCCAGCAGGAAGGCGGAGTTCCTCAAAAGATGGCGGCGCTCCTTTTTCTCATAGGTCGGACTGCCGGTGAGCAGAGGGGTCCCGGTTGAGCGAACGAACCTTCTCAGGTCGTCGGTCAGCGCCGGGTAGGGATCATCGGTCCCTTCGAAGTAGAAAGGGGTCGCTGTCTCGGGCCAGATCACGAGGTCGGGCTTCTGCTCGATCGCCCTGCGTGTCAGCCGCTTGTACGTGGCGATGACCTCGCTCTGGTAGGCCGGGTCCCACTTCTTGTCCTGCTCGATGTTCCCCTGCATCACCGTGACCCTGATGCCGCCGCTTCCTGTTTCGGCGTTCAGCCGGTGATAGCCATAGCCGAGGACGGCGAGAAGGACCACCGACGCCGTCAGCAAAGGTGCGATCCGTTTCCCGCCGGAGATCAGCTCCGTGATGGCGGTGTTCACGAGCACGATCACGAAGGATATGCCGTACACCCCCGTGAGGTCCGCAACCTGGATGACCGGCAGCGCCTGGTACTGGGAGTATCCCGCGAGGGCCCAGGGAAATCCGGAGAACAGGTGTGTTCGCGCGAGTTCCAGCGTGACCCACACTGCCGGCGCTGCCAGAACAACAATGCCCGGGCGCGTCGCCCTGATGTGGACGATCACAGCGCCGAAGGGGGCGATGAAGAGGGCGAGGATGGCGCTGAAGAGCAGGGTGATGAGCGCGGCGGGCAGGAGCGGCACATGGCCGTAGACATGGATCGAATTGGTCACCCAGTAGATGGTGCTGGAGAAGAAGACAAGCCCGACGAGGAAGCTGAGCAGGAGCCCTGCGCGAACGGTCAGGCCCCTGAGCGCGAGCAGGAGGGGGACAAGGGCGAACCAGGCGAGGAACGAATAACCGGGGTTGGGGAACGATGCCGTGAGCAGGAGACCGGAGAGGAACGCGAGCGCCAGGGAGCGGCGGGTCACCCTATTTTCCCGCCTTCTGCTCCTGCATCCATCGCAGGAGGCCTTCCTTCATGCTGTTGCTGAGGCCGGGATCGGAGGCTGCCGCTGCTGCCGCGGCCTTGGGCGCGGGACGTGACGGCCTTGCTTTTGCGGCAGCCTGCTTCGGATAGTTCGCGGCTTTCGGCGCAGGCCTCGATGCAGGCTTCGCCGGTACGCCCTTTTGTTCACGGGGCTGGTGGACCTGATCTGCGTGCAACGCCGGGAGGAGGCTCGATACTGCATGGCGGTAGACGATCTCGTTCTTCTGGTTTTCCATTATGATGACATAACTGTCGAACATCTTGATCCTGCCGGAAATACGGTTATTATTCTGGAGGACGATGGTCACCGGGGTCTTTTGGGACAGATAGGAGCCCAGCATTTTGTCGAGAAGGTTTGTTTCCATAGGATACCTCAACAACAATTGATGATATGAATGCGCCGTCCGCATTCATTAGTCTATCGGTTGATCGTCGTGATCGCGTGTTTGTAGAACAGGTGCTGCTTCCCGCCCTCCTGGACAAGCACGGTGAAGTTGTCATAGGCATCGATGGTGGCACGGATGCGCTGCCCGGTGATCAGAAAAATGGTGAGGACCTGGTTCTCGCGGATCGCCTTGTCCAGGAATTCCTGCTGGATGTTCGGTTTGGCGGACACTGCTTCCGCTGAACCCGATGTCGGGGGGGAGGTCTTTTCGACGGATGCAGGAGGAGGCGATAGTATCAACGGGGCAGGTGTGGAAATATAGGAGATGTCCTTTTTCAGGAGGGTAATGATATGGTTCTTTTCTTCGATGTTGATCTCATACCGGCCGATCTCTCGAATGATGCCTTCATGTTCCGACTTGCTCATCTGGCCGATACGGAGTTTTGTTCCCTGGGCGAGGGCCTGGGACAGGAATTGCGGTTCAATAGCGTGCGTTGCTGCTTCCATCGTGTCCAATGATAAATGAAACACGGATAGTTTGCAAGGGATTTCTCCATATGAGCAAAAAGGTGAGGAGATTATTATCAGCAGGTTGTGCTATAATTCGCTCTATTGAAATGAACGACGACGAATTGAGAGCCATGCTCATCGAGTACATGGGCAAGGGATTCCTCGAGAACATCATCGCCCTGATGAAACAGGACCCCGCGACGGTCCGTTTTATCCCTGATCTCATTGGTAATGATAATATCGTGGTCCGCTTGGGCGCTACTGCCCTGGTCGAGGAACTGGTAAAAGCACACCGACAGATCATGCGAAGGGCGGTACCGGGACTACTGAAACTTCTTGATCACGAGAACGCGACCCTCCGGGGTGATGCTGCGAACGTCCTGGGGATCATCAGGGACCGATCGGCCCTTGAGGCCCTCAGAACACACCTCAACGACGACCATCCGGCCGTACGGGAGATCGTACAGGACATCCTGCAGGAGATCGAACGGGGGACGGTCTAAGGCGAGGCAGGGAGCGTTCTCCGATCGTCCGTGTGGACGGCGGTTCGTGGTGACCGGGAGATGCCAACACACCTAGGGAGGTTGCACATGTTCCCCGATGACAGCGTATTCACTCTCAATGATACCCTGAGGACGATCAAGGCCAGACGCAGCGTCAGGACCTTTACCAGCGAGGAGGTTACCGACGACCAGGTACAGGTCCTGCTCCATGCCGCCAATCAGGCGCCGTCGGCACACAACCAGCAGGCCTGGCGGTTCATCGTCCTTCGCGGGAGCAAGAAAAGCGAACTAGCGCAGCTGGTGACGACGCAGTCGGCGGCCCTCCCCCGGCCTGCTGCGGCACTGCTCAGGATGGGGGCCAAAAGCATCCTCTCCGCGCCCGTCGTCATTGCAGTGGCGAACACCGGCGACCTTATCCGCCATGGGACCGACCTGTTCAAGGTCGAGAAGGAAATGGCCCACGATTTTTTCCGGACCATGGAGATCCAGAGCTCGGCTGCTGCGGTGCAGAACATCCTGCTTGCCGCTGCCTCGCTCGGTCTCGGGACGGTCTGGCTCGGGATCCTCTACCTCATCAAGGATGAGGTGCTCAGGTTCCTCGGCGAACCCGAAGGGGAGTTCATGGCAGTGGTCCCGGTGGGTCATCCCTCGAGGGTCGGCAGCGGGCCGCAGAAACATCCGCTGGAGATGAAGGTGAAGCTGCTCGGCTGAACGGGCAGGTGGATGAAGAAGGGATCGCAAAGAACAAGGCGCGCTCACGTGAGCGCGCCTTTCTTTTTCTGGATAGATACGGCTGCTGTCAGCCGAACATGCGGATCACACGATGGAGGATATCCTTGTCCGGTGAAAGGATTCTATTATAAGGACGACAGAGTCGATGTCGAAGGTACAGATTAGTGACTGCGAGGTGTTTATTATTGAAAAACGTTCAACTTCCTGAGGAAATGGGCGATAAGGACCCCGCTGAGCCATACCATGCCGGTTATCCCTACTGTTGAGATGAAGAAATACCCTGCTTTCCGGAGAGGGCTCTCGTTTCGCTTCCTGATGGAAAGGACGTAGACGAGGATGCTGAATCCGAGGCCGAACAGAAAGGATGCTGTTTCGATCATGGCCTCATGATAGCGCAAACAATCATGCCGTGTCAATGCAGTACGGATCGGCCCTACTCCGGAGAAAAGGGGCGATATGACACCTTGATGATCGTGAATACCGCATCACCCTTCGGACGCCTGACAACGACGTCGTCGCCTTCGGACCTTTTCATGAGCGCCTTTGCCACGGGAGAATCCATGCTGATGTAGCCCTTATCCGTGTCGAACTCGTCAGGACCCACAATGCGGTATTCAGCGCGGTTACCGTCCCCATCCTCGAGCCGGATCCAGGCGCCAAAGAACACCCGTGTTTGATCGTCCGGAACGGTGTCCACGACGACAACGTCCTCAAGGCGGTCCTTCAGGAAATGGATACGGCTGTCGATCTCCCGCAACTGCTTCTTGCGATAGATGTATTCGGCGTTCTCCGAGCGGTCGCCCTCTGCTGCCGCGGCAGCGAGTGCCGCGGTCACCTCCGGACGCTTCACCGTCCAGAGGAACGTGAACTCGTCGGTCAGCCGTTTCTTTCCGTCCGGCGTGATGTATTTGGAGCCCGGTATCACCGGTGGTCGATATCTGCTCATAGGTTTTTCAGAAAGCGGTTACCGGTCCGACGACAGCATTGCGCTCAACGAGACTGATGGCCGGTGGAGCATGAAATGCAACGGGACCCCTGTTCAGAAGGGGCCCCGGATAGGAATTGAAGCTCCCTGCAGCTTGCTGCAGGGAATCATCGATCCTCAAGGTAGTTCTACTTGTTCTAATCGCTCGCGAACCCCGCAGCAAGCTACGGGTTAGCGCTCGCTCCTGGATTTACTGTGAACGTTGTGGCGGACTTATTTACGACGAAGTGACGAGAACCTTCCCGGCAAGTTCATCCATGAGCGACTTTACCGACACGATGTTGTTGACGCGGGATGCATTGGTTCCCACGGTGAAGAGCGGTTCCTCGACATCCCTGTTGAAGTTTGCCGAACTCAGAAGACCGTTGCAAATGCAGAAGTGATGTTCGTTGCTTTCCTTGGCGGGGCACCTCGTATAGTTCCCCTCGGCGTCCTTCATGAGCACGGTCCCCTTGTCGCACTTGGGCTTCCGGAGCCGCTTGAGCGCCGATACGTACATGGGAGATTGTTTGATCACCCGGAAGGGGAGGCCGCAGGGAGAACCAGGGTCGGTGGCAACGATGATGTCCTCGTCCTTGGACCGCACTACCGCCTGTTTGTATTCGTCCGAAGCGCTGCTTTCTTCGGTGGCAAGGAACCGGGTCCCCATCTGCACGCCCTTCGCGCCCATGTTGAGGTATTTGCGGATGTCCGCGTTGGTGTAGATCCCGCCGGCGACGATGATCGGGAAATCGCCGTATTTTTTCGCCATGTCCAGAACGGGCGGAAGAAGGTTTTCCAGCTTGTTGGACTCAAGGTCGACCTGTTCGATCTTGAATCCCAGATGCCCGCCGGCCAGCGGTCCTTCAAGCACGACGGCGTCAGGGCGGTAGCCCAGTTTCTCCCATTTTTTACAGATCAGTTCAAGCGCCCTGCTCGAGGAAACGATGGGTATCAGGGCAGTATCTTTCGGCGCCTGGATCCCGGGAAGGCCCATGGGCAATCCCGCGCCCGAGATGATGGCGTCCGCGTTGGCGTCCAGCGCGCCGCGTACCGAGGCCTCATAGTCCCTGGCCAAGGCGCACATGATATTGATGCCGGCAAATCCTCCGCGCGCCTTTGCGAGAGACACTTCCTCATAAGCGGCCTCGTAGGAGTCCATCTTCTTGTTGTTCCGCTTGGATAGGAGGCGGTCAAGGAGGGCACTTGATATTATGCCAGCGCCGCCTTCCTGGGCAACGGCACTTGCAAGGGAATGAAGCGAAACCCCGACGCCCATTCCTCCCTGGATGATGGGAACCCTGATGATTTTCCCTTTTATGGTAAGTTGCGGCAACGGTTGCGCAAATTTGTTCAAAATGACCCCTCAATTAGCAGAACGAAACGCTTGGCAGGTGAGATATGCGCAAGAGATAGGCAAACGTTACTTTCTGAAGTTACACTGATTTTAATAGCATATAATACACGTTATGACCCTAATTAATCAAGCAAAATATACCCTGTCATACAGTAATATACTCAAATATACTCACGATGCGGCTTACGGCGCCTTAACTGTTGGAAAAAGGTTGACTTTTCACCCTATGGCGGCTATTATCGAAAAGAAATAAACGTGAGTTTTTCGTTGAGGCAAGGAGGCTGCAAAAACTATTAATTTTTGCGGTCTTTTTTTTCTTCAGCAAACTCAACTACTATGGAGGAGCACATGGCCAAGAAGCTTTATGTAGGGAACCTGTCGTATAACATGACCGAAGATGATATGAGAGAGACCTTCGGCAAGATCGGCGAGGTGTTGTCGGCCAAGATCATTACGGATAGTGAGACAGGACGGTCAAAGGGCTTTGGTTTTGTTGAGATGGCAAATGATGAGGATGGCGACAAGGCGATCACATCTTTGAACGGATCATCTCTTTTGGACAGTACCATTACGGTCAGCGAGGCTCGTCCCCAGAAGGAGCGGAGCAGGTCTGGCTTTGGCGGCGGTGGCGGCGGAGGGCGGGGCAGGTCCGGCGGTGGTGGTGGCGGCGGTTTTGGTGGCGGAAGGAAAAATAATAATTGGAGATAAAGGTCGACGGAAAGGATATCGAAAAAGCCATCCGTGTCCTGAAACGGAAGATCCAGCGCGACGGGATCTTCCGGGAACTAAAGAACCGTCGGTTCTATGAGAAGCCATCCATCAAAAAGAAACGGAAACGTATAGAGGCCCAGAAACGCAGACAGAAGACCCTGCGCATGAGCAGGCAGAGCGGCGGATCTCAATACGGTTCCCGAACATAGATTCTTGGCCTGTGCTCGTGAATAAAGAATGCATAAGCGAAAAGGGACGTCATCCATGGACGTCCCTTTTTTTATCCTGGTCGCCGCACCCGATGATCGATCCAGACTCAGACCTTCGTGCCCGAGCCCATCCTGCACCGCGTCAGAAATCCTCTCAGTCATTTATTGTCACCACTGCGATACATAGAGATGTTGGGCAAGGCCGCTGATAAAGGGGTGATCTTCTCGGTCCGGTGTCCGGTCGTTCCGTGTTGTTTTTGTTGGAAGGATATGCTACTATTTTCCATCTTTTTCCGAGCCGTTGATGCAGGTCGGGAGGTCGGTGACGACAGATGAAGAGAATCCGAGAGAGATCTCTATGCATGGTCCTTGCTCTTGCCGCCCTGTTGCTCCTTGCGGCCGCTGAACCCCTGTGCAGCCTTTCGGCTTCGGAAGAACGTATCGCAAATCAGATCGGATTTGCGAAGGATATTCTCCTGCTTGTAAAAGGGGAGGCGCGAGGTCCGGTCCACCGCTTGAGCGGGTATGATGAGGACGGTTACCAGATCATGGTGAACGGTTTGACGGTTTCGGTCCCCCGGAGCCGGTCGGAGCAGGTCCTGTGGTCGCTTCGTGACAAGTTGAAGCCCTGGAAATATATGGCCTTCATCATTGAGATCAATGATACGCTGAAGATAGATAGGATCGGGATCATCAAGGGTACCGACCAGTATGATATCCTGAAGATCATGCACACGAATGGGGACGACGATGACGTGAGCCATGAGGAAGTGATCGAAAAGCTGAAAGGGTGGGGAAGGCATTGCACGTTTGATATTATCGGCGCCGAGAATGCCTGGGTCGAGATCGAGTTCAGGATCATGCCGCGCGATCTCAGTGATTTTGCAGACGATGTCTATGCATTCAGTCCGAACACCGTTGATGAGGGTACGGGGACGCTCTCCGCGCTGATCAAAGAGGTCAATGCGACGAAGAAGCTGATGTTATGGTGGGATTAAGGGTGCGCCAATAAAAAAGCAGGCGATCAATGATGACCGCCTGCCCAATCACTTCTACGAATTCATTTTCCCGCACTGGATAATAAATCTGCGGTATAAAACTACTTCGCTGCCGGGGCTGCCGCCGGAGCTGCTGCCTTCTCTTCAGCCTTCTTTGCTGCCTTCTTTGCCTTCTTCTCTTTCTTTGCCTTCTTTTCCTTCTTAGGAGCTGCCTTCTCCTCGGCCTTCTTCTCAGCCGGGGCTGCCGCCTTCTCCTGCGCGAATGCAACGCCGAGGGTCATGGCGAACACAACTGCCGTGAACAGAGCAATGATCTTCTTCATAGTGGTTTCACCTCCCTTCCTGGTTAAAATTAATGGTGCAATTTAACAAATTCACCCATGCTTGTCAAGATTATAAATTTTTCATTGGATGCTAAATCCATGAAAGTGCCTTCTAAAGCTGCAGTTTTAACACGGTCGTGATCCGTTCGTTTGTGCACAACCTTGTTCGAAGATCCTTGATCACCGGCGTTTCTTATTACATTTTCCCGTTATCATTGATCATTTTCCTGCAGACGGTCGCTCTATGAAGTTCCCCGGTTGTGCTGCTCAGATCCCTTTTTGTCTTTTATTGCATAGCGTATTGTGTATAATAGACACGGTCTGAGGGTATTAGTTTAATCTAAAATATAAAGGCGATGTATTTACAGCGCAATGAGCTTTGAGCAAAAAAAGAACAGTATCAGAATAGTGAGTCTCGCTGGAATGCTGGGTGTCATCACCCTCGTTCATACCCTTATGGGCATGGGCAGGCATTCTGCCGGCCGCCATGACGGTGGTGGGCTGATCATCAACATTCTCCATATTACCTTTGCCCATTTTTACATAGTCCCGATCATACTCGGTGCATACTGGTTCGGGATCCGCGGGGGCGTCCTGGTCTCGATCCTCTCGACGGCGTTGTTTACGCCGCACATATTCGCGTGGATGGACCCGGTCTGGTCGATATATAATTATGTGGAGATCTTTCTCTTTCTTCTCATAGGCGGGATGACGGGTGTGCTGATCGAAATGGAGCGGAGCCAGCGGCAACGCTATCAAAATGCTCTTGTCAGGCTGGACGAGTCCCACCAGAAACTGAAGACTCAGACCGAGGTCCTTTTCCAGACAGAGGAACAGCTCAGACGGGCGGATCGGCTCTCGGCATTAGGGGAGCTGTCTGCGGGCATGGCGCATGAGATCCGGAATCCGCTCGGTTCCATCAAGGGGGCGGCGGAGATCCTGAAGGACGATTACGGACCCGATGCCCCCCATCATGAGTTCATTGATATCCTCTTGAAGGAAACGGACCGGTTGAACAAGATCGTGCAGGAGTTCCTCGGTTTCGCCCGGCCCAAGCCTCCTGAACTTCGCGAGGAGGACATCAATGAGCTCCTTGAATCCGTGCTCGCCCTTACGGCACAACCCGCCAGGAAGGCGGGTATCTCGGTGGAGAAACGGCTCGATCATACTATCGGGAAATGGAATCTTGACGCCGATCTTCTGAAGCAGGCCTTCCTGAACCTCGTCCTGAACTCGATCCAGGCAATGCCGGATGGCGGCAGCCTGACCGTCGAGAGCGCGCGGCGCGACGACCGGATCGAGGTGAAGATCGTTGATACCGGCATGGGGATATCAACGGATAACCGGAAAAGGCTTTTCAGCCCCTTCTTTACCACCAAAAAGGACGGTACCGGACTGGGTCTCGCGATCACCTACCGGATCATTCAGAACCATCGCGGGACCATTGATGTCGCGAGCGAGCCGGGGAAGGGCGCGACGTTCACGATAACGATACCGGTATAATACAGACGCAGGAGCCGCACGCGCGCGAGGTTCACCAGGAGCGCTGTAGTACGTTTCCTTCCGATATGTTTTTGTATGCTTTGCTACGGGTAACAGTATGGCCAGAAAACCTCATATACTTCTCATTGATGATGACCAGAGCCTCAGGCGGGTGATCGAGTACAGTCTGATCGAGAATGGTTTTGCCGTGCGTCCGGCCGCGAGCGGCGAAGAGGGGCTTGCATTTTTCCAGAAGGAGCCCTTTGACGTTGTGATCACGGATATCACGATGCCCGGCATGAGCGGCATGGAGGTATTGGAGAAGGTCCGCAAGGCGGACCAGGGACTCCCGGTCATCATCATCACCGCGTATGGGACCATCGAGAGCGCCGTGTCTGCTATGAAGCAGGGCGCCTTCGACTATATCACCAAGCCGTTCAACCGCGACGAACTTCGCATCACGCTGGACCGGGCACTCAAGATGCGGCGTCTGGAAATGGAAAATGTACGTCTCCGCGCCGAGGTCATTGATCGATACCGGTTCGACGCCATCGTCGGCGGCAGCGAGAAACTGCGGGAGGTCATTGCCCTCGCTGGACGCGTAGCCCCGAGCGATGCCACGGTCCTGGTGACTGGCGAGAGCGGCACCGGCAAAGAGCTCCTCGCCCGGGGGATCCATTACAGCAGCGGCCGCTCGGACGGGCCGTTCGTCGCCGTGAACTGTGCTGCCATTCCCGAGAACCTCCTGGAGAGCGAGCTGTTCGGCCACATGAAGGGTTCGTTCACCGGAGCGGTGCGCGACAAGGAAGGAAAGTTCGAACTGGCAGAAGGCGGGACGCTGTTCCTGGATGAGATCGGCGACCTGCGCATCGACCTCCAGGCCAAGATACTGCGCGCGCTTCAGGAACGGACCGTTGACCGCGTGGGAGGGGAGAAGCCGCTCGAGCTGGATGTCCGCGTGATCGCCGCGACGAACAGGGACCTGGAACGGGGTGTCCGGGAGGGGAGCTTCCGGGAGGACCTGTATTACCGCCTGAGCGTTGTTGTCCTGCATATGCCGCCGCTCCGGGAGCGAAAGGACGATATCCCTCTGCTGGTCGGGCATTTTCTGAAGAAGTTCAGCCCCCAAGGTCCGGACGTACAGCTGGCGCCGGACGCCCTTGCCCTCCTTGCCTCCTACGGGTGGCCGGGGAACGTGCGCGAACTGGAGAATGTCATGGAACGGGCATCTATCCTCAAACGGGGCGACACCATCACGACGGCGGACCTGCCGGACAAACTCGGCAGGAAGGCGGCAGGGGCCACAGGGATCCTGCTCAACTTGCCCGACGATGGAGTGTCACTCGAAGAACTTGAAAAGGACCTCATTATCAAGGCACTGGAAAAACACAAGGGAAACCAGACCCGGGCCGCCGAGTACCTGCGCATTACCCGTCCCACGCTCATCTACCGGATGGAGAAGTACGGATTGAAATAGAACCACGGATGAAGCCCGTTCTGCGTTTGAGGAAAATACTTCATCTTCCTTGGCGATTACGGTATGATGTCTGCAATACACCTGTCTTACTACACGTCAGGAGGAAAAAACATGGCAACAACGACATTCAAGGTTCAGGGGATGACCTGCAACCACTGCGTTATGCGGGTCGCTAAGGCGCTCAAGTCACTTCCCGGAGTACAGGACGCACAGGTAGATCTGCAGAAGGCCCAGGCGGTTGTTACCTATGACGATGCCAAGGTCGCTCCGGAAAAACTTACCGCGGCGGTCGCGGAAGCAGGGTATAAGATCGGGTGATCATCGTCGGGTGAATCTCTTTCCCTCATGTGGCACCATTGCTTGACAATAACGTCTTGTGTCAGTATACTTTCTTCTGTTTTTCCAGGCAATTCGCATGAAGTCACCGACCGGGGGTCGGCGGAGCCGCGAAGCAGGACACAGCGGTCTGTTCAGGGAAGCGGTTTGATCGAACGCATACCCGGCAGTCCGGCGGAGTGAGGTCTATGGACGTTCAGGAACTGTGGAAATACATCCTCTCCAAGAAACGGAAGAGGAAACAACTGGTGCTCGATATCGAGCACTGTTCTCCCATCACGCTCCGAAACATCATCCTTGATGTCCACACCTCGCCGGAAGTCCTTGATCAGATCGCGCAGGTCAACAGCGACGATGAATACCTTCTGCGCGACCTCGTCCGCTGCCCGAACCTCTCCGAGACGACGCTGGCCTTCATTGCCCTGACGGCCTCCGATGAGATCAAGAACTTCATCTCGGGAACGCGCGTCCTGGACCTCGTCGTGTATGATGAAACAGCGACGGCAGCGGCCATCCCGGGGCAGCCGGTGACCGGCCAGCAGGGCAAGGCGGCCGGGAAGAAAAAGTTCAATGTCATGCAAGTGGTGGGGAAGATGACGAGTCCCCAGAAGATAAAACTCGGGTTATCGGGCGGGAAGGAGGCCCGGGGCCTTTTGATCCGCGACTCGAACAAACAGGTGTCGGCAGCGGTGCTGGAGAATCCGCGGATCACGGACGGGGAGATCGAGTTCTTCTCCAAGTCCACGAACCTGAGCGAGGACATCATGCGCAAGATCGGTACGAACTCCGATTGGACGAAGAAATACAGCGTTGCCCATGCCCTCGTGAACAATCCCAAATGTCCTCCCGGCATTGCCGTCGGTTTTGTCATCAAGATGACCGAAAAGGACCTCGCCATGCTGGAGAAGAGCCGGAACGTATCCGAAGCCGTTCGCGGCGCGGCGCGGCGTCTCAATGCCATGAAAAAAATGGGCAAGAAGTCGACGTAATTCCTCTCCGGCCCGTTTGATCCGGGGCGCGCCATCCCTTCTCAATTTCGCGTTACTGCCCTTGCTCTTCCCGGGAGAACCAATGAAACAATGCGGCATCATGGTCATTGCGCTGTTAACCCTCGTCTCCGGCTGTACGGAACCGCGGACCGTACAAAAGACCGAGACCATCATGGGAACGCAGGTCTCCATTACGGTGGTCGCTCAGACCGCGGAGCAGGGCGAGGCTGCGATCGAGGCCGGCATGGCCGAGGTCCGGCGCTTCGACGCCATGATGTCGCTCTATAAGGACGACAGCGAGATCACGCGCTTGAACCTCGCTGCCGGAAAGCAACCGGTCAGGGTCTCTCCCGAAATGATCGAAGCAGTGGAGCAGGCAGCGGAGATCTCGCGGCGCTCGGGCGGCGTTTTCGATGTGACCATCGGCCCCCTTGTGGTGCTATGGCAGATGCGATTGAAGGAAGGGAAGATCCCGTCGGATGAAGAGATCAGCAGGGTCCGTCCCCGGGTAAATTTCCGGAACATCAGTATCAATAAAAAGGATTCGACGATCTTCCTGAAGAGATCGGGCATGATCATGGACCTGGGCGGCATGAAAGGGTACATCGCCGATCAGGTCGCCGGTCTCATCAAACGCCGCGGGATCACGAACGCTCTCATCGCCCTTGCCGGTGACATCTGGGCGCTGGGACACCGGGAGGATGGAAAACCATGGCGGATCGGCGTACAACATCCCCGCGAGAAGGACAGGACCCTTGCGGTGCTCGAACTCAGCGACCAGTATGTCTGCACCTCAGGCGATTATGAGCGCTTTATCATTAAGGAAAAGAAGCGGTACCACCACATTATCGATCCCCGCACGGGCAAGCCGTCAACCGGGGTCGTTTCCGTGACGCTGGTAGGAAAGAAGGGGGCGCTCATCGATCCGCTCGCCAAGGTCCCGTTCATCCTCGGTGTTGAAAAGGGATTGGGCCTTATCAGGGAATACGGCGCCGAGGCCATTATTGTTGATGATCAGGGCAAGGTGACCAGCACCGCAGGTATCGTTCTTCTGTGAAATCATTGGTCTTTTCTGCAAACGCTGATCAATAATAATTCCTCTCCTTCAGTTAAAGCCGATTGACAGCAGTATTGAAATTCCCTGCAGCAAGCTACGGGAAATGCGCTCGCTCCTGGATTCAAAGAAATCAACGGCATGCACAGATCAGACGCAGTTGCCACCCGTTCCGGTCCGTTCGTCAGTCCGCGAAAAAGTCCTTGCAACTCCTTAAAAAATTTACTATAATTCACACTCTTGCCTCAGGGCATAAAAAACCGATCATGTCTATCGAGAAAATACAAGAACTTAGAAAAAAGATCGACGAACTGGACGATAAGATCATAGACCTGCTGAACCAGCGGGCGAAGATCGTGATCGAGGTCGGCGACATCAAGAAGGCGGAAAAGCTCGATTTTCACTCGCCCAACCGCGAGCGGGAGATCCTCGAGCGGTTGACCTCCCGCAACCGGGGGCCCTTTCCCCAGGACACGCTGAAGGCCGTCTACCGCGAGATACTCTCGTCGTCCCTCTCCCTGGAGCGTCCGCTTCGCATCGCTTATCTTGGCCCCCGGGCGACCTTCACGCACATGGCCGGCATGCAGCAGTTCGGCCTGGCTGCCCAGTATGTGCCGGTCGAGAGCATCAAGGACGTGTTCGGGGAAGTGGAGCGGGGAAGGGTGGACTACGGCGTCGTCCCCGTGGAGAATTCCACCGAAGGCGTGGTGAACTACACCCTCGACATGTTCATCGATTCGGACCTCAAGATCACCGCCGAGATCTTGCTCGAGGTCTCCCAAAATCTGATGAACCGTTCCGGGAAGATCGAGGACATCCGGAAGATCTATACCCATCCCCAGGTGCCCGGGCAGTGCCGCCAATGGCTCGAGAAGAACGTGGCGGGCATCCAGATCCTGGACGCGCCGAGCACGGCCCGGGCCGCAGAAATGGCGAAGGACGATCCCGAGGTCGGCGCCATCGCCAGCGATATGGCTGCGATCCTCTACGGCCTTCAGATCGTTGCGAAGAAGATCGAGGACAATCCCCATAACTTCACCCGGTTCATCGTCATCTCCCGGAAGCCGAAGGGGAAGACGGGCCGCGACAAGACATCCATCATGTTCTCGATCAAGGACAAGGTCGGCGCTCTCCACAGCATGCTGACGCCCTTTGCCGAGGCGGGGATCAACCTGAACCGTCTTGATGCCAGGCCTTCGGGCAGGCAGGTCTGGGACTATGTCTTCTTTCTTGATATGGAAGGCCATATCGAAGAACAAAAGGTCGCCCAGGCCATCGAGCAGCTCAGGAAGGACTGCATGTTCCTGAAGGTGCTCGGTTCGTACCCGAAAAGCCAGTAGATCAGGGGTCAGGGGTCAGGAACATCAACTCTAAGCGCTCAGGAGTTTATTACGATATGATCAACGTTTCCGAGAACATCAAGAACATCTCACCCTATGTCCCGGGGAAGCCGGTTGAAGAGCTCGAGAGGGAACTGGGGATCAGTGGAAGTATCAAACTTGCGTCGAACGAGAATCCCCTCGGCCCTTCGCCCAAGGCAGTGGCCGCCATCAGGAAGGCATTGGAGGGTCTCAACCGGTATCCCGATGGCAGCGGCTTCTACCTTTCCCAGGCCCTTGCCAAGAACTACGGGGTGGATATCGCCCAGGTCATTCTCGGGAACGGATCGAATGAATTGATCGAACTTGTTGTTCGGACCTTCGTTCAGCCGGGCGACGAGGTCGTTTCTGCAGATCCGTCCTTTGTGGTGTACAAAATGATCACCCAGGCCGCGGGCGGGACGAACGTCATCGTGCCCTGCAAGGACATGCGCCACGATCTTGACGCCATGGCAGAACGGATAACGCCGAAGACAAAACTGGTGTTCATCGCGAACCCGAACAATCCGACCGGCACGATGAACACCAAAACCGAGATGGACCGGTTCATGGCGAAGGTGCCGGACCATGTGCTCGTGGCTGTGGATGAGGCGTATTATGAGTATGTGACGCGGGCCGATTATCCCGATGCGCTTGACTATCTGAGGGACGGCCGGAACATCCTGTCGCTCCGGACCTTCTCCAAGATCTACGGCCTTGCGGGACTGCGCATTGGGTACGGCATCACGAAAGCCGAGATAGCGGAGCTGATGAACAAGGTGCGCCAGCCGTTCAACACCAATTCGCTTGCCCAGGCCGGAGCGCTCGCGGCACTGGCCGACCGGAAGCATGTCGAGAGGTCCGTCACCCTCAACAACGAGGGAAAACAGTTCCTGTACCGGGAGTTCGAACGGTTGGGGATCGCCTACATCCCGACGGAGACGAACTTCATCATGTTCGAGACGCAGTTCGACGGCAAGGACATGTATACGGGACTGCTCAGGACCGGCGTCATCATCAGGCCCATGGGCCCGAAAAAACTGCGCGTGACCATCGGCCTGCCCGAGGAGAACACGCGGTTCGTCGCCGAACTCGAAAAGCTCGTAAAACCGTAATTCCCGCCGCGGCCAACCTGCCGCGGATATGAAAGGACCATAATGATCATCGTACTTCGTCCTGACGCTACACGCGAGCAGAAGGACCATATCATCAAGAAGATCAAGAGCCTGGGATTCCAGGCCCACGTCTCCGAGGGAACCGAACGCACGATCATCGGCGCGATCGGTGACGAAGCGGCGCTGCAGGCGGTCCCGCTCGAGGCGATACCGGGCGTGGAAAAGGTTCTGCCGATCCTGAAGCCCTTCAAGCTCGCGAGCAGGGACTTCAGGCCGGAGAACACGATTGTAACGGTGGGCAAGGAAACGATCGGCGGCAAGCGGATCGCCATCGTCGCCGGTCCCTGCGCCGTCGAGAACAAGACCCTTCTCGTGGAGATCGCGAAAAGCGTCAAGGACGCCGGGGCAAATTTTCTGCGCGGCGGAGCATTCAAACCCCGGACATCGCCCTATGCCTTCCAGGGACTGGAAGAAGAGGGGCTCAAGTACCTTGCCGATGCGCGGGAGCGTACAGGGCTCCCCATAGTGACCGAAGTGATGGACGTCCGGGACATCGATCTCATCGCCCGGTACGCCGACATCCTTCAGATCGGTGCCCGCAACATGCAGAATTTCCGTTTGCTGAAGGAAGTGGGACTGTGCAAGAAACCCATCCTGTTGAAACGGGGGATCTCGGCAACCATAAAAGAATGGCTTATGTCCGCCGAGTACATCATGGCCGGCGGGAACCGCGACGTTATCCTTTGTGAGCGCGGCATCCGAACCTACGAGACCGCTACGAGGAACACGCTGGACCTGTCCGCCGTCCCGGTGCTGAAGCAGATGACCCACCTGCCGGTCGTGGTCGATCCCAGCCACGCCGTGGGCAAATGGGACCTCGTGGCCCCCATGGCCAAGGCCGCCATCGCTGCCGGCGCGGACGGGCTGCTGATCGAGGTGCATTCAAATCCCGAAGAGGCGCTCTGCGACGGCGAACAGTCCCTCAAACCGAAGGCCTTCAAACAGCTCATGGAAGAAATGAGGCCCATCGCTGCGGCGGTGGGACGGGAGATCTAAAGCTGGACAGGGAGACGCGGGGACGCGGGGACGCGGAGACAAAAGAAGAATCGGTTCAGTAGCCGCAGGCTTTCGCCTGCGTGGAGTTTTCCATGGCCAACAAAGGCGGATGGTACGAGGTAAGCGCTTGGGGCAATCTATTGTTTTTCGTATTCATCATAGTAGGCGTCTTGCTCCTCATATGGCTGTTTCCGTTTATCAGGGAATTTAGAGCGAAATAAAGCATGTCTCTTTTCTTCAACAAAGTAGCCATCATCGGCGTGGGGCTTATCGGCGGTTCGCTGGCCAAGGTCATGAAGGCGCAGAAGATCTGCGGAGAGGTCCATGGCGCCGGCAGAAGCCGCGAGACGCTGGAACAGGCCATCAAACTGGGGGTCATCGACCACCTGGGCCGGGGCTCTGCCCACGCGGTGGAGCATGCCGACCTTGTGGTCCTCGCAACGCCGGTCGGGACCTTCGAGTCCATTGTCAGGGAGATCGCACCGCATCTGAAGAACGGCGCTGTCCTGACCGACGTGGGAAGTGTGAAGGGCGGTCTGGTCAGGACCATCGAAGGACTGCTGCCTGCGGGAGTGCACTACATACCCGGCCATCCCATCGCGGGACGGGAAAAACATGGTGTCGGCGCAGCGTCGGAAGACTTGTTCCGGGGCGCGAAGTGCATCATCACGCCGACAGAGAAGACCGACGCGAAGGCCCTGGATGCGATCACGGCCTTGTGGACCGCGGCGGGAATGACCGTCGTCATCATGGACCCGGAGCAGCACGATCATATTTTCGCCGCTGTTAGCCATCTGCCCCATGCAGCGGCATACGCCATGGTCAGCACGGTGGCGGAGTTCACCGCTGGCGCCGACAACTACACAACCTTTTCCGGAGCAGGATTCCGGGACTTCACCCGCATCGCCGCCAGCTCTCCCGAGATGTGGCGCGATATCTGCCTTTTGAACGGCAAGAACATCGTCGAGATGATCGAGCATTACCAGTTTTCGCTCAACAGGATCAAAAAGGCGATCAAACACAACGATGGGCGAAGGCTTGAGGCATTGTTCCGTTCGGCAAGCGACGTGCGGCGGGGGATGCAGTAAACGCATGGCAGACCTTGTGATAGATCCTTCAAAAGGGATCACCGGCGAACTGACACCGCCCGGTGATAAATCCCTCTCGCATCGCGCGGTGATCTTCGCCGCGATCGCCGAAGGAAGAACGGAGATCACCGGCTTCCTTCCGGGAGAGGACACGCTGAATACGGCGAAGGCCGTTCGGATGCTCGGCATTACCGTGGAAGAGAAGGGGCCGGGCATACTGAGCGTCCAGGGCAAGGGCCTTAACGGTCTCTCAGAACCTTCCGGGGTGCTCGATCTCGGGAATTCCGGGACCGGGATGCGGCTCCTTGCGGGCCTGCTTGCAGGGCAGGATTTCTTCTCGGTCTTGACCGGTGACCAGTACCTGGTGAAGCGTCCCATGGGCAGGATCGTGGAGCCGCTCCGCGCCATGGGGGCCGTCATCGATGGCCGGTCCGGCGGGAAGCTTGCTCCCCTCGCGATCCGGGGAGCCGGACGGAACGTGAAGCCGCTGTCGTTCCAGAGCCCCGTTGCCAGCGCCCAGGTGAAATCAGCGATCATCCTGTGTGGATTGTACGCTGATGGCGTGACGACGGTCACCGAGCCGCACAAGTCACGGGACCATACGGAGAGAATGCTGCGCTTTTTCGGAGCCTCGGTCAAGGAAGAGGGACTCGGGGTGAGTGTCCGGGGAAAACAGCCCCTCCGTGCGCGTGGAACGCTCGAGATACCGGCGGATATATCATCTGCGGCGTTCTTCATGGTCGCCGCGAGCACCGTTCCCGGGTCCGATATCCTGATCAGGAATGTGGGCGTGAATCCCACGCGCACCGGCATCATCGATGTCCTGGTCTCGATGGGCGCGGACATCTCCCTGCTTGCACCGAGGGAACAGGCCGGCGAGCCGGTAGCCGACATCCGGATCAGGTACCGAAGGCTCCACGCGGCCACGGTCAAGGGCGACATCATCCCGCGGTCAATTGACGAGATACCGGTCATTGCCGTCGCAGCGGCAACGGCGTCGGGAAAGACGATCATCAAGGATGCAGCTGAACTCCGGGTAAAGGAATCGGACCGCATCGCGACCATTGCCACGGAGATCCGGAAGATGGGAGCTGTTGTCAATGAGCTTCCTGATGGTCTGGAGATCACCGGCCGGGAGCGGCTTGACGGCGCGACCTGTGAAAGCCATGGCGACCACCGCATTGCCATGTCGCTGGCGGTGGCCGGGCTCGCGGCAACCGGTCAGACCGTCGTTCGGGACACTGAATGGATCGAGACCTCGTTCCCCGGTTTCGAACGCATGCTGAGGCAATCGGCATATTAACGCATGACCCTAAGGAGTGCACGGTATGATGAAGCTATTTCGTATGATGGCTGCAGTTGTTACGATGATTGCGGGCATGTTGTCCCTTGCGGGCGCTGCAGAACAGGCGATATTCGGTCCGGAGAAGTACGATGTCAAGGAACGGTACGGAAAGGTGAACCGGTATACCGGTACGTTCACGGCAAGCGAAGCTCTGTATCTGCTCAAGTTTCAGAACGGTGACAAACTTCCCGAGAGATCGGATTGGATCGAATTCACCCTGAACGGGGAAAAGCTCCTGAAGGACGGCAAATACGGATATAGTTATTTCGGCGGTTTTGTGAACTTGAAGAAGGAGAATACCTTCGAGATCGTGCTGAAGGACGAAAAGCCTTCCGGTTTTCGGAGGCCGGCACTTCCTCCCCGTTTCGTTACCCTCACGGTCAATCCGGCAGCCCCTGCACTGAAAAAGATGAAAGGGGTGTTCGGGCTGAATACGTGGGATGGCCTGAACAAGTATTCCGAAGCGATCCTGAAAATAAAGAGTGCCGATGGACTGTCCTATGCGATGACTGCGTCAAGTCTTCAGATCGATGTCACCGTCAGATCGGATGCAATGCGGAAGCTCTCTGATCTGAAGGAGCACAGCGCACAGGATTACCTGCTCGGCGTCTATGGGGATGTGAATTGTGTGCAGGATGTCCGCGGTGAGGCGGCCCTGGCCCTGGGTATGCTGGGCGACAAAGCCGTCATCCCGGTGCTGATCCCCGGTGTCCTTGATCCTGAGGACAAGGTGAGCATCGGTTCGGCACGGGCGCTGTCGTTCTATAAGGAGGAAGATACGCAGGGGCTCCTCATGAAGATGCTGGAGCGGTTGGATTACATGAGGCAGGACGCAGCCGTGAAGGCGATCGTGAGCGCCGGGTGGAAGCCCGTCGGAACGATCATGAAGCTGGCCGAGTCCACCGATCACCAGGTGGCCAATACCGCCACCAAGCTTCTGGGGGGGATGCAGGACGCCCGGGCGACCGATCTGCTGTTAAAGCTGCTCGATCAGCCGGGCGCGCGCGACCAATCGGTGATCATCAACGCCCTGGGCGACACAAAGGACCCGAGGGCGGTGGAGCCCCTTCTGAAGATCGCGCATGACCCCGAGCGGCTGAAGGGAAAACAGGCTGACCTGGGTGAGGCCCTGGCCAACCTTGGCGACCAACGGGCAGCTGAACCCCTGGCGGACATGATCAAGAAGGCCGACAGCCGGGTTTCCTGGGAGCGTCTTCGTGCGGCCTATAAGAAACTGACCGGCAAGGATTTCAAGTAAACAGCGCGCTCTATGACCGAATACGGCTGTCCAATGAATCCAGGAGCGAGCGCTTAGCGAGCGATTAGAATAATTAGTTCAACCCTGAGGATCGAAGCTCCATGCAGTCTGCAGTTGGGAGCTTAAATCCAGGAGCGAGCGCATTCCCTGTCCCGCCGGGGCGGGACTGCGGGGAGCTGCAACGGGATATGAATCAGCGGAAGAAAGGTCTGGTCATCGCCATTGACGGGCCATCGGGGGCCGGCAAGAGCACTATTGCCCGGATGCTTGCACGTCGCCTTGGTTACGTCTATATCGACACCGGCGCAATGTACCGCGCCATCGGGTGGAAGGCGAAGCAGGAAGGTGTAGATCCCTCCGATGAGGCGGCACTTCAGCAGCTCTGCTCCCGGACCGATGTCACGATCAAGCCTGACACGAGCGTTCAGCGGGTCCTGGTGAATGGTGTGGAAGTGACCGGCGAGATCCGAACTCCGGAGATGGGCATGCTGGCCTCGGCGGTCTCGAGATCTCCTGCGGTACGGGCGCAGCTCCTGACGCTCCAGCGCGGCCTCGGCGCATCGGGCGGGGTGGTGATGGACGGCAGGGACATCGGGACCGTTGTCTTTCCGGGGGCTGAGGTCAAGTTCTACCTTGACGCCAGTGCGGAGGAGCGGGGAAGGCGGCGCTGGCAGGAACTCAAGGAAAAAGGAATGGACGTTGATCAGGCCGTCATAACGGAAGAGATACGGGCGCGGGACCTTCAGGACAGCAGCCGCGATATCGCGCCGCTCAAGCGCGCTCCCGATGCCTGCTACCTGGATTCCAGTACCATGACGATCGAAGACGTTGTTGCCTCCATGCTGTCCGTTTGTGCGGAAAGGGACCCGCAATAACCTATGGAAGTCATCTTGGCGGAAAAGGCCGGTTTTTGCTTCGGCGTCCAGCGGGCCATCAATACGGCATTCAAGGCCGCGGGCGAGGGCAGGGTCTACTGCCTGGGGCCGCTCATCCATAATCCTCAGGAGGTTGCCCGGCTTAAGGATGCGGGGGTGGAGACCGTCGAAGATTTTAGCGGTCTCAAGCCCGGAGATTCCCTGATCATCCGTTCCCATGGCGTCCCGCCGTCGGTCCTCACCAGGGCCCGGGAGCAGGGTCTGATCATCATTGACCTTACCTGTCCATTCGTGGCGAAGGCCCAGCAGCATGCTGATATGCTTCGGAAAGAAGGCTATCAGATTGTCGTCGTGGGAGAAAAAAAACATCCCGAGGTCCAGAGCATACTGGGATATGCCGGTGAGAACTCCGTGGTCGTGGAAACGCCCGAGGATATTGGCGAGCTGCGACTTCAGGGCCGGCTTGGCGTGGTGGCGCAGACAACGCAATCCTATGGTAATTTTTCAGAAATTGTGCTAAGATTGCTTCGTCTTTCCAAGGAGTTAAAGGTATTTAACACGATCTGCAGCTCCACGAAAGAACGGCAGGACGCGACCCGTGCGCTCGCTTCGCGGGTCGATGTGATGTTCGTGGTGGGCGGTCGGAACAGTGCCAACACCAGCAGGCTGGTCACGCTCAGTCGTGAGGCAGGGAAGCCGACCTATCATGTAGAGATCGTCGAGGAGATCCAGCCGGAATGGCTTAAAGGCGTCAGGACCGTTGGAGTGACGGCAGGGGCCTCGACGCCGGGCTGGGTCATCGACGCGGTGGTCAAACGATTACAGGCCGGCGTATAGCAGCAGGCGTTCATATCAGCACTACAGGGTGTCAGGAGGGTTGGAAGTCTCATGAACATGAGCATCGGAGATGTTGAATTTGAGGATACGAACACTGCTGAAGAAGAAAGCAGCGAGTTCGAGCAGCTGTATAACCAGTCGATCAAGAGCTTTCAGAAAGGATCCCTCGTCAAGGGCAGGGTGCTCCGGGTCCAGTCCAATGCGGTCCTGGTCGATCTCGGTTACAAATCCGACGGGATCATCCCTATCGAACAGTTCACGCCTGAAGAGCTCGCGACGCTCAAGCCGGGTGACGAGCTGGAGATGTTCCTTGAGCAGGCAGAGGACTCGAAGGGGAACCTCATCCTTTCCCGTGAGAAGGCGAAGAAACTGCAGGTATGGGATGATCTGAACGCGGCGTCCCAGAACGGGACCACCCTGAAAGGCCGGATCATTTCCAAGATCAAAGGCGGCCTCATGGTGGACATCGGTGTCCCGGCATTTTTGCCGGGGTCCCAGATCGATATCAAGCCGGTGAGGGACCTTGACCAGTACGTCGGCCAGGTGCTGGACCTGCGTATCATAAAAATGAATTCCGGCCGCGGCAACATCGTCCTCTCGCGCAGGGCCATTCTGGAAGGCGCGCAGAATGCCCGGAAGGAAGGCCTGCTCGCCGGCCTCTCCGAAGGGCAGACCGTGTCCGGCATCGTGAAGAACATCACCGACTACGGCGTGTTCATCGACCTTGGCGGCATTGATGGTCTCATGCATGTTACCGACATGTCGTGGGCCAGAATCGGACATCCTTCCGAACTGTTCAAGGTCGGGGACGCCGTGGAGGCGGTCGTGCTCAAGTACGACCGGGAAAAGCAGAAGATCTCTCTCGGCCTCAAACAGAAGACACAGGATCCCTGGCTGTCGGTCGTGGAAAAATATCCTGTCGGCACGCGGGTGCGCGGCAAGGTGACGAGCCTGGCCGACTACGGCGCTTTTGTAGAACTGGAGCGCGGGATCGAAGGCCTTGTGCATGTGTCCGAGATGTCCTGGACCCAGAGGATCAAGCATCCCTCGAAGGTGATGGCGGTCGGTGACCTGGTGGATGCGCAGGTCCTTGCTGTTGATCCCGCTGCAAAGCGCATCTCGCTCGGGACCCGGCAGGTCGGTCCAAATCCCTGGGATACCATCGGACAGCGATACCCTGTCGGTTCCGTGGTCGAGGGCAAGGTGAGGACCATCACGGATTTTGGGGCATTTGTCGGGCTTGAGGAAGGTATCGACGGTCTGGCGCATATCTCGGACCTGTCCTGGACACAGCATGTGAAGCATCCTTCGGATTTGTTCAAAAAGGGCCAATCGATCAAAGCCGTGGTCCTGAACATCGATCCTCAGAAACAGCGTATATCCCTCGGCATCAAGCAGCTGACGCCCGATCCCTGGGACACGGTCATTCCCGAGCGATACAAGGTTGGGAAGGATGAGCAGGTGAAGGTCACGAAAAAGGCGGAATTCGGGCTCTTCGTGGCACTGGAGCATGGGATCGAGGGGCTGATACCGCTGTCGGAGATCCCGAAGGATGCTCCCGACATCAAGGAAGGCGATGAGGTGACCGCCCGGATCTTGAAGGTGGACCGCGGAGATCACAAGATATCCCTCTCCATCAAAGCGCAGATCAAGGGGGAGGACAAAACCAGCCTGAAGGAATTCATGAAGCAGCAGGAAAAGTTCGACACCTCCATCGGTTCCCTGCTGAAGGAACGGGGGAAATAACGCTCCCGATGAAGAATAAACCGATCCTCATCATATTTGTCTCTGCGCTGGCGCTGGGCGCGCTTTTCTTTGCCGTTCTGTACCTTGCCACCCTTATTTCGGGAGGGAGGCCGTCGAAGTCCTTATCGCCCCTGCCGGGAATGGAGAAGATCGCGCTGGTCAAGATCGAAGGGATGCTGATCACCGCCGACGCCATCGTCGATGAGATCAATAATTATGCAGACGACTCGTCCGTGAAGGCCATCCTTATCCGGATCGACAGCCCGGGCGGCGGTGTCGTGGCGTCCCAGGAGATATTCAACGCCGTGCTGAACGCCAGAAAACAGGGAAACAAGAAGGTCGTTATTTCCATGGGTTCTGTCGCGGCATCGGGGGGCTATTATATAGCGGCGGCGGGGGACCGGATCGTAGCAAATCCCGGGACCTTGACCGGCAGCATTGGTGTGAAAATGGAGTTCGCCAATCTTGAAAAGCTTCTCGAAAAGATCGGCGTCAGGGGCATGGTGGTCAAGGCCGGAGAGTATAAGGACATGGGTTCTCCCTTCCGCGAAATGACGGAGCAGGAGAAAAGGCTGCTGCAGTGGGTCATAGACGATGTGCACAGCCAGTTCATCGAAGCAGTGGCAAAGGGACGGAACCTGCCGGAAGCTGACGTGAAGGCGATTGCCGACGGGAGGATCTTTACCGGCCGGCAGGCGCTTCATCTGAAACTTGTCGACCAGCTCGGTGATCTCGAGGACAGCATCAACGTGGCCGCGGAACTCGCCGGGATCAAAGGAAAGCCCAAGGTCGTCAAGAAAGAGAAAAAGGTGCCGTTCCTCGAATACTTTAAAGAGGAGACTGCGGCGTGGTTCTCAGATATCATAACCAGAAGTCTTGACCGCGGCAAGGTCAGTTTACAGTATCGGTATTAAGGAACAGGGCGCAAGAGGAGGATCGTGCATGACGAAGGCTGAACTGATCGACAGGATATCGGAAAAAAAGCCCGGACTTACCAGAAAACAGGTCGAAGTGGTCGTGAACACCGTCCTTGACAGCATCAAGTTCGCCCTGGCGAAAGAGGACAAGGTCGAGATCCGCGGTTTCGGAAGTTTCCGGATCCGCCATCGCCGCGCCAAAGAAGGCAGGAACCCGAAGACCGGCGAAACGGTCTCGGTCCCCCCCAAGAAGGTCCCGTTCTTCAAGGCCGGGAAAGAGATGCGCGAGATGGTCGACGGTAAGATCTGAGGCTGTCGCTCCCTTGAACCACCCCGCACGGATTCAGTCGATCTGAATGATGCCTTTTTGGATCGCGAACTTGATCAATCCGGCGCGGGAATGGATCTTCAGCTTTTCGCTGATGTTGGTCTGATGGGCAATGACGGTTTTCACGCTGATGTTCAGGATATCGGCGGCTTCCTTGTGCGTGTGGCCTTCGGCAATGAGCTTCAATACCTGTTTTTCCCGGTCGGTCAATAGATCGTATGGGTCCTCCAGCAGTTCTCCTTTTTGGATCCCCAGATAACCGTCAACCACCCCCGACGCTATGGAGGGGTGCACATAGACCTTTCCCGCCTTGACGGCCCGAATGGCCGTCAGGAGGTCCTCTCCCACCGCTTTCTTCAGGAGATATCCCGAGGCCCCCGCTTTGAAGAACCGTTTGATGTACATCATGTCCTCATACTGGGTGAGCACCAGGATCCTGGTCCCGGGATGGTGCTTCTTGATCTCCAGTGTCGCTTCGAGCCCGCCGAGCCTCGGCATCGAGATGTCCATGAGCACGATATCGGGCTTGTGCTTTTTGACGGCCTCGATGGCCTCAACGCCGTCGGCGGCTTCGCCCACGACCTCGCAATCCTCGGACATGTTGAGGAACGATGCGATCCCCTGGCGGACCATCGCATGGTCATCGGCGATCAGTATCCTTGTTTTATTGGCCATGTATCTCCTCCGGTGACATCGGTATTGTGCACAGGACGATGGTCCCGTGACCTGGTGTGGAACAGACCATAAGCTTTCCGCTCACCTGCGCAGCGCGCTCCTTCATGCCGAGAATACCGAGGCCTCTGCCGGTACGGGTGTTCTTGAACACCGTTGCCGTATCGAATCCCTGCCCATCGTCCTCGATGTTCATGATAAAGGCCTTCGTGTCGTTCTTGATGGAGATGAAGACGTTCTTCGCCTTCGCGTGGCGGGCTATGTTCACGATAACTTCCTGGAACATCCGGAAGAGCGTGACCTGAAGCTCCGGCGGCAGGTTCTCCTCCACCAGATCCTGCAGGTTCACAAAACAGGTGATCCCCTTTTCCTTCAAGTTGCGGTCAATGAGCCAGATGATGCCCGCCTCGAACCCCAGATCGTCGAGGACCGTCGGCCGCAGGTTCTGGATGACCTTGGTCGTTTCATTGATGACCATCGTCACGGTGTCCTTCATGGTGCTGACTTTCTCCGGCGTGATCATATCGGGATGCAAGCGGCACATTTCGATGTTCATGAGGAGGGCCGCGAGGGTCTGGAGGGACTCATCATGGAGCTCCCTGGCTATCCTCTTTCGTTCGTCCTCCTGCGACGTGATGAGCTTCCGCAGCAGCGCCGCGTTCATGTACTGCTTCTCCTCGAGCTGTTGGGTCCGCTCGCGTACCCGCTGCTCGAGCTGGATATTCTGACGCTGGATGCTTTCGAGGGAAACGGCGAGCTTCTGCCGCATGATATCGAAGCTCTGGGACAGGGCGCCGATCTCGTCGGTGCTTTCGATGGAAACGGGTGCGGTGAGGTCCCCCCGTGCGATCCGGTCCGCTGCCCGGATGAGCTGACGGACCGGCCTCACGATGCTCTTGCTCATGCCGAGCGACAGCACAAAAGCGGAGGCCAGGGACACGATGCCGAGCAGGAGAAAACCTTTCTCCAGGGCGGTGGACGGGGCATAGACGACGGATTTCGGGACCCGCAGGGCGATCCCCCAGGGGGCGAGGTTGAGCGGGGAAAAGACCAGGATATCCTCCGTCCGTTTCTGGGTGTCCTTTCCGGTGATGTGGCAGCGGTGGCAGGAGGCCACGGTGCTCTTTTTTTCGGCAATAAGCCTGCTCAGGAACTTATTGTGGTCGATCCCGGTCAGAATGCTCTCGCTATGGTTCGAGGCGATGACGATGCCGAGGCTGTCCACCAGCTCGATGTTCATCTGCTTATCGGTGGCAATGGCGGAGAGGATACGGGTGAAATGATAGTTCGTGGGGTCGATAAGGCCGCCCGCGGTGCCCACCACCTCGCCATTGCGGTTTTTCAGCGGGACGAGGGCGAATATGACCTTTCTCCTCGAGGGTTCCATGGTGAAGACGCTGGAGATGACGGGCCGCATTTCCGTGATGACCTTGCTCACCGGGGGGATGCCGAGCAGGTTGATGGACCACCCCTCCCGGGGCGGGTAGGTCAGGAGAACGTTTCCCATTTTATCCAGCAGGAACACGCCGTCGGAGAAGATGGAGTAATGGTAAGCCGACTTGAGCGCATCCTGTTCGGGGACCCAGCTGCTGTCGGTGATGTCGATCTTGTCGGACAGGGATATGTCGTAGAGACGGGTCAGGTTCTCTTCGAGGATATGATCGATGGAGATTGCGAGGATCTGCGATTCCGTGAGGCGGTTCTTGTAGGACCGCTCTATGCTGTCTTCGATGTGGATATAACTGACGAGCCCGAGGCTGACCAGGATGATCAGAACGCTCAGGAGGATGGAGATGATGATCCGTTTCTGCATAGGTCACGGTCCCGTGGCTCCAGGAACGAGCGCATTCCACGTAGTTTGCTGCGGGATCAGCACGCGATCAGAGTAAATCATAACGACCATGAGGATCGAAGCTTCCCTGATACAGAGAAGATCATTGACAGGCAGTTTAGCATATTCCCGATGTTTCGTCGAGGCGAGAGTGGCTGAGGCGGCGTGCGGAAAGGCGCAGGAAAACTGCGAGGGGGCATTACGCCCCCTCGCCCGGCCGCGTGGTAGTGTCCGCGTGAGCGGCAGGATGATGTTTGATGATCTCTTCAACAGGGACGTTCTCGATGTGTGCCAGTTCAAGCGGATGCTCATGGACCATCCGCTCCCGGGATATCTTGCCGGTGAAAATGGCGGTATCCAGAGGGAACACCTCCGGGCTGAATATGGAGTTATAGATGTGCCAAATGATGATCACCAGGAACGCAAGCAATGCCTCGTTGGAATGAGCCGCCTTCGCTGCAGGGATGAACTCTCCGGGCAGGAACCGGGCAACCACCACCGGGAACCAGAGGATCAGGCCGGTGCCGATCATCAGGAACCCGCCGGCAATGACCCCCCAGTATTCGAACTTCTGCTTGTAGTCATACCGGTCGCAGAGAGCCGGGTGGTTCGTGATCCCAAAGTAGTATTTGAGGTTCTCAATGGCGTTCCGGAAGTCGTTCATATTGATCATCATTGATGCCGGCCAATGCTTTATGATGACGCCGTAGATCCCCGCGGCGATATGCACGACGATCAGCGCGGCAAAGAGTATCCCCGAGTACCGATGGATGACCCGCATGGTGTCAACCCCCCCGAGGGTCTGAATGATCCAGTGGGACACCCGGTATTCGTGGAACCGCTGCGATAGACCGGTGATCACCAGCAGGGCGAAGACAAGCGCGTTCATCTGGTGCTCGATGATGCGGCCGATCCCGAACCGTTTTATTTGGCTGTGAGATGTTGTTGCCATGGCAATAGCTCCTTCAGGGATTGGTTTCGCCTGTTAGCGGTTCACCGCATACCGCCAGACATGCAGGAGGATCTGTAATATGAGCCCGATCAGCATGAACGGGATGAAGAACTTGTACGTCAGGTTTATGAGGAACACGAGCGGCGCGTTGTTGAGGCTCGGCTCATAGTGCGAGAGCCAGGCGTCGGGGAACTCGTCCGAGGCGCCGGGATGGCACTTTTGGCAGCGTTTCATGAGACGGGCCTTGACAAGGTTCGTCGTCGGCCCCGTGGTCTTGGTGATATCATGGATCCCGTGGCAGTCGACGCAGGTCGCAATGGATTTCCGGGAGCCGTTCACCTCCGAGGCATCCTTCTGGCTCCTGTATAATTTCAGGGTCACTCCGTGGAAATCCTGGAGATAGGAATTCACGACGCCGGGGGAGAGGCCGTATTTCTTCATCAGGGTGCCGTCCCCATGGCATTTCCCGCAGATCTCGGGGACCTTGTCCCGGTAATCCTGCGTATGGGCCCCCTGGATGCTGTGCGCGGTGTGACAGTCGGCGCAGATGGGGACGTCGGTATTGTGGTCCTGGACCAGCGCGGTGCCATGGACGCTCTTCGTATAGGTCCCGAAGATGTCCTGGTGACACCTGCCGCACCGCTTCGAACTTTGCAATTTGTCGGCCCGCGCCTGGACGACCGTATGGGCGCCGTGGCAATCGGTGCAGACCGGGGCCTTGAGGTTCCCCTGGCTCAGGAGGGTATAGTGGATGCTCTCCAGGGTCTTGGTATATTTATCGAAATGACAGCGACGGCAGGCTTCGGACTGGGCAATGGAAAAATCACGGGGTGAATTGAAATTCCGTTTGGGATGCTGACTTCCGGAGAAGCCAAAGTGGCAGTCGTAGCAGCCGAGCTTGGCATGGACCGAACCTTCCAGGGCCGCCGCGTCGACCTTCAAGGAAACCTTGTCACCGCTTCTGAGCCTGATCCCCATGGCATGCTGGTGACAGCGCAGGCATTGTTCCTTCTCGGAGCTGAATTTCCGGCCCCCCGCGACGGAGGTGAGCGTATGGGGATTATGGCAGCTCGCGCAGACCGGGGCCTTGTTCTCCTTGGTCAGGAGAGAGGCATGGACCGGGGACCTCTTCAGTTGTTCATCGGCATGGCATTGGCGGCATATGGCGGAGGACTTGCTGCTGAACTGCTCCCGGCTCCGGAATGAGCGCTGCGGATGCCCCTGTCCCTGCCCGGAGAATTCCCCATGGCAGGAGGAGCAGCTCAAGGATTGATGCACGGAAGCCTTGAACTTTTTCGCATCGATATAGGCGTCCAGGCTTTCTCCGTTCTGGAACTTGACGGACAGACCTTTTTCGCCATGGCAGCCAAGACACGCACGTACATCCTCCGCCAGGCCCTGTTCAGCGGTGTATCCCGTCATCGGAGCCGCTACCATTGTCAGGAACAACAGCATGAAGCAAACAGGAAAGTGTTTTCTTCCCGTCATGGTTGTCCTCCTTGTCGTGAAAAGATTGTTTCCGTCTGTTTTCGTACTGTTCCCTACTATAGCAGAGGAACAGGAAGGGTGGTAGTGGGAAAAGTTCTTATCCGCCCTGGTATTTGTTCCTAGGACCGGTATGTGCATAGGGCCGTTTCAGCGTCCCGGCTGCTGGGCAACCATGCTTTCCGCGATCCTGACCAGTTCAACGGGGGAAGACCGCATTACGAGGGATAGTCGGAATGTACCCTCATCCCAGGTCATGCGGCTGCATTGTTCCTCCTTCCGGCATACCCCGACCTCGAGCACGGCAACCCTTCCCTTGAAGGGATACTGGACCGTCTCACGCACCTCCGTCAGCCTGATCCTCAGCGCAAGAGGAGGATGCGAGCGGGCGGTCTGCGTGATGATGAGGACCGTTTCGTTGCGGTCATCGCTTTTCATGAATTCGGTCAGGACGGCCGTATACGGACTCGTCTGTGCCGCGACGAGGGCGGGGGGCCATTGGACGCTCCGCGGATAGTACACCGGCGTGTACACGGGATCGATCTTGAGATGCGCCCGGACCTCGTCGATGCTCGGATATTTCCGGAACGCACCCTCCTGGACCGCCGCGGGTATCCAGTTCAGGACCTGGAGCATCCCGAGCAGGACGGTTATCATGGTGACGAATACCAGCAGACCGCCGAGAGTTCTTTTCACAAGTGCACCTCTGACCTCTTATACCAGGTAATAATTGATGCTGAGGATCGTCACGAGAACAATGATGAACGCAGCGACCCCTTTCATCGCGGGGGCCGGCGGCTCTTCGAGCCGGGTGATCCTGCTCTCGATAAGCATGGTATGGCTGTATTCCTCGATCCGGTCACGGAGACGGGGAGTATCCGGCATAGGATGCTGCTGCTCCCCGGAATCGGCGAAGTAGAATTTACGGAGAGCCCCCGCCAGGGCGGCCCGGTTCCCGGTGAGCTCTGCGGCAACGTCATCGCAGATCTTTTCCTCCTCCTGCACGATCCGGCGGAACTCCATGAGGATGATGGGATTGTAGAACATCACGATCCGCAGCAGAAAGACGAGCACCATGAGGGGCCGCCGGCTCCTGCCGATATGCCCGATCTCGTGGGCAAGTGCTGCAGCCAGCTCCTCGCCGGAGAGGGACGCCACAAGGCCCCGGGACAGGAACACGGCCGGTTCTCTCCCGGTGGCGGAGAAAATGACCATTTCATCGTCATCGATGATGAACACCGCCGGTTTCGGCGCCGGGATGCGCTCCAGCGCCCGCGCCACAGGGGACCCCGGTTCCGGCGGGCTCTTTGCCAGTTCGGAGCCGGCCGAGGACATGCTGTGCCGGACGATGGGGAACATCTCCTGGAGGGCAAAGATCGCCGCGGTAAAGACAAGAAAGAGGAGAAAGAGCGCCCCAACTGATATGACGCCCCATATCTCAAGGTTGAACCAGCGGACGATGTCGAAGAGCGCGTCGAGCCTGAACAGCGCCGAGCCCCGGTCGGGGGTGATGGCCTGATAGAGAGGAAAGGAAACGAGCGGCGCGATGATCACCATCAGGCGGAAACGCTGCCGCATGACCGGGGATTCGATCTTCCATGCGATCAGCGCCGTATCGACGATAAAGGCGGCGATGAGCGAATGGAGGAACGACTGGACAAGGTACATGCCCGGCCATGAATTGAAGAGCGCAGAAAGGTTTATCATGCATGGAGATGACCCCGGCGGTCAGGAGATGGTGTGCTCGTTCGCAGGGCCGAGACCATTATAGCGAAATATTGTCCGGTTGTCATAAAAAAGCGTTTACTCTATAATAGAGCCCTGTCCCGGCATGGCACCAGGTCCGGGAAAGGAGAATGGCCACGGAACAGTTCGATGTCCTCGACAGCACCGGCAGGAAGACAGGGACCCTCGTCGGACGGGACGATGCCCACGCTGCCGGCGTTTGGCATGGCGCGTTCCATTGTCTCGTGATCTACGGGCGCGGGGGCAGGGGATATGCCCTGTTCCAGAAACGGGCGAAGGAAAAAGTGATCGCAGCCGGGAAGTTCGATGTAAGCGTCGGAGGACATTATTCAGCAGGTGAGGATGCACGGAGCGCTGGACCGCGCGAGATCAGCGAGGAGCTGGGCCTGACCATCGCGTTCCCGGACCTTGTCCCCCTCGGAAGAAGGGTGTTCGACTACTCCTTTGCTCCGGCTGTCTCCGAACATGAGTTTCAGGACATATTCCTGCTGCCCCTTGAGAAGAGGCCGGGAACCCTTGTCCTTCAGGCGGGAGAGGTCGACGCGGTGCTTGAGATGGAGATCGGCCAGGGCGCCGAATTATTCTCCGGAACGATCGCTTCGGCAACAGGCAGGCTGACCGGGACCAATGGAGCGGAAACGACGGTTTCGGTCACGATCGCGGATTTCGTTCCCTGTGAAGACCGGTATTATCGCAGGCTCCTGCAGTGTGCGCGGCGGTACCTGCAAGGGGAACGTGAAGCGCTGGCAATATGACTTGACTCCGTGTGAAGTTCAGTTACAATTGGTTCATTCATGCTGCATCCGGATGGGCATGCGGTCCGGGACATTCGTCAGTTGTAAATGAAATTCCTGAAAAATGACGGAATATTTTGGTAACGTCTTATGGTTACGAAGCCCGTATCGTCAAACGTCGTTCGGGTAACGGTAATGCAAAAAGACCGAATGACATGACCGCTGGACGAAACGGGCGTCGTCACCGTTACCGTACTTTTTGTTTCCGGCTTGTCCGGGTTAGGAGGGTCCCATGAGCGACCAGGATGTTTCACGTCGAAATTTCATGATACGGACGATCATCGGGATCGGCGCTTTCATCGGCGCGGCGATCTCCGTTCCGCTCGCCGGGTTCGGGATCCTGCCGGTCCTGCGGAAGAAGGAACCGGATTGGACCGATGCCGGTACCGCCGGTGACCTCATGACGGACGAACCGCAGGAGCGGAGATTTTTCCAGACGGTCAAGAACGGCTGGCAGGAGGAGCGCGTTGAGCGCACGGTCTGGCTGGTCAAAAAGGCCGATGGAGGCATCACGGCCTTTTCCCCGAACTGTCCCCACCTGGGTTGCGGGTACCGGTGGTTCAGCCAGGAAAGGCAGTTCAAGTGCCCCTGCCATGCGAGCCTCTTCGCTATCGACGGCAAGGTGATCTCCGGCCCCGCGCCCCGTGCGCTCGATACCCTGTCGGCGAAGATCGAGAGCGGGAAGGTCCTGGTCAAATTCGAGATATTCCAGGTAGGGACAACGAAGAAGGCGGCGGCGTGAGAGGCCGACGCGGGGACCGGGTGACGCGGAGACACGGGGAAACGGCAAGGCAAGGTGGCTGGACATGCAAGGAGGCGTCATGGTGAAGGGACTGCTTGACTGGATAGACGAGCGTTTCAAGATACGGGACCTCTGGAACGATTTTGCCGACCGTCCCATCCCGGGCGGGTCGAGCTGGTTCTATGTGCTCGGCGCGTCGCTGATCTTTATCTTTTCCCTGCAGATGGTCACGGGCATCCTGTTGGCCATGTACTACGCCCCGACGCCCGACCATGCCTACGCCAGCGTGAAGTTCATCGAAGAGGTGGCCCCCTTCGGAAGCTTCGTCCGGGGTCTCCATCACTGGGGCGCCAGCTTCATGATGGTCCTCGTGGGTCTGCATATGGTCCGGGTGTTCGTCTTCGGCGCATACAAAAAACCGCGGGAGATCATTTGGGTGCTCGGGGTGGGTCTCATCGCCATTGTAGGCGGGTTCGCTTTTACGGGCTATCTGCTTCCCTGGGACCAGAAGGCCTACTGGGCGACGGTGGTGGGGACCAACGTGGCGGGCACGGTGCCGGTGGTGGGCGGCGTGCTCCTGCGCATCGTGCGCGGCGGCACGGAACTGGGGGCGTTTTCCCTGAGCCGGTTCTTCGCGATCCATACCTATATCCTTCCCTGGAGCCTGGCGCTCCTTGCCGGCCTGCATGTGTTCCTGCTCGAACGGGCAGGGGCAGGGGGCATCTGGAATGCGGCGGACCGGGTTCCCTACAAGGCGGAACCGCTGTTCCCGAACCAGCTGTTCAAGGATACGGTCTTCATCGGCATGGTCTTCATCGCGCTCGCCAGCATGGCGGTCCTGTTCCCAGCGCCGCTCGAGCCCCAGGCGGACCCCACGGACAGCACCTATAACCCGAGGCCTGAGTGGTATTTCTATTTTGTGTTCCAGATGCTCAAGATATTCGAGGGGAAGCTCGAACTGCTGGGGACGGTCATCCTGCCGAACCTGGGCGTCGCAGCCCTGCTGCTCATCCCGTTCATCGACCGGTCTCCCGAACGGGACCCGGCAAAACGGAAGCTCATGATGGCCGCGGGGGCGCTTTTCGTGGCGACCGTGATCGGTCTTACCATCGCCGGCGCCCGCGCGCCCATCGTGAACGCGCCTGCCGTCACGTCGCCCTCGGTCCTTGCCGGCAGGGCCATCTATGCCCGGAACGGCTGCAGCGCGTGCCACGGCATATTCGGCAAGGGTGGGAAGATCGGTCCCGAACTTACTCATGTAGCAGCGCGGCGTCCTGACGCGGCCTGGCATCTCAAACATTTCCGGAATCCCCAGGCGATCGTGCCGGGCTCGATCATGCCGAAGCTGGACCTGTCCGACAGGGAGCTTCAGGAACTCACCGATTACATGCTGAGCCTGAAATGACGGTGCAAAAGCGCCCCCGGTGTGCCGATCGCAGCGGTTGCTATGCCGTGCCGCGGTCATCGCCGGGACCCTGACCATGGCCATGACGGTCATCAGGTCCGTTATTTGTTCTTTCGTATCCGGTAAGGGAGCTCAATGAAGAAGATCCTCGTGGAATGGTTCTGCTATGACAAGGCAGGGCAGACCTGCGGCAGGTGCGATGAAAGCTTCCAGGTCATTAAAAGGACCGTGGAAAAAATGCTGCCGGTCCTGACCGAGCGGGACATCGTCGTCGATCTCAAGGCGCACCTGCTCGATGAGAGCAGGATCGATCACTCCAACACCGTGACCATCAACGGCAAGGACATCCTGCATCTGTTGAACGAACGGGACGATATCTTTACGTTCTGCCGTTCCTGTACAACGATCACCGGAAAACCAACGGAATGCAGGGCTTTTATCTATAAGGAAAAGGCCTATGAGTCCATTCCCGAGGAAATGCTGAGGGAAGCCATTCTGCAAGAGGCGTCAGCGCTGCCCTAGGCAGGGCGAGGAGGACCATCATGGTGATCAAGGTGTTGGGTCCCGGCAGCCTCAATTGCCAGAAGTTGGAGGAGATGGTCAAGGTCGCCGTCAAGGAGCTCGGGGTCGACGCTACCCTGGTAAAGATCACCGATATCGGAGAGATCGTCAAGTACGGCATCGTGTCCACGCCGGGGCTCATCGTGAACGGAAAGGTAAAACATTCCGGCAAACTGCTACCGGACATGGAACGGATCAAATCTCTTATCAAGGAAGAGATGTAGGCGGGCGGGCAACCGACGCGCCACGAAGATACAAGGCACGAAGAAATGAACCTCTCCGTAGCAACAGGCTACGGGTATATTGCTTTTAACTCTCCCCTCCCTTCGAGGGGAGGGGACCAAGGGGAGTGTGAAGTATCCGGCGTTCGTGATCATCACCCCCACCTAACCTCCCCCATCAAGGGGGAGGAACTAAAATCCAGGTTCCCATGATGGTGTCCCCATGTTGAAGGTGATGTTCCTCTGTACCGGAAATTCCTGCCGGAGCCAGATGGCGGAAGGGTTCGCGCGGTCACTCGGTGAGGGGCTCATTGAGGCGCACAGCGCAGGCCTGATGGCGGCAGGGGTCAACCCGCGGGCCATCGCTGTCATGGAGGAGGCCGGCATCGACATTTCCCGCCAACGATCGCGGGAGATCGATCCGAACCTGCTCAAGACCATGGATATCGTTATCACCCTCTGCGACAACGCCGCTGAGGCCTGTCCCGTCACTCCGCCCGCCATACAGCGGATCCATTGGCCTGTCAAGGACCCGGTAGGGGCCGTCGGTACCGGTGAAGAGATCATGAAGGAATTCCGACGGGCCAGGGACGAGATCCGCAAGAAGGTCGAGGGTTTTGTCCGCGACCTTCCACCTGCCGTGCCAACGTCCCGGACCTGATAAAAAACAGTTGCGAACTATCGAATACGGGAGTACTATACGGCAGTTTTATGACCGATATTGATCAGGGTTCTTCTCTGATGACCTTAAGGAGGAAGTAGCAGATGGTAAGTATTACTGACGGTGCGGTAACGAAGTTCAAGGAAGTGGTCACCCAGCAGGGTACCGCAGGCGACGGGGTAAGGATATTCCTCGTCCCCGGTGGCTGAAGCCCCTCATTGGCTATGGACGTAGCCAAAGCCGCCCAGGCGGGCGACATAACCCTCGAACAGAACGGCCTGAAGGTATTTCTGGAGGACCGGGCGAACCAGATGCTTAACAGCACGGTCATCGATTTCGCCGAGGGACAGGGTTTCGTGCTGTCCGGCATGCAGAAAGAAAGCTCCTCCTGCGGCTCCTGCAGCTGCTGAGCGCTCAGCGCAGGACCACCGCGCGCAATTAACCATTGAACGGCCGCTTCCCTTAGTTGGGAAGCGGTCTTTTTTTGTTCATCGGTCCCCTATAAAGCAATCGGTATTCCTGGGCTTATACTTCAGCAAGACGCCCCTCCCTGCGCTACAATACAACTAGAAGCAATGTTGACGGTCAGAGGGAAGGTTCATCCATGCCTATGCTGGAGATCAATGACCTGGTCTATACGGCCGACGTGCTGAGGCCTTCGCGCATCCTTGACGGGCTCACGTTCTCCGTCGAGGCGGGGGAGGTCCACGCGCTGCTCGGCGCGAACGGGACCGGGAAGAGCACGCTGGCCTATCTTATCATGGGATGCGGAGGATACCGGCCCGCGTCCGGCGACATCCTGTTCGAGGGAAGCGCCCTCGGTCACCGGCCGATCCACGAGCGGGCCCGGCTGGGCATCACCATGGCATGGCAGGAGCCGGTTCGGTTCGAAGGGATCACCGTGAACGATTACCTCACCTTCCGGAACAAGGGTGCGGACACGGCGGAGCTCCTGGCGCTCGTGGGCCTGAACCCTGCGCTCTATGGCTGCCGGATGGTGGACCGCGCCCTGAGCGGCGGTGAACGGAAGCGGATCGAACTGGCGTCCATCCTCGTGCTCCGGCCGAAGCTTGCCATACTCGACGAACCCGATTCGGGGATCGACATGCTCTCCACGAACGACATCATCAACGTGATCACCGCTTTCAAGCGGAACGGTGCGGCGGTCCTGCTGATCACCCACCGCGAGGAGATCGCCATGATCGCAGACCGGTCCTCGCAGCTGTGCAACGGCCGGATCATCTGCTCCGGCGACCCGGCGAAGGTGGCCGAGCATTACAAGTCGCGGCATTGCATGACCTGCAGCGACGGGGAGTGCCACTATGTCTGAGCTCGAAGAACTGATCGCATGTTTCAGCGGCGCGGGCGGCGACGAGAAGGCCCTTGCCGACGCGGCGTCGGCTCACCTGGCCGCGAGCGGTCACCGCATCCTGAGCAGCCGCACGGTCGAAGGTCTGGTGGTCGACGCCCGGGGGACCTGGAACGGTATACGCGCGCGGGTGACGGTGAAAGCCGGCGTGAAGCTCCGGAACCCCGTTCACATGTGCTTCGGCGTTCTCCACAAGAAGGGGACGCAGAAGATCGAGATGGACGTCCGGCTGGAGGAGGGGGCGTCGGCGCACTTTATCGCCCACTGCCTTTTTCCGAAGGCCGAGAAGGTGCGGCACATCATGGATGCCACCGTGAGCATCGGTGAAGGCGCTGAGATGAGGTATAGCGAGACGCATTATCACGGTCTCTCCGGCGGGGTCGAGGTGGTGCCGAAGCTGTCGGTCCAGGTGGGCAGGAACGGCCGTTATTTCACCGATTTCACGTTGACGACGGGCAGGGTGGGAAAGCTCGCGATCGATTATACCGTCGAGGTAGCGGAGAATGCCGTTGCCGAGCTGACGGCGCGCGTGTTCGGCCACGGGTCAGACGACATCCATATCCGGGACAAGGTCCTGCTTACCGGGAAGAACGCGCGCGGCCTGATCAAGACCCGGGTAGCCATCGAGGACGACGCCACCGCCGAGGTCACGGGCATCACCGAGGGCAACGCTTCAGGAGCGCGGGGCCACGTGGACTGCATGGAGATCGTAAAGGACCGGGCCGTGGCAAGGGCCATCCCCATCGTTCAGGTGAACGACCCCGGGGCGAAGGTGACCCACGAAGCGGCCATCGGCAGCGTGGACAAACGGCAGATGGAAACGCTCATGGCGCACGGGCTGTTGCCAGAGGAAGCGGTGGATATCATCGTGAAGGGGATGCTGCGGTAGGCTGCTCCGGTTGCAGCGATCCAGCTCGCTCCTGTTTCTTCTGTCAATTACCCTGTTCTTGCGATATAATCGCTGATATGACTTAATCCGATCAGGAGGAATATTCTATGGGACGGAACGTTGCATTGCTGATGCTGGTTGCGGTGGTCATGCTGTCCGGGTGCGTGGCCAAGTCGGACTTTTTGGCCAAGGTATCCGAACTCGACGGGGTGAAAAAAGACCTTGCGAGCCTCGATGCGAAGCAGAAAGGCACGGAGAAGTCGCTGGCCGACGAGAAGAAGAAGAGCGATGACCTGACGGCGAAGGTCGCGGACCTGGAAAAGCAGAAGGCCGCCCTCCAGCAGGAGAACGCGAACATCAAGAGCACCCTGGAACTGAGCCGGAGTCAGCTCTCGAAGGAAGTGGTGGCGCTCAAGAACAAGATCGATGAGAACAGCGCGAGGATCAAGGTGCTGGAGGATGAGCTGGCCGCAAAGAACACAGAGATCGCCCAGCTCAAGGCGCAGGCGGACCAGCTTGCCCAGGAGAAGGAGCGGGCCATCGCCAGCGTCAAGAACACCTACGACAGTCTGCTCACCGAGCTCAAGCAGGAGATCAAGGAAGGCGAGATCCAGATCACCCAGCTCAAGGACAAGCTGACGGTGAACATGGTGGATAAGATCCTCTTTGACTCCGGAAGCGCCGTGATCAAAAAGAACGGCGAGAAGGTGCTCGACCGGGTGGGTGAGATCCTGAAGGGCGTCACCGGACGCCAGATCAAGGTGGAGGGCCACACGGACAACGTGCCGATCAGTTCGCGGTTGGCTGAGCGTTTTCCCTCGAACTGGGAGCTTTCGACCGCGCGGGCGACCATGGTGGTCCGTTACCTGCAGGGACGGGGCGTGAATCCGGGGGTCCTGAGCGCCGAGGGCTATGCAGAGTTCCGGCCTGTCTCGCCGAACGATACGGATGAGGGGAAAGCGGCAAACCGCCGGATCGAGATCGTGCTGATCCCGCAGGAAGTGAACAAATAAAAAAGAACGATGAATTAAGCGCACACGGGGCAAGGTTAAATAAACACCGGCGGGTTTTATCTCCCGCCGGTGTTAGTTTTATTGGATGTGGCCTTGACCCTTGACCCTTGACCCTTCTTCTCCCTACACCCCACCCTTCTCCAGCGTGATCTTCTTCGTAACCTTGTGCCACGTGATGCCGCTGTCCTTTTCACCGAAGGGCATGTAGATAAGTTCGATGTCAACGGTCATCTCGTGGTCGAGGATGTTCGTGACGCTCTTGCCGTCCTTTTTCAGGTATTCGGCGGGATAGGGTATTTCGAAGTTCTCCTGCACGGGCCTGTTGGGCGGCAGGCCGTTGTCGCGGATAATGCCGCTCTTTTCATAGGGCCCGCGGCCCATCTTGTCGCCGCGGCCGAGCTGCTGGGGAATAGGCATGTAGATACGGGTATGCTTCGCTATCTGATTTCCTTTTGAATCTTTCGCGGTCACTTCCAGGACCAGCCGGTTGGGGGTTGGTCAGCCGTCGGGGATGGAGTGTCCGGCGCGGTTGATCATCTCGATCTTGACCAGCGCCTGGGGCATCATCTTCGATCCATCGCGCCAGATGTAGCCCAGGGTCTCGACCTGGAAGTCCACGGCGCTCTTGCCCATGTTGAGGTCGTTGTAGCTCTGCATGTTGTGGCCGAGTTTGCTCTTCTTCATGTGGCATTCCTGGCAGCTTTCCTGTCCGCCTTCCGCCCGGTAGGCCCAGAGGTAGCTCCCGTAGAGCGTGCCGCACTGCGACGGGTTCTCAAGTTCGAAGTTCGGACCGAGGCCGTGGCACTGGCCGCAGAGGATGGATTCGGACATGATGGGGCTCTTCTTCATGACCGGATGGCCTGGATCGGGATGGCTTCCTTCCTTGGAGCCGTAGACCTCGTTCTTCTGCGGGAACCCGTCGACCCACTTGTGGGTGATTGCGTTTCGCTGGTGGCAGACGAGGCAGTTGATGCTGACCTTGATCAGTTGCTGCTCCGCCTTGTTCCTCGCGTCATCGCCGGACTTGGGGTCCATGAAGATATTGACGTTCCTCACGATCTCCTTGGCCACGTCGTCCGTGGCGTCGGCCAACTGGGGGAGGTGGCATTTCGTGCAGATGGCAAGATGCCGGTTTTCAACGTCCTCGGGCTTTTTGACGCCCGAATGCTTCCAGCCCATGAGCCCCACGGTGATCGTGGTCTTGATGGTCGCCGCGGTCCGGCCGGTGCCGTAGATCGATTTGGCATGGAGCGATTTCTCCCAGTCCTTGTATATCTCCTCATGGCACTCTTTGCACCCGGTGGAGTCGTACATCTTTGCCAGTTCGTCTATGGTCCTCGCTTTCCTGCCCTCGACCGACGCGGTCTGACCCGGTAATGGCGTCAGGAGCGGCAGCGCGAGTAATGCCATAACTGCTGCGGTTGTTACTACCCTCATACACTTTCTCCTTTCAGATGGTGGTCTTTGCGGAAGAACAACTTTAGGATTCTATAGTTGCAAAGATTAGCAACAATAGGCGGCTTTGTCAAGGAGGATTAAATTGCATCATATTTCTGTTAGTTGACAGGTTGGATGCCGCCTTAATGTGCCTTTACTTCCGGATCATCACCCGCATCCATGATGATCGGTTGAAGGAATGGCCTGAATCTTCCCTTGCGTATGGACAAGTCCAGCAATAGCGTGAGCATACGAAAAAAGCGGGACTGTGTAATCTGTCCCGCCGTTCTTCGTTTTCCGGATCACCGGATCATATGCATCAGCTCTTTGCGCTTTTATCGTCCTTCTTCGCCCTCGCCTCGTTCTTCCTCTTTTTGCCCGCCAGGTATGCCTCGATGGGCCTCCACCCGAAGGACATGCTGCCCGCCGCAGCCTCGGTCGCCGCATTTGCCAGCTTCTTGCCGATCAGGGTCACCGTCATCGCGATCCCGATGAAGGGGAGGAACACCGCGAAGACCAGGCCGATGACCGGGGCCGCCATCAGCATCACCGCTACCGGCGCCTTGATGTAGCGGGTCGCTCCGCTGCCCGGAAGCGCGCCTTCCTGCTCCATTCGCACCCTGTTGCCGTTCGCCAGGTTCCAGTAGGTCCCCGCCTTTACCAGATGTCCGCCTTTGTTCAACATGTTCATTCCCTCCTTGTGGGTGGTTTTTTGTTCTTGTTGATCATACGATACCCCGGGGAGGGAAAAAGGTAAATCGGGATTAGTTCCTAGGGTGAGGGGCAATTGTTCCTAGGAAGAAGTTCGTAGGGGCGGGAGATCACCAAGCAATAAAAAAGCGGCCCGAAGGCCGCCTGAAGGGATATGCTGCACGTGGTGCTGATGCTACTCGAGGACGTGGATGATCTGGACCACGTCGCTGCGAAGGGCGTCTGAGGGGTGGACCTTGACGTTTTTTCCCGCGATAGTAACGGAGAAGGAGGGCTCTCCCATGTGTTTCTCATAGACCTCGCCGAGTCTCAGGGACATGACCTGGAGCTTCTTGTTGGACAGGCCCTTGTCCTTGGCGAGTGATTTCATGTTATGCTCCTTGCCGTCATGGAACCACGCCATGCCGAACATCGCCGGCGGTTTTCCGACGAAGCAATAGACCGCCTCATCGGCAGGCACGAACTCGAGTGTATCGTTCATCTTCGCGACGAATGTTTCGAGCTCGGCCTTGAACTTGTCGAGCCGCTTCGCCGCCGGGCTGGCCGCGTCGAGCGGGGGCAGCTCTTCCTTCTTTCCGAACAGATTGCCGAATAATCCCATATCACACCTCCTGAAGAGAATAGCGAGGACTGCCTAGGGCCGTCTCTCGTGTTCGCGCTGAATGACTGGGCTGTTGCGGGGAGGGAATTCTTGATGCTGCCTGACATGCGTCAAAATGGTCAGGCCTGCCGCAACCTCCCCTGGTTTGTGGTCTTGCCCGCTGTTTTCTGTTCAAAAAAAAAGGCCGGTCATGATGCTTCCGCATCTATGTCCAGCCCTCTCTCCCGGGTACCACTGAGTGCGTATCTCCGGGCGCGTCCGTCCGCATTGATATGTGAACTTCAGTAACGAACAAAGAGTAGCACAAAATCATAATGGTGTAAATAAAAATATTTCATGCCATCAGTGAGGCCTGCTGACCTTCTTTAGGATCCCGATCCTGACGCGAGGTGCGACCGTATTTCTATAAACCACCATTCGAAAGCTTGAGTCGACAGGGGCAAAGTGGTATGATACGTGCTACGTCACGATTACGGAGGAACACCGCACACATGAGGATCATTACCTGGTTCAAACGAAAGCTGACCGGCAGGCACGATGCGATGACACGGGAACAGGCCAATCGAATCAAGCGTCTGCCGAAGGAACAAGCGCGCAGAGAGCTTGGGACATTTCTGTTCGAGATAGGCCTGCAGCATGCTACGGAGTTCGTAAAGGACGAGTTGCGGCGAAGCGACTCGCCGTTCAAGGGTGTCCCTCCGGAAGTTGTTTTTCACGAGATGCTTGCCCTGACCTTCTGGGTCATGGACAAGGATGTCGCGGGGGGGGAGAAGACGCTTGCTGCTGAGCTGCATGATCATTATATCCGTTCATACCGAACCCCTGCAGGTTCTCCGGAGGAGCGGACCCGTGCGCTTGGAGAAAAATACAAGCGTTATGAACGGGAATGGGACGATGTGACCGGCCACCAGGACGAGTTTGGCCTATGCGTGGCGCAGAACATATTCGGCGACGCGGCCAGCCAACGGACGAGGGAGAGGACCTTTTGGATTATCCAATACGCCCATGCTATTGCAGACGATTGCTCTCCTCTAAAAAAGATGTTCCGTTCGAAGTTCAAACCTGAGCCGTCGGCATCGGGCAACACGTAAACGTCAATAGTTTGCTGAATGGGGCTTTCAGAGCCCCTTCAGCGTTTCGCCCTTCGTTCTGATAACCACCACCAGCTGTTCCGCGCACTTTTCCCAATGCACTGACTATCTATGATCACGAGGGGCGGCGTATGTTCGTTCCGGACCTTGAGGACGATCTGTCCCGATTCGCGCTGTTGGTCGTTTTGGAGAGAGCGTTGGTTCAGTTCAATCCGGTCCTGCAATGGCGGCTCTTTTTGTCACAAAAATGATACGGTCCAGTCTTATTTCTGAGAAAACCCTATGCCGGTGTTTTGCAATATATTGATTTATCAGCCTATTTGTGTCTGGCAGTTTAATTGCATTTATCGTTACAATTGACCTAAATCCAACAGCTACAGGGGACGGTGGGAACCCATGGGAGTACTCACAATGGACAAGACTGATATCTTCATCAAGTCGGCCAAGGGTGAACAGGAAATTGCGACACGCGTCAATAAGCTGCCGATCAAGCACCGTTCGGTGCTTATCATGGTAGACGGTACCACGAGCGAAGAAGCCTTGCTCGCCAAGATCTCGGGCATGTTCGATGGCAAGATCATCGTGAACGATCTTGAAACCCATGGTTTCATCGAGCGCAAGGCCGGCTCAAAATCCGCACTCCAGGCAGCAACGGCAAAACCACAGGTCCTCAACGTCAGCGCGAAGCAATACATGATCGATTATATGTACCAGGTCCTCGGACCCGAGGCCGACACCTTCGTGGGGCGCATCGAGAAGTGCAGGACCAACTCTGATCTGGCCGGGATGATCGATCCATGCCGGGACACGATTCTTGGTGTGGGAAAACAGAAAAGGGCGGCGGAGTTCGAAGTAAAGATAAAAGAGCTCATGGGGTAACGCCCGGTCCCTCTTGAGAACGAGAGAGGCGCGATCAGGGGATGGGTGAAGATGCTGCGGGTGGACGGATCATGCGTAGCGAGGGACCGGGAGATGTAGGACGAGAGTTAAAGCTTGCCCTGTAATGTAATTCTAAACCTCCGACCTCCGGAGGCAGGTACATGTCAATGATTGATTTCTGAACGGGTCTACCTAGTATGTTCCTTCAGCTCTTCCAGCCCTTCTTCTTCAGGAATGCCCAAAGCTGTTCAGCCTCCTTCGTCTCCAGATACTTGCTGTAAATGATCACCATGCGCGGTGTATGGCCGTCCCGCACCTTCACGACGATCTGCCCCGTTCCGCGCTGCTCCACACTGGTAATGTCCTTGTAGCGGACATGCTCGGGGCGGTTCGTCTGGTTCAGTTCGAGTTGCTCCTCCTGCACGGCCACGAGGGGTTTCCTGTTCTTGAGGATCGTCCGGACGCACATCCCCGCGCCGAAAACGAACATGAATCCCGCACCCGCCGAGGGGTCCTGATTGCGGCTGACCAGCACGATGCTATACGCGGCCCCGAGCAACGCCAGGACCCCGTAGAGAACGAGGAACAGGTAGTACCGTTCTTTCTTCTGATACAATTGAGCTCCGATCATAGAACCTCCCGTAAGGTGTGGTACTGTTACGCTACGTGTCGCCGGAATAAGAGCGCTCCGTTGGTGCCGCCGAATCCGAGCGAAAGGGATAGACCGGCGCCGACGCTCTGAGCTCTTGCATGGTTCGGCACATAATCCAGGTCGCATGCAGGGTCGGGCGTTTCATGGTTGATGGTCGGCGGAATGATGCCGTCGCGTATCGTGAGTACGGTCATCGCCGCTTCCACAGCGCCGGCAGCGCCGAGCATGTGGCCGAGCATGGACTTGATGGAACTGACGGCAAGTTTCTTCGCCTGTTCACCGAAGGCGCGCTTGATCGCCAGCGTCTCGATGGCATCGTTCGATACGGTCGAGGTCCCATGAGCGTTGAGATAGATGATCTCTTCCGGCTGCATTTCCGCGTCGGCTAATGCCAGCGCCATGGCGCGTGCCGCTCCGTCTCCGGCGGGATCGGGCCTCGTGTAATGAAAGGCGTCGGAGGTCAACCCGTATCCTGCCAGTTCAGCGTAGATATTTGCCCCCCGCTTTTCCGCGTGTTTCAGCTCTTCCAGGATGAGGACCCCGGCGCCCTCGGACAGCACAAACCCGTCGCGGTCCCGGTCGAAGGGCCTGCTGGCCTTCTCCGGAGCGTCGTTTCTGCGGGAGAGGGCTTTGGCCTGGCAGAATCCCGCGAGCACCAGCGGCGTGAGGGCTGCCTCGGTCCCGCCGGCGATCATCACGTCCGCATCGCCCCGCTGGATGATCTTCATGGCCTCGCCGATGGCATGGGTCCCCGTTGCGCAGGCAGTGGACACATCGAGGCAGGGGCCTTTCGCGCCGAGCTTCATCGCGATGAATCCCGATGCCATGTTCACCAGCGTCATGGGTGTGTAGTGCGGCGAGACCGCGCGATGGCCCTTCGCCATGAAGGCGATGAGGTTCTTCTCGTTCGTCGTGACCCCGCCGCGGCCGGAACCCACCAGAACACCCGTACGGCGTGAGGCGTGAGGCGTGAGGACGAGGCCGGCATCATCAACTGCCATGAGCGCGGCCGCGAGTGCATAGTGGATGAAGGGATCGGTCGTGCGAGCCTCTTTGGCGCTCATGAACAGGCGGGCATCGAAACCTCTTATCTCGCCGGCGATGCGGGAGGGGAACGATGATGCATCGAACTTCGTAATGCGGCTGATACCCGAACTTCCCGCTTGGAGGGCGGCCCAGGTCGTTTGCAGGTCATTTCCGACAGGCGACACAGCCCCCGATCCGGTTATCACGACGCGTGTTTTCATCGCGTGCAGTATAAGGTTTTCGCGTTGTTTTGTCAAAGCGGAACGCGGCGCAGCGCCTCCGCCGGTTTGATAAATGAGGGGTTTTGTGGTATAGTTCATTCGTTGATGAAATCAGACCGGAACGAAGGGAAAGGGGGTTGAGATGAAAAAGAACGACTTGACATCCAAGACCGTTGCAGAGCTCAAAGCCCTGGCCAAAAGGAAGAAGATATCCCTGCCTGCCGGTTCGAAGAAGGCGGACATCGTGAAGGCCCTTGCCAAGGGTGCTCCCGCGTCGTCCAAACGTAAAGGAACAGCAGCCGGGAAGACCGTCCTGAAGGCGAAGACCCCGAAGATCGCAGCAAAAAAGAAGACGGCAGGGAAGGCAGCCGGAACGAAGAAGGTTGCGGCAACGAAGAGGCCTGCTGCAATAAAGGCCGGCCCACGAGCAGCGCCCGCGGGGCAGGCCCCGGTCCGCCGCCCCTGGCAGATGCCTCCCGGAGTGGAAGAGCCGCTCCTGGCGCAGGAACGTGTGGCCGACGCAAAGTACTACACCGGGACGGCGGAGCAGCGACCGGCCGCCCCCTCTGACACGCTGGCACATGAATATGGGAGCGAGCGGATCGCCCTGATGGCGCGCGATCCCTATATGGCCTTCTCGTACTGGGAGCTGCCGCAGGCCAGGCTCGAAAAGGAAAAAGCGTGGTTCGGATGGGACAGCAAGCTCTGTATCCGCGTCTACGATGTCACCGGAGTCCTGTTCGACGGGACGAATGCCACGGCCTACTTCGACCAGGAAGTGTACGACCGCGTAGGCAGCTGGTACTTCGAGTTCGGCAGGCCCATGCACTCGTTCTGCGCCGATCTGGGGCTGCTCGCGCCTAACGGCCGTTTCCTCACCATGGTCCGCTCCAATGCGGTCACGATGCCGCGGGACGGCGTCTCCGATGTTCTGGATGAGGAGTGGATGCTGATGGACGAGGAATTCATGAAGCTCTACGGCATCACCGGCTCCACATCCGGAGGCTTTTCGTCACAGCAGGTACAGGAGCTCATGAGCCAGCGGCGGATGCTGAAGATCACGTCGCCGGGCCTGTTCTCGAAGCCGAAGGCAAAAAAATAGCAAGGCCTCGCCAGGTCACGCAGCATACGCGGTTCTGTGATAAAGTCCATCCCCTTGTGGATGGGCTTTTCTTTTCCAGAACGGATAAACTGGAACATGACCCGCCACTAAGACACAAAGGCACGAAGAAAGGGATGCTGAAAACGCGCACGTTTTTCTTCGTGATCTCCGTAAGCTTCGTGTGAGAACGACTTTTTCGAGTACGCCAAGGTTCACCGCAGAGGGATCGGCAGGACCGCAGCAACCTACATAAGAAACCGGAGGAAGCATGGAAAAGGGTTACCTGGCACTGGTGCTGCACAGCCATCTGCCCTATGTACGACACCCCGAGTATGACCAGTTCCTGGAAGAGGACTGGCTGTTCGAGGCCATCACGGAAACCTATATCCCCCTCATCAACGTGTTCGACGGGCTGGTGAACGACGGTGTGGACTTTCGCATCACCATGAGCCTGACGCCCACGCTCATCTCCATGCTCACGGACCCGCAGCTCCAGCATCGATATGTCCGGCACATCACTAAACTGGCCGAGCTTGCCGAGAACGAGATCGAGCGGACAAAGCACCAGCCGGAGTTCAATTCCCTGGCGCGTATGTACCTGGACATCTTCCGGAACTCACGCTCCGTGTTCGAAGAAAAATACGGCCGGAACATCGTCACCGCCTTCAGGAGGTTCCAGGACCTCGGCAAGGTGGAGATCATCACCTGCGGCGCGACCCACGGCTTCCTGCCGCTCATGCAGAACAGGAACGCGATACGGGCGCAGATCATGGTCGCCGTGGAGCAGCATACAAAACATCTCGGCAGGCCGCCCCGCGGCATCTGGCTGCCCGAGTGCGGATACTTCGAGGGCCTGGACGAGATCCTGAAGGAAGCGGGCCTGCGCTACTTCTTCACCGATTCCCACGGGATCTTCCACGCGACCCCCCGGCCCAAGTACGGCGTGTATGCGCCCCTCTTATGCAGATCCGGCGTCGCCGCGTTCGGCAGGGACATCGAGTCGTCGAAGCAGGTCTGGAGCTCCGTCGAGGGGTATCCCGGCGACTACAGCTATCGCGATTTCTACCGCGATGTGGGCTTCGACCTGGACTACGATACGGTCAGACCGTACCTCCATGACGACGGCGTGCGCGTGAACCTCGGGATCAAGTATTACAGGATAACCGGCCAGACGGACCAGAAAGAACCCTATGTCAGACAGCAGGCGCTGGAACGGGCCGCGGACCACGCAGGCAACTTCATGTTCAACCGGGAGAAGCAGATCGAGTGGCTCGCGGGCATCGTGCGGGACCGGAAACCCATCATCGTGGCCCCGTACGACGCGGAGCTGTACGGCCACTGGTGGTTCGAGGGGCCGGACTGGATCAACTTCCTCATGCGGAAGATCGCCTATGACCAGAAGACCATCAAGCTGACGACACCCTCGGAATACCTTGCGGAGAATCCCACCTGCCAGGTCGCCACGCCGTCCCTTTCGAGTTGGGGATACAAGGGCTATGCCGAGGTCTGGCTGAACAGTTCGAACGACTGGATCTACCGGCATCTCCATGTGGCCGCTGAACGGATGGTGGAACTGGCACGGCAATTCCCCCACGGGGAAGGAGTGCTCCGGCGGGCGCTGAACCAGGCCGCGCGGGAACTCCTGCTCGCCCAGAGCTCGGACTGGTCTTTCATCATGAAGACCGGCAGCCACGTGGAATATGCGGTCAAGCGGACGCAGGACCACGTCCTCCGGTTCACCCGGTTATACGACGACATACGGGCCGGCACCATTGACGAGGGGTGGCTGACGGACCATGAATACAAGGACAATATCTTCCCCGATATCGACTACCGCGTGTATGCTTAAACCTCACGTTCTCAAGGAACTAGCGCAGATCGTCGGCCCTGCCAACCTCTTCACCGATGCCGAAGAGATGATCGTCTATTCCTACGACGCGACCCGGCTGGCGTCCCTGCCCTGGGCCGTGGCACGCCCCGCTTCGGCACAGGAGGTATCCGGAATCCTTCTTCTGGCGAACCGGGAGCGGTTCCCCGTTGTCCCGCGGGGGGCCGGAACGGGCATGTCCGGAGGATCGGTCCCGTCGAGCGGCGGGCTGGTCCTTTCGTTCGAACGGATGAACCGGATCCTGGAGATCGACGAGCTGAACAGGACGGCGGTCGTCGAGCCCGGCGTCATCACCGGAGACCTCCAGCGGGAGGTCGAGGCGCGGGGGTTGTTCTATCCGCCCGACCCGGCAAGCCACCAGTTCTGCACGCTGGGCGGCAATGTGGCCGAGTGCGCCGGCGGCCTCCGGGCGGTCAAGTACGGCGTGACGCGTGATTACGTCCTCGGTCTCGAGGTGGTCCTTCCGACCGGAGAGATCATTGAAACCGGCGCCCGCACGCTGAAGAGCGTGGCCGGATACGATCTTACGCGTCTTCTCATCGGCTCCGAGGGAACGCTGGGCGTCGTGACAAAGATCATCGTGAAGCTCCTTCCGCTCCCGGAGAGCGTCCGGACGCTCTCCGCTTTTTTCCCCGACGTGACGAGCGCGGCGCAGGCGGTTGCCCGGATCATGGCGGGCGCCATCGTGCCGCGGGCGCTCGAACTGATCGATGGTGGCGCCATTCGCGCCGTGGAGAACTATCTCAAGCAGGACATCTCGCACGGTTCCGGGGCGATGCTGCTCGTGGAGGTGGACGGGCCGGCTGCTGCTACGCTTATCGAGATCGAGACCTTTGAGCGGATCTGCCGGGAAACCGGCGCGGTCACGGTAACGAGGGCGGCGGACAAGGCTGAGCAGGACCAGCTGTGGAAGATACGGCGCTCCATTTCTCCGGCGCTCTATACCATCAAGCCCCGGAAGATCAACGAGGACATCGTCGTCCCGCCGTCGAGGGTGCCCGATATCATCGCCGAGGTGCAGGAGATCGCGAGACGGTACGGCCTGCTGATCGTGACCTTCGGCCATGCCGGGGACGGGAACATCCATGTGAACATCCTGATCGAGGAAGAGGAACGGCCGAATGCTGCGGAAGCGGTGAAAGAGGTGTTCGCCGCAGTGCTCCGGATGCAGGGGAGCATTTCGGGCGAACACGGCATCGGCCTTTCCAAGGCTGCCTACCTGCCGATGGAAGTGGGGAAGCACGCGCTCGATGCCATGAAGAAGATCAAGCGGGCGCTGGACCCGAACAACATCCTGAATCCCGGGAAGATATTCATCAGTGCGGAGTGAGGAGTGAGGAATAGCGTAAAACAACAAAATATTACCGCGAGGACGCGAAGGGATTCATTACCCGTAGGGGTAACCCCATGTGGTTACCCTGATCCGGGCGGCCACGCAGGGCCGCCCCTACAATTTGAAAACCTTCGTGACCTTGGCGCCTTTGCGCTTCGAGTCATTTGTTCTGTCTTTCTGGTTGTCCTATGCACGCCTCTGTCAGAAGTGTCGGCTCTTGAGCAGTCCCTGGCCATCGAGGAGCTTCGCACGAAGGTCGCCGCCCTCGAGCAGGAGGCCGCCAGCCTGGAGGAGCAGAACCAGGGGCTCCGGCGGATGCTGAAGGAGCAGGACGACGACGAGGTCTATATCGTCGTGGACACGGAGAACAACCGTCTTACCCTGCGCCAGGGCGATACCGTATTGCTGAACGCGGTCGTCGGCACCGGCAGCAGGCAGTTCATCGAGGAGGAGACCGGAAGGAACTGGTTTTTCGAGAGTCCCATGGGATCCCTTACCGTGCTCGGGAAGGAGCGGAACCCGGTCTGGATACGGCCCGACTGGTCCTACGTGGAGGAGAACATGCCTGTTCCGGCGGAGAATGATCCGGACCGCATTGTCCGTGAGGTGCTGGGTAAATACGCACTCATTCTCGGGAACGGATATAAGATCCACGGCACCAAGTATACCGATCTTCTGGGAACGCATTTTACCCATGGCTGCGTTTCGGTGGGGGACAAGGACCTCGAGGTCCTTTACCGGACCGTCAAGATAGGAACGAAAGTGTATATTTACTGATTGCAGCGGGCGGGAGACAGTTATGCACCGTACGGAACATTCTTTAATACCGGTAGTCATCGTGATTATGCTGTCGATCCTTCTTCTGGGAATGCAGGGGAAGTCCCCTGAGGACATTGAGCGCCAGAGGCTTATTGAACAGCAGACGAAGCTTTCCGAGCGGATAGCGTCCCTGAACCACGAGCAGGAATTCCTGCTCATGCAAAAGGCCTTCTATGCGTCGGATTCCAAATACATCCTCCTCGATCTCCCGACCCGTACGGGCATGCTGAAGTTCCGGAACCGGGTGCTGAGGACGTTCGCATTCTCCACGACCGCGGGCAAGCGGCCTTTTTCCCGGAACACCATTCTAAAAATGACCGCGAAGACCGACGGTAATGAACGAAAGAGAACGCTGCTGTTTGGAGACGCACTTCTTATCCAGCCAAAACGTTCTTCCAGCGTCGCAGGGAGTGATGTGAGGGTGCCGCGGATACTGGTCGGATCAAAAGATTTCGCCGCGCTCTATTATGCTGTCGAGCAGGGAACGATGCTGTATGTGGGGAAATGACATTACCATTAACGCAGAGAATTACCAAGGTATGTATAGTATAGTTAACATCCCTTGCCATCGCCAAAAGTAGGCGCTACTAAGCGAGAACACGGAGGTCGCAGAGAACGGCCGGCAAGAATTCTTGCTTTACGATTTCCTCGGTGTCCTCTGTGGCAGAGTATTATTACTCCTGTTAATGAATAGGAATTTACTACCAATAGTAACGAAAAAAATAATAACTTGATTACAAAATGTAACGATATAAAAAAAACTACAATAAGTTATGCTATTACTGTGACAGAAATTATTATAATTACAATTTTGCAGCAATATTTATAAATGAGCACATTATGACATAGCATTACATTGCATTCCGTTACATTGTAACGCCTCAAATCTGAAAAATTTTCTGCATTAATGATAACCTGCTGAAATTAAATATCTTATGCTGGTTTTGGCCCTTCTTTATTCTTGATCAGATCTAGTTCTGTAGCAGATAGTCCATTTCCCATCAACCGTCCTTTTCTCTGCTTCCCCTACGAGAAGTCAATAAGTTGATTAATGCGACCTTTGTGGTATCTAATTTGCTATTATAGAACGGAACAGGAATCAGGTTCCTTTATATATCGATATGTTAATTGCAGAAGACAGCATACTTTTCCTCAAGAACGTGCCTCCCTTCCAGTTCCTCAGTGAAGCGGACATGAAGGTCGTTGCGGACAACATGACCATGGAGTTCTATCCTCGCGACGCCGTCATCCTGAAGCAGGACGACCCTGCGAGCGACTCCCTCCGGATCGTCAAAAAGGGAGGGGTGAAGGTCTCCGTCAGGACCGACAGCGGCGAGGACCTGACCATCGACCACCGGGGAGAAGGGGACACCTTCGGGCTCGTCTCCCTCATGGGCCAGGACCGGCAGAAGACCACCGTCGTTGCCCTGGAAGACACCATCTGTTACCTGCTGAAACGCGACCAGATCAAAGAACTGCTCGAGTCCAACCCGTCCTTCACCGAATATTTCCTCCAGACCCATTTCACCACCTATGTCGACAAAGTATACCGGGAGATGCATTCGAAGAGCCTGTTCTACGGGAGCAGCGACCATCTCCTGTTCACGACGCCGGTGGGCGATATCGCGACGAAGGGGGTCGTCACCGTCCGCGAGGACACCACGATCCGCGACGCGGCGCAGGAGATGTCGAAGAACCGCATCAGCTGCCTGATCGTCATGGACCGGAATGAGCTTCCCGTGGGGATCGTGACGGACCGCGATCTCCGGGAAAAGGTGGTGGCCCGGGGCCGGAACGTGAACGATCCCGTCGAGGACATCATGACCCTGCCGCTCATCCGGGTGGACGTGAAGGACTACTGCTTCGACGCCGTGCTGAAGATGATCAAGCACAACATCCACCACATCCTCGTGATCAAGGACGGGAAGCTCAAGGGGATCCTTTCGAACCACGATCTCATGCTCTTGCAGGGATCGTCGCCCCTGTCCTTCGCCAAGGACCTGGAGAGCCAGGAAAGCATCGATGGGCTGGTCCCGGTTTCGGCGAAGATCAACCGGGTGGTCGGGCTGCTGCTCAAGGACGGCGCCCGGGCGAGCAACATCACGAAGATCATCGCCGAGCTGAACGACCGGCTGGTGCGCAAGGTGCTGGAGTTCGCCGACAGGAAGTTCGGCAAGCCGCCGGTGCCCTATTGCTGGCTCTCCTTCGGGAGCGAGGGCCGGAAAGAGCAGACCTTCAAGACGGACCAGGACAATGCCATTGTCTACGCGGACCCGGTGGGCGCGGCGCAGGAAGATGCGACGCGAAAATACTTTGCCGCCTTCGCGCTCTATGTGCGGGACGGCCTGGTGAAGTGCGGGTTCCCGCTCTGCCCGGCCGATTATATGGCGAGCAACCCCAAATGGTGCCAGCCGCTCTCGGTCTGGAAGCGGCACTTCGGCGGATGGATCAACAATCCCACGCCCGAAGCCGTGCTCCGGTCCCTCATCTTTTTCGATTTTCGTCCGCTCCACGGCGATGATTCCCTGGGTACCGGGCTCCGCGAGTATCTCATGAAGCACGTAAAAGGGCAGAACGTGTTCCTGGCGCACATGGCGTCGGTAACGGTAAAGAACCGGCCTCCGCTCGGTTTTTTCAAGACCTTCATCGTGGAAAAAGGCGGCGAACACAAGGACGAGCTGAACCTGAAGTTCCGGGGCATCGGTCCGCTGGTGGACCTCGTGCGGCTCTTCTCGCTCGAAGCGGGCATTTCCGAGACCTCGACGCTCGAGCGGATCGAGGCCATGAAAGGCAAACACCCCACCATCGATTCCGTCGGTGACGAGCTTGCGCAGGCCTTCGAGTTCATAACCCTGCTCCGGATCCATCATCAGGTGGAGCAGATCGACCTGGGCGAGGCGCCGGACAACTTCATCAATCCGAGCAAGATGAGCAACCTGGAAAAAAAGATCCTGAAGGAATCGTTCCAGATCATCTCGAAGGTGCAGGACGGCATCATCGACCTGTACGGGCCCGGCATGGTGAGCGGATGAACGCCGTGATGGAACTGTTCAAACGACACGCTGCCGAGAACTTCTGTCCCGGTCCGGCATTGCCCATCGGCGAGTGCCGGTACGTGGTCATGGACACCGAGCTTACGGGGCTCGATGTAAAAAACGACTCCATTGTCACGGTCGGGGCCGTCGCCATGCAGGGCGGCAAGATCATCCTGGGCGAGACCTTCTACGAAATGGTCTGCCCCGAAACGGCGCTCCGGTCTGAAAGCATTTTGATCCACGGCATCATGCCGTCGGAGGTAGTGGGCAAGCCGTCGATCGATGACGTGCTTGATGATCTTCTGAAGTTCTGCGAAGGGGCGGTGGTCGTGGGGCATTTTCTTTCCCTTGACCTGAGCTTTCTGAACAAGGAGATGAAGCGGCTGCACGGGGGGAAGTTCCGCCAGCCCGTGGCGGACACCCTCAAGATGCACGCATGGATGCAGGACCAGAGCAGAGGGTCCCGCGGCCAGTACGACGCCTGTGAAGAGAACAAGGACCTGTTCAGTCTGGCGAAAAAATATCATATCCAGGTTTCGGCGGCTCACAACGCGCTCATGGACGCTTTCATCACGGCGCAGCTCTTTCAGCGGTTCCTGAGCTTTCTGCCGGCGCTCGGCGTCAGGACCGTGAAGGACCTGCTGCGGATCGCGAAACCATAGGGGGAGGAGGTGAGAGAAAAAAAACATTCGAAGTGCAACGTTCAGGTTCCAAGGACTACAATCCTACAATAGTTAAGGAGGAAGCAGTATGGCTAAGGAATTAGCAGGACTTGATAAAGAGAAGTTGAAAGCATATTGGGCGTATAACGTGCGCCTCACGACGATCGTCATGGTCATCTGGTTCGTGGTCACCTATGTGGCGATCTTCTTCGCACCGCAGTTGGACACCATCGTGATCGCCGGGTTCCCCATGGGCTACTATATGGGCGCCCAGGGCTCGCTGATCATCTTCGTGATCCTGATCTTCTGGTACGCATTCAAGATGAACGCTGCGGACAAGACGTACGGCGTGGAAGAGGAGGAAGAATAACATGGCTATGAAAGGTGGATTTCTTGACAACCTCGGAAAGATCTACGGCATTTACACGGTAGGGTTCATCGTATTCGTGATCTTCCTCGGCATCTCCGAAGCAATGTTCGGCATGAGCCCGAAGACCATCGGCTATGTGTACATGGCCGTGACCATCGGCCTCTATGCCATGATCGGCATCCTGTCGCGTACGGCAAAGGTCTCGGAGTACTACGTTGCCGGGCGTTCAGTTCCGGCGTTCTTTAACGGCATGGCAACGGGCTCGGACTGGATGTCCGCGGCCTCGTTCATCGGCATGGCCGGCACCATCTTCACGCTGGGCTATGACGGCCTCGCCTATATCATGGGATGGACCGGCGGCTACGTGCTGCTCGCCGTGTTCCTCGGCCCCTACCTCCGGAAGTTCGGCCAGTACACGATCCCTGACTTCCTCGGCGCCCGGTACGGCGGCAACGCCGCCCGTTCCATCGGCATCATCGCCGCCATCACGGCCTCGTTCACCTACCTGATCGCACAGGTCACGGGCGTGGGCATCATCATGAGCCGGTTCCTGAACCTCGACTTCACGGTCGGCGTGTTCGTGGGTCTCGGCGGCATCCTCGTCTGCTCCATGCTCGGCGGCATGAAGGCCGTTACGTGGACGCAGGTGGCCCAGTACATCATTCTCATCGTGGCCTATCTCATTCCGCCCACGGTGATGTCCTACAAGGCAACGGGCAATCCGATCTCCGAGATCGCCTACGGTCAGGCGCTCCAGAAGATCGACGCCAAGGAAAAGGCGATCAACGCCGATCCGAAAGAAGTCGAGGTCATGGCCCTCTGGAAGAAGTCGGCCGATGAACTTGACGCTGACATAAAGGGCCTGCCGGGCAGCCTTGCCGCGAAGAAAACGGCGCTTGAAGCAAAACTTGCCGCGCTTCCGGCAACGGCAGCGGTGGCCGAGAAAGAAGCGATCAACAAGGCAATCACAGCGCTTCCCGCCACTCCGGAAATAGCAAAAGAGAAGTGGAGCGCAGCCAAGACGGCTGCATTGGGCAAATCCAAGCCCATGAAGCCCTATCTCCAGCCCTTTGCGCGGCTTGACATGAAGAACATGCTGGCGCTCACCTTCTGCCTTATGGTGGGCACCGCCGGCCTGCCTCACATCCTGATGCGGTACTACACTGTTCCGTCGGTGAAGGACGCGCGCATGTCCGTGGGCTGGTCCCTGTTCTTCATCTTCCTGCTCTACTTCACCGCGCCGGCCGTCGCCGCGTTCGGACGAAGCGAAGTTCTGAACAACATCGTCGGCCTCCCCATCGCCCAGCTCCCGGCGTGGATGGCGAACTGGGGCAAGGTTGGCCTGGTGGCCTTCAAGGACATCAACGCCGACGGCATCCTGCAGTGGTATGAGCTCACGATCGGCCCGGACGCCATCGTGCTGGCCATGCCCGAGATCGCCGGTCTTCCCTACGTGATCTCCGGCCTCGTGGCCGCGGGCGGCCTTGCCGCGGCGCTTTCCACGGCGGACGGTCTGCTCCTGACCATCTCCAACGCGTTGTCGCATGACCTGTACTACAAGATGCTCGACCCCCATGCGTCGATCAACAAGCGGCTCGCAATGTCCCGCACGCTGCTCGTGGTCACGGCCCTCATCGCTGCGTGGGTGGCGACCTATAAGATAACGATCATCGTGGAACTCGTTGCCTGGGCGTTCTCCATTGCCGCGGCATCGTTCTTCCCAGCGCTCGTCATGGGCATCTGGGACAAGCGGTCCAACAAGGCCGGCGCCCTCGCCGGCATGTATGTGGGCTTCTTCTCCTGCGTGATCTACATGGTCGGCAGCAGGTTCTACGGCCTCGACATCTGGGGCGTCAAGACCATCTCGTCGGGCCTGTTCGGCATACCGCTCGGATTCATCGTGACCTATGTTGTGTCGCGCATGACCGCGCCGCCGAGCCAGGAACTTCAGGACTTCGTCGAAAGCGTCCGCATTCCGCGCGGCGCCGCGAAGGGTGTAGAAGAATAGTCGAACTGTTCGGTTCCGCAGGCAGCCCCGCAAGGGCGGGGCTGCCTGTTTTCTTTGTCTGCCCCAGAGGCTGTAGAATAACAGTGAACCGCCAAGGCGCAAAGGTCGCGAAGGTTTTGATAAGCATGCTCGCTTGTAATCATGTCAGCAAGTATGCCACTTCGCGTTCTTCGAGGCTTCGCGGTGTAATAGGGTTATGCTAAATTTGCGTGGAATAGGAATCGATCTACATGAACATATTCGTCTTTCAAATGATTAACTACACGCTTTCCTTCCTGATGTGGATGATCCTGGGCAGGATCTTCATGACGCTCATATTCGGCAAAAAGGATAACGTGATATCCGGCTTGTTCCGGAAGATCACTGATCCGGTGTACCAGGTGGTGAGCGCCATGGTACCCTTTGCGATCGTACCGCCGGAAAAGCAGGGGACCATGTGGGGCGCCATCGGCGGGTGCATACCGTTCTTCTCGTTTTTTCTTATTGTTGTTCTCCGGCTCGCGTTGATCCTGTTCTTTACTCCGGCGCCGCTGCCGAAATGAACGGCGGACCGGGACAACACCATCCCGGTTCTGCTCTACTTCGTAACTGTGCACGATGCATCGGTCCCTTCCAGGGGACGGTGCACGTTCTCTGTTGGGGGAATAATGGAACCATCGGTATCTATAGAAAGCGCCAAACACGTTCTCCTGGTCTTCGGCATCATCCTGGCCGCAGGCGCTCTCTCGGGACTTATCGCCCAGAAACTCAAAGTGCCTGACGTGGTCGTGTTCCTGATCACCGGCATCCTGCTGGGGCCCGAGGTGCTCCCGATGATCGATATCAGCGCCGATTCGGCGCTGAACCAGCTTATCCTGATCTTCGGGTCTTGCTACATCCTCTTCGATGGCGGAGCCTCGCTTCGCCTGAGCGTATTGAAAGAGGTCTGGATCACGCTTGTCGTGATCGCCACAGTGGGCGTCCTGATCATGACCGCCGTCACCGGCATCGCGGCGTACTATATCCTCGGCGTTCCGCTTATCGTCGCGCTGCTGCTCGGCGCCACGATCGCTTCGACGGACCCGGCGACGCTGGTGCCCATCTTCAAGCAGGTCCCTATCAAGGACCGGGTGTCCCAGACCGTGATGAGCGAGTCCGCGTTCAACGACGCCATGGGCGCCATCATCACTTTTTCGATACTCGGCATCGCCATGGGTTCCGGAGGGTTCTCCATCGGGAAAGCGTTGTTCGACCTCCTGTGGGAATCTGTCCTGGGGATCGTTGCAGGCGGTGTGCTGGGGTATATCGCGGCGTTCGTGATCGCCCATGAGAAGTACGATTTCCTCGTCGAGTACGCTCCGCTGATAACGCTCATGGCGGTGATCGGGGCCTACCTCGGCGCCGACGGCCTGCACGCAAGCGGGTTCATGGCGGTCTTCGTCTTCGGCGTCATTCTGGAGAACAAGGATGTCTTCGGATTCCGCATGGAGGACCACGAAGAGGAAAAACTCGAGGAGTTCGTGCTGACCACTTCGCTCATCATGCGGATGTTCATCTTCATCCTGCTGGGCGCGCACGTGGACTTCGGCCTCATGAATCAGTACCTTGTGGGAGGTGTTGCCATTGTCCTGATCTTCATGTTCATTGCCCGGCCGCTCACGGTCTTTGCCTGCGCAGGGCCCGACCGTCGCGCGAAGTGGAGCAAACAGGAACTGCTGTTCATGTGCTGGACCCGCGAGACCGGCGTGATCCCTGCCGCCCTGGCGGGCATGCTGGTGGGCCTCAAGGCGCCTGGCAGCCAGATGATCGCATCGGTCACCTTCATCGCCATCCTGATGACGATCCTGATACAGGCGACGACGACGAAGTGGCTCGCGGGGAAGCTGGGGCTGCTGGTGGAGAAGCGGTAAAACATACCAGGGGATATCAACCCTTAACTTGTTATCTAAGGAGGATACCGAATGGCAAAGGACGAGAAGAAAGGCATCGAAGTACTGTCGACGGAGAAGCGGACGTTCCCGCCGTCGAAGGCGTTCAGCGAGAAGGCGCACATCAAGAGCCTGAAGGAGTACGAGAAGACGTACAAGCAGTCCGTCGACGACCCGGACAAGTTCTGGGGCGAGCAGGCGGAGAAGAACCTGACGTGGTACAAGAAGTGGGACAAGGTGCTGGACTATGATTTCCACAAGCCCTACATCAAGTGGTTCCAGGGCGGCAAGCTGAACGCGTCGGTGCAGTGCCTCGACCGGTTCGTCAACACGGCCACGCGGAACAAGGCGGCGCTCATCTGGGAATCCGACGGCGGCGAGTACCGGACCTTTACGTACCAGCAGCTGTACATGGAAGTGAACCGCTTCGCCAACGTGCTGAAGAAGAAGGGCATCAAGAAGGGCGACCGGGTGACGATCTATCTTCCCATGATCCCCGAGCTCGCGATCTCCATGCTGGCCTGCGCCCGCATCGGCGCCATCCATTCCATCATTTTCGGCGGGTTCTCCGCCAAGTCCATGATCGACCGCATCCAGGACTGCCAGTCGTCGCTGCTCATCACCGCCGACGAGGGCATGCGGGGCGGTAAGTTCGTGGCGCTCAAGGCCAACGCCGACGAGGCGCTGAACGAGTGCCCGACGATCAAGACCGTCATCGTCGTCAAGCGCGCGACGGGGAAAATGCCCATGGAACCGGGCCGCGACACGTGGTGGCATGACGAGGTGAACGCCGCCGACATCGGGCTGTACTGCGAGCCCGAGAAGATGGACGCAGAGGACCCGCTCTTCATCCTGTACACATCCGGTTCCACGGGCAAGCCCAAGGGCGTGCTGCACACCACGGCGGGATACATGCTCTACACCAACCTGTCGTTCCGGTACATCTTCGATTATCACGACGAGGACATCCACTTCTGCACCGCCGACATCGGGTGGGTGACGGGACACAGCTACATCGTCTACGGCCCGCTCTCGAACGGCGCGACCAGCATCATGTTCGAAGGCATCCCGAGCTATCCGAACCCGGGCCGGTTCTGGGACATCGTGGACAAGCACCGCGTGAACATCTTCTACACGGCGCCCACGGCGATCCGGGCGCTCATGAAGGAAGGGGAGAAGTGGGTCACGAGCCACGACCTGTCGTCCCTCAAGGTTCTGGGCAGCGTGGGCGAGCCCATCAACCCCGAGGCATGGATGTGGTATCACAAGAACGTGGGCCGCGAGAAGCTTCCCATCGTGGACACGTGGTGGCAGACCGAGACCGGCGGCATCCTCATCACGCCGCTCCCCGGCGCCATGACCACCAAGCCCGGATCGGCGACCAGGCCGTTCTTCGGCGTGGTCCCCCGGGTCGTGAACGACGCCGGCAAACCTGCCGCCGTGAACGAAGGCGGCAAGCTCGTGATCGAGAAGCCCTGGCCGGGCATGCTCCGCGGCACTTACGGCGACCCCGAGAACAAGCGCATCAAGGAGGTCTACTTCTCGACCTTCCCGGGTGTGTACTTCACCGGTGACGGCGCGCGGGTCGACGAGGACGGAGATTACTGGCTCATGGGCCGTGTCGACGACGTCATCAACGTCTCGGGCCACCGTCTCGGCACCGCCGAGGTGGAGTCCGCGCTGGTCTCCCATGCGGCAGTTGCCGAGGCCGCGGTCGTCGGGTATCCTCACGACATCAAGGGCGAGGGCATCTACGTGTACGTAACGCTCAAGGATGGCCAGACGCCTTCGGACGATCTGAAGAAGATCCTGATCGGCCATGTGCGCACGGTCATCGGCCCCATTGCCACGCCCGACAAGCTGCAGTTCGCGCCGGGTCTCCCGAAGACGCGAAGCGGCAAGATCATGCGTCGCATCCTGCGCAAGATCGCCCACAACCAGGTCGACGAACTCGGCGACACGTCGACGCTTGCCGATCCGTCGGTGGTGGATTCGCTGGTGAAGGGAAAGCTGTAAGGCCGAAGCCCGACCATCATATCTCTCTCCTAGAGGGGCCGGAGCAGTTCAACCGGTCCCTCTATTCTTTTATTGATCGTGAATGGAATATGGCCCAACCTCGCGTCAAGAACGCCTTGCGTTCACCCTTGGAAATCGGCATTTACACGGTCGATTCCTGTTGAATGATAATAGTCGATACGGTATTATACGAATATGAAACGGGGCAAAATCAAAATAGTCTGTACCCATTTCCTTCTCCTGTATTTCCTGTTTTTTGTAATCCCCCCTTTGTCATCAATAGTTCCCTCGGCGGATTCATTTGCCCTCTTAGATGGTCAATACAATATTGGGGAGCATCATAAGCGGGAAAAGCTCTATCTCTTCGATCTCTCGCTCTGGGAAATACTGAACAGGGCAAAGCGTTCTGAGAAGCTGGCAACGCCGGCCCTTTTAAGCAGGGAAGGCCACGATCAGCCGTTACTTGCTCAACTCTCCGGTATCGCCGAATGTGGATCGGGCACGCTTACGTTCCAGGCCACGAGAATCTGTCATCGTACAATAAACTGGTTACACCAACCTGCGGGCTTTCAGTTCGCACATTCCGGCCTCTCTCCTCCAAGTCTCGCGTAATCCCTTGTAGTTCACACAACTGACGCCGCAGCACACACGCAGCCCACTCATAGGTAGTTTCCGACGCGTGCGGTCATATACGCACGCGTTCGCGGGACTGTACATTCGCGGGTTGCGGAAAAGCGCATGTCCGCTTGCCCTCCGTATTCAGGCAATGCCGTTGCCTTGCTGCGCATGGTCACGCTCCATTCATTGCGAATCTAAACAGAATCGTACGGAGACAGCATGAAAGCTAAAGACCTCATGGTTCCTCTGGTCGACTATTTGCGACCATATTCAACGTTGAAAGAAGCCGCAAGTTTGCTGAGAACGGCGCGACGGAGCGAGAAACGCATCGGCGTCAAGGCCCTCCCTGTCCTCGATGATCATGGTTCGTTGGTCGGGATTCTTTCGATCGGCGACATTCTCAAGGCGGTGTATCCCTCATATCTGTACCTGATGGACCTAGGAGAATTCACCTGGGACGGAATGGTCGAGTCATTTGCAAAAAAAATGAGCGACAGGAAAGTGTCTGATCTTATGACTCAGTCGGTCATAACCGTTCATGAGGAGTCCTCACTGATGGAGTGCGTGGACCATATGCTGAAGAACGGCGTAAAGCGGGTCCCGGTCATGAGCAGGGAAGGCGCCGTCGTTGGCATGATCTATGAACGGGACGTATTTTACGAGATCACGCGGTCCATGCTCGACAGGCATGCAAAGGAGGGCGCATGACCTTTGAGACGATGACAACGATACAGAACTTTGTGATGGATATCCCGTTCTGGATCGCTACCGTAATATTTATCACGGCATATGCATTGATCGTTGCGGAAAAGATGCATAAGACCGTGGTGTCGATATTTGCGGCGGGATCGATGCTAGTCCTGAAAATAGTCGATCAGCACGAAGCCTTTCATATGGAGGAGCTGGGGATCGATTGGAATGTCATCATTCTTCTCATGTCAATGATGATCATCATCAATCTCATGAAGCCGACAGGCATCTTTGAGTATGTCGCTATTAAGTCTGCGAAAATGGGCAAGGGCGAGCCATTCAGGATCATGGTCATATTTGCCGTGGTGACCGCGTTCCTCAGCGCGCTGCTTGATAATGTGACCATTGTCTTGTTGATAACCCCGGCAGTCATTTTCATTGCCGACGCATTGGAGGTTGATGCCGTGCCCTATCTCCTGTCGTCTGTTTTCGCCTCGAACATCGGCGGAACGGCGACTCTTATCGGGGACCCTCCAAATCTCATGATTGCCTCAAAAGCGCAGCTGACCTTCATGGATTTCATCGTGCATTTGACGCCGATCGTGATCGTGCTGATGGCGGTTTATCTGGTCGTGATCATGGTGTTCTGGCGAAAGCGCCTGAGGACGCGGGATGAGCTCAAGGAAAGGGTCATGGCCATGGATGAGCGTGAGGCGATCAAGGACCCGATAATGCTGAAAAAGTCGCTGATGGTGCTTGCGCTTGTGCTGGTGGGTTTTGTTTTTCACGGTATGCTTCATTTCCAGCCCGCCACGGTCGCACTTTTCGGCGCAGGACTCCTGCTGTTGATTGCGCGGACAAACGAACCGCACCATATCCTCGCGGAAATCGAGTGGCCAACCATATTCTTTTTCATGGGATTGTTCATCATCGTCGGCGGTGTCGTAAAAGTAGGGCTCATCAAGAGCTTGTCGCTTCAAATGCTCGCGCTGACCGACGGGAACCTGTTCGCGACATCCATGATCATCATATGGTTTTCCGCATTCGCGTCGGCCATTGTTGACAATATCCCCTATGTGGCAACCATGAATCCCCTGATAATTGAAATGGCACAGCAGCTGTGGCCGAACCTGTCGGGAGTACAACTTCTGCAGCACCCGGATTTGATGCCGCTTTGGTGGTCATTGGCGCTGGGCGCTTGTCTTGGGGGAAATGCCACCGCGATAGGAGCGTCGGCGAATGTGATCGTCATCGGTATGGCTGAAAAGGCCGGTAAACGCATCTCTTTCTTAAAGTTCATGGCATACGGCGTGCCGGTCATGGTATTGACCGTTGCGATCTCGTCTCTCTATATATGGGTGAGATACTATGTGTTTTGATGCTGTTGAGATGAGGTCGTTGAGAAAATATTAGTGAATCAGGAGAATATCATGAAAAATAGAATATCGGTGATAGTTATCGGACTGGTTGTAACAGGGGTCCTGTATGTTTATGTGAGCGGTAATAAGTTCCATGATCGTGTAAACGAGGAAGTACGTAAGGTACTTACTTCAGGAGAAGCCGGGACCAGAAAGTATCTGGTCAGGGATATTAAATCCCTGCCAGACCCTGTAAGAAGATATTTTCAGTACACCCTGAAGGATGGTCAGCCGTATGTCGGCAGTGTTCGTATCGCCATGAACGGAACCTTTAAAATTAAGGAAGTCGATCAGTGGATACCCTTTACGGCGAAACAATATTTATCGACGAAAGAACCATCGTATGTCTGGCATGCCACGTTGAGACCGCTCCCGTACCTCTGGACCGAGGCAAGGGATAAATTCTATCAGGGAAGGGGGTCCTCGGAAAACCGGCTTCTCTCCGCTATGCCGATATCATATGATGCCGGGCGCGAAACCGACCTTTCCGCTCTGGCACGTTTTCTGACGGAAGCGCCCTGGTTCCCGACTGCCCTGCTACCGAGTGAGAACCTGGAGTGGAAGCCGGTTGACTCCCGGTCGGCAAAGGCCGTTTTGCGCTATAATGGCTATACGGTGTCCGCGGTATTCATGATGAATGAGCGCGGCGAGATCGTCAAAGCAATGACAAACGACCGGTTCCGGATGGTCAAGGGAAACCGGGAGCAGACGCCCTGGACCGCACATTACCGGAATTATCAGGAGGTGCATGGCATGATGATACCCCGGGAAGTGGAAACAGAGTGGAACTTCAAGGACCGGTCGTTTGTCTATGCCAAGTCGTCGGTCATCGACATTACGTATAATGATAAATAACGTTCATCTAACGCGAAGGGGGCAATCTCATGACCGTGCTGTGGCTTGAATTCCTGCTCTGCTCCGCGGTCATCGTCTACTGCGGGACGAACCTGTCGCGCTACGGGGACGTGATAGCGGAAAAGACCGGTCTGGGGAGGGCCTGGATCGGCCTGATCCTCATGTCCGGCGTCACATCCCTGCCGGAGCTTATCACGGGGATCAGTTCCGTTGCGTTCGCGGATGCTCCTGATATCGCGGTCGGCGATGTGATGGGGAGCTGCGTATTCAACCTGTCGCTGATCGCCCTCATGGACATGCTGCACGGTCCCCGGCCCATTTTTTCCCGGGCAGAGCACAACCACAACCTGAGCGCGGGATTCGGTGTGCTCCTGATCGGTTTTGCCGTGCTGTCCATTTCGGCGGCGGCGGGCATGCCGTCGTTCGGCCGCATCTCCTTTTCAACTCCGATCATCATCGGATTGTACGCGCTCGCGATACGCAGCGTATTCCTGTTCCAGAAGAGGCAGGTGGCGCAGCATATCGGCGAGATCGCGGCCGTTCTTCAGTATGGCCACATCTCAACCAAAGAAGCGTCCGTGAAGTACGCGGCGAACGCCCTAGTCATCGTCGGCGTGGCCGCGTGGCTTCCCTTCATCGGCGACCGGCTGGCGGAGGCGACCGGTCTCGGCAGGAGCTTTGTCGGCTCCATCCTGATCGCCATGACCACGTCCCTGCCGGAGCTGGTCGTATCGATCTCTGCGCTCAGGATCGGCGCCGCGGACATGGCGATCGCGAACCTCCTGGGCAGCAACCTGTTCAACATGGTGATCCTTGCCATCGACGATCTTGCCTATCCGGGCGGCCCCCTGTTCAGCGCGGTATCGCAGAACCACGTGGTGACGGGAACGATCGCCGTCATCATGACCGGCATCGTGGTCGTGAGCCTCATGTACCGGCTGGAGAAGAAGACGGCTCTGCGCATCGGATGGGATGCGCTCGCGCTGATCCTTGCCTATCTGGTCAACATCGTGCTGCTGTACCGCCTGCGGGCGCAGGGATGATTCGGCAAAAGCCTGTAGTTCGTGTCACGAATAATATTACACCTTCGGTTGCTGATCAGGCGAGAGTGCAGGACGGATCTTATTGCAGAACAAGTCCTTCTTCATTCACCAGGAGATGCCAGATGAGACTGTTATCACTTGTCATTGCAACGACGCTTGCAGCGGTAATTGTATTGTTTTATGACCGCAATCCTGAAGTCGTTCGCATCGATTTGTTGCTGGGGAGGGTTAGCGCGGCCCTCTCCCTTGTGGTCTTGGGCGCAGCGTTCCTCGGAACGTTGGTGGGGGGCGTTCTGGTTTCTCTGTGGAAGCAGAGAGTGCCGAAACAAGAAGGTGACGTGAGAAGAGAAACATGATGCCTGAATTTATATGAAGAAGCCAGATCGTGAGTGCTTCTCCATTGATTCGTAGAATGAAAAGTATAATGACGAAGATCGTAATATTTTCAGACCTCGACGGGTCCCTGCTTCATCCGATATCGTATTCCTACGACGAGGCGGTGCCCGCCCTTGATTTGATCAGGGAACGGGACATTCCGCTTGTGCTCTGCTCCAGCAAGACACGTGCAGAGATCGAGGTGTACCGGAGGCGTCTGGACAACAGGCATCCGTTCATTTCCGAGAACGGCGGGGGGATATATCTTCCCGCGGGATATTTTCCCTTTCACGGCCCTGGTGACCAGCGGGAAGAGTATGAGGTCATATATCTCGGTTCGCCCTATGAAGAGATTCGAAAACGGTTCGTTGAGATGCGTGAACGGCTCGGGATCGCCGTTCGCGGTTTCGGCGATATGAGCATCGAGGAAGTTGCCGGCCTGACGGGGCTGTCCATTGAGGAGGCCCGACTTGCCAAACAAAGGGACTTCGAGGAGCCCTTTATCTTTTCCGATAAGCCTGATGACCGGTTCCTCAGGGAGATCGAAGGGGAAAAACTTCGCTGGACGCAGGGACGGTTCTTTCATCTCATGGGAGATCACCATAAGGGGAGGGCGGTCAATATTCTCCGCATGCTCTATGAGCGGAGGGACGGGCCGGTCATGACCATCGGCATCGGCGACAGCCTGAACGATCTCCCGTTTCTTCTCACTGTGGACAGGCCCGTGCTGGTCAAAAAAGAGTCCGGGAAGCATGATGCAAGGATCGACATTCCAGGACTGGTCCGGACGGAAGGCATCGGTCCGGCCGGGTGGAACGAGGCGGTGATAAGATTGGTCAGTGAGCTGCCATAGCATCGGTATGCTATAGTTATCATATCGAACGGCATCAACAAGAGACAGTCTATCCTATCTCTACGGAAGGGGGTGATACCATGGGTTATTTTGAAAGTATCGACTGGAAAGGTATCAAGAAAGACCTGCAAAAGGGCATGGAGAAGGGAATGGCGGCGATGAAGAAAGGGGCCATCGTCGCTCAAAAGAAAGCAGGGGACCTGACGGATGAGGGAAAGCGGCAGTATAAGATATTGGCGCTCAAAACGAAGGTGCATGAGGCGGTTTCCGACCTGGGCGCCCGTGTCTATGCTCTCATGGGGTCCCGGGTGAAGAACCCCGCGCTCGACGTCCAAGTGAAGAATATCGTAGCGCAGATAAAAAAACTCGATGCGCAGATCGCGGAACTCGAAAAAGAGCCACGTTCAGCCAGGACCAAGAAAACAAAATAGAATGCATTCATGAGTACTATTCAGCAGGATCATCTTTTGGAGATTTTTAATACCGCGCTCATTGCCGTCGACCCCTCCTCTGCGGTGACCAAGGCGGTAATCATTGAGAACAGTCATTTTCATGCTGCGGGAGCCGCATATGATCTGGATGCCTACAACCGCATCCTCCTGGTAGGGGCAGGAAAGGCAACGGCGCGCATGGCTTTGGCTATCGAGGACTCGATCGGCGAGCGGATCACCGAGGGGCTCATCATCGTGAAAAAAGGTCCTGCCGCGCCGCTTCGGGTCGTCAAACAGATCGAGGCGGCTCATCCTATTCCCGATGAGGCCGGAGTTCAGGGCACGCAGAGGATCCTTGAGCTGGTCCGGCGCGCTGATGCGAAGACCCTTGTCCTGTGTCTCCTCTCGGGAGGAGGTTCATCGCTGCTGGTAGCACCGCTTCCCGGCGTCACGCTGGAGGACAAGCAGAGGACGACAGAACTGCTTCTCAGGGCCGGCGCGACCATCGATGAGCTGAATACGGTCCGGAAGCACCTTTCAGCCGTAAAGGGGGGCAGGCTCGCGCAGATCGCCCACCCGGCAACGGTGCTTACGCTGATCCTTTCCGATGTCATCGGCGACCGGCTTGACGTGATCGCATCAGGGCCTACGGCGTCCGACAACTCGACCTTTTCCGATGCCGCGCAAGTGATCGAGCGGTACCGGTTGAAAGCGGTGCTCCCCCCGGCGGTGACTGCGTTCCTTGATCGGGGCGTCGCGGGACAGGAGCCGGAAACCGCGAGGAGCATGGATGCGTGCTTTCTCAGGACCAGGAACGTGATCGTCGGCAGCAGTGCCCAGGCCCTTGCCGCCGCCAGGGACAAGGCAACGTCCCTCGGATGGCGGCCGGAAGTGATCACGGCGGAGCTTCAGGGCGAAGCACGCGACGCGGCCCGTCTGCTGGCGCGGAAGGTCTTGCAAACACGGGATGAATTGAAGCCGGGCGAGCGGCGCTGTCTATTGTATGGCGGAGAGACCACGGTCATTGTCCGCGGGACCGGAAGGGGCGGCAGGAATCAGGAACTGGCTTTGGCGTTCGCCCTGGAGGTCGCAGGCGTGGACGGGATAACCTTGCTTTCGGCAGGTACGGATGGAACGGACGGCCCCACGGACGCTGCCGGCGCCCTGGTGGACGGGAACGTGGCATTTGTTGCGCGGAACCTCGGCATCCATCCTGAGGTATACTTGGGGAATAACGACTCCTACGGGTTCTTCCAACGGCTCGATGCGCATACCGGTGAACAACACCACCTTATGATCGGCCCGACGGGTACGAACGTGATGGATATACAGATCATCCTGATCGAAGGATGAGGGTGGCCGGCGATGTGCTCCAAAACTGCGCCGACGAGCTGTAAATATAACAGCGCGATGAGAACCGATGACTAAGATCGTTGAACGTCAGGAAATCCGCACGATTCTCGATCGGGTCGGATCCGCAGACATCGTTGTGGGTATCCCGAGCTTCAACAACGCCCGTACGATCGGCCACGTGGTCCGCGCGGTGCAGGCGGGGCTCGCGAAATACTTTCCCGGCCACAAGGCGGTGCTCGTCAATTCCGACGGCGGGTCCCGGGACGGGACCATGGATGTGGTGCGGAGCACGCGCATCGAGGACCAGGCGGCGATCCTCGTGCATCATAGGATCGACCCGGTCCCCGTTATCGCGACACCCTATGAGGGGATCCCGGGAAAGGGAAGCGCCTTCAGGGCGGTCTTCGAGATCTCCGACGCGCTGAACGCGAAGGCCTGCGCGGTCGTTGATTCCGACCTGCGGAGCATAACCCCGGAGTGGGTGGAGCTTCTGCTCAAACCCGTGCTTCGGGAAGAGGCGGATTTCGTCGCCCCGTTGTATCACCGGCACAAGTTCGACGGCACGATCACGAACAGCATCGTCTATCCCCTGACGCGAGCGCTCTACGGCAGGCGCGTACGGCAGCCCATCGGCGGTGATTTCGGGTTTTCCGGAAAGCTTGCCCGGTTCTATCTTGCGAAGGATGTGTGGGGTACGGACGTTGCGCGGTTCGGCATCGACATCTGGATGACGACTACGGCTGTTGCGAACGGATTTACCGTCAGCCAGTCATTCCTCGGCGCGAAGATCCACGACACCAAGGACCCCGGCGCAGATCTCTCCGCCATGCTCTATCAGGTCGTGAACGCCACCTTCGGGCTTATGGAGACCTACCCGGAGGTATGGAAAAAAGCGCAAGGCTCCGAACCGGTCCGGACCTACGGTTTCCAGTATGCTGTCGGTCTTGAGCACGTGAACGTGAACGTGGAGCGGATGCTCGGGATCTTTCGCGAAGGTCTCCGGAACCTCCGTGAGATATGGATCGCCGTGCTCGGCCAGGGAGATTTTGGCGAGGTCGAAGCGCTCGGGAATACGGGGGACGAGGCATTTCACTTCCCGAGAGGCCTGTGGTCGAGGATCATTTATGATTACGCCCTTGCGTATCATCAGAGGAGACTGCCGGCAGAGCATCTGATAAAGTCCCTGACGCCGCTGTATCTCGGCCGCACCGCCTCCTTTGTACTGGAGATGCGGGATGCGGACCAGAGCGGCGCGGAAGAAGAAATCGAACGGCTCTGCGAGGAGTTCGAGAAGAACAAGGAATATCTGCTGAACAACTGGAAATGAAGGGGGTATGATCATGCAGGACTTTCTGACGCTGGTGCTGGAACCGTTCCGGGAGGTGTTTGCCGGGTTCAAACGATTTGCACCGAACATGCTGGCGATGCTCACAATCCTGATCGGGGGGCTGGTGTTCGCCCGGATCGTTCGCGCGCTGCTGCGCAAGGCGCTCACCGCGCTCTCGTTCGACGCTTGGAGCGACCGCATGGGATTCACGGTCATGATGCGGAAAGGAGATCTTTGGACGAAGCCCGCGGAAGCGGTCGTTCGCGTCGTTTTCTGGTTCCTCGTCATCTTCACGATCATGATCGGCCTGAGCGCGCTCAAGGTGCATGCTGTCAACACCCTGGTGGCCCAGTTCTTTCTCTATCTTCCGCGCGTATTATCCGCCGTGCTCATCCTGGTCATCGGATATGTAGCGGCAGGCTTCCTGAGCAGGACGGTCCTGATCGCGCTCGTGAACAACGGGTATCACTACGCAAAAGTGCTGGCCGAGGCCGTCCGGCTGCTGCTCATCGTCCTGATCCTTGCCATGGCCCTTGAACAGCTCCAGGTGGCGCCGAATATCGTCGTGGCGGCGTTTTCGATCATCTTCGGCGGTATTGTCATAGCCCTTGCCATTGCTTTCGGCGCGGGCGGGATCGAGGCCGCCCGCAGGATCATCGAAAAAGGCGCGGCCGAGAAAAGCGAAGGAAAGGACGACATCCAGCACCTGTAGGAGGCTCTTTCATGTCCGATTTCTATCAGACCGGCGTTATCACCACGCTGCACCGGCTCGGGAAACCGTCGCTGGAGCGGATCGAGGGGGAGTTGCTGCATTTTTCGCGGACCCGTCCTGTCGCGCTCGTGCTTCCGGCGCTCTATTCCGAGTTCGAGGGACCGGCCATGCCGAAGATCGTCGAAGAGCTTTCGAAGGTGAAATACCTTTGCGAGATCGTGCTGGTTCTCGATAAGGCGTCGGACAAGGAGTTCCAGAAGGTGCGGGAGTTCATGGCGCCCATCCCCGGAGACGTCAAGATCATCCACAACGACGGCAGGCGCGTCATGGAGATCTACGACACGTTCAAGCGCAACGGCCTGAGCGTGGGGGAGCGCGGCAAGGGCCGCTCGGCATGGCTGGCCTACGGGTACGTCATCGCCAACGGCAAGTGCGACGTCATTGCGCTGCACGACTGCGACATCGTGAACTACAGCAGGGAGATGCTCGCCCGGCTGTGCTACCCCGTGGCGAATCCGAACCTGGATTACGTGTTCTGCAAGGGATTCTACAGCAGGGTGACGAACAAGATGCACGGCAGGGTCACGCGGCTCCTGGTCACCCCGCTCATCCGTTCTCTCCAGAGCCTTGGCGGCGAGCACCGCTTCCTCAAGTTCATCGACAGCTTCCGTTACCCTCTCGCCGGAGAGTTCGCGATGAGCACCGACATGGCGAGGGTCAATCGCATTCCCTGGGACTGGGGCCTTGAGGTGGGTTCCCTTGCCGAGGTGTACCGGAATTATTCCCCCCGGCGGATCTGCCAGGTGGATATCGCCGACACCTACGAACACAAACACCAGGTATTGTCCTCCGAGGACCCGGAGAAAGGGCTGATGAAGATGACGATCGACATCTGCAAGTCGATCTTCCGGACACTCGCTTCGGAAGGGATCGTTTTTAGTGACGGTTTCTTTAAATCATTATCCGTGGCTTATCTCCGCCTTGCCGAGGACACGATCATGAAGTACGAAGCGGATGCTGCCATCAACGGCCTCGAGTTCGACCGGCACGAGGAGGCAAAGGCCGTAGAGTCCTTTGCGCGGGCCATCGCCATGGCGGCGGAGACATTCATGAAAAATCCCATGGGCACACCGCTGATCCCCAACTGGAACCGGGTAACCTCGGCCATCCCGGGGATATTGGACATGCTGAAAAAAGCGGTGGACGAGGATAACCGGTAAGCGTGCGCCAGATCCCCTCCGGGCGAACTTAGAATCCTTTTGCTGTGAGTCGAAATGCTTGTAAAGAATAAACCCGCTGCTCCTCAATGCAGACCTTCGTGAAGGATCCCCCATCAGCAGAAAGATACGATGCGCTTCCGGACAGCGATGCATGCGCAAAGGTTTGTTCCGTGATGAACGCCAATTCGAATCCTGTTGACGGCGTCGCAAGGGATCACTATAGTACTGCCATGAACGATCCCATAGACTTACACAAAGAAGAGAACCCGTTCTTTCGCGGCGGTTATCTTTCCTTCACGCTATTCCTGAGCGGTGCATCGGTGCTCGTGGTGGAGATCGTCGGCGCCCGGGTGATCAGCCCCTATTTCGGCGCATCGATCTTCGTCTGGTCGTCGCTCATCACGGTTACCCTTGTCGCACTGGCATTGGGGTACTGGTGGGGTGGGCGATATGCCGGGCAGCGGCCGGGGATCATCGGCATGTACGATGTCGTGCTGGCTGCGGCCCTGTCGCTTGCAGTCGTTCCCATGCTTCGGGCGCCGGTCCTTGCTCTGCTGGCTCCGCTGGGCATTCGAGCCGGTTCTTTCCTTGCCGTTACGGTTCTGTTCCTGCCGTCCCTGTTTCTGCTTGGCATGGTCACCCCTTGCGCCGTCGGGATCGCATCCGGGCCGGGTACGACGGTCGCCGCACTGACAGGACGGTTGTACGCGATCTCCACGATGGGCAGTGTTGCCGGGGCGCTGGCAGCAGGCCTCTTCCTCGTTCCGCTCCTCCCGGTGGACGGGACATTCTCGTTGTTCGCAGCCATGCTCGCGGTGACCTCGGCAGTTCCCTTTATTGCCGGTGGCCGACGCGGCCAGGCAATCGCAGCTTTCGTCGTCCTTCTGTTTTGTCTTATCCAACTCCTTTGGCCCGACCGACTGCCGCATTCCGGCCAGGCAGCAGTCCTGTTCAGACAGGAAAGCCCTTATGCCGATGTGCGCGTGATCGAGAATGCCGCGGGGCGAAGCCTCCTCGTAAACGGCATTATGCAGGGCAGCATGGATCGTGACGGACTCCCCGCTGACCGCTATTTCTATACTGTCGATGCTCTGGTCCAGGCCTATCGTCCCAATACGCGGGACTCGTTGGTGATCGGATTGGGGACGGGCGCCTATTCAAAACTCCAGCAGGCCCGGGGATTCAGAACGGACGCAGTGGAGATCGATCCCGTCGTGAGCATCGCGGCGAAGCGCTACTTCGGATACAACGAGGAGGCGGGGGCGTTGTATGTGCAGGATGGACGCGATTATCTGCGGAGCACGGCAAAGAAGTATGATTGCGTTTTCATCGATGTCTATGCAGCGGAATCCCTCCCCATTCACCTGTTCTCGAGAGAATCCTTCCAACTGGCGGCCGGGGTGTTGCGGGAAGGGGGCATCGTTGCCGTCAATTTCCATGATGCTAGTACAGCGTAAAATAAGTTCTTGCTAGTTAATGCTTTTCATGGCACACTCT